>Ga0172370_10001459_pt1 | contig 35914 bp, 45 predicted proteins | sample LakKiv5m_FD_114538 | JGI IMG/M metagenome (GOLD analysis project Ga0172370, IMG submission 114538) | Freshwater microbial communities from Kabuno Bay, South-Kivu, Congo - kab_022012_11.5m | ecosystem: Environmental > Aquatic > Freshwater > Lake | place: Democratic Republic of the Congo...
CTCCATTTTAAACCTGTCAAGGAATTCCACAATCCTAAAAACGTCCCCCTCTTCCATGCCTCCGAACCATATTTGCACATAGTCCTCCTGCTGCCTGGAATTGCCGCCCATGTCCGCATAATAAGAATTCATTCTACGCGAATTCCTCACAATCGCAACAGACGGCACGCCCCTCTCATGCTTCCACTCATTTATCCAGTTCTCGTTTTTTGACTCATCAAAGAAACTTGCCCTGCACTTTGGAAAGCATCCCAAAAGCTCCCTTACTTTCCCTTCATTCTCCTCATTTTGCCTCACGTAAAAGTGCATGCCCTGCCTATCCCTAAGCTTTGTGCCCGTCCCGCTGACCACGTGTTGCACTATCCTTGCGGCATCATGGAAACTCCCTATGTCATAATCCAGAACTACTAGTGCAGTCGGCATAATGTGGTCTGGATTTACAAACTATTTAAGCGTGCCCCCCTTGCGGAGAACCCGTGCAGTTTGCTTTTAATCGCAGCTTACAACTGGCAAACTCTGGCGAGTTCGCAAACGCTTTTCTTTTTTCCCTCCAAATCACTCTTTATAGGCGTTTTTCATGCCTTTTCCCCACAAATTTGGCTGGATTCCCGACTTGCCCGATGCGAGGGACTACACAAAAGACACCCCCAAAGTAAAGGAAATGCTCCTTAAGCAGAAAATTCCCGCTTCCCTTCCCGCTTTTGTTGATTTGCGCGCCTTTTGCCCGCCCATATTTGACCAGGGGCAGCCGAATTCGTCCGAAGGCGCCCTGCTGCAAGCATATCGCCGCCATTCGGACGAAATATTGCCCTTTCGGGCAATGAAAAAATCCTTGGCGGGCATGCTGTTTTGTGCGTTGGCTACGATGACGGGTTAGAAATTGGTTCGCATAGAGGCGCGTTTTTGATTCGCAATTCTTGGGGCAGCGGGTGGGGTGAGCTTGGGTATGGCTGGCTGCCTTATTCGTATTTGCTTAGCGGGCTGGCGGAGGACTGGTGGGTGCTATTGAAGGCGGAATGGGTTGATACGGATGAATTTGGGGTTTAGAGGGGAAGGTGCGGATTGATTTGGCTGGCTGAAATGTATTGGGAAAGGAAAGAAAAAAAGTATGTAATCTCTTACTAAAACATAACAATGAAAAATGTATGGATAGAAATGGGTAATAGAATAGTGATTTGGGGGTGGATAATTTGTCTGATTTGTCAGATGACGCAAACCTTATTTTGAAAGCATTGTCCTCAGATGGATCTAAGATAGGAAATATATCTCTTATAAAAACGTTAGGATTGACCTATGAACGCTATTCCAAAGCAAAAGAAGAATTAATAGAAACCGGTCTTGTCTCTAGTGGAAAAGGAAAAGGTGGAAGCATTGGTCTTAAGCAAATAGATGAAACGAATCCAGTGAATGATCATAAAGAAGTAGATCCAAATAAAGGTCGAAAAAAGAGAGCAATTGAATTCGAAGAAGAAATCAAAACATTTGTTAGCAATATGAAGTTTGATGATATTGATGGTGCAAGCGATCAATTTCGAATAAATGGAGTACAAGTAGATGTATGTGCTGGCCATGAAGATACTTTGATAATAATAGAATGCACTAGAAAAGACGAGTTAGGGCGAAAATCTCTTCGAGATAAAATTAGGGAACTCAGAGGTGTAGAACATACCCTTGAGTCTGGTTTCAAAAAACATCAAACATATGCTAAATATGAAAAATTTAGATACGTTTTAGCTACAAAACATATCGATGTGCGGCATGAAGATTATGCGTTTGCTAATAATGAAGAACCACGTGTCTATATATGGAATGATAATTTTGTTGAATATTATATGGATTTATACGATAAGATCAATAAATATGCAAAATTCAATCTTCTTGGTGAAATGGGCATTCGTCCAATTGATGCAATGACGATAAAAATACCTGCCTTTCTTGTCAATTTTGAAAAAACAAAAATGTATTGTTTTGTAATGAATCCCAAGGATCTTCTCGAAGTATCTTTTGTTGCCAGACGTGAAACACCTCATGAACGATACTACCAACGAATTATAAATAAAGAGCGATTGTCAAAAATTGCCAGATATATAGATTCCGGTGAAATACTTCCAAATAATCTCATTATCGCACTAAGAAAAGAAGGCGTCAGATTCAATCCAATCCGCCGTGGCGACAAATTTTCTATGACTGAATGGCCATTTCCAGGCATATCTTATGGTATTCTGGAATTTCCCAAAGATTATCGCAGCTGTTGGATAATAGATGGTCAGCATCGTCTTTACAGTTTTATCCAGGCTCAAAAAACATTCAATATGCCAATAACTGCATTTGAGGGTTTGGAGATCGAAAAACAATGTAAAATATTTTTAGATATAAATAAGAATCAAAAACCAGTACCATCTGATTTAGTTTGGGATTTAAATGGGGATATGATCCCAAGCGAACCTGATGGCATAATTTCAAATACAGTAAAATCACTTAACGACTCCGGACCATTATTTCATAAAATATATATCCCTTCGCGAGGAATTAAAAGAAAATACAATTTTTTGAAAATGTCTGGAATGTGTTTGAGTCTCAAGCGCTGTGGTTTTGGAAGAAAAGATACAAGAAGTAAGGTTCAAAATCCATTTTATAATGAAGATCATGAGATATTTTCAAAGAATCTTAGCCGAGGTTTGTGTGAATTTTTTACTTGCGTTCAAAAAACATTAGATAAAGATTGGGAGCTTAATAACCGAGGTTTTGTTCTAGACGACGGTGGAAACAGCATTATGGTCCGTTTATTTGAAACCATAATACATAGAACTGTAATTGGGGATAAGAAAAAATTATCGGAAGATACTTATAATTATTATTTAACTCCATTAAAAAAATTACTTGAGCATGAATATGCAGAACCCGACAAACTAAAAAAACTTAAACTTTCTATAACTAGTGAAGGTGGAAAAGACCAACTACATCGTGAGTTTATAATAAAAATAAGAGAAATGACTTGTGATAGGTTGTTTGGTGGAGATATTCAAGACATCCAAGGTACCGTATTCAGAGATTTGGAGAGAGATATCAAGAAACTTATTGGCGATGTTATAATAAAAGAGCCCAATTGGCTAGAGAAAATTCCAAGTGATATAAAGTCCAAAGCCATTAAAAAACAAAAAGAGCAAGGAGAGCAGGATGAAAACAAACTGTATATTCAATTTACTCTGGGCGAGTGTTTTCAAATTTTGAGAATTTTTGAAAATAAATTCTACCCAATATTTACTGCTGATTCTGATCATGGTTTTAGAGATAAACTCGTATTTGAAGGAGCGTTAAAACATATTAGTGAGATGAGGAATAAACTAACTACTCATTATACTGGTCTTAGTAAAAAAACACATGATGATGAATTGCTCACGCTATACCTTAAAATGATAAATAATTGTATAGAAGATTATTTTGGTTGTTCCGATTCATGTGAGCCAGAGGTTTAATCTAGAATCTAAGGCCAAAACTGAATAAACTGTTAAAGCTTTGCAACGAAATATACTTATGGACGAGGACAAAATCGAGAAGCTTAAGGAGAGAATACGAAGCTTCAGGGATGCAAGGGACTGGAAGCAGTTCCATAATCCAAAGGACATGGCTATTTCCATTTCAATTGAGGCAGCCGAACTCTTGGAAGAATTCCAATGGAGAGACAGCGCAAGCGTTGAAAAGAAAGTAAAAGAAGAGCGCCACAAAATTGAGGATGAAATGGCGGACATCTACATCTACTTGCTCGAATTGTCAGATATTCTTGGCATTGACTTGGTAGAAGCTGCCAAGAAAAAAATGGCAAAAAATGAAATAAAGTATCCAGTGGATAAAGCAAAAGGCAATGCAAAGAAGTATACGGAGTTGTAAAGATGCGTTTATATGCGGGCATGTCGTCTCATTTTATTGATGATACGGTACAAAACCAAATTGCTGAAAAACTCAAGCACGCCTTTTTCGAGTATTTCCGCTACAATCCGTCCCCAAGCGAAATTAATTCCTGGCGCAACTCGCTAAGAGCGGTTTCCCAAGTTTTCCAATATTCAGGCTTGATGGATCACGGCATAATGCTTGAGTATCAGCTACCGCTTACATCAAAACGCCTTGATTGCATAATTTGCGGCAAGGATGCCGCAGGCAAGGAGAATGCCATAATAATAGAGCTTAAGCAGTGGGATAAATGCGAATCGTCGGCAGGCGAAAATCTTGTCTCAACCTGGGTTGGCGGCGCCAAAAGGGACGTTCCACATCCATCTGCACAGGTAAGGCAATACAAAATGTACCTTCAGGACACGCATACTGCTTTCAATTCAACAGATGCAGTAGGTTTAAGTTCCTGTGCCTATCTGCACAATTATAACTACTATAAAAGCGACGTCATATTTTCGGACAAGTACAGGGAAATATTGGACGACAGCCCAACGTTCACAGGAGACGACGTTCCCAAACTCAAGGAATTCCTAATAAAAAAGATAGGCAAGGGCGAAGGCGCAGCACCGCTAGCAAAGATAGAAAACAGCAAGTATCGTCCGAGCAAAAAGCTCATGGATCACGTTGGCAGCATCATAAAGGGCAAAAGCGAGTATATACTGCTTGACGAGCAGCTTGTGGTTTATGACAATGTTCTTGCCTGCGCAAAAAATGGGCACATAGACAAGCAGAAAGCCTGCATGATAATCAAAGGTGGGCCAGGAACGGGAAAATCCGTAATTGCAATTAACCTCATGGCTGATCTGCTGCTCAAAGAATACAATGCCCAATATGCCACTGGATCAAAGTCGTTTACTGAAACGCTTAGGAAGATCATTGGCCCTAGGGGTGCGGTGCAATTCAAGTATTTTAACAGCTATGGAGAAGCGGAACCAGACAGCGTTGACGTGCTCATTTGCGATGAAGCCCACAGATTGAGGAAGAACAGCTTCAGCCGCTTTACCCCAAAGGAAAAAAGAACTGACCAGCCACAAATAGGCGAGCTTCTTAATGCGGCAAAAGTGGCAGTCTTTTTCATTGATGATGATCAAGTGGTGCGGCCGGACGAAGTTGGCTCCTCATCTTACATAAAGGAATATGCGCAGAAAACAGGCTGCAAAATATACGAATATGAATTGGAAGCTCAATTTCGCTGCAATGGATCTTCTGCCTTTGTGAATTGGGTAAATAACACGCTTGGCATCAAGAGAACAGCCAACGTGATATGGGACATGCACGAAGAATTCGACTTCAAAGTATTTGATTCACCAGAGGCACTGGAGAAAGCTATTCTGGAGAAATCCAAAACGAATTCAGCCAGGCTGACTGCGGGCTTTTGCTGGGAATGGTCATATCCGCGCGAAGATGGCACCCTTATTGATGATGTTGTTATCGGAGACTTCAAGCGCCCATGGGACGCCAAACACGACGCAAAGAAGCTTGCGCCGGGCATTCCAACTGCCTCCTTATGGGCTTATGATCCAAATGGGTTGGGTCAGGTTGGCTGCGTTTACACTGCGCAGGGTTTTGAATTTGATTACGTTGGCGTCATTTTTGGCCTTGATCTCAGATACAATCCAAAAGAAGCGAAGTTAGAGGGCTACAAGGAGCATTCCCACGATTCAACAGTCAAGCGTTCCGGAGACAAATTTGTAGAATTGGTAAAGAATACTTATAGGGTGCTCCTGACTCGCGGCATGAAGGGATGTTATGTTTACTTCATGGACAAGGATACTGAGAATTTCTTCAGGAGCAGGATTGAAAATAAGAAATAGCTAGAGAAGGCGGAATGGGTTGATACGGAGGAGTTCGGGGTTTAGGTATTCATCACTTCTCTTGCTGCCAGAAAAACCAAAATCATAAACGCTCCGCCTAGCTCCATAATCAAACTAGCTCCCTCCATGTGCGTTTTGTAAGCAAACGCCATAAGAAATATTGAAAAAAGAGCTATGCTACAAAAAACAAAGAGCAGGATGATTTTATCTCTTTTATCCATGTTCCCAGCATCCGTATTATAATACACCATAAATGGTGTTGTATAGATATATAAAGATTACGCCGAATTCGGAGTAATGATAAAAACAACCTCGCTTGAAAAGCCTGCTTTATACAGAAAAATTCGCGTTTTAGCCAATCGTTACCGTTTCAGAATAATGGAATTAACTCAAAATGAGCAGATTACAATAACCCGACTTAGCTCCTTGCTGAAACTTTCCTATACAAAATGCTCCGATTATGTAAGATTCCTGGAAAAAGAGGGTTTGGTAAGAAAAACAAGAAATGGAAAAGAGGTGTTGGTTAAAAGCAATGTGGTTTTGCAGAAAGATGAACTGATTTTTGGTTCAAAAGGTGATTAAACGAAGGTTGAGGTTTATTATCGCAAAGGAGGAAAAAACAGAAAATTTGTCCAGATAGTAAAAACTGTTGCAAATGCTTTAGTCACTCTTGACGGCAAAGAACGCATAAAGGAAAGTCTTTTGGTTAAATTAAGAGAAAACAGAGCAAATCTGGGTGCTGCCTGGCAGGATGGAGATGAAATATTGAATATTCTGGGCAAAAATTCAGGTCATCGTTTTGATATATACAACTGGGAGCATAAAACTGCAATTGAAATAGAAGAAAGTGAAGTAAAATATGTGTGGAAGGATTTGATAAAGCTGGTTATTGGAGCAAGGCGCAAAAAAGTTGACCACGCAATACTTGTTTGTCCGTTCGAATACGGTGGGCAGAATATGAAAACAACTGTGAAAATTTACAATACTGCGATAGGAATTTCCCAGTTTATGTCAGATCTTCTCTGGACAGAAAATCTTGCTATAATCGGATACAAAAAATAATGGTATTATGGCAGACGTACTAACCAAAAAGCAGCGTAGTTACAATATGTCAAGAATACGCTCAAAGAACACGCACCCTGAAATCATATTAAGAAGGGAACTCAGAAAAGCAGGACTTATTGGCTACCGCCTTCATTATGGACTTCGTGGTAAACCGGACATAGTTTACTCAAAAAATAAAATTGCGGTATTTGTAGATGGCTGTTTTTGGCATAAATGCCCAAAATGTTTTGTCAGGCCCGTTACCAACTCAAAATTCTGGAAAGAATTGCGGTATTTGTAGATGGCTGTTTTTGGCATAAATGCCCAAAATGTTTTGTCAGGCCCGTTACCAACTCAAAATTCTGGAAAGAAAAGATTAATGCAAACTGCAAAAGAGACAAAAAAACCAGCAAATTTCTTTCTTCTCATGGTTGGAGGGTTATACGGTTGCGGGAACATGAAATATATGAAAAACCATCGAAATGTTCCAATAAGATTTTAAATTATCTAAAAAAGTAAGATAAGGTGCTGCCTTGACGATAAAAATACTTGACTTATTTGCAGGTGCAGGGGGCCTTTCGCTTGGGTTTGAGCTTTTTAAAGATGCCGACGGTAAAAAGGTCTTTGAACTCTTCAGAGCGGTGGAAATCGACAAATATGCATGTGAAACTCTTAGAAATCGCTACGGGGCTGAGAAAGTAATAGAAGGCGATCTTACCAAAAAGGAAACACACCAGAGGGTCATTAATGAATGCAAAGGAGTCGTTTCAATCGTGATGGGAGGTATACCCTGCCAAAGCTTCTCTCTTATTGGTCCAAGATCTGGTTATGGGAGAAATAACGAAAAATTCAAAAAGGATGAAAGAGATAACCTTTATCTCGAATTCAAGGCAATCGTGGATGAAATAAAACCAAAAGTGATAGTAATTGAAAACGTTAAGGGCATTTTATCAAAAAAAGATACACACGAACAGAAAATTATAGATAAGATAATTGCAGACTTTGGGAAAGATTATAACCTTGCAAATAACAGGGATGGCAAAAGCTACATGCTGCTTAATGCATTGCATTATGGTGTTCCGCAGAGGAGAGAAAGAGTCGTAATAATAGGTGTCAGAAAGTCATGGAAAAATATAAATGTGCCATACCCGCCAGAAACCCATTTTGAACCAGGCGATAATGATGCAGATATGCTACGGCAAGGTTTATTACCAGCAGTTGAAATATTTGACGCCATAGGAGATATGCCACCTGTTTCTGCTCAAGTAACAAAAACTGGTTTATCACCGAGACAGAAAATACTTGTTTCAAAATCTAATAAGAGTATAAACAGCGGAGAAGAAAGAGTTTTATACGGTAGAAAGCCCATAAATGCACATCTTGAAAAAATTGGTCCCAACGGCATTAATTTCTTTGCTTTTGTTCACCCAAATGGGCATAAATATCTTGATCATCACACCGCGAGAATGCAGCAAAAGTCTGATATCGAACTGTTCAAGGCACTAAAACCTGGGGAGACAGCAGAGGATTTTATGCTCAGGAGACCAAAACTTGCAAAAAAACTCATAAAATATGGCATGAAAACGTTCAGGGATAAATATCGGAGACAGGAATGGTCGGGTTATTCTACAACCATATTCGCACATTTGGAAAAAGACGGCAATCGTTTCATACATCCGGAACAGCCAAGAACCATAACTCCCAGAGAGGCTGCAAGATTGCAATCATTTCCAGATGATTTTGTATTTTTAGGGCCAACAAATAAAAAGTTCAAACAAATAGGCAATGCAGTACCGCCATTATTAAGTTTTAATATAGCAAGATGCATTTATTTTATGTGGAAGTGAATAATATGACGGATATCATACAAAAGGGTAAAATACCATTAAGACCAAGAGCCAGACTAATAAAAACTATTGGTGAAGAGCTTATCAGTCACGATAATGTGGCCATTATGGAACTGGTTAAGAATAGTTATGATGCTTATGCCAAAAAAGTTGAGATCGAATTTATAGAACCACTAGTGAAGGGTGACGGTGCGATACTAATTCGTGATGATGGAATTGGAATGGATCTGGATACTGTAAAAAAAGGCTGGATGGAACCTGCGACCCCAATCAAACTTATCAAGAAAAAGCGCAGAGGAACTAGAAAACTGCTTGGTGAAAAAGGCATAGGACGTTTTGCTTCAGCCAAACTCTCCAAAAAAATGGATATGATAACCAAAACAAAGAATGGTAATGAGATTCATGTTAGTTTCAATTGGGACGAATTTGACAATGAGAAAAAATATTTGGATGAAGTCGATTGCGAGTGGGAAGTCAGATCTCCAAATCTGATTAAAACACATGGAACGATTCTGATGTTGAAGAATCTTGCGTCAGAATGGGACGAGGAAAAACTGAGGCAGTTGAAAGTATCACTTTCAAGATTGGTTAACCCATTTGATTTAATAAAAGATTTTGAAATCAGGCTTATCTTACCTAAAAAATTTGAAAAATTTGGTGGAGTCGTCTCTTCTCCAGAATCATTGAGTAAACCAGATTATACAATTGAGGGGCGCATAGACGAAAATGGTGACCTTAAATTTAATTACTATTGTAAAAAAAATAAAAAGTCAGAAAAAGATATTAAAATAAAAATAAATCTCAAACCAACGAGAAAATATACTTGCGGACCAATTGATTTTGAGTTCAGGGCATGGGATCGAGAAAAAGAGCACTTGGACCATTTAGCAAATGAAATAGGTTCTACTTTAGTTGATATTAAAAAAGACCTTGATGAAACCGCTGGTATCAGCGTATACAGAGACAACTTTCGTGTTCTCCCCTACGGCGAGCCTAAAAATGACTGGTTACGATTAGATTTACGAAGAGTTAACAATCCCACCTTAAGGCTGAGCAACAATCAGATCATAGGCTACGTCGCCATTAGTCTCAAGGGAAACCCATTACTCATAGATCAAAGTAATAGAGAAGGTATAGTTGAGAGTATCGCTTTGAATGATCTTAAAGAGAGCATCATATCCATACTTAACGAACTAGAAAATAGAAGATATGATGTAAGACCAAGAAAAGAACATGAAAAAGATAGTAGCGAAGGACTTTTTTCGAGAATATCAATTGAATCAATAAAAGAAATAATTGAAAAGAAGTTACCCAATGACAGTGAAACCAAGAAAACATTAGAAAAAACGGATTTATCAATAAAAGAAGGAGTTCGGCAAATACAAGAAGTTCTCTCAAGGTATAGACGTTTATCTACGCTTGGTATGTTATTAGATGTTGTTTTACACGATGGAAATAATCTTCTTCTACGATTGGATAATGAAGCGCATTTGCTTGAAAAAGAATTTGAGAAAGAGAGTGTAAACGAAGAAAAGATATCCCAGCACATAGGTAGAATCAAACTGGAACGGCAAACACTTTCGCAGTTATTTAAGAGATTAGAACCATTTGGGGGTAGGAAAAGAGGGAGACCAAAAGACATAATACTAGAAGATTCGATTAGTAATGTATTTGAGCTATACAGAACAAAACTTGAAGAACTAGATATTCAGATCAAATTACCCGCCAGTAAAACGATAGTTAAATTTGATGAATCTGAACTTGAGATAATTTTTGTAAATTTATTGGATAACAGTATTTATTGGCTCGATTCTATTGATCAAAAAGACCGGAAAATTGAGGTCCAGATCTATAAGAAAGAGACTGAACTCTCAATAATATTTAGCGATAATGGCCCCGGCGTGAAGGATAGTGATAGTGATAAAATTTTTGATCCGTATTTTAGTAGAAAACCAGATGGAACTGGACTAGGGCTAACAATAGTAGGAGAATTAATCACAGAATATGATGGAATATTTGAGTTAATAGCAAATGGTCCGCTATCGGGTGCTAATTTTAGAATCATATTTAGAAAGAGGGTTTAGATGGATATAAATGTATTACTTGTTGATGATGATTTAAAAATATGCGAGCAAGTAAGCGAGTTACTAAACGAAGATATCATTAAAAAGAATAAAATTAAGATCAAAACAATAAATGATTTTAATGCAGCGAAAGGTATGCTTAAACAAGAACAGTTTGATATTGTTGTTCTTGATTTATTTAGAGGTAAACCAAGCTTAAGCAATAACAACCGTCCTGGTGAGAAACTACTTGAAGAGATTAAAAGCTCCTGTTTCATACCAGTAATCTTTTTTACTGGAGTTGTTGGACCTGTAGAACATCTGAGATCTGATATCGTTAGAGTCGTAAGAAAAAGTGATGGAACAGATAAACTTAAACAAGAAATAGAAAATGTCTTAGCTACGGGTTTTCCATTTATAAGAAGAAAAGTAGTGAACCACTTGAACACCACTATGTCTAGGTATTTTTGGGGAACAGAATGGAATGTATTAGAAAATATCAAAGATGATGTTTCCTTAGGGTATTTATTAGTACGGAATTTTGCGCGTTCACTTTCAAAAAAACAGATAATAGAGATACTCGGCGAATCAACAACCAGCAATGGTAAATCACATCCAATGGAGTTTTACATATACCCATTAGATATTAGTGAATACGGAACCGGAGATTTGCTAAAAAAGGATGATGAATATTTTGTTTTACTCACCCCTTCTTGTGATTTTGTTAAACGAGATGGAAAAAGAAAAGCGGAATTTGTAATGCTTTCAAAGGCATCGTTATTGACAGTTCATGAGGAATATGTAAAGTACAAATCGGGTTCTTCCGGGTCTAAAGAAATGTTGAAACGGCTAATTGAAAATAGAAAAAGTGATAGGTATTTCTTTCTGCCCAAAACGCCATTTTTACCTAACTGCGTATTGGATTTTCAGAATCTTTACGTAATAAAAACAGAAACATTGGAACAGTATAAAAAAATAGCAAGATTGGATGACCCCTATGCGCAATCAATGCTTTCGCGATTTATAAGATATTATAATAGAATAGGTAGCGAAGATATAGATACAGATTATATTATAAAAAATCTTTGAATCTGCGCAAAATTTATGCATGTACTATCCTGGTTTTCCATTTTGTCATAACCTGCAAATCTCTCGCAAATACTTCATTTTAAACCTTCCCTCCGTCTGAAACATCTATGCCCAAAAACGAAAACCACGCCAGCAAAAACAAAAATCCGCCCCCAACCCGCTCCAATAATAACCCGTCCCGCTTCCGCCCAAAAGACCTCCTGCTCCTCTCTTTCTGCATTCTCTTACTAGCACTCCTCTTCTCAGGGTTGTTCATAAAGCAAGAAGCCTGCAAGAATGACGCAACCACTCCAATTTTCACGGACCCGAATGAAAAGATAGCAGAATTGCAAACTGAAAATTTCACGATGCAGCTTTTCAAAGAAGCGGTTGCGTACGAGCCGTTGCTGAATAAGACGGGCACGCAGGCGAACATGGGCTACTGGTCTGGCGCAGGCAACCATGGAAGCCTGGTGAGGCTGCTGGATGAGATTAATAATTATGGGGCAGGGCAGGGAATGCCGCCAGAAAAGGCAATCTGGGACGAGGGAACGCAATCCTCGCTGCAATACCCTTCCTACGTGCTCATGAATGCGCGCGAGCACTGGTATGAGAGGGCGGCAGCAGGCAGTGGCAGGGCAACAATATATGGCATTGAATATGCGGACCCCCATCCGGTAACGTTCCAGCAGGCGGATTTGATATGGGGCGAATACTCAAGGCGGTATGCGGACATGGCGCTTATGCTCAAAAACGCCACGGGCAGGCAGGTGCAGGTCTGGTGTTTTGTGCAGGGCGCAAAGCAAAACCGCGTATTCTACTCCTTTGAATACCCAAGGCTTTTGGAGCTGCAGGAGCAGGGAGTGGTAGCATTGCATTTCGCCAAAAGCCAGAATGCTGACTGGAGGAATCAAGCAGACTGGTCTGATGCACCTATGGATGCTCCGGTGGAGAAATAAGCCCCAGAACCCACTGGAACCAGTGGAAAGTAGGTTCCACAGCGTTTTTAAACGTTATAACTGCCTTCTTACTGCTGATAATATGGGAACTTCGACGATTTTCCAGCGCTTCAATGATTTTGGCAGAAGGCTTGCTGGAATGACAAAAAAAGAGCTTGAAGCTATTGATACTATGAGTGCATATGCAAGCGAAGAGCAAAAACAAGAAAATCTTCCGGGTGGTTGGAACTGCCCTCTTGAGCTTCACAATCGCAACATTGAGGTTCTTCTTTGGTACGAAGGCAGGCTTATGAGGCTTCACGAAGCTCCGCCTCGCTTACTGGATTTCTTTTACAACAGTTGGAAAGGCAAAACTGAAAAGAGAACAAAATGGTCGGTTGCAAGAAGAATGCTTAAGATGGATATTGAAAGAGCAGAAGAAGCATTCCGGAGGGCGCAGAGGGCTAAAAGAAGAGAAACTAAAAAGAAGTTAGTAAAACTAAAAGAGATTAAGAAATAAGAAAAACAACCCACTGGAACCACTGGAAAGTTACCTTCACAAGCTTTATATAAAACAGGAGAGGTATTTTCACATGGAAACAAGCACATCAAAAATTTGGGAAACCAAGATGGGCATGCGCGGCAGGGTGACTGTGCCAAAAGAAATAATCAAGATGCTTGGAGCAACAAAAGGCAAAAAGCCAAGCTTCAAACTGGATGGAAAGAAGGCAATATTGGAATTTGTCTGATGCCGGCACAAGTAATTTAAGACTAACAGAGTACAAAATATATGGTGATTGCATGGCTTCTGCTTATCTCTCTGATTTTGACGCATACACTAGGGATTTGAAGTGGCTTTCAGAGAATTTGGAAAATCTTCGCCCAAAATACGAAAATAAATTCATTTTAGTTAAGGATAAGAAAGTAATATCAGCAAGCGCCAATTATGACAGGCTCCTTGAAGATGCAGTAAAGCACAACATAGATGTATCTAAAGCGGTAATTGAAAGGATTATTTCAAAAAATGTTGAGCTTTTGCTCTAGTTGGTCTTATGGCAGACATCCCGCTTGAAATTTACCGGGCATATGGCGGGAATAGGATAATGCTTCCTGTTTCTCTTAAGGATTCAAGCGGCAGCTTGGGGTTTGTAAAGGCGTTAATGGATACTGGAGCTCCTGACAGCATGCTTTTCATAAACGTCCTGAAAAGATTCCGCCGCTTAAGGCCCGCCAGCCTGCCTGAACCCAAATACAGCAATTTGGCAGGTTATCTGTTTGAAAAAAGAACGCTTGGACAGCTTTTTATTGTATTGCGGGATTCAGAAAATAACCTTGTTGAATTCAAGCAGGAAGTTTTTGCAGGGGCGAATGCAAATGAACAATTGGCAAGCGCCAATCCTCTTGAGATGATTATTGGGCTTGATTTCCTTGTGTCAAACAAAGCCATCTTGAACTTCAGAAATCCTGCAAAACCACTGCTCCAAATAGAGCAGGCACTCCCATCTCAGTAAACCCCTCTTTCTTCCAAAAAGGCAAGCTTTTTGAACAAGTTGGTAGAAAATATGCCCATGAAATCAATTCTAGTCGTATGTGCAATGCTTCTTCTATTCCTGGCAGGATGCACCCAGCAGGCTGCAACACAGGACAACGCTCAGCCTTCAGGCCTGCCTTCGCAACCTGTTGCGCCCTCCAATGCAGTTCCTTCCAACCCTTCTACTTCCACTAATCCGGCTAACGCAGCAGTAAAAGATTGCGGCACAAATATGGGCTGCTTCAGGCAGGCATTGGAAAACAACTGCCAGGATGCGTTTGCATTAACAAACTCCGGAATACTGCATCAAATCCAGCTTGTGGAGGGCGCATGCGCATACACTACAGCAGAGCGGCCTAATGCATCAAGCGACGAGTTCATGCCTGCTTTGGGGGCCGGCTTGGAAGTGCCAATAATAAAATGCACGGGCGCTACGGAAAACGTATCAGTGCTTCGTTTCGCAGGCACTGCAAAATCAACAGTAATCCCACTTGAACTGAATCCAACTGACCTTGCGGACAAAGGATACCAGATAACATGGTACACAAACGAAACAAGGAACAACGCCTGCATCTACATTCAGGATAATGGAAATGTGCTTTTCTTCTCTGCTTTGCAAAGTGCGAATACATCTTCTCAGTAAACCTCTTCTTCTTTCCTATCATAGCAGTATCCTAAAATGCCCTCTTCAGCCCTCTTTTCCCCTCCTTCCCCGTATTTCATGCGCGCAAGCGTAGTTGAACCATCCAACTTTGCTGCTCAACATTGCAGCAGTAAATCAATATCCCAAAAGCGCGCAAGTGCCTCTCATGCTGGTTTATTGCTACAGTTCTGGAATTTCATTTTGGTTTACTGCTATGCAAGCAGGCAGAAAAAGAAAGGGAAAAGTGTGCTCAAAAATGCCTAAAATGCGCACCCAAAAGGCTAGCCTGCGCAGGAGAAATATCCCAAGTGCGTAAAACTTACGCCGTAGAAATAGTGAAAGTTGTTCAAAAGCCTGACAGCAGATGGCTTGTTCCCCAATATTGGAAGCTTAAAAGCAAAAGTTCGCTTGGAACTTTAATCTCAAACTTGCCTTTTTCCTGTTGGAGCGCCAAAAGCGAGTTGCGTGCATTTCCAACGCACATTTCAGTGCACCCAAAAAGGTTAACTCTCTCAAGCCCGTCCCATATTTGAGGGCTTGTGTAAAACAGTTCCTGGCTATAATTGCCTTTGCTTTGGAAAGTGTAGATGTAACGGTTATCGTTTATCTCACCCAGGGGAGAAATAGTGAATCTTAGGAGTTCAACGTTTATGCCTGCTTTTTTAAGGATTTCAAAAGTTGGCTCAATTCCAGCACGTCCATGAATCACAAGGAGTGTCCTTTCAAGCGCTTTTTCATCAAGCAGGTGCAAAGTCTCAAGAACGGCTTTTTGGTGCGCTGAATCTGCATCAGTAGGTTTGTCTCCCAAAAGTTTGGAATAAAACAAATGCATTCCTATATTGAGCGTGTGCGGAAGGCTCATTTGGGCTGCAAGCTGCCGGGTTGTTCTAGAAACAACTTGAGAACCTTTGGAATCCGCTCTTATAAGCATATTTACACCATTTCTATTAATTTTTTAGTTTTTCTAACATTTATCTATTATTCAATGTACAATAGCTTATTTTCTACAATCTGGGGCTCTGGAATATTTTCAGAGCCGGCAATGTGCAGCAGGCTTTTCTTTGCGCGCTGCATGCACGAGCCAAGAAACATGCCGAATTCAAACACAATGTCGCTCTTTGCGATTTGAAGCATTTTTTCATATGCAGGCAGGTTCCTTTGTGCATAGAACCGCAGGTCTGAAATACAGGAATCAAGATAATCGTATGGGTTTGAGATTATGCCGTCACTAGTGATAAGGTAAATTGGATTCCCATAAAATCTGGAAACAAATCTCTTTGTTTCGGAAAGCGCCTGCATGCCTTCTACAATAAGCACTGTGTTCATCCATGCAATGGAGTCCAGATTTTCAAAAAACGCATAAAGATTGCCAAGATAGCGCCTATACGCAATGCTGTTGGGGGAGAGCGGGCTCTGGCTGCTTGTTTGCGGATAAAGCACGTGCACACCCACTGTTTTCATGCAGTTTTCAGAGATGCATCTTCCCAAAAAATATGGGTTTGTGGTGTTTTGCAGACGTTCTGCTAGCTGAGCCCTTGTATATATCTGTATTTGCTTGTATGTGTGTTCTGTTGGCAAACGCAACGAAGATGCTAAAATACATGCCATATCTATCATTTCCTAATATCTTTTAGTTTTTCTAATATCATTCTGTCTTTATCTCAAGTATCTTGTAAATCCCATTTGCCATTCCTTCTGCAAGCATTTTTTGCCCGCGTTCGCCTGTGAGTATTTCCCTGTCAGTCGGATTGCTTAGAAAGCCAGGCACTATTACAAGTTCTCTTGAGAGCAATTTGAGCATGGGCGCAGTCTGAATGAAATGTTGGTTGTATCCCATGCCACCATCAAGGGAATAGTTTTCCTCTTGCGCGCGGGAAACAAGCGCATCGTGCATCGCAATTGAGGGGAACAGGCTTCCTGCATAGCATATCCTAATCCCTTTCTTGGCTTCTGAAGAAGAGCCGTTTATGTGCAGCCTGATGAAAAAATCAATGATGTCAGCCTTATTCAATTCCTTAAGCTCGCTCCAGCGCACAATGTCTGGCCATTCGCAATTTAATTCCTTGCCAGCAAGCTCAAAGCTTGTTTTTGCATCTACTTTTCCATCCATCAGGAGCTTGTCTTTGAGCTTAAGTATAAGTGCGCGCGTAACTGCTGCTTCGCTGTGCTCGCCGTGCATAAAACCCAGCCTGCTGCCTCCTCCTGCAGGGTCAAGCACTATTAGTTTTTTGCTATTTAGCATGTAAATCATCTATTTCCATTAATTTGTTAGTTTTTCTAATATTCATTTATCTATTTCAGCTTTCCATTCACGCACAAGTTCAAATGTGCTTAATGTTTCAAAATGCTCGCTCAATCGCGCAGTCCCAATGTGCCCTTTCCACTGCGAGAGTGCCAGCAGTTTTTCAGCAGGTACAAAGCCTTCCCAACTGTTGTCATATCCGTTATGCCTGCCTACCTCAGTATCTATGCGCCTGCGGATTTGCGGCTCTTTTCTTGTTTCCTTAATCAGGCACAGAACAACTTTACGCCGTTCTGCAAGGGCTGCGTACTTTTCCCCGCTTGTTTCCTCAAGCTGCTCAAGAATTTCCATCTCTTTCTCAATTTTTATAAGATTATCAGTAAGCTTCCAGCGGCGTTTCATCCTAAGTTCCGAAAGAATGGCTGCTTCCTCTATTGCACCAAGAGCGGAATCTTCCTCTGTATTTGCTGCCTTTTCTTCAGCCAGTTTGCCTGTTTCAAGTATCCGAAACCACAAGTGGTGTCCTTCCTGCGCGGGTTCATATGCCCCTGTCGCATTAGTTGCAATTGGTTTTTGTGCTGCTGTTTTTTCAGGGCGTGCAATAGTCTCTTCAAGCGGTTTTACCCTGCCAAATTCATTTGTGCCCTCTACGGCGGCCCTTAACCTCTTAAGCATCCCTTTAATGCCGTCGAGTTCAAGCTTTTTGGCCCATCTTGCGAATGCCTTTTCTTTCCCAATTTTGGCAATTTCGCCCTCAATATCTTCAAGCCTCTTATCAATCAGGGATAAGAAATGGTCTTTTTTCGTTGCCGGGATGCCCTTTCTCCCTGCATGCGAAAGCCCTTTTCGTATCTCTCTGGCATTTTTTGATATTCTTTCCTCTAGGAGCGTGCTCATGCTAATATTCTATCTTTCTACATTTATATACTTAACGCCACTAGTCATTTTCAGAACTTGCAACTGCAAAGTGGTGCCAGTCAAAATCTCCGGTTAAGTCAGATTCTACTATGCGTGCGCATGGTTTTGTGTCCCAAAGAAGCGCAAGCGCCTCCTTCTTTTTCCTCAAGCCAATGCGCAGCATTCTCAGGCGCGCCTCGTCAGGTTTTGCCTTGAGGAGCTCATCCCCAAGCAGGTCTTCCAGTTGCTGCACCTCTTCCTCAAGCACACGTATGCTGGAGCTTTTCTGCGCGGGCGTGAGCGTTGGGTCGGGCGTTGTTCCTGCAAGTATTTTTTGCATCCTCTCTTCTCTTTGTATGTATGAAAGCAAAGAATTCTTGAGTGAAACAAGCTTCCTTTGCTTTGCGCCAGTTGGGTCAGTGCCATCCAACGAGGCAATCTGGGATTCAACCTGCGCAAGCTGAGTTTCAAAATGCTTAATCCGCTCTTTTGGCCCATTTTTCTGCCCTTTTTCTGTGCCGTTTCTTTTTCTGCCTGCAGGAGAGTGCCCATCTTCTTCGGACATGGCAGATTCGGTAAGCGGTTGCATATTTTCAAAGGAAATTGCCTGTTTCTTTACTGCAAGCGTAAGGTCTCCAAGCTCATTAAGGCATGCTGCAAGCTCGCGGAACTCGCCCATTTCTGCATCCGTCTTGCTTGCCTTGCTGCCAATCCTTCCGGCTCTTTTTCTGATTGGTTCTGAAATGCTGCGGAGCTTTCTAAGCATGCGATAACACTGTGCCAGGCTTAAGCCGTCTGCCTGTTTTAGGCGGTTTTTTACGCTTTCGGCAATTTCCCCTGACTTGGCGCATAAATTAGATGCCATAAGCAGGATATGCATTTCTTTCTTTTTATACTTTACTATAATTTAACACAAAGTATATAAGCTGTTTTTTGCATAAGCAATGCATGGCTGCAGAATTAGGGCTTCCGGTTGGGCGCAGGTATTTTCCAAAGAAATTGCCTGACAAAATGAGCATACCCTCATTGGAAGAGGGCATAATAAGAAAATACACACGATACGAGCTTGTGCAAAAGATTGGGGTCTCAAGCGATTTTCTCACATTGCTTATACGCAAGGAGTTTCTTTGCACAGAAGACCTGTTTCTTGGGGACGAATTTTCCATTGACTCAAATTCGCTTGAAAGAACCAGGCTAATGCTCGTGAATTCAAGGGAAATGCTAAGAAGCTGCGAGAGGAAGGAAGAGGAGACCATTGAAGCAGCAGTTGCAATAGCGTCTGTTTTCCAAAAGAACAAATGGCTGATTTTTGAGAAGGTGGTTGAGCTGGCTGCAAAGCGGGAAAGAGAGGGCATTTTGCCCTTGGAAAAGGTTGCGGCTGCAACGGTTGAATTTTTTGGAACGCAGGCAGAGGAGGTCTTTTCCCAGCTTATCGGAATGAAAGTGCCTGCAAAATCAGACAAGGGGGATTTCATTTTGCGGCTTTGCAATATTGTTGGGGAAAGGGCGGCAGCCATACGGAAGAACCTTGAGGTTGCAAAAAACCTCCCTGAAAGCGTGCGAAAGAACGTGCAGCCAAACGCGGTTGATTTTTGCGAGGATGCGCGCGGGCAGATATGCAGGAAAAACGGCTATTGAACAGCGGGCGTTAATCACTAATCCTCTGCAAAAGACCTCGCAGCCGCGCATGCCCTTTGTCCGGCGAAAGGCAGTCGTATAATTCGTAATTTTTGTGGTTCTTGAATTGTGAGTCAAACTCTTCTCTGCTGCCTGGGTAGAAAAGCACGATTTTTGCATTTGGGCAGAATGATTTTGCAAAGCGCGCAAAATCAAGTGCTGCCTGGGGGTTTGGCTCAAGGTGCAGGAAAACAAAGTCCGGCGCAAAATGCTCAAGGTGCTCGCTTGCTTCCACCTGGGTGTTGCATGTGTCGTAAATCGACCTTTTCTGGAAATAATTTTTCTCATCAAGCCATTTTGCAAGAGTGTTGAAGAACCCTGCTTCAGTGAAATTCACAAGGAGCAGTTTTTTGTGAGAGAGTAGCGTGCGCAAATCGTGCGCGCCAATTTGCTTTTTTTCAAATGCGCCAGAAGTGTCATGTGCGGCATTGCGCCCTACCCTGTGCCCTTGGGGCAATTGTGATTGTGCCATGGAAGTATTATGCAAAAGAGCATTTAAAATGGTTTTTCGTGTTTGTACAATGCTTTAGTGCAAAAAGGAGATTGCGAGTGCAAATGCTACATTTATCAGCGAGTATGCGATAAGCGCGCCGGTTGTGTTTGAAGCCACAATCGGCTGCATCTGGGGGTATAAATGCAGGTTGATTTTTGCCTGTTCAAACTCCTGCCCTTTGGGTGTTTCTTCCAAAAGCTTTTCCACTTCTCTTCTGTGCATCTGTTCTGCATCTGGAAAAAGCTTGGGAAGAATCCTTTGTGCAAATCCTCCTGCAAATGCAATGAGTAAAAGCCCGCAAAGATAGAACAGGAAAAGCGCAAGCGCGCCGTTTCGCGGGCTGCTTGTGAACGTCATTGCCCAGAAAAACTGCTGCAGCAGCGTGAGAGCAAATAGTGCGAATTCAAGCTTGGATTCACCAAGTTTTGTCTTCCTTGAGATTGCGTACAGCGCAATCAATATGAGGGCAAAAAACGGCAGGCAGAACACCATTGTCGGTATTGCAGTAACCTGGGAATTTACCGTAATCTTGCCCAAATTGCCGCTCATTGAAGTTGGCGAAATAAATGCGAGCACCATCGCGGCAACCATTGCAAGAAGGTATGCCTGCATGCAGTATGTGCCTGCTGATATCAGTTTTCGTGTCCTGCCGTTTTTGTAATCAGAAAGCGCAACCCACGCAAGCGCAAGGCAGTTTACGAGAATGAATAACGGAGGGGCGAATGTTGTAAAATCCATTCCATCACTCTCTTATTCCCTTCAAGTGCCCGATATATTCTATCCTGTTTATTTTCCAGTGCCCGCTCTTGTATTCTATTTCATTTATGCACGCGTTTGTCTGCGAAAGCTCATAGTAGTATTCAGGCGGCTTCTCAAGCAGCCACGAGAGAACTATTTTGTTCACTGCCCCGTGCGCAACTACGAGCATTGTTTTTCCTTCAAAAAGCCGCGCCAAATTCTCAAAAAAGGGCATCACCCTGTCGCGCACCTGCCCGTAATTCTCGCCCTTTGGGATGTCAGAAAGGACGTTAAGGTGCCCGCTTGGGTGCAAAAGTTCAGGATGGGACTTTTTTATCTGCTCCACAGTAAGCCCCTCAAGTATTCCCGCATTAAGCTCGTTTAACAGGCCTGTTTCCTGCAGGAAAATTCCCTCGTGGTATTTGAGTATTTCAGTTGCTGTCTGGTGCGTGCGCGAGAGCAGGCTACAATATGCGAATTGTATTTTTGTGCCCTTGAAATATTCCGCGCACGCTGCCGCTTGCCTTTGCCCAAGGGGGGAAAGGTCTGACTGCATTGAGCCCTGCACCTTATGCAGTGCGTTTGAAAGCGTTTGCGCGTGGCGAAGAAGGTAAATCTTCATGCACGTATTATGGGGAGCAGAAATAAAAAGGCAGGCAGGAGGCAGGTGCGGAAATTTGTGCTGCGGCAGGAATATAAGCTTGAAGAACAACAACAATTTATGCCTGAGCTAAAGGGCGAAACTTATCGGCAACTGGACAAAGAGTGGAAGGCGACTTGCAGGATTGTTCTGGGCGGGGAAGTTGGCGGGCTTGATGAGTACAAAGGGTGGCTTGTTGGGCTCAATGACAAGCTTACTTTAAGGAAAGCGGCAAACGGCTTCGAAGTTGCAATGACTTCGGATGCATATTGCAAGGATTCTGCAGTGCAGGACATGCAGAATGTAGATTTCATGAAGAAATTTGAACCACTCTCGTTAAATGAGATAAAGGACATGGATTCTCTTTTAGAGGCAGTTGCGGAACGCTTCTCTTTTTGCGGCAACATCGTAATCGGAAATTCAAAATTCGTGGAAAGCTCATCCGAAGTTTCGGACAGCTTTTTCGTGTATAAATCCGTGAGAATCTCCGGTTGCAAGAACGTTGCGTATTCGCAGTGGATGAGACTCTCGGAAAACTTGTTTGGCACAAACGAGGGCGGAGAAACAAAATTCTCCATAAGAAGCGGCATTGTGTACAGGAACCAGAGGGTATTTGAAGCATGGATTTGCGGCAATAGTTCGGACACATATTACTCTTACGGGCTGGAAGCGTGCAAAGACTGCTTCTTTAGCTTTAATTTGATTGGGAAGAGCTGCCACATAGGGAATTTGCCGCTTGAAAAGGGAAAATATGCGCAGCTTAAGGAAAAGCTCTTGGGGGAAATGCGCGAGGAGCTCAAAAGGAAAAAGAAATTGCCTTCGCTCATTGAACTCGTCTCTTCGGAAAAGCCCGACTATGCGCCTGCACTTTCCTTTGTAAAGGGATTGAATGCATCTGCGAGGGACAAGGATAAGGGCAAGCTGGAAGAAGCTTTTACAAATGCGTCTGCCGTGGTGCTTGGAACGCCGCTTTCTGGCATTGATTCTTATGCAAAATGGCTTTCAAAAAATACTATTGTAACTGCGGACTCAAAATCAGTATTAAGTGGCGCAATTTTGCAATATTCGGATTATCCTATTATGCGCGAATTGCCAAAAAACCGCATTGTAACGCAGGAAGAGGCGAATTTGCTTGGGGAAAAGCTCAATGCAGAGGAAATTCCAAATTCAATTTCCTTTTCAGATGCTTCTCGCATTTTGGGAAAAATCGCATATTTCCCGCCGGAGAGGAGATTGGGCACTTACAAGAATCTTGTTGCATGCCAGTGGGGCTCGCAATCAACAGACTGCTACAGAACTGTTGTTGCATCGCACGACAAATGCTGCGGCTACAACGCATGGCCAAGGAATTCCGAGCACATTTTTGGCAGCGGGCTTGTGTTCCACTCTGAATTCTGCTTCAAGTGCTTTGATGGGGTAAACCTGAAACGCTGCCTTGAGGTGGATTCTGGAAGGGAATGCTCTGACACGTGGTTTTCGCACAATGTGGAAGCACTCCAAAACGCGCTCTTCTGCTTTAATACAAAAGCAAAAAGATACGCTGTTGGAAATGCGGAAGTTGGGGCAGAGCAGTTTTCAAAAGTAAAGAAAATGGTGCAGGAATGGGCGGTTTCTGAGCTTAAGAAAAACAAGGGCGTGCCGCTTTCAGTTTATGATGTTGCGTGCAGGCGCCAATAGGCATAAAAGCATGAAAGCACGAATTTAACGCATGCAAAAGGAAGAACACCGCTCAGGCTTTGAAAGGCGCTCTTTTAGGGACGTTTTTTGGGCACTAAGGCAATGCGACATTGCAATTGAGGTAGTGGATGCGCGCGACATCGGAGGGACGCGCATAACAAGGTTTGACAGGACTTTCACAAGCAAGCTTCTCATTGTTGCAACAAAAAAGGACACGCTTGTGGGCGTGAAATTGCCTCCAAAAACAGTTGAGGGATACCCTATTTTTTACGTGAGCACAAAAACAATGGACGGGAAAAAGGAGCTCATGGAAAAATTGCATTCAATGGAAGAGGAAATCCTCCAGCGAAGAAAGGATAGGAGAAACAAGAGGCGGGATGGCAGGGAGGCAGACCCGATTCATCTTAGGACAGGCTTTGCGCCCGACATGATTGTGCGCGTGATGGTTTTCGGGATTCCAAACGTTGGAAAATCCAGCCTCATAAACATGATTGCGCAGAGGCGCGCTGCTGCCGCAGGCTTTAAGGCAGGCGTTACAAAGGGGCCACAGTGGATAAGGATTGGGCCGCACATGCTTCTTTGCGATTCTCCGGGCGTAATAGCGCTTCGCGAAAGCGCAGAGGAGCTTGCACTTAAATCCGCATTTAACATTGAGCAATTAGAAGACCCTGAAATCGTTGCGGAAGAGCTTGTGCGCCGCGTTGTGGAAGAGAAAAGCAAGGGGCTCGCGCGCTTTTACAAGATTGAAATGAGTTCCAACTACGAGGAAGTCCTTGAAAGGATTGCGATTGCGCGCCACTTTGTGAAAAAAGGAGGGGAGCCGGACGTGCAAAGGGCATGCATGGTGCTGCTTAGGGACTTCCAGAAAGGCAAGTTTGTATTATAAGGCGCGAATGGCGCTTTGGAGATTTTCAGAAAGGAAAATTCGTTTTGTAGGTGGCTGGATGCTCAAATCAGTAAAAGATTTTTATGAAGCCTACCCTTACCCGCAGCTTCCTATAAAAACAAAGGAGGACTTGCTTTCAAAAATGCACGGGAACGTGATGAGGGAAATACTTGCGACTACTGGAAAAGATGCCTCTTTTTTTGCAGGCAAGAGCGTTCTGGAAGCGGGTTGCGGAACGGGGGAGAAATGCGTTTATTTTGCGCTGCACGGGGCGAATGTGAGCGGGGTGGATATTTCGGGCGCGTCCCTTTCGCACGGGAAAAAACTTGCAAAGAAATTCGAGGTTGCAGTAAAATTCTCAAACAAAGACGTTCTTTTGCTGGATTCAAATTCAGAGTTTGATTACATCTATTCTTTGGGCGTGCTGCACCATACGGAAAACCCCAAAAAGGGGTTTGAAAATATTGCACGCGCGCTAAAGAGAGGCGGGCTTGTTACAATTGGATTGTACAGCAAAAGCGGAAGGTTTTTGCATCGCTTGCACAGGGCGCAAATTGCGCTTTTTGCAGGGAAAAGCCCAAAAGAGCGCATGGAATACGTTGAAAAGAATATTTACGGGAGAAAGCTGCGCGAAGGCGTAGAAGAGGCATACGTTGCGGACAAATACGCGCACCCGTACGAGAGCTATCATACTGTGGGGGAAGTGTTGAAGTGGTTTAAGGAAAATGGGATTGAGCCAATCGCATGCCATCCGAGATGCGGATTCGGATTTGGCAGCCGCAAGCTCGAACAGATGAACTGGCTTTTAAAAAGAAAGACCTTCTTTGTAATGTCGGGTAGAAAAATATGAGAATCATATTGGCGAGCTCGTCAAAAAGCAGGAAGAAACTATTGCGCAAGCTAGTAAGGAAATTTATTTGCATAGCTCCGAAAGTAAACGAGAAATTATGCACCCCATATCCTAACTGCGCAAAAAAACTCGCAGAAAAGAAGGCGGAGAACGTTGCAAAAAAAGTTGCAAATGCATTAATCATCGGCTCTGATACCATTATCGCCTGCAGGGGCAAGGCCATGCGAAAAACAGGAAGCAAAAAGGTCGCCCGCGCCTCTTTAAAATTCATTTCCGGCAAAAAATGCGCTGCTTATACTGGCGTTTGTATTGTTTTCAAAGAACGCGGAAAAGTTGCACTAAAAATTTCTTTTGTTGCCCGTGCATCATTTCTAATGCGCAAAATAAGCGATGCCGATATCGCATGGTATCTGAAAACAGGCGAGCCCTTCTGCAAGGGCGGATGCATTGCTGTTGAAGGGAAAGGGAAGAAATTCGTGAAAAAAATAATCGGTGAGAGCGCGTGCATACAGGGATTGCCAATAAGGGAATTGAAAAAGAGGCTCATCGCTGCTGGCTTTCTCTAATTATGCCCAATATTTCATCATGCACAAGCCCGTTTGAAAATACAAGGGACTCTGTTTCAAGGGAGTATTCCTTTCCCTCAAGGTCGCTCACCCTTCCCCCTGCCTCCTCCAAAATGAGCGCTGCGGCTGCAAAATCATAAGGCTTGAGAAGGAACTCTGCGGCACAGTCAGCTTTCCCGTTTGCGCACCAGAGTATGTGGTATACTGCAGCGCCCAAATTGCGCATCCCAAACGAGCGGGCTGCAAAAATATCCACAAGGGGCACATAATTTTTCTTCCCATAGCGGAAGCACGCGTCCATTAGAATAATGCTTTTTGAGAAAGGCTGCCTTTTTGAAGCGCGTATTTTCTTTCCATTGCAAAACGCCCCTTTGCCTTTCTCTGCCCAATAAAGCTCTTTTAGTTCAGGCAAATACACTGCGCCTGCCTGCACTGCGCCTTTTCTTGCAAAAGCAACAGAGCAGCCGTAAAGAGGGATTCCAAATGCGAAATTGTTCGTGCCGTCAATCGGGTCTATTATCCACGTGTTTTCCCTTTCATAATTCTCCTTTCCGCATTCCTCGGAATAAACGCCGTCTTTAGGGAAAGTTTTGCGTATTATGCGGAGGATTTCCTTTTCGGCAGCCAAATCCGCGCTCGTTACAAAATCCTTATCGCTCTTGTTGTGCACGCTTGCTTTCCCAAAGCTGCGCTTTGCAAGCGTTCCGCCCTCATGTGCGGCTTTTTTTGCGATTTCAAGCGGTGTTGGCATGCTAATTCCCCTGCTGGTCTTTCCTGCGCAATTTCTTTAAGTCTTTCTCGTACATAATTATGGGCAGGCCCTCAAAGTTGCATTTTGGGCAGTGGAAATAAGTCGAGAAATTCCCAAGCGTGTCCGCGCGCGAATAATCGCGTGCAAATATCTCATTAAGGCAATACGGGCACACCTGCACGTCCCTGCCTTTTTCATCTTCCATAAAACACTTGCCTCTCCTCTGAATAAAAACCCACTGGAAAGCAAAAACCCACTGGAAAGTTACCCCTTCCAAGCTTTATAAAGCCTATTTTGAGCCTCTTCTTTTGGTGATAATATGAAACTTGACATCGCAAACGCAAGCTTTGAAGAAGTGCAGTCTGTGATTGAAAGGCTGCGCGGATTGGGCATGGATGCGGCTGTCTCAAGAAGCACGGGAAGGACAATGCTGCAGACAACGGACATCAAGGCAGGAAGGCACATGATAGAGGAGTTGGACATTGCCGGAATCTGCTTTTAGTTTATTCTTACGGCGGCGGTTTTTTGGCTCGTAACCCCGTCGCCCAACCCTCCCACAAACTGAAAGTTTTATATATGTATATGTATACATATACATTATGAGCAGGCTGGTAAACTTGTCCGACACGGTATACATGCAACTCACGCGCATAAAAAAAGCAAAGCGCGCAAGCTATAGCGAAGTGGTAGCGGGGCTCTTGAAGCAAACCGAGCCGCAAAAGACGCATGGATGGGAAGAGATGGTGGCAAAAATGAAGGAAAAAGCTGCAAAATACAAGGGTAAGAAAGAAAAAACAGATTACGACCTTGTCGCATATGGTGTCTCCCGTGATAATCCTTGATTCTTCATTCCTTGTATCGTTTTTCCGCGAAGGCGACCAGAATAACAGCGAAGCAATGCGGCTTTCAATGGAAAATGCCAATGAAGCAATGCTGCTTTCGGACGCAGTACTTTTTGAAACTCTCACAATACTCGCATACAAGGACGGAACCCAGAAAGCCAAGGATGCATACTCTCAGCTTCTTGGGAACAGGCACATCCAAACCTATTACTTTGCAGATGGTGAAAAACAGGAAATTCTTGAAATGTTTTTTTCCCAAAAAGGCAAGATGAGCACAACAGACATTTCCGTGCTGTACTTGGCAAAAAAATGCAGCGCGCGCATCCTTGCTTTTGATGAGCAGATTAACAAGGCACATGAAAGAGGTTAACTCGAGGTGGGGGTTATGAAACTGAAACTTGGGGCGAAAGAGAGGGCAACTCTGCGCAAAATGATAAGACTGGAATATGCAGATACCCCCAAAGAAGCAATAAGGATTGCGATTATAGAATACGAGCACAGGATTAATGAGCGGGAAGCCCTCTTGGCTGGCGGCTGCTAAAGCTAAGAAAAAGAAAAAATAAAATAAAAAGGAAAAAAGTAGAGGGAACTTACCCAAAGAGAGATGCAAGGCCTTCCGCTGCCGCCTCTTCCTTCTTTGCATTGTCCTCAGGCTTCTTCTCTTCCTTCTTTTCGCCTGCTGCTGGTGCTGCAACGGCTGCTGCTGCGACCGGCATTGCGGCTGCCTTCAAAAGCTCCTCAAAGCTCACGCCCTTTACGGCTTCGGCAAGCACTTTCGCCTTTGCCTCGTCCGGCGTTACGCCTGCGGCTTTTAGCACGCCTTCAATGTGCGTAGCGGTTAGCTCTTTGCCTGCGCCTTGCAGGAGCAATACTGCGTGCAGATATGGGTCTATTTTCATAACATAACCTCCTAAGCTTGTTTTTGTTCAGTTGGCTGTGCGGCTACCGTTTCGGTTTTTGCCGCCTCAAGTGTTCCGACTTTGCCGCCCAGAGTTTCTCCGAGCAGCACGGCCTGGGTTAGAAGCAACTCGGCAGAAGCGTCCGAGTATACCCCTCCGTTTATTGCCATGTTCCTTCCCTGTGAGAACGCGTCCTTGAGGAGCGCGTCTATGTTCTGGCTTGTCGGGTATGAGCAGTTATATGAGACATTAAAGGACTGCGCAAGGCAGTTTTGCAGGTCTGCAAAAAGCTGCTGCTCGTCAATGTCAAGCACAGCAGAGCCATACACTTTTCCGCCCTCAACCGCCGCCACCATGTTGAGCTTTGCCTCAAATGGGAAAACGTTGAGTTTTGAAAGCGCCTTGCACACTGCGTCTGAAATCTTTGCGCCGCTCTTTGCGACTACTGAGTCCTTTGCAACTACTATTTTGCCGCCCTTTATCTGGGCGTTTATGCCTGCAGACTTAAGCTCTGAGAGAGCCGGGCCGGGCGGCAGGTCTGTTTCGCCCTCGTGCACAACAATATCAAAGGGAGCAAATTGCCCTGGCTTTGCCGCAACGTTGCTCTTGTTTTTCTTGAAGAAACTAAAGAGCTCATAAGGAGTCATGTCGGACAGCACAAGCGCGGTCGGGGACTTTATCTCTGCGGAAAGTATTGAGGCTTTCTTTGAGCCTTCAAGCGCCCTTTTTATCACGCTGTTCTTTGCAACCACAAAATCCGCCTTGCCGCGCAATTTTTTGCGCGCAGCCTGCAGGAGGCGGTCGGGCAGTCCCCTTACGTCCACCGCAGCAATTACGGGCTTGTTCTCAATCCATTGCGAAATCTGCTTTACCTGCGCCTCTTTTTTTGAGATTGCCGCGCTTGTCCTTTTGGCAGCCTTTTGCCCTGGTTTTTTCCTTGTCATGAATATCACCGTTTTTTATGCATCAAATTAAGCTGATTTTGCAGCCTCCACTTTCACTGTATTTCCCATGCTAAGCTTCACATAAACGGATTTTATTGCAGGCTCTGTTACCTGCGTTTTTACCTTGTTGTACGTGAATTCAAAGTTGTCCGCAAGATCGTCCGCGCTCATGTCTTCGCTGCCTATTTTGCACTGCACTACTGGAAGGTATTTTCCCCTCGAGGTGAGCCTTACGCGGCTTTTTGCCTGCTTTATTGCATCCACTGTGCTTATGCCTGCGATTGGCTTTGGAAGCTTTCCCTTTGAGCCCAGCCTTTGCCCGAGGGATTTTCCCACTACCATCATGAGCGAGGGCTGTGCAAGGAATTCGTATTCCTTTGCCATCAAGGAGAGCTTTCCCTTGTCTGCAACAAGCTTTGCAATGCCTGCGGCGTCAATTATGTCTTGGGGCGCAATGCCTGCGTTCTTTGCCTCAAGGGCAATCTGCCCGTCTGCAAAAACAGCGACCTTTTGCTCCTTGCCCTTTCCTTTTGGAAGTATTATGTCAAGGTTAAGGCGGTTCTCGGGCTTTGAGAAATTTATCCCGCGGAAGTTTATTATGAACTCTACGGATTGTGCAAATTTGCGCTTTCCCTTGTCCTCGAGCGCCTTGTTTAGTGCAGTGATTATTGTTTTCCTGTCCATCCAAATCCCTCCTGCTCATAGCAGTGACGGCGGCGCAAGTCCGCCTAAACGGGAAAATCAGCGTATGCGAATGCATTTATGCAGATTTTACCTTAAGGTCAATAGAATACTTATGCAGGGAAAAGTTTTAATATATATGCCGGCAATACAAAACCCATCCATTTCCTATTTATCGGGAGGTTTTCGCATGGAATATTATGACGTTATAGTGGTAGGCGCGGGTCCGGGCGGCTCAACCACGGCAGCGTATCTGGGGCGCTCGGGTTTTAGCGTGCTTCTTTTGGACAAGGCAAAATTCCCACGCGACAAAGTGTGCGGGGATGCGGTGAGCGGAAAGTCAATGAGCGTGATAAAGGAGTTCAGCCTTGAAGGGGAGATAGAAAAGGACCCAAGGCATGGAAACATTTTCGGGGTTGCATTCTCAGGCACAAACGGCGAAGTAGTTGAAATTCCATTTGCGGCTGCAAAAGACAAGGCAAGGCCGCCAGGTTACACGCTTCCAAGAATCGCAACAGACAACATCCTTTTCCAGAACGCAAAGAAATACGCAAAAGTAAAGGAAGGATTTGCGGTGAGCGACGTTGTCTTTGAGAACGGGCAGGCAGTAGGCGTAAAGGGAAGGGACTCTGCAACAGGCAAGGATGAGGAATTCCGCGCAAAAATCATTGTAGGGGCGGACGGAGTGGGCTCAATAGTTGCAAACAAGGCAGGGCAGGGCGCGCTTCCCCCAGAACACGCATGCATCGCAATACGCGCATACTACGAGGGCATAGAAGGCATGACTGGCAACATAGAGATACATTTTGTAAAGGAGGCAATGCCAGGCTACTTCTGGATTTTCCCAATCGGGGAAGGAAAGGCAAACGTGGGGCTTGGAATACTCATGAAGGACGTTCAGGAGCGTAAAATGAACGTTCCCGCGCTTCTTGAAAAAATCATAAAGGAGAACAAGATTTTTGCGCCGCGCTTTGCAAATTCCAAGCGCGTTTCGCCCGTTCAATCATGGACTCTTCCTTTTGGCTCAAAAATACGAAAAGCGCACGGAAACGGCTGGGTGCTTGTTGGGGATGCTGCTTCCCTTGTGGACCCTTTCTCCGGAGAAGGCGTGGGAAATGCAACCCGAAGCGGCAAAATCGCGGCAAAAATAATTTCAAGTGCGCTCAAGGAGAACAATTTTTCGGAAAGTTACCTTTCGCAATACCAAATTGAGATGGAAGCCACGCTCAAGCCTGAATTGCAAACAAGCTTCATGCTGCAAAAGCTCGGAAGGCAGGAGTGGCTTCTGAATTTCATAATAGGAAAGGCGCACAAATCCGAAAAAGTGCGCGAAACGCTTTCTGCAATGCTTGGGAGCGAGGAGGCAAAGAAAGAATTTGCGTCGCCGCTCTTCTACGTTAAGATGCTGTTTGCGTAGAAAAAAGAATTCAATGCAAAATCCGTTCGCCCAAAAGCACTGCTAAAGACAAAAAATAAAGCAGAAAAGTTTTGCGCTTCTTGTCTTTTTTACTCAACATCAATCCTTGGCGCAAGGTAATACACAATTTTCGCGCTCTCCACGCCATACTCTATTTTTACGGGCGCATTTCCCTTGAGATTAATAGTGAGCGCCTCGGAATCCGGGCACGCTTTTATGATGTCCTCAAGATATTGGAGCGGAAACGTTGCGCGCGAGGGCGCCTGCACTGTGAGCTCAAGTATTTCCTCGGAGGTTTTTTCGCTTTCAACTTTCAGGTCTGCAAGCTCGCCGTGCACTTCAACGTTAAAGCCTGCTTCGGAAGCGTCAAGGGTGATGTGCGAAGAAACGAGTGCGGCATCGCGCAGGGTTTCCTTTAGCTGCCCGCCGTTTATCTTTATGAGGGCAGTGTGCTGTATTGTGGGCTCTTTTTGCGCGCCCATCGGAAGCTCAAGGATTGGCACCTTAAAGCTCCTTTTCCTCTTGCCGCTTATGAAGCGCAGCACAAGCTTGTTCTCTTCCTGCGAAATCTCAAGCTGCTCTTTTCCCCTCGTGCGGGCAAGTATTTTTATGAGCGAATCAAAATTTATGCCGACGCGGTGCAATCCTTCAACGGAATATTCCATAAAAGCAGAACTTGGCATGAAAAAGCTAATCATTGCAATTTGGGACGTGTCCATTGCGCGAAGCGAAATGCCGTCCTTTGAAACCTCAAGCTGCCCCTCGTCAATGAGGTTTACTATGGCATCAATTGAATTCTTCCATTTTTTGGCGTCTTCGACTACGAACTTGAACATAAATTCACCTCACAAGGTGCGGTCATGCCGCAACAGCAATTGCTACGCGAAGTAGCACTCCAAGCTGCCACAAAGCGTAGGCACGCCCCCGACCTAGTCGGGGGTTCGCCGCACCTTGTGACCTTCCCAATTTTCTTATGCATGGTAAATTTTTAATGCAATCGCTTGCTGGCGGGCGGGTTCTAGCCGTGGGATTTATATTGTTTTTATGCTTAATTCTTGGCATGCAACAATCAGCGGAGAGAACGCCAGCCACCAAGCAAATTCGCAATCCGCAAGGGGCAAACGGAGTAGCGCCAGGATTGGTTTTCAGCGCGCCCCTTGCAGAGTCAAGGGCTGAATTTGAAAAGGCAGTGAAAAGACTGGACCTGCCTGCGGCTTTGAGGGGGCAATTTGAGGACGTGGCCAAATCACATCCAACAAGCCCCATCCTTGGCGCATGGGCAGAGGTTGATGGAAAAAAATGCTCAATTGAAAACCTCGGAAACGGATTTTATTCTTTTACCCGCGGGTCCCAGAACCTTTCCATACCTGTTGAAACTGCTGGAAAAGACGAAAGGCTGCCCGAAAAACTGCGCGAAATCATCAATGGCGCCCAAGAGGCGGTTCACGTGACAATGCTGGCTATGTTCCATACGGAATCCGGGACATGCGTATATTCAATAGAAAGGCAGATTATTGACGGCTGCGACACAATGAACATTTATCTGGACGTATCTGCGCAAAAACGGCCTTAGGGTGCAACTTCGCTTCTAATTTTTGTAAAAGCTCTCGCAGTTCTCAACCGCAAGCGCAAGGGCGGGGTTCAGAGGGCTTGAAAGCGCAAGCTTGAAGAAACCAAGGTAGGGAAGCTTGAACGCAACAATGCCCCTTATGCGCTCTTTTTGGAAAGGCGAATTGTTCAGCGAGCCTGCGTATACCTGGATGTCTGCAACAGGGTTGTTGTCCCCCTTTGTGACGTATTTTGTCTGGTTTGCATATGAGAAACGCGCAACTATGCGGTGCACAATGTCGCCCGAATACGAAAAGAGGTCGCCTTTGTTTGGCTCATAAACTGCAACATCCGCTGTTGAAAGGGCTTTTCCTTTGTACCCTATTTCTTTCACGCAAATCTCCCTGTTCACAAGTGCATTGCTTCCTTTTGCAATCCGCTCGCAATATCCGTACGTGAAGGAAACAGGGCCGTGCATTTCTACGTATGAGGGCGCATTTTTAACGAAATCAATGCACATCTCCTCTGTCTGGTGCTGCACGCAATATGCAAAAATCGAGCCGTTGAAGAAATAATCGGAGCCTTTGTAGTTCACGGTTGCACTCGAAGTTAGCGCATCGAATTCCTCTTTTGGAAGCGCAATTGTGCCGGCATCATTTGAATCCGCCTTAAGCAAAAGCAAGTCCCCCCTCTCCAATTCCGGCACCATGGAACAGGAAACAACGCCGTTAAACGGCACCTTTGTCCCAAGCAAGAAGCCTATTAAGAACCATATGGAGAGCGCCCAGAGTATTGCGAGCACTGCCTCGCGGATTTCGTTGCGCAAGCCGCCTTCAAGGTATCCTGCAAAGGATTCGGATGCTACTATGAAAACCATTGTGAGCCCGATAAGCACAAGGAAAAGCAGGCTAAGGAGTGCGCTGCTTTTTAGGAAAAGGAAGAGCACAAAGGAAATTACGAGAAGATAATACGCATATTGCTTGTATTTTGTGAAAAGCGCTGCAAGCTTCTGCTCTTTTTCAGTCGGGTTTTTCTTTTCGCTTTTAAGAAAGCGCGAGAGCGCGAGCCAAACCAGCCCGCCTGAGCCAATCAAGAGCGAGACGAACATGTCTCCAGAAAAAAAATTGTAAAGGAAAAGAAGCGCAAAAAGCAAAAATTCGTAATTTTCACGAAGAAGCGAGGGCATTGAAGGGAATTTAAAATCCATAGAATCCGCTTCATGGACAATTTACTTCTTTTTCCTTGATTCCGCGGGTTTTTTCGCGCTTTTAATCTCGTCGTTGAATTCGGACGAGAATTTCTTGAGTTTTTTCACCGCGTCCTTTATCGCAGCAAGGGGCGAGCCGCTTTTCGTGCGCACCATGAGGCGCGGGGGAGACAGTTGCGGGTGGTCCACGCGATACGCCGCGAATTCGACGTTCTTGTCGTTTATGAGAAGCTCGCGAAGCGCGTTTGCAAAGCCCTGCTCCTCATCAGTAAGCTCAAGCTCAATGTAATTCTCTTCCTGTGCCAATACCTTGATGTCCATATTCCCAATCCCCCTGGAGGTTTAAGTCCCTAGATATTCACATTGCGGTAGTCAGATGCAAGTTTCCTGTTCTCCTTGTTGCCGCATTCGGGGCAGCTAAGCGAGCCGCCAACAAGCGTGAGCGCGTGCCTGCATTTTATGCAGAACGCCTTTATTACGCCGAATTCAGCACCTTCAGTTGAAACGTGTATCTCGCCGTTTCTTACTTCCGCGATTTTTGCGCGCACAATGTCGCCAATGCGAAGCTCGTCGCGCACGTTCTTCACAAACCCGTCCTTTATGCGCGAGGCATGCAGCACGCAGTTGTCCGGCAGCATTGCAAAGCGGGTGCTTCCCTCCTGCTGGGGCAGCACGCTTATGAGTGCAATTGGCTCTACGACGTTTTCCACGCGCCCAAGCACAATTGTGCCTGGCTTTACCGATGCAAGCATGTTGTGCCTTGAAACTGAAAGCGAGCGGTCTTTGTCATTGAGCGCGCCTGATGCGGATGCGCGTATCTGCTCGCCTTCCATGTACGTGCCGCTGCCGCCTATGAATTCCTCTTCTGTTCCGATTGCATCGCCCGGCATAACATGTTTGCGGGTATTTTCCTTATCCATTATTATCACTTTTAGCCAAAACTAGAGTTAATCGTCTAATTGTCAGCACAAACTTCTCAATAAATATTTAAATGTCTTTCCCTGAATCACTCGTATGGTAAAAAAGAGCAAGCTTGTGCTTTGCATAGACCGTGACAATGATTTGTACGAGAAGGCAAAGATATCCGGCCCAGTAATAGGCAGGGAGGCGAACTTCGAGGCTGCGAACAAGCTCATAATGGCGGACGCGGGCGAAGTGGACGCAAACACAATGTTCCGCGCGATTAAAATATTCGACGAGCTTTCAAAAGACTACAACGTGCAGCTTGCAACGCTTACGGGCAGCCAGCGCCTTGGGCTTGCCGCAGACAACGAGGTATCCGAGCAGCTCGAGCGGGTGCTCTCCGAATTCCCTGCGGAATCCTGCATTTTCGTGTCGGATGGCGCATCTGACGAGCAGATGATGCCCATAATACGCTCAAGGCTCAAGATAGACTCTGTTGAGCTTCTTGTGATAAAGCAGGCAAAAGAGCTTGAAAAGACGTACGTTGTGCTTCTTGAGAAGCTCAAAGAGCCCTATTTTGCGCGCATGGTGTTTGGGATACCTGCAGTAATACTGCTTCTTCTTGCGATTTCAAGGTGGGCAAACCTTGGATGGGAGCCGGTTGTGTTCGTTGCAGGCCTGTTCCTTCTTATACGGGGATTTGGCATAGACGATAAAATCGGAGCTGTTTTTTCAAGCTTCAAGTTCTCCGTTGAAAACATAAGCCTGATAATATACCTGCCTGCATTCGTATTTTTCATAATTTCAATCTGGATGGCGTATCAGGGATATGAACAGGCGCGCCTGGATAGGCTTGACTTTGTGAAAACAATTGCATCTGCAATAAAGAGCATGCTTGTGCTTCTTCCGTGGGCAGCGCTTTTGCTCATCATAGGGAAAGTGGTTGATTTGCTAAACGAGGGAAGAAAGCTTGAAATAAGCAAATTCGGGCTTTACGCTGTTTCAACGGTGCTTCTTTGGCTCATTTTCTCTGTTGCAGCAGACTGGGTGCTAAACACCAGCGAGCCCTACGTGTCTTTCGGGGAGTTTGCATTCGTGATAATCGCAAGCGTTGTGATTGCGGCAGTGAGCTCGCACGTGCTTCGCCTGATAAAAATAAG
>Ga0172370_10001460_pt1 | contig 35900 bp, 33 predicted proteins | sample LakKiv5m_FD_114538 | JGI IMG/M metagenome (GOLD analysis project Ga0172370, IMG submission 114538) | Freshwater microbial communities from Kabuno Bay, South-Kivu, Congo - kab_022012_11.5m | ecosystem: Environmental > Aquatic > Freshwater > Lake | place: Democratic Republic of the Congo...
GCCGTAATGCCACCATTCAAATCCACTTGGATCATTTACGAATCCTGCACTTTCCATGGAGTTTTTTAATAACATTCTGTTTTCGTGTAATGTTTCAGCCATCTCATCTTTTGATCCAGTTCCTATAAAATAATTTGTGTGTGATTTTTCTGTAAAATCATCGAATCCAGTTCCCATTGGAACATCTTTTCCGTTCTCATCTACTACTGTTAAATCTACTGTTCCTCCTGTGTTGTGAGGTGCTGGAGAAGAAGGATTTGTACTTGGCAGAGCGAGAAAATCCATTACTCCATCTAGTATTTGTGCTTCATTCCAATCTGGATGTTTTTTCTTTAAATCAGCAGAAAGCTCATCACAAAGCCTTTTTTGAACCTTTACTGGGCGGTATCCGTCCCAGATTTTTAAAGTCCATTTTTCGCATCCTTTATTTTTTCTTAAATTTTCCTGAGCTTTTCTTAATTGGATTATTGCTCCAGATCGTAATTCCATCACATTGGTATCGCTAAATCCCATATTGAAATATGCTGGTTCTAAAACGAAGTCTTTTTCACTTAATACTTCTAAAGGTTCTTTGTTTTCATTAATTGGAAGATTTGTATTTCGAAGCATGAGTTTATTTTATCAGTTATTAGTTTTGCTTCAATATTTTATATGAAAAATATTAAACGACAATTTTTTTGTTCTGCTTCAATATGGGCTTTGCTAAGCTTTCTACAAAAAATATCATGGAACTGTCTTAACGTTATGCTTCAATAGGGAAAACTTCTTCATTCTAAAGAAAAATGTCCTCGTAAACTGCGGGCATTTTTCTTTGAATGAAGTCCTTTGCTTCAGCAAAATCTCGCAGAGCTCGTTTTGCTTGCGCTGCGGACCAGTTTTCTCGCTATTATTCGGAGAGGGAGGGCTTTGAACCCTCGCGCCGGCCGAAACCGACCTACAGGATTAGCAATCCCGCCCCTTCAACCACTTGGGTACCTCTCCGCGTTAAAGCTTGTCTAATATAAACAAAACACATATCAAAGTCTAGACAATGTTTCTAGTCCTTCTTTAAGGCTTTCTTCACCTTTTTTATGTCTTCTTTTGTTACTAAATCTTTCTTCTTGTCATAAACATTGTCGTACATCAATTCGTCCGGTCGATCTTTGTAGCTTGTGTAAGTTCCTCCGGTAGCTCCGAAGCGTAGAATTCCAAGTTTTCGTAGCCAATCTAAAAATTTCATAACTTTTATATGTTAAATATAATTTTATTTTTTACCGCACATATCAAACAAAAAGTGCATTGTCTGCGCGATATCTGGATGATCTATTCGAATTGCGACTGGGAAATCACGGAATGAAACCATGAAAACTGTGTCGCCAACAAGAATTACATTTGTGGCGCCACCTGCAGCTGGCAATAAATCCATATCTTTTAAGCTGTGTAATTCTGAAATCCATTCACGAGTTAGATTTCCTTGCGCTATCAAAATGTCAGCCTCTATCTTTTTTTCAGCCATATTCTTTTTAAAATTTTCGATAATATCTCCCAGTTCTTTTCTTTCCAATTTCTGACTAAAAGTATTTGAACCGAGTATCCGAATAAGCAATAAATGTTGTTCTATAGCCCTATTTACGATGTCATTATAAAAAGTTTCTAGCTGAGAATTTCCTTCATATATTTGGATTTTTGGAATTTCCTGAATGCTGCCCTGAATAGATAAGAGTTGTGGTGCTAAATTTTTGTACTCATTACTTAGTTCGTTTATTTTTTTCTTTTGATCATCTAAATAATTTTCTATATCCGAAACTTTCTTTAAATAAAAAACTGTTATTCCATTTTTCTTTGAATGAGCAAGAATCTTTCTATCACAAAGTTGCTTTAGTAAACGGTATGTAGTCGTACGATCAAACTTTACATTTTTCGCAATAACAGATGCCGGCTGTGAACCTAAACGGATAACTTCCATAAGGACTTTTGTTTCTTTTTCGTCTAGGCCTAGTTTTTGAAAAAACATTTCGATATTCATATGTTGTGCAAAATAATGCACACTTATTATAGAGTTATAGTAAAGCAAAAGCAAGCTAATGCCAATAAGTCCGTTTACAATATTGATCAAGAATGATAGTCTTCTAAACTAGCAATTAAAAATTCATATGAAAACTTGCGCACAATGTAATACATCTTTTGAGATTTATGATCGGGATAAAGAATTTTATGATAAAATTCCCCTTCTACTTGGCGATAAAAAATTCCCGATTTCAGAACCAAATCTTTGTCCTCTTTGCAGACAGCGTCGAAGATTTTCTTTCCGAAATGAGAGACATTTGTATCGTCGAAAATGCAATGGAAGTGGCAAAGAAATAATCTCCATGTATTCACCTGACAGCGTTTATAAAGTATATGCACAAGACGTTTGGTGGAGAACAAACTGGGATGCAACTGAATATGGAAGACAGTTCGATTTCAATAAAACTTTCTCAGAACAATTCTTCGAATTATCAAAAGATGTTCCTAGAATTGCGTTACTAAATGTGAATAGCGAGAATAGTGAATATTGCAATTTTACTGGAGATGTAAAAAATAGCTATCTCGTTTTTGGGCCTATATATACCGAAGATTGCTATTATGGGTCGCCTTATTATTCAAAGAATTGCGTAGACACTTTAGTCTTACGCGATTGTGAATTATGTTATGAATGTATAGATTGTCGTAAACTTTATCATTCTTTTTATTGCCAAGACTGTAATAATTCTGATGAACTTATTTACTGTTTTGATCTTCAAGGTTGTTCGCAATGTATAGGATGTGCAGGGCTTAGAAATAAAAAATATCATATTTTTAATCAAGCATATTCCCAAGCTGATTATGAAAAATTTAAAAAAGAAATAGATTTATGTGACCCGGAATCCCATAAAATTATTTCTGAAAAATTTGAAAGTTTGAAAAAAAATATTCCGCGCCAAGCAATTTTGGCTACAAATTCTGAAAACGTTAGCGGTAGTCACGTATTCTTTTCAAAAAATACATTTGAGTCCTTTTTCGCAGACAGATGCGAAGATTGCTCATACTGTTCACAGGTAGTGGACTTGAAAAACTGCTATGACAATAACTATACCGAGGAAAATGAACTTTGTTATGACTATCTTGGGATGTATGGCACTAGAAAAACTTTGTTTTCTCTTTTTTGTCGACATACGGATGAAACTTACTATTCCGATTACTGCGTGAACTGTAAAAATATTTTTGGATGCACTAATCTTCACAACAAACAATTCTGTATTTTGAATAAACAATATTCTAAAGAAGAATATGAAGAATTGGTTCCAAAAATTATTGAACATATGCGAAAAACTACAGAATGGGGGGAGTTCTTTACTACATCCATAAGCCCTTTTGCGTATAATGAAACTGTTGCTCAAGAATTTTTTCCTTTAACAAAATCTGATACTGAAAATTTTGGCTGGAAATGGATAGATGATGATAAAAAAGAATTTCAGCCACAAACTGTTGAAGTCCCTAGAGATATTTCACAAGTAAAAGACAGTGTTTGTTCTGAAATCTTGGCGTGCGAAGTTACTGGAAAAAATTATAGAATTATTCCCCAAGAATTAGCTTTTTATAGAAAAATGCATTTACCTGTTCCTAGAAAACATCCTGATCAACGACATTTAGAGCGCATTGCAAAGCGAAATCCACGAAGACTGTTTAATCGTGACTGTGATAAATGTGGTAAGTCTATTGTTACTTCATATTCACCAAATACCGAGGTAAAAGTGTTCTGTAACGAGTGCTACTTGAAAGAAATTTATTAATTATCTTTCCCTATTGCCTCTGAAATATTTTTGAATCCGTCTTTTTTTAGTAACTTAACTAGCCCCTGATTTATCTCGCTAATTACCTGTGGACCTTCAAAAATCATACCTGTAATTAATTGAATTAGTGATGCTCCTAATCTTATTCTTCTGTATGCGTCTTTTGCTGAAAAAATTCCACCGACTCCTATTACGATAGCCTTACCTTTTATTTTTTTATACACATAAGCTATCATTTTTTCGGACAACTCTTCTATTGGTTTTCCGCTTATACTACCTATTTCCGGAAGATTGTTATCTATAATTTTTTGATTATTTCTATTCTTTGTTAAGTTCGTACAGATGAATCCTTTTACTCCATGTTTTAGTGAAATTTCTAAAATTTTATCGACTACTTCTTCTTTTAAATCTGGCGCTATTTTTACAAATATCGGTTTCTTTGAAGGAACTTTTTGTATTTCTATCATAAGACGTTCTAGCTTTTCTGGGTCAGTAAATGGTTCTCCACCAAAAGCATTTGGACAGCTAATATTTATCACGGAATAGTCTCCTATACTTGCGAATGCTTTATATGCTTTTACATAATCATCGATCCCTGCTTGAACATCTACTGTCGCCTTACAATTTGTTTTTGCAATGTTTATTCCAAGTGGAAGAAGAAATTTTTGTTTTGATAATCTTTTTGAAATTTCTTCCGATCCACGATTATTCAATCCATAGTTTATTACAAGTCCTTTGGATTTTATTAGCCTCCATAGACGTTTTCCAGGATTTCCAGAACATGGCTCTCCAGTAACAGAACCTATTTCCGTGAATCCGAATCCCGTTGATTTCATCACCCCTGTTATCTGTGCGTTCTTATCAAATCCTCCCGCAAGCCCCACTGGATTTTTGAAATGAATTCCTAAAATATTTTGTTCTAGAGCTTTATTTGAATATCCGAAAAAAAATGAAGTAATCCCTCTTGTAATTGGATTTGAGCCCAAAAATCGTCCAAACCCAATCATCCAGTTATGGATTCTTTCTGGATCTATAAGAAAAAATATTCTTTTTGCTACATGCTTATAGAGAAATCCTATTATGCTGTTTCTGACTAAAATTAATGTTTCCATAAAAGTATCTTTTGTTTGCGGAGTGGATTATGCCGATTTTGTTTATAAAAGGCAATCTTTGGATGGATGTTTCAGGTTTGTAAATTTAGCTATTTTGTGCTATAATTTCTTGATATTTTTGAGTAAATAATCGATGAAATTCGACCATGTAAAAATTAGCGGTTTAAATATTTTCTCTGAAAATAGAATTTTGTTTAAAGACGGAGAGGCTCCTGCTGAACAAACTTTTGAGTTTGATGAAGATGGAGAAAAAGCTGGAATGGCTGAAGCTAGAGACATTTTCGATATCGTTTTCAAGAAAATAAAAGTCGGAAAAAGTTCTACTAGATTAGCTAATGACACTCTCGTTAAAGAAAATCCAGGACTAGATCCTCTCTTAAAATTTGCGCTTAAGACTGGTGAAATTACAAATGCAAAATATGATAAAACTACGAGTATTTTGATTCTAACTACTGCGAATGGAGATATTTCTATTCAAAAAGGTAGTGATCTTTTTAAGGCTATTTTTTGGCCAAAAGAAGAACCTCAGATAGTAGAATACCCTTGGCAAAAACAATCTGGAGATTTAGCAACTGATCTATTTAAAGACCCTGCTACTAACAATGCAGATGAACTAAAAAGACTGGAAGCGCTAAAAAAAGGAAAAACTTCCGCAGAAAATGGTACAGAAAAACCTAAATTCGAGATTGCTGTAGATGGTAAAGATGTAGAAGCTGTTGTTGGAAAAAGAGAAAATGGAGAACTTATAAAATATAAAATCAGAATATTCGCTCCAAAAAATTGGGATGGAACATTGGACGTTTATCTTCCTGGAGATACTTATACCGTTGATCTTGCTACATCTTCTAAACATCTTCGTGATAAATTTATTGCAAAAGGGCAAAGTGGGAAAATGAGCGCTTTAGCTGTTGTTGAAGGAGAAAAAAGTAAAATAATGAATGACAAAGAGAATCGTTATGCAGACTTGAAAAAAGCAGGTTCTCTGACATCAATTTTAGATACCGTAGGAAATAATCTTGGCAATGAAGTATCTAGTATAAATTTCATGGGACATAGTCGTGGCGGATCAGCTTTAAATTATATTTTACAAAGTGGCGCTGAGGCCGCAAAAATTTCTACTATTTCATGTTTGGATTCGACGTATTTCTCTGCAACTCCATTGATTGCTTTTGCAAGACGCGGAGGTCAATTGAATATAGCCTTTGTACCTAATCCTCCAAAACCACCTGGAACAGTAGGGCCTGCTAGAGAAGTTATCAGGGCTCTCGGATTAACCAAAATTGCTAAAGATCATTGGGCAAGTGCAGATGGCAAAGTGAATGTATATGAGACTCCTGGAATGACTCATTCTGCCGTACCGGATAAATATGCCGGAATATTTATGGGAAGTGACCATCATGAAACAAGAACATATACTGTTGAACAGTCGGCGCAGGCTGCTAAAGAAACATATACAAATCCTGAAGTACAGGCTACTCCTCCCGGAAAATTGCATTTTTCTTTCTTTGAAAAAACTGAATCTGCTGAAATTGTTACTGCTTCAAAAGATGACATGTCTACATTAACTTCTTCGGACATTGAAGATATTCGTTTTAATTCCGGACTACTTACTAAAACCGCTGATGGAGATAGTGATGAACAGAAAGCTACAAACCTTAAACAAGAAACTTATCGTCGTATGAGGGCTTATACAAGCACTCGTGACAAAGAATGGTTTACTGTTGATTACGCAAAAATGGGAGCAGATCAAAAGGGAAAATCACATGAAGAATTTATAGGACTTGGAGATATCTTGCTTGATCCAGACATCAAAGATATTTTGGTGTTCAGAGGTGGAGAAGTTATAAAAGCAAAAAGAGGAATTGTAGGAGATGGTGGTAAACATGCTGGACGTGTAGGATTCCTAGACTCTACGACTAATCAGTATGTTGCCACTCACACTGGAGATAAATTTAGAATTTTAACTGAGGCAGAATCTAATTCTGCAGAATTTATTGCTGCTATGAAGGCTGAAAATTCTAGTAGGACAAATGGTCGCAAGTCTTTTGATGCCTCTCCGGAAAATTACAGCGATGGAGCAGGATATTATGCTGGAAAAACAGCTCAAGGATATGAAAATACTCCTTCTCAATATGGCCAAGACGATACACTTAAGGCTGATCCAAAAAAGCCTAGAACTTGTCAGTTTGATGCAAATGGTAAAATCACATATCCTCCTGAAGTTCCACCTTCCGAAAGACATGTACAGATGATGGGACACAAAGAAGCTTTGACCTATTATGAAAGAATCATGGGCCGTCCACCTCATTCTGGGTGGCTTCTTAAAGGGTCTCTTCCTGTTTTCGGAAAAACAGTAAATCACCCAAATATAGTCTTGGCTTGTATGTTAAAAGAGATGGAATATCGATGTTCTCAACTTGGCATGAGTAATTTGAAATTTGACAACATGAGTTCAACTGCAAATAAACCGATGTTCCATGGACTTGGAATGGCTATAGATTTTGACGCAACTGATAATTGGGTAAAAACTGTTGGTAAAACTACTTGGACGATTCCACCTGCTTTTGCAGCTGAAATGCAAAAAATGGGATTTAAGTGGGGTATGTACTTCAATACAAGCAGAAGCGATAAATGCACTGATGCCATGCACTTTGACCTAAGAATTTCTTTGCCAAATGCCATGAAAATGCTAACCAGTCCTGAAGCCAGAGCTATGGCTCAAGGACATCAGATTCCTGGAAAAGGTAATCTATATGCTTATGCTATGTCATTAGATGGCAATGCTCACTAAGCTTCTTTTCAGTTTTATAAAACCTAAAACCCTATAGGAATTTCAAAACGTTCCACCACTGTTCTACGTATTCTGCTCTGCGATTTTGATATTTCAAATAGTACGCATGCTCCCAAATATCTAAGCAGAAAATTGGAGTATGTCCAAGTGTAAAAGGTGAATCTTGATTGTCTAACGAATAAGCTAAAAGTTCTCCTTTTTCATCTCTAACAAGCCATGCCCAACCGCTACCGAAATGGTTAATAGCTAGGTCTGAAAATGTTTTTTTGAAATTTTCAAATGAACCAAAAATATTTTCTATCTCAGATTTTAAAGTTTCATCTATTTCTTTTTTAGGTGACATTATCTCCCAGAAAATTTTGTGATTTAGGTATCCTCCTCCGTGATTGCGAATTGCTTTTCTGTCTTTCTCATCAATTTCTAGAGAGTTTAAATTTTTCAAAAGTTCTTCTGGCGTTTTGTCTTGAAGAGTTGGATATTTTTCAAGAACAGCGTTGAATTTATCCGTATAAGTTTGATGATGTTTTCCATGATGAACCTCCATTGTTTTTGCGTCTATAAATGGTTCTAGAGCGTCATATCCGTAGTTTAACTTTGGTAATTCGTGTTTCATATTAGTGATTGTTATTTTTTTAATATATCTGAAATTTTTATTTTGGTCATTGATTCTTCCATCGCATCTTGGATTTTTTTCCATGCGTTTTTTGATAAACATTTTTTATCTAATGGACATTTTGTTGCGCTACAATCGCCCAAGCATTCGATCATGAAAGGTTTATTATCCAAAAGCCAGATTAAGTCTTTTAAAGTTACTGTTTCAGGATTCCTTATCATTAAATAACCGCCGTCTCTTCCACGAATACTTTTTATCCATCCTGCTTCTTTTAATGGTACAACTAATTGCTCTAAGTATTTTAGAGAAATTCCTTCTTGATCACTTACTTCTTTTATTGATACTGGGGCACCGTCGTAATATGTGCTTGCAAGCCTTAGAGCTAAGCGTAATCCATAATGTTCCCTAGATGACAATCTTCCAAAGAATGACATGTTTAAGCTGTTATATAATTCCTATCTGTACAGTAGGAATTATATAACAAGTAAAAAATACCGTCAATAAAAAAGCTCCCTTTTTACAGGGAGCTTTTGGTAAGCCGTTCTAAAAAAATCTCTTATTTCTTCGCTGGAACTGTGAATTTAGCATCTTGTTTTTCTCCATTAGACATTGTCACTGTAATTGTGTATTCACCTTCTGGCCATCCAGCTGTTGGTTTTGTGAATACGAAATTTGAAGCTATGTCTCCATCTTGTGCTGTGTCGTTTGTAGCTGGTCCTACCTTTTCTCCTGATGCTAAGTGTGTCAATTCAGCACTAACCTTTAATCCTTTTTTAGCCCCGATAATTAAAGCTGAAACATTGATTTCTTTTGTATCAGCAGCGAATGTAGAAGTATTTGCCTCAACAATTCCATCTTTTCCAATTCCTGCTCCAAGGCGAACTTCTAGAAGTTTTCCACCTTCAACTGCCTTAACTTCTTCTGTAGGAGTTGTCTTGTCTACTACAGCTCCTGTCTGGCCTAGGTTCAATCCTAGGATTTTCCATTCTCCACCTTCTTTGATAAATTTGTATTCAATTGGAGTAACTGCTCCGTCTTCAGATGTAAGACTACCAACTATAGATCCTTGGTCATTTACTATTTCTCTGCTTGAAAATGTATGAGATTTATTCTTTGATAATGATGGATATTGCTCTACGAAAGCTTTGAATTGATCAAATGAAGTAGCGCCTTGAAAATCTTTTGAAGTAAGATCATATGCTTTTTGAACCTCACCAGCCTTCAAGAAAGCTAGTTGGTCCTCTGCTACTTTCACTATTCCGGATGTAGCGTAGAATGCCAAACCTATAATTACCGCAATGATGACGGCGATAACTCCCAAAATTTTTGGCCATTTTGAAGAAGTTGTTTGTGTTGTTTCCATAGGAAATTTGTTACATATATGTTTTTTGTATTTTATGCCTTTTGGCTTTAAACACAAGTTATTATTGAGTGAGGTTGACTTTTATGATAAAATATTAGATAGAAATAAAAATAAAAAATAAATATATGGCTGGCCAAGAAAATCAGAACTTATATTATCAATTTTCAGCTGATGATACTTTTGATAGTTTAAAAACTAGAAAAGATGGATTAACTCAGAAAGAAGTAGATGAAAGACTTGCTTTGTATGGTAGAAATAAGCTCGATGCAGTCAATAAAACTCCTTTAATTTTTACATTCCTAGGTCAGTTCAAGGACTTGATGGTAGTAATATTGATAGTTGCTGGATCTCTTTCTTGGTACTTGGGAGAATATCGGGATATGACGATCATGTATGTGTTAGTTTTGATTAATGCAATTATTGGATTTGTACAAGAGTTTAAGGCTGAGAAAATGATGGATTCATTAAAGAATTTGGTAAAAGCTAAGGCTAAGGTTATTCGTGAAGGAAAAACTGTAGAAATTGATGGAGAGGAACTTGTTCCTGGCGATGTCGTAATTCTTGAAGAAGGGGATGCCCCTCCTGCAGATGCTCGTATTTTTCAAGAAAATGAATTAGCAACTAATGATTTTTCATTAACTGGAGAATCGAATCCAACAAGAAAATTTACACATCCTATTCCAGATGAAGTGCAGCTTGGAGACAGAAATAATATAGCATTTATGGGCACTACAATTGCTATCGGAAATGGATTAGGAATAGTTATTGCAACTGGAATGCACACCGAAATTGGACGTATTGCAAACTTAAGTCAACAAACTGAAGATGAGCTTTCTCCTCTTCAAAAAGAATTAAATATTTTAGCGAAGAGTATCACTAAAGTTGTTTTAATTATTGCTTCACTTTTATTTTTGATAGGACTGTTCCTTGATTTTTCTTTAAGAGAATCTTTCTTGTTTGCACTTGGAGTTGCTGCTTCCTGTGTTCCTGAAGGACTTCCTGCTCAGGTTTCTGTGGCCTTATCTTTGGCGTCTGGTAGACTTGCAAAACAAAATGCAGTCGTAAAAAAACTTTCTGCCGTAGAAACTCTTGGATCTACTCATATTATTTGTACAGATAAAACCGGGACTCTTACTAAGAACGAAATGACCGTTTTAAAAATAGTTATTGGTAATAAAACTTTTGATACAACTGGAGTCGGATATGAACCGAAAGGAAATATTTTAGATGATACCGGGAAACCTTTATCTAGCGGCGAATTGGAGAAATACATGCTGTTTTTCGAAAATGGAATTTTTTCTTCAAATGCAAAAGTTAGTGGTCCTGATAAAGAGCATTTGAATTGGTATTGTATCGGAGATCCTACTGAAGCTGCACTTATTACTTTATCTGAAAAAGCTGGAGTTTCTCAAAAAGAATTAGAAAGAAAATATCCAGAGTTTAAGGAATTTACTTTTGATGCTGTAAGAAAAAGAATGACATCTATTCGTAATCGTGACGGAAAAGCTGTCGCATATGTAAAGGGCGCTCCGCAGAGTTTGCTTGATCGTTGTACAAAAATATGGGATGGAGAAAAAGTTAGAGACATTACTGATAAAGATCGTGAATTTATAAAACAAAAAGATGATGAATTTGCCGGAATGGCATTAAGAAATCTTGGATATGCATACAGAGAACTTCCTGAGTATGAGAAAGATATAAAAATGGATGATGTAGAAAAGAATCTAATCTGGCTTGGATTGGCATGTATGATTGATCCTCCACGTGTTGAGGTTAAAGCCGCTATGGAAGCCGCTATAAGAGCTCACATTAGAGTTATTATTATTACTGGAGATTATGCCTTAACAGCTGAGGCAATTGCTAAAAAAATTGGACTATCTCATGGTAAGAGTGGGAAAATTACTGTAGTTACAGGTGGAGATTTACAAAAATTTTCAGACATAGATCTACTTAAAAAATTAATTAATGAAAATTTAATTTTCGCCAGAACTTCTCCTGAAGATAAAATGCGCATAGTAAGACTGCTAAAGAAAGCTGGAGAGGTAGTTGCTGTTACCGGAGATGGCGTAAATGATGCTCCTGCGTTAAAGATGGCAGATATAGGCGTTTCCATGGGAAAGACTGGTACAGAGGTGGCCAAAGATTCGTCTGAAATAGTTTTATTGGATGATAGTTTCGCAACGTTAGTTACTGCAATAAGTGAAGGCCGAACAATTTTTCACAACTTGAAAAAAACTATTATGTCTTCTTTGACATCAAATGGTGGAGAGCTTTTTGCCGTGCTGATTAGTCTTGCTGCTACCGGAATATTCCATACCCCTCTAGCAATCCTTGCCGTTCAGATTCTTGCTGTCGATTTGGTTGGAGAAATGCTTCCTTTGACTTTCCTAACTTGGGATCCTTCTCAGCCAAAAATGATGACAGAACCTCCTAGAAATCCAAATGAACATATTATTAATAAACGAAATTTGATTGATCTTGCATGGGCTGGATTTTTGATGGGAGCTCTTGGTTTTGCAAACTTCTTGTTCTTATTTGAGAGAGAAGGAGTTTCTCCAATTGGAATTTCTTCTAAAGATCCTTTCTATTTGAGAGCTACTACATTAACTTATATCACTATCGTACTTGTTCAGTGGACAAATATCTTTAGTAGACGTTGTGGTACAGATTCTGTTTTCAGTTCTTATTTGTGGTCAAATAAACGTTTACTTATATTCGGCTATGGAATATCTATATTTTTCTTGCTTAATATTTGTTACAACCCTTACATTACTCCATATTTGAGCACAGCTCCTATTACAGTTATTGACTGGGTATTCGCACTATTGGCTGCTGCTATTTATCTTGCAATTCGCGAGATATACAAAATATTTTTGCGTAGAGCAAATGCTGCAAGAGAAGAAGCAGATAAGGCTGATGTAAAAGTTGTGGCTTAGGTTTTATATAAAAATTTATATAAAGAAAGGAACGCTATCTATATATTTCTGATATTCTGGATATTTTTCTAGAATTTCCTTTTCTTCTGTCCTACAAACTTTCACATATTTATAAACTAAGATTGGTGCAAATATTATAGTTATCAATGTTGGCCAGTCTATGAACCAACCTAGTACTATCAATATAAATCCTAGATATTGAGGATGTCTGGAATACTTGTAAATGCCTCTAGCTACGAAATCGTGAGTTTTGCTATTTCTATATAAAGTCCCCCATCCAACGACTATCAAGAGCGTTCCTATTATTATCAATATTGCTGCGTATATCATTGCAAGTTCCATTCCGAATCCTACTCCCCAGAATTGAAAATTCAGTACGTTTTCTGCACATTTTACTGGTGCAGAAAAATATTTTGAAGCGAAGTAAATTGTTAATGGAAAGCCATACATTTCTATAAATAATGATACGAAAAATGCCGTAATCACTCCATATTCGCCCCATTTTGCCTTCCTTCTAAACGAAAGTGGAATTAGCAAAAGAAGGAAAAGTAAAATATTCAAAGCAACTATATGCCACTGTGCGCTTATTATATTTGCCTTACCTGTTAAATAACACTGGAATTGTTCATAAAACTGTTCATGAAAAATTATTCCGGATGCTAGAATAAAAATGGCTGCTAAAACTCTTATTATCAAGTTTGGGGTTTGTATTTTTTTAGACATTTTGTTTGTAAAAAATTAAATTATGGCTGGATTATAGCAAATGGCAGAAACTTGTTGAAGCTTATAAAATCTGATAAATTGCTGGCATGTTAAACAATATTATAGATTTCATTCTACACGTAGATAAATACTTGGGCGGACTTATTCAGGCATATGGAACTCTTGTATATGGATTTCTTTTTATAGTTATTTTTGTAGAAACTGGATTGGTAATAATGCCTTTTCTCCCTGGAGATTCGCTGCTTTTTGTGGCTGGTACTTTTGCTGCAATCGGAGATTTCAATGTTGTCTATTTGTTTTTAATTTTGTCTTTGGCTGCAGTGGCTGGAGACACTGTAAATTATTGGATTGGTAAATATTTTGGAGAAAAACTTTTTGCAAAATTAATAAATAAAAAACATCTAGAAAGCACTAAACAGTTCTATGAGAAACATGGCAAGAAAGCGATTGTCTTGGCTAGATTCGTTCCGATAGTTAGGACTTTTGCCCCTTTTGTCGCAGGAATAGGGAAAATGCACTATACGAGTTTCCTTATATATAACGTAATTGGTGGAATTTCTTGGGTTTTAATATTTATGTTTGCAGGATATGCTTTTGGAAATATTTCTTTCGTAAAAGAAAATCTAAGTATATTTATTCTGGGAATAATTGTTGTCTCGGTTATTCCAATAGTTATTGAATATTTAAAAAGCAGACGTAAATAATTTCTATTTCAGTATTATTTTTCAGATGGAATTTCTTTTTGATCTTTTGGAAATTTATTTCTTAAATCTTCTTTATTCCCGTATTTTGCAAAATGTTTGTGATGTTCCTGTTCGATAAAATCTTTGATTTTTTTATGTTGAATCCCACACCAATAACTTTCTGTTTCCGCAGCTATCTCAGCCCAATAGCGTATTACTCCGTTTCCATATCCGCAGTATGCACAGTACAGTTTTTGTAAAAATGAAAGATATGGAAGGTCGAATCTGTCCATCACCTGAATATATTTTTTCCTATCAACATATGGCAGTTTGTACAAAGGAAAACATGTGCGATGATAAATTTCTATCCATAAATCTGTTATGGCTAGAGGTATAATAACTGATGTAATAATTGGCATCATAACGGCGTGTTTTGGAAACCAGTTTTTCTCTTTCAAGTACAACATGTTTTTAAGTTTTATTAATTAAATTTTTCTCGCCACTCCTTCTACTACGCCACTAAGAAGATTTAGTAGTGGAATTTTCGAAAGAATATAATCTAAAGGATACAGAATTTTATAGAAACGTCCATAAATACGTTTTAGTCCTTTTGGAAGCCCTGTAAGGTTCTTTGGAATTAGGTTAAACCTCCACATTTTTTCTATTTCGAAGCCATTATCTTTGAGCATTTTCTTTGTTTGAGCCATTCCATATTTTACCGGATGAATATCATGACCTCTCCATTTACTAAGATTTTCAACCCATGAAGTTTTCTGAGGCAACATAAAGATATAAAAATATCCTCCCGGTTTTAAAATTCTATGAATTTCTTTAAGTGAATCAAATGGCATAGGTACGTGTTCAAGAACTCCACATGAAGACACTGCATCAAACGTATTGTCTTCAAATGGAAGATTACTTGGATGGTTTCCATAAGACATTTCTAGGGCGGCTAGTTCTGGAATATTTTTTACATGCTGGCGTTCTTCTACATCGAATCCTTTTGCATCTATGTCTCTATTTCTGAGTAACCATGTTACTTGTCCATATCCACATCCCCAATCTAAAAAACGAGGTTTTTTGTCTTTTATTGGCCAATTTTTGCCAATATGCTTCGAAATAAAATCAGCCATTCTTATATAATTGTATGCGCCCATTGGTGCATCTAAATGCTCTAGATCGTTGTTGTTAAATTTCTTTCCTGTCTGTGCAAATTTCTGAAGTTGAGATAGTTCTTCTTTTACTTTTTGCATAATAATTTAGGAGTTAAACTTTTTTATATATTCGAACAATTCAGACGGAACGTTAACCAATTTTTCCGGAGTTAAAGATTTTAAAATTTCTTGAGAATTATATCCCCAGCTAACTGCCACTACCGGTATTCCAGCCTTTTTTCCGGCTTCTACATCACGTGTTTCGTCTCCTATATAAAGCACAGATTTTTTTGAAATTTTCTTTTTTCTAAGAATACTTTTTATTGATCTGCTTTTTCCAAACAGATGTTTGCTTGAACTAATGAAATCAAAAATATTTAAAAGTCCGTTATTTTTTAGAAAAATGTTAACGTTTTTTTTCGAATTAGATGTCAATATTCCCATTACTAAGCCTTGTAGTTTTATGTTTTTTAATGCATCTACAATTCCTTTTGCTGGCTTAATTTTGCTTATACGTTTGCGAAGTTTTTTACGACCACTAAGTAATAAAAGTGACATTTTTACTTTTGTTACTCCATAGTCTTTTAAAAATTCTTGTGGTTTTTTGTTACGAAGAATTTCTCTTTCTTTTATTGTTATCTGTTTGCAGTGATACTTTGGGGCTATTTCATTATAAATATCATAACTTTCATCAAAAGTATCAGCTATTGTCCCATCAAAATCGAATATAATCAGTTTCCTTGTTGGCATTCTGAAGGGATTTTTATTGTATAGATTGGATGTCGTAAATATAGCTAGTTTTACCTTCTCGGCATTGAGTTATTTCTCCCGATGAGTTTTTACAATCCCCAGAGTCTATTTCTTTTATTTTTCCTGTAACCTTTACCTCCTTGTCTTTATAGTCATCTAAATTGAATTGGCCATTATATTTACTCATATCTATCGTTTCTATAACATATCCATTTAAATAATATCCATCTTTTGTTCCCTCAAGCTTACCTGAGATTGTCGCTGTAGGATCACCTACTTTTGAGATACATCCAAAAAGAGAAAGGAAGATTATTATTCCTATTCCGTAAATAATTTTTGTAAAATTTTTCATAAGCGGAGTATAGCGGCTTGGTTGAAAAAATTCAATAAGGGTACTATTAAATGTTCAACTACTATTTAACGTTATGCTTCAATAGGGATTTCTTCTTCACTCTGCAAAAAATGTCCTCCTCGCCGAAGCCTCGTCCGGGCATTTTTTCTTGAGTGAAGTCCTCCGCTACGGCAAACATGCGAGTTTGCCTTCGCTTCGGATCAGAAATCTCGCTACTAAATGGCGGAGAGACTGGGATTTACCCCGCGAGGGGGTATAAACTTCTCATCCCATTTCTCATCAGATTTAGTTATGCTTTCGCCAAAGGCGAAGCATAACTAAATGGCGGAGAGACTGGGATTCGAACCCAGGAGGGACTTGCGTCCCTAACGGTTTTCAAGACCGCCGCGTTCGGCCACTCTGCCATCTCTCCGCATTTTTAGCTCACTAAATATATGAAAAAGGCCTTCAAAAAGCAAATAGAAATAAAATGTCAGATATCTATTCCTAATATTCCCACTTTAATCTGAAGAATCAGAAAGTAATTCTAATATATATAAGAATAGATTTATTATGTCTAAGTATATATTAACTGCTATGTTTATGGCTGCTCCCCACGTTTCATTACTAGCCATCTTTTCAAGCTGATTGAAGTCATAAAGTAGATACAGCGTGAATATCAACACCCCAAAATACGCCTTCACAATTGAGAATATTCTTGATTTGAAGAATATCGCGTTTCCTATTGTCATCAAAATTAAAATTATCAGTGCAATAAACAAAAACCCTTCAAGAAAACTAAAATCTAGATTTGTAAAAAACACGATTCCAGACGTTGCAAATACTGCCATTGCTGTAGCAAATAGGGATTGAAACACTATATTGTGCCATTCATTTGCATTAGGATCCATTGCTATGTTTTTTTCGAATTCTTCAATTAGTTCCTTGCTTGGAAATTCGCCTTTCTGAAGGATTACGTTCTTTTCTTTCAAAAATTTTCTTAATTTAAATCTCTTCCCATAAAATTCTATTGTTGGACCTATTTCCCAACCTATTAGCCCAGAAAAAATTCCTACTAAAATAATGTTTACTGGAAATGAATCTGCAAAAATCATTACCGCAAAAAGAAAAATAAATGTCCCTATTACAGTAAAAAATAATTCTTTCTTTGTTTCGAACGCCTTGTTTATCTTGGCTCCTACTGCAGTTATTAGGAGCATTCCACCTACGATAATAAATGTGCGAGAGAATAAAATTGTAAACATATGACTAAGGTTATTTTATAACTTCTGAATTTAAATCGTGGTTATTCTGTTGTAACTCCATCAAACTCTTCTTCGTTGTGTTCCGATTCTTCTTTTGTTGCACGTACTATTCCATCCTTGTGGTGAGCTGGTGAGTAAATCGTATAAAGTTTCAACTGATCAGTCTCTGATGTGTTTATGATATTGTGCTCTGCTCCAGATGGGACAACTATGACTGATCCATCTCCTATCGTATATTTATTTCCATCAATGATGCATTCTCCTTGGCCTTTTTCAAAACGAAAAAACTGGTCATTGTCTGGATGAACTTCCATTCCTATCTCTTCCTTTGGCTGCAAACACATCAGCACTAATTGGCTGTGCTTTCCCGTATATAAGACTTTTCTAAAATTATTGTTTTCAAGTGTAGCCTTCTCGATGTTTGAATTGAATCCTTTCATAATTTATTTTGTTAAATAATAATATTTATCAACTTTTTCAATCATTTGCTTTTTTTCTTCTTCATTTAAAAAGCTAGCAATGAAAGAATTTTTAGCTAACTTAAAAATCTCTTCTTTTGATAAATTCAATGCTTCCGAAATCGCTAAATAGTTTTCATTAATATATCCACCGAAATAAGCCGGATCATCTGAATTAATTGTTGCTAATATGCCAATACTCATCATTTTTCTTAATGGGTCTTGTTTTAGGTCTTTTACCACTTTTAATTTCAAGTTTGAAAGGGGACATAATGTTAATGGTATTTTTCTACTAACTAATTCCTTTACTAATTTTTCATCATCCATTGAATTATTCCCATGATCTACTCGTGATACTTTTAATAAATCTAGTGCTTCCCAAACATATTCGGATGGACCTTCTTCTCCTGCATGTGCAACTGTCAAAAAACCTGCTTTTATTGATTCTTCAAAAACTTTTTTAAATTTCGATGGAGGATTTCCGACTTCTGAAGAATCCAGCCCCACAGCGGTGATCAAGTTCTTGTATTTCATGGCTTCCTTGAGCGTTTTTAATGCAGACTCTTCATCGAGATGTCGAAGAAAACACATGATTAGTTTTGAACTTATTCCAAGTTTATTTTTGCCATCTTGTAGTGCTCTAGTTATTCCTTTTATTACAGTATCAAATTTTATACCTCTATCTGTATGAGTTTGCGGATCAAAAAATATTTCTGTGTGAATTACATTTTGTGAATGTATTTTTTCTAAATAAGCCCACGTCATATCATAAAAATCCTGCTCTTCAATTAAAACTCCTGCCCCTGAATAATAAATGTCTAAAAACTCTTGAAGGTTATTGAAGTCGTATGCTTTTTTTAGATCTTCTACTGAATCATATTTTATTTTTTTATTATTTCTTTTTGCAATTTCAAACATCAATTCTGGCTCAAAAGTGCCTTCAATGTGTAAATGAAGTTCTGCTTTTGGAATATTTTTTATAAAATTATCAATTGAGTTTGTATTCATATCTTTGCTCGTTTAATAATAATTCCTTTGTATACATAATAAGCTGAAAAAATGCCAAAAAACACGTTAAGCCAGCAAAATACCCAGTTTGCTTCTATATAACTAAATATTGCTATCAAAATACTTCCTAACGTTAAAGCTATACTACGACGTAGCGTTCCCATTGGAAATGTATATCCAAAACTTATTCCACAAAGTCCAAGAATAAAAAATATAGTGTTATATCCTTCAAAAAGATAAAGTGACCAAATTATTAGGGCAATACCGCTAACTCCTATTACTGGAATGTCTATTTTGTCGCTAACATCAAGCATCATCAATATACTGCTTACTGCAACAAGCACTTGTAGAAAAACAAAAAATATAGATCCACCCTGCTGATAATTTAAAATTGCATAATACAATACAACTGCTCCGCCTACAGCAAAAAGCCAATTTTTTATTGATTTCGTAGGGTGTTTTTTCTTTTTAGGCTCTGGCCATGCTGATCCAACTACAAGGATGATAGAGCCTATTAGTCCAACTAGAAAAGCGTAATCCACAGGAAATTAATTAATGAGATTTTCGTATCTCTCTCAATTTTACTCGTATCAAATTTGAAAGTAAATTATCATAAATCTCCAACATGAAATCCTATTATTTCTTTTGTCTTTTTATCGAAGTAGGCTACGTCTCCCCTATAACAACAATCTAAATTTACAACTATTGCCTCTGTTATTATTTCTTTATCTCCCTCGTATCTTGAATATTCTCCATCTTTTATACTTTTTATTTTGTATTTAGAAATGTCTGCTGGAGCTGTATCAATATCATCTTTATGATCTGTAAGATATTTGCATATTTTTAAAAGATATCCATCTGGATCTGGATTTTCAATTTTGCATCCACTTGATTCAACATTCACCGTTGTCGGCTTGCTTACTTGCGTATCAGTACATCCAAAAAGTAAAACTGCAATAGATAAAACACTTAATGTTATGAATTTTCTCATATAATTTTAATTATTTTATATCTATAAAGATGCTCTTTCTAGATCCCAGAAATCATATAAGAATATTCCGAAATATAATAAAATTGAAAACCAAAAAATGAGACCGTGAAATGATGGATAAACTATTTTAGATGTTAGAGTTATGCATTCTAAAAGAAGCAAAGTAAGCAACATAAATGAGCCTGTAGCAGAATGAGCTAGTACTCTTCCTGGCCATTTTTCCAATTTACATTTTTCGTACGTAAAAGCGAAATTTGCAAAACACACAGCCACAAAAAGAACACTTATTATTAACAAAAAATCATTTGTTTGTTCGCTGTTAATTTTCCCCAAACTTGTAGAAATTGACGGATAAAGAAAAATTGCGATAAGAAAAACTATGCCATTTTTTAGCATATTCTCTTTTATACGTTCTGATGTCGTCATAATTTTTTAGTTAAATAGTGTTAAGATTTTTTATTATATTTAATCATCAAACTTAATTGTATAAAGCTCATTAAAAAAGCAATTCCATTTGTTATTATTATTGGCATGCTGTTTATAAAATATGCGTAAGCCACCCAAAGCAACATGCTTAATGAGTAACTTATTACCATTAAAAAAGACACATCTTTCGCACTTTTACTTTTGTAAGTTTTTATTACTTGAGGAAGCATGTTAAACAAAGTCAAAATACCTGCAGAATAACCCAAGATTTCTATCCAGATTGCGCTCATGTTAATTTGTTATTTGTTTTCGTGTTCTACATTTCCTCCACTACTTCTATTCCCAAAAGGTCTAATCCGTTCTTCAAAATTTGGCTTACTGCCTCAACTATTTTCACTCTCGATTGAATATCTTTTTTATTTTCAGCTTTTAAAACTGGCACACTATTGTAGAAAGAATTGAATTCCTGAGACAGTTCATAAAGATAATTACCTATGTAATTTGGCTTGTATTCCTTTGCTGCAAAAGACACTACCTCGCTGAATTTCGGGAAAAACCTTACTAGACTTGATGTCTTTGTCTTAACATCTTCTGGGTCTGATTTCTTATCTGTATCCGCAACAACTGCTTTTACTTTTCTCAAAATGCTTTTTGCTCTAGCGTAAGTATATTGCAAATATGGAGCACTATTTCCCTCTAGTGAAAGCATTTTATCCCAATCAAAAGTTATATCTGTAGTTCTGTTTTGAGAAAGAATACTATATTTTATTGATCCAACTCCTACTGTTCTTGATACATTTTCTTTATTTTCCAATGCTGGATTTTTTTCTTCTATTACCTTACGTGCACGAGTGATTCCTTCTTTCAAAACATCATCTAGCAAAACTACATTTCCCTTTCTGGTACTCATATTCCCGTCTTTCATGTGCATTCTTCCAAAAGAAACATGTACTGCTTCTCCGTGATACCATGAAAACCTTTCAGCTCCTGTAAAAAGCTGTTTGAAGTGCATTGACTGAGCAACATCTACAATATATAAAACTCTTACTGGATGCCATGTATTGATTCTATATTTCAATGTAGCGAAATCTCTTGTTGAATATAGAGTTGTTCCATCTTTTTTCTGAACTACAAATGGCGCAATTTCAGAATCATCGTATTTAACTACATATGCTCCTTCTTCTCCCACTTCAAATATATTTCTTTCTTTTCCCTCTTTCAAAATGTCACCCATCTTATCCTCATAAAAGCTCTCTCCTTGCACATAATCGAAATGAATTCCTCCAAGGTCTTTATATGTTTTATTAAGCTCTTTCATACTTTCTGCAACAAACCATTCCCAAAGTTTTCTATTTTCTTCATCGCCCTCTTCAAATTTTCTGAATTCATTTCTTGCTTCATCTTCTAGTGATGGATTGATCTCAACTTCATCGTGAAATTTCACATAAAGCTTCAATAATTCGGATATTGGAGCGGCTTCCACTACTTCTTTATTTCCCCATTTTTTATATGCAAAAATCAATTTCCCGAACTGTGTTCCCCAATCTCCAATATGATTTACACTCACACATTGAAATCCAAGATGTGAAAAAATATTATATAAACTCTGTCCAATAATAGTAGAAAGCAAATGGTGAACTCCTAAAGGTTTAGCAATATTTGGAGAGCTATAATCCAACACAACTACTTTCTCTTTTCCTATTTCACTACCTCCATAATTTTCTTTTTCTTTTAAAACTTTCTTCACTTCTCCTTTCAAAAGATCGTCAGAAATATAGAAATTTATGAATCCTGGACCGGCAATTTCTATTTTAAAATCCTTCTGTTTAATGTTTTTTACGATTTTTTCTGCAATATCTCGTGGTGGAAGTCCAAGCATTTTCGTTAAGTGCATCGCTACGTTACACGCGTAATCTCCATGATCACGAGAAGATGGATATTCTATATTTACTTCTGGATTTAAAATTTTTGGGAAGGCCATCATGATAGCCATTTCCATAATTTTCTTTATCTTCTGTTTAAAAGTATTTTCGTCCTCAACTTTTAGGCTTTGCATATCCTCTTGTATAAGAACTATTTGTTCAATTGTATCATCTTTTTTCGAAGATTTCTTAGATTTCCTCAGTTCTTTTTTTTTTAGTTTTTCCATTTCTAAAAAATGGGCTTTCTCTTGCTGAGGAACTCTTCCATCATTTACTGTATTTCTTCCTTGAATTCCTAGGTCTACGGATGGATTTTCTTCATTCAAAATATACGACTCTGTCCTTCCACCTATATATTTTTTAATTCCATTCACTATGTCGTCTATAATTCTTCCAAATTCGTCCATGTGAAGTTTGCTCATATCTTCAACTAAAAGCATCGCGTTAACTGTTTTATTTGTGAATTTTGTCCTTTCGCAATCACGGTGATTCCAGTATCGACATGTAATTCCGCCTCTATCCATATATGCGACTTCACCTTCACCAGCTTCTTCGACGTTTATAGAATTCATTGGCCTGAAAGCTTCTCCTCCTTTTGTGAAGGCTAATTTTATATCTCCACAAAGCCAATCCATATCGTCTCCACCTATTGGAAGAAGATATTTTAATGAATAGTAATTATATAAATCTACTAATGAATTTACATGTGGAATCTCTTTCTGATTTTTAACTCTTTCTAGAAGCGCGCTTATTGAACATGGGTATTTCTTTGGATTTATACCAAAATTGCCATATGCGGAGTCCCAGACGGCTACACGTGGATGTTCACGAACATCTTTCTCTGCAAATTCTCTACCTCTTTGTGCAGAAATACCACGAAGAAGACTCTGAACAGATGAGGAAGCCCTTGTAAGGTTAAGTCCTTTTACAAGAATTACTCCTATTTTTAGATCCTGATACGCCTCAAATATTTCTTTTTCTACCTTTAGATTCATTTTATTGGTGCTTAATTGTGAGTATTTTAGTGAAATTAGTTGCTAATTAACAGTCATTTCTTGAGATTTTCCTAAAAATTTTGTATTATGCTCTCCGACCTAACAATCCTAATGGACTCTAATATCCTCATTTTAATCGCTTTAGTTCTCCTTTCTGCATTCTTTTCTGCTAGCGAGATAGCTTTAATATCATTAAGTAAGTCAAAAGTCAATGACCTGGTCGGCCAAAAGGCTTCAAATAGTAAGACTTTAAAAACTTTAAAAAACAACCCTCACAGGATTTTGATAACAGTTTTGATAGGTAATAATATAGTAAATATTGCCGCCAGTTCTATTGCTGCTGTTATTTTTACAGAAAAATTTGGATCTTCCGGAATTGGTATAGCAACTGGAGTAATGACCTTTGTAATTCTTGTTTTTGGAGAAATCACGCCTAAATCTTTTGCCCAACAACATGCCGAAGGATTGGCTTTGTTTGTGGCTAAACCTGTTTATTTTTTACAAATTTTGCTTTTTCCAATAGTTTGGCTTTTTGAAAAATTGGTCAGTGCTATAAATCACTTTTTTGGATCTAAAAAAACACATACCGTTACTGAGGGAGAAATCGTCGCCATGTTGAAAATTGGAGCCAAAGAAGGATCTATCGAGAAACACGAAAAAGAACTTATTGAAAATGTTTTAGAATTTAATGACATTCAGGTTGAAGAGATAATGACTCCTAGAATAGCTATTGAGGCCCTTAATTGTAATATGACCATTCAAGAAGCTGTAGATTTTGTTATTAAACATACGCATACCAGAATCCCTGTTTATAAAGATAATATTGATCACATTACCGGCGTTATTTCTATCAAAGATTTATTGAAATATTTTGAAAAATATCGTCCACATAGAAAATTGTCGACATTAGACATACCTCCTCCACTTGAAGTTCCTCTTTCTAAGAAAATAAATAATCTATTTGGTGAGTTCCAAAGAAGACATATTCACATGGCTATTGTGATAGATGAGCATGGAGGAACTGCAGGAGTAGTTACACTAGAAGATCTTCTCGAGGAAATAGTCGGAGAAATCGTAGATGAGTTTGATGTGGCAGAAAAGCCTATTGAGATTGTTGATCCTGTTACAATTATCGCTAAGGGAACAGCTTTAATCGAGGATATAAATGATTTTTTTAGAATAAAACTTGGCAATAATGATAGAGATACTTTGAATGCTATGATCATTGAACATCTTCATAGATTCCCTAGGGAAGGCGAAAAAATTACTTTCCCAAGTGCAAAAATGAAAATTCTTAAGATGAAGAAAAATATTGTAGATACAGTCAGAATTACTAAAATACAAAAAAAGTCCTCTTAGCGTATTGATTTCATTCTCGGTTTTTGCTATAATGTCTTGATAAATTCAAATATCAAAACAAAAAAACAAATAACAAAAACCAATATGAAAAGATTTATCACTTACATTCTTGGAACTGTAACAATGATCTATGCTCTTGCATTACCTGCATTTGCCGTAGAAGCTTTTGACACTAAATTGGATGTCGTTGGCACTAAAGCTACGCCTTATGACGGAGCTGTAAAAGTAGAATGGACCAATGTCACTGATGCAGTGAATTATACTGTGTGGTATGACACAAAGGCTCCTGAAGCTGGTGGCGAGTCACCTGCAAATGCCACAACAGAAGCTATAAAGGGCTCTCCTTATATTGTTAAGGGATTAACAAATGATACAAAATATTATTTTACAGTAACAGCTGCTAATGCTGCCGGAACTGAAAGTGAATCTTGGTCTGACCCAATCGCAAATGCAACTCCAACTAAAGCTGCTGGTCCTTATGAAGATAAAGACTCTCCTCAACTTGCCAAGGCTGAGGCATTAAATAGTGAAGAGGTAAAAGTTACTTTCTCAGAAGCAATTGTTCTTCAAGCAGTTACTCCTGAAAACGCTTTCGTTATTGAAAGTAATACTGATTTCTCAAACTTGATAGTAAAGGGAGCAATAATGGATCCTGCTGACACTACTTCAAAGACAGTTATTTTAACTACAGACAAACAAACAAAAGACACAGATTATACTTTGACTGTTTCTACAGATGTAAGAGATAAAGCTGGTAATCCAATTATCAGTGGATCTTCTTCTACTACTGTATTTAAGGGTAGTGCTGTAGCAAAAGTTACTCCTGACACTGCAGCTCCAGAAGTATCTTCTGTTGAAGTTGTAGATAATACTCATGTAATAGTTAGCTTTAATGAAGGTATCAAATTAGATATTGATCCTACTAAAAACTTCTCAATCACTGAAGAAGCTACACCAACAGCAAAGATAGAAGTTGTTGGAGCAGAGCTTGGCAAAAACAGCCAAAATATTGAGAATTCATCTGTTGTTCTTACAACATCTTCTCAAAATGATAAAAAATATTTAATTACAGTTGCAAAGGTAAAAGATAATGCTGGCAACGAAATTGGTGCTACAAAAAACACAGGCACTTTCCAAGGAGTAAAGACTACTGAGGTTGTTCCTCCTGCTGTTATAGCTCCAGAGGATATTGCTAAATTCTTAGCTAAAAAGATTAAACAGGCTGAAAAATACACAGTACAATTAAGCTGGTCCGTTCCTTCTGGAAATACAGGAAAAGTTACTGAACAGTTACTTTATTCTAGTGATGACAAAGGTCAAAACTATGAGAAACAGGCTGCTCTTGGACCTGAAGCTAATTCATATGATGTTAAGGATTTAACTCCTGGAGAATACTGGTTTAAGGTTACTCAAAAAGCTAATGACGGAACTGAAACTAAAGGTTCTATTATAAAAGTAATATTGGCTAAGACAGGTCCTGAAATGCTTGGACTTGTTCTATTCTCTATAGTGGCAGGAAGAGTTGTCACAAAAAAGAAAAAGAAATAAGCAGCTTTTAAGTAAGCTCAGTTCGATTTGCAAAAAGGACCCTTGATCAAAATCCGAGGGTCTTTTTATGTAAGAAAATTTTTTGATAGTTAATAGTTCCTGCTTCAATGGGGTCCGGCTAAACTTTCTATGGAAAATTTTTGCTGTTCGCAAAGCATTTTCCTTGAAAGTTTTCCTTCGTCTTCGGCAAAGCTCGCGAAGCTCTCATTGCCTGCGACTCCGGATCGCCTACCTCTCCACTATCTTTTTAATAAAAATTTAATGTTTGAATGGTAGTGTTTTGCCATGATGAAGCTTGATTCAGAAATAAAAAGATATTGGATTTTGGCCTTGATTGCATTGTATTTTGCTTTTGCATATTTGGTTGTAAGGATTCCTGACGATAAGTTTCATATACATTTTTTTAATGTGGATCAGGGTGACAGTATTTTCATAAAAACTTCTCAAGGTCATCAAATTCTTATAGATGGTGGGCCTAAAAATTATGTACTTAAAGAATTGGATAGAGTTATGCCATTTTTCAATAAAAGCTTCGACTTGGTTGTGCTAACACATCCACACTATGATCATTACGCCGGATTAGTCGAAGTGATCAAAAGATATCAGGTAAAAAATATTTTGATTACCGGAGTAGACACAAAAGATTCTGGATATTTGGCTTTTTTAGATCTTATTAAAGAGAAAAAAATTAAAACCTTTATTGCGGAAAGTTATACGGATTTTAGCTTTGGAGACACGTATTTTGACGTTATTTATCCTTTCGATTCTATAAAAGGAGAATCTTTTAGTAAGCTGAATAATTCATCTATCGCTATTAGAGTTTTGTATAAAGATAAGTCTGTGCTTTTGAATGGCGACCTCGAAAAAGCCGGAGAAGAAGATCTTGTAGCCAATGTGAAAAATTTAAAATCAGATATTTTTAAGGCCAGTCACCATGGTAGTAAAACGGCTAATACATTTGATTTAATGCAAAGAGTTAATCCGGAAATTGCTATAATTCAAGTCGGTAAAAATAATAAATTTAAACATCCACATAAAGAAACTCTGGATACTTTCAAGGCTCTAAGAATCAAATATTTCAGAACTGATCTGAATAGCGCACAGGAGTTTATTTTTTAAATTCTCTTTATGTTCACTCCAAGACTACGAAGTTTTTCGTCCAAATTTTCGTAACCTCTATCGATATAGTTTATATTTGAGATTTCTGTTTTTCCGTCAGCTATAAGAGCTGCAACTACCATTGCTGCTCCTGCTCTTATATCACAACTTGAAATCGGCATACCTTTTAATTGCCTTGGACCAATTATCAAAGCTTGGTGAGGATTTAAGAATTCTATATGTGCTCCCATTTTTTCCAACTCAAATAAATAATTTAAACGTCCTTCAAATAGAGTTTCAAAAATTTTACTTACACCTTTTGCCTGAGTTAGCAAAACCGTAAATGGAGCCTGTAGATCAGTCGCAAAGCTTGGATGTACGGCTGTTCGAAGTATACGAACACTATTTATTTCTTTCACGGGGAGGATATGAACTTCATTTTCTTTTAAAGTAAATTTCGCACCTATTTCTTCCAATTTTTGCCAGAAACTATCTAAGTCGCTTGTAGTAATTCCTTTTATAATTACATCTCCTTTTGTTGCAACTGCTGCGATTGCCAATGTACCAGCTTCTAGATAATCACCGGTAATTTTATATCTAACTCCTTTTAAAGATTTTACTCCTTTAATCTGGATAATGTTGGTACCGATTCCTGATATTTTTGCTCCCATTTTGTTTAGGAAATTGCACAAATCCTGTACGTGAGGTTCTGTAGCTGATAAACGAATTTCCGTTTCTCCCTTTGCCAAAACTCCCGTCATAATTGCATTTTCTGTGGCAGTTACACTAAGTTCAGGAAGAATTATTTTTGTACCGACCAATTCTTTTGCTTTCACATGAAGTCCTCTCTCTTCATCAACTACCTTTGCACCAAATTGTTCAAATGCATATGTGTGAGAAGACAATGTTCTTTTTCCCAACACGCATCCTCCAGGAAATGCCATTTTTACATCTCCGAAACGGTGTAAAAGTGCTCCCATTACTAGAATTGAAGCCCTCATTTTCTTTACCAATTTTTCTGAAATTTTTCTGGATTTTAGTGATGAAGAATCTATTTCTAGAGTATTTTTTTCAAATTTAATTTTTGCTCCAATACCTTCAAGAATCTGAATCATTGAACGAATATCCGCGATGTTTGGCACATTGTCTAAAGTTACTTTTTCTTTGGTTAACAATGAAGCACATATAATTGGTAGTGCTGCATTCTTTGATCCGCTAACTGTTACAGTTCCTTTTAGAGCTTTGCCCCCTACTACTTCGAATTTCTCCATATAGTTACTTTAATATGTGCCTATTATAGTCATTTTCGAGATAAAATAAACTTCAAATTACATTTAATAACATAATTATTTTTTAGTCTATATCATAATAGATATTTAGACCTATCAGGTTTGAAAAAGTTTCAAAAAATTGCTATAATTTCTAGATTCAAAAAAACAAAAACGCTAAAGCGTAAACAAAAATAAATAAAAATGAAAAGGAAGGTTAAAAAAATTTTAATATATGCATTCATAGGCGCACTCTCTCTTCTACTTGGAGTTGTCCTTTCTATGGATGAACCTTTAATTATGAGAGCAAGTGTGATGGATGTTTTTCCTGAATATGATCTCGGCATAGATAAAGTTACATTACAAAAAATCGCAGATCCTAGCCCTAATTTCAACTACTCTAGGTACAGCGCTACAGTTATTTTTCATAATTATGGTAGCGATATAATTGATAGAAAAATTGTTTTACATGGAGATGAAAATCAAAAACATGTATTTGTTTTTAATACAAATTATGGATTCAGTTTACCTACAGATAGCAGTTATATTGTTAGAAATTATGAAGTTTTGGTCGGCAAAAATGAACTTCTTTCAAAATTAACTTTAGAAGCAAATCTTACGGATGTAGAAGATAAAAATCCAAGTAACGATATTTACACTCTTAATATTTAGCTTAAACTACGTGTTTTAGATAACAATCCTCGCAGAAAATGATTAGAGGACTATTTTTTGGATATGAAGTTTCTATAGATTTTCCACAATTTTCACAAGATTTTGCAAATAGTTGAGCTGGATTTCTCAAAGATACTCTTTCGATATGTCTACATTCATTACATTTTCTTGGCAGTGGCAATCCTTGTTTTTTGTAAAACTTTAATTCTTGAGGGATTATTTTGTAATTCTTACCACAATCTTCGCACGCTAAAATTTCTTGAGTTATTGATTCCGCTGCGTCTGTAATCAAATCAGGAAGTTCGATCGTTTGTTTTTGATAGTCTTTGACGTCTTTTTCTTTCCAGATAAGTCCCTGTTTTTTCGCTTCTTCTTCAGTAAGAGGGTATGTTTCCTGAGCGATTGTTTCATTGTAACAAAATGGTGAATCTTGTATTGAAAAAAACTCCCCCCATTCTCCAGTCTTTTTCATGTGTTCAATTATTCTTGGCAGAAGTTTTTCATATTCTTCTTTAGAATATTGTTTATTTAGAATGCAATAACTCTTATGTTGGACGCCTATACATCCGAAACAATTTGAAGATGACATTGTTAAATCACAATACATTGCGTCACTAACATCGTTGTATGTATATGTGCAATATTTTAGATTTACTCCATTTATGCACATACCATCATAAACAAGTTCACAAATTGAAGCATTGTTTATGTCCATAGAGTCGAATATCCTTTCATCGCATCTGTATGCGTATTTTAGGTCTTGTGACTTATCAATAACGAAACAATTTTTGCAGTTTTTTGAATTCAAAATATAGTCACCAGTGCAATTTTCTGTATTTAGATTATGAGTATATCTATGAATTGCCGCTTTTAAAACTTGCTCCTTAAAAATCTGTAGATACTTTGAATATGTTTTGTATGAGCCCTGTTTCATCTCTGCTATAAATTTATTAAACTCTTCTTTTGTGACGTCTTTATTAAAAATCTGATAACTTTTATTTCTTAAGTTGTAACAAAAAATAACATTATTACATCCTTTGCAGTCGAAACTAAAATAACTATCTGAACAATTATTGCAATCTTGTAAATGGCTACAGTTATAGCATTTTTGGCAGTCTACAAGGTAGTAACAAAGTTCACAATCTCTTGTGAATGAGTTGTCCACCAAGTTTCTAGAATGATAAGTAATGTAACAATACATGGCGTCTTCCGTGAATCCCATATCGAAACAAAGGTGACAGTTTTTCGAATACCAGCACTGATTCACAAACGGACTATTTTCGTTTGCTGTAATTGTTAAAGCTGGCCTTGGAACTTTCATTCTAAGCTCTTTGAATTGTTCAAAAAATGGTCGTGAAAAATCAAAATCCTGTCCATATTCCAATGCATCCCATTTATCTGACCACCAAATATCTGTTCTATAAATTTTAAATGGTTTGTCTTCGGAGTAGATAGAAATTATTTTTTCTTTTGAAAAGTCGCATGTTCTATTATATAGGCATCTTTCGTTTCTGTAAGCCATTCTTCTCTGTGCGCGACAGTCCGGACAGTGAGTTGGACCTGGAACATTTAGTTTGTTATAAAACTCTATATCTTCCTCTTCAATTAAAAATTCTTTTTCGCAATGCTGGCATTTTGTCATTTCAGTAGTTTATTAATAATTTCAAAAAATTTGTCGTATACATTTCCATGTGGAACAAACTCTTTGGAGTCTGATTTTAGCATTTCCTCTAGTTTTTCAAAGTAAATAAATTTCACTTCTGAAACTTCATCTGTTTTTAGTTTGAATTTGTCTATATCCCAACTCAATTCCAACATATATACTTCCTTGAATTCGTTATTTATAAATGTTCCATTATTTGTCGTATGACTTTCTTTTGATTCAAATAGGAACTTTAAATTTTCTTTTTCTGCGTGAACTCCAAGTTCTTCTTTTAGCTCTCGTAGTGCGGCATTTATGCTTCTCTCTCCTGCATCAACATGGCCTGAACAAGATACTTCCCATAGATCAGGATATGATTCTTTTTCATGTGCACGTTTTTGAAGAAGTAATTCTTTTTTGTTGTTTATCACCCAAATATCTACAGATTTATGCCAGTCTCCATCGCGATGAATTTCGCGACGTTCTTTCGTTTCTCCTGTCGTGTGGCCATTTTCGTCTAAGACGTCGAAGTATTCCATTGAAATAAAATTAACCTGTTTTGATTATACAGATTAAACAATTTTGTCTAAATAGCACTTTTCACAGAGTACGTTTGTGTATAGTTCTGGAGTATATGTAGACTCAATTTTCATATTACAGCCTGAGCAATTTCTCTCGATTAAGTGTCTAGGTGGACGTGAATTTAATTTCGACAAATATCTACAATCGGGGCAATTTAATGGTATTGGCAGGCTATATTTCCTATAAAATTTCAATTCCGACTGAGTGATTTTGTAGTTTTTACCGCAAACTTTACATGACAAAACTTCTTCAATTATTTTGTTATCTACTTCAAATATATTTTTTGGAACATTATATGTTTGACGTGAATATTCTTTTTCTTCTCTGTCTTTATATTTTAGTCCTTTTGCTAAAACTTTCTCTTTTGTTAGCGGATAATAATCTTGGGCTACCGTTTCGTTATACCCAAATGGAGACAAATTTAAAGGGAAGAATTCGCCATATTCTTTAGTTGATTTCATGTGTTGTATAATCTTAGCCTTCAAATCTTTGTACTCTGATTCTGAATATTGTTTGTTAAAAATACAGAACTTTTTGTACTTAAGTCCTACACATCCAAATAAATCTGAACATGAAGCTGCTGTATCTGTATATTCAATGTCATTTGAGGTCCATGCCCCAATTGTGAACTTTACGTTATATGAATTATAGCCGAGACTTGTTCCCTCATAAGTTATCTCTGCATCAGTTGTGTGACATACATCCATCATGTCTTTTGCGCGAAAACCCGTTGATACATATTTGCAATCTTCTCCGTATGAAAGATCATAACAATCGTTACAATTTTTCGAATCAAAAAGAAAACTTCCAATTCCATTTTCATTATTTTGGGCTTCTAGATTTTTATGAATCGAATCTTTTTCTAATTTATGAAATTGCTGTAAAAGCTCTTCCAGTCCGCCTTCGTTGATTTGTGTAATAAGATTTTTCTTCAATTCTTCGTAGTCTTCTTTTGAGTATGACTTGTTCATTATGTGATATTTTTTGTTTCTAAGATTTGCGCTAAATAAACAATCGCTACATCCACGACAATCGTATAAAAACATTGATGAATGACAATTCCTACAATTTTGAGAGAAGAAAAGTTCATAGCATTTACTTACGTCTACTACCTCGTAGCAACTTTCAGATTCGTAACAATTTAAAGTTTCTATACAATTTTTTGATTTGATTACTTGTTCTCCGTACAGGCAATCTTCGTTATATTCAGCCGCAAAAATCAAATAACAGTCTTTATTGTATCCAGACATATTTATATAATCTGAGTTTTCATTGTCGCGCCAATAAAGTGCTACGTGAGGCACTTTCAGCTTTAATTCTGCAAATTGTTCAAAAAAGTTTCTGGAAAAATCAAAGTCTTTCCCATGTAAAAGTGGATCCCATTTATCGCCATACCAGCAGTCTGTGCAATATACTTTTAATGGAGATTTTTGGCTGTAAATTGAAATTATTTTTTTCCCACAAAGATCGCAATCACGATGATGAAGACTTCTTTCATTTCTAAATCCTAAGCGCCTTTGTTGCCTACAATCAGGGCAAAAAGTCGGATAAGGAACTTGCATTTTTTTATAAAAATTTTCGTCCCATTCTGTTATAGAAAATTGTGTTTTACAGTTTAAACAAATTTTTGTCTCGATTGTTTTGTCCATAATTTTATACTTTGGCTTTCAATTAAATCTCTTTTCAATTACTTTGTCAATTTGCTGTTTTTCCCATTTACCAAGCGTAAAAATGAAAGTAGAATTCACGTGAATTGTTACTGAAATATTTATCATGAATGAAATATTGGTCTCATTAACCGCGGCAGTAATTGCAATTTTTTCTACCATAACCGGGTCTTTTTCCGGAGGAGCCACTTCTTTGATAATGTTTCCTTTAATCTTGATGTTTGTAACTCCAGTTTATCTCGATGCGCTTACCGTAAACAAAATTGCCACAATGTTTATGACTATAGCTGCGAGTCGGATTCATTTTAAAAATAAAAAAGTTAACATTCCTTTATTTCTTGTTTTGATTATTTTTGGACTTATAGGGACAGCTATCGGAACTTATCTTGTTCAATTTAAATTCAATGAGGATTTATTCAAAAAACTATTAGCTGGAGCGCTTATTTTCACTTCAGTGTATCTATTTTTTTCAAAAGAAAAAGGCATAAAAATTAGAGAGCATCGAAAAATTGATTTTAAAGTTTTGGTTTATACAGCCTTTTTTTCGATATTAATAAATATTTTAAATGGACTTTTTGGTGGAACTGGAATGTTTACTACTTTGTTTTTCGTATTAGTCGTGAGAATGACTTTTATAGAGTCGATGCTTTATATGATGCCTACTTATGCGATTATAAATATCTTCCAAACATCTTATCTTTCTTATACTACAAGCATCATCGAAAGGGCTCCATTACTAGTAATTACAATGGCCTGCTGCGGAATACTTGGAGGAGTTATTGGGACAAAATTGCAGTATTTGAAAGGCAATGTATGGGTAAAGAGAGTCGCTATTTTTGTGACTATTATTCTCGGAATAAAAACTCTTATAGGCTAATTATTTCTTTGGAACTACTTTTTTGAAAGTATGTTTTTGTTCTTCCCAATGTTGCAATATATTTGCCGCTAATGGGCTTTCCGTTTCTTCTGAATAATTTGTAAGCACTCTTATTAAATCTTCATAGTCTGTTTCACTTAACTCCTGTACCTCCACACTTTCGTGATGGATTTTCTCTTCAATACGAGGATCTCTACATATTAGAACTCCACCAGTCATTCCAGCTCCAACAACCTCTCCTAGCTGTCCTAGAACGACTCCAGCGCCTCCTGTCATATATTCAAATGCATACTTCCCTGCACCTTCTGTAACAATCAAGGCTCCACTGTTGCGAACTCCTAAACGATGCCCAGCAGAACCTTCTACATATAAGGCTCCTCCTGTCGCTCCATAACAAGCTGCATTTCCAATTACAGAATTTGTGCTTCTGGCTCCATCAACTTTTTTTGGTTGTTTAATTACTATATGTGCCGTGCCGCTCATTGCTTCTCCGACTGCATCGTTAGCATAGCCTTCAAGAACAATTTTAAGCCCCCTTCCTGCTGCAAATCCCAAGGCCTGACCTGCATAACCTTTTAAATTTATAATTATTGGACTTGCCTTCACTTCAATTTCTCCTCTAGCCATCATTCCAGATATTTTGCCGCCTATTGTTAGATTTGTATTCCTTGCATCATAACAATCCTTCATCTCTTCTTTCATCAAGTCTGCAATTATTTGATCGTCTAATGTTTCTCCAACTATCGCTCCTATACGATTTTGGATTCTATCTTGTACGTGTCCCCCAGTTGATGGTGATGTTCCGTCTTCTACTGTTCTCAAAAAGTCTTTTAGATCTACTAAATCATGTCTAGGATTTTCTGTCTTAGCTTTTTCTAATAGGTCTACTCTGCCTCTTAAGTCCTCTGGTTTTTCAATTCCTAAGTCAGCCAAAATTTGTCTGAATTCTTCTGATACTTCTAGTAAATAATTTTGAATTCCTTTCTTTGCTTCTTCATATCTTTCTTTTGGATCAGTTAGGTCTGGTTTTACTTTTTTCATGAACCTTCCTTCTCCTGCTTCATCACTTGTGGCAATTCCTGCAGGACATTTTCCTTTTGAGCAACCTCTACACATTACACAGTCTTCAGCTACCATAAGCACACTACCAAAACTCGTTTCATCAGCTCCCAGAGCTATTAATTTGGCTACATCCATTCCGCTTTTTATTCCTCCATCTGCACGTATTTTTATTAGATCGCGAACTCCATTTTCAATTAAAACTTGATGTACTTCGGCTAAACTTCTTTCGAGTGGAATACCTGCATGTTCTATAGAACTTTCTGTTGCTGCGCCTGTTCCTCCAGAAAAACAACTTATCTCAATTGCGTCTGCTCCAGCTTTTAAAATTCCAATAGCTATTGTTCCTAAGTTTGTAATTGATGGAACTTTTACTGAAACTTTCGCTGTTGGATTTACTTGCTTAACGTTATAAATTAACTGAGCTAAATCTTCGATACTATAAATACTGTGATGTGGTGGTGGAGATATTAAATCTATTCCTGTTTGAGTTTTTCTAATACCTGCAATTTCTGCAGTTACCTTGTGTGATGGTAAATGTCCTCCTTCTCCAGGTTTTGCTCCTTGTCCTATTTTGATCTGAATTTCTTCTGCGCCAACTAAATAATCTGCATCAACTCCAAATCTTCCTGAAGCAACTTGGCGAATTTTACTTCTAGCTTCTTCATTTTCTCCGCCTATACTTCTGCTATCCATTTCTCCTCCTTCTCCACTATTACTCATTGCTCCAAATGAATTGAAAGCTCCTGCTATTGCCATGTGAGCTAGTTTATTTAAAGCGCCGTGAGACATGGCAGCCGCTCTGAAAACTTTCGC
>Ga0172370_10001462_pt1 | contig 35883 bp, 30 predicted proteins | sample LakKiv5m_FD_114538 | JGI IMG/M metagenome (GOLD analysis project Ga0172370, IMG submission 114538) | Freshwater microbial communities from Kabuno Bay, South-Kivu, Congo - kab_022012_11.5m | ecosystem: Environmental > Aquatic > Freshwater > Lake | place: Democratic Republic of the Congo...
CCTGGCCGCGCGGGACTTCGACCATCAGGTTGCAGAGTTCCAAGTCCGTGTCGCCGTTCTCAACGGCTTCACCGCCCTCGGCACACCCATCACAGAGGTCGCAAGATAGGTGCGTCCGGGGAAAGGGGGACTCCGTCCGTCAGCCGAATTGTGCAACAGAGCCTTACTGATCCAGAAAACTGCGCAACTTCCTTGACCGGCTCGGATGCTTCAACTTGCGCAGCGCCTTGGCTTCGATCTGGCGGATGCGTTCCCGCGTCACCGAGAACTGCTGGCCCACTTCTTCCAGCGTATGATCGGTGTTCATGCCGATGCCGAAGCGCATGCGCAGCACCCGTTCTTCGCGCGGGGTGAGGCTGGCCAGCACCCTTGTGGTGGTTTCCTTTAGGTTTTCCTGAATCGCCGAATCCAGCGGCAGGATGGCGTTCTTGTCTTCGATGAAGTCGCCAAGCTGGCTGTCTTCCTCGTCGCCGATCGGGGTTTCCAGCGAAATCGGTTCCTTGGCGATCTTCATCACCTTGCGAACCTTCTCGAGCGGCATTTGCAGCTTTATCGCCAGCTCTTCCGGCGTGGCCTCGCGACCGATCTCGTGCAGCATCTGGCGCCCGGTCCGCACCAGCTTGTTGATGGTCTCGATCATGTGCACCGGAATGCGGATGGTGCGGGCCTGATCGGCAATCGAGCGGGTGATGGCCTGCCGGATCCACCAGGTGGCATAAGTGCTGAACTTGTAGCCGCGGCGGTATTCGAATTTATCGACCGCCTTCATCAGCCCGATATTGCCTTCCTGAATCAGGTCGAGAAATTGCAACCCGCGGTTGGTGTATTTCTTGGCAATGCTGATCACCAGCCGCAGGTTGGCCTCGACCATTTCCTTCTTGGCATGGCGCGCTTCTTTCTCGCCCTTCTGCACCTGATTGACGATGCGGCGGAATTCCGAAATATCAACGCCGATGTATTGCCCGACCTGCGCCATGTCGGCGCGCAGTTCTTCCACCTTGTCGCGGCTTTTCTCGATCAGCGCCTGCCAGCCCCGACCCGCCTTGGCGCTCATCCGGTCAACCCAGGTCGGATCAAGCTCGAAGCCCTGATATTCGTCGATGAATTCGCGCCGGTTGATGCGGGCGGCATCGGCCAGTTTGACCATGCCGGAATTGATCGCCATGATCTTGCGGTTGATGCCGTAAAGCTGGTCGATCAGCGCCTCGATGCGGTTGTTGTGCAGGTGCAGCTCGTTCACCCGCAGCACGATTTCCGAGCGCAGGGTCTGATAAGCGGCTTCCTGATCGGTGGAAAAACGGGCGGCATCATTCATCGTCGCGTGCATGCGCTGTTTTTGCATGGCCGCGAGGGTGGTGTAGTCGCGCGCGATGATTTCCAGGGTCTCGAGCACGGTCGGCTTCAGGGCCGCCTCCATCGCCGCCAGCGACATCGCCGAGGCTTCCTCGTCCTCGTCCTCGTCCTCGTTGCCGATGATCGGGTTGCCGTCGGCGTCGAGTTCGGGCTCGGCCGGGCCGACCACAGGGTGTGCCGGGCCCGCCTCGCTCCGCCCCGCCTCGAGGCCGGCCCCGACGATTTCCTCATCGCCATCGAGCGAGCGCCCGAAGGTGGTTTCAAGGTCGATCACGTCGCGCAGCAGAATGTCTTCGCTGAGCAGCTCGTCGCGCCAGATGGTGATCGCGTGAAAGGTCAGCGGGCTTTCGCACAGCCCGAGGATCATGGTGTTGCGACCGGCCTCGATGCGCTTGGCGATCGCAATCTCGCCTTCCCGCGACAAAAGTTCTACCGAGCCCATCTCACGCAGATACATCCGCACCGGATCGTCGGTGCGGTCCATCGCTTCGGTGCTGGAACCGGCCACCGCCACCTCGCGCGAGGTCGAGGTGGTGGTGACCAGCTCGCCCGCCGCCGGTTCACCCTCTTCGGCCTCGTCGTTCTCGATCACGTTGATGCCCATTTCCGACAGCATCGACATCACGTCTTCGATTTGCTCGCTCGAGGCATGCTCGGGCGGCAGCGCCGCGTTCAACTGGTCGTAAGTGATGTAGCCACGCTCGCGGGCTTCGGCGATCATGCGCTTGACGGCGGCCTGGCTCATGTCAAGCGAGGCATCGGGTTCCTGCTCGTCGGGTTTGCCGTCTTCGGTTTCCTTGACTGACATGGATACTCCTGAAGGGCGGGGCGAATCGGCCGAATCAAATTGCGAATCGGTCAGGCGTGGGTATCGACTCAATAACGCGAATCATGGGCAGGGGAAGGGGTCAGCCCTTGTTCTTTACCCAGATCCGGCGGTCGATCATGTCTTGCAGGTGCTTTGACAGGTCATTGCGGTCTTCTCCAAGGTCCTTGGTATCTTCGATCCCCGAATGGTCGGCCCGAAAGCGGGCCTGCGAGGCTTGCGCCAGACGCCAAGTCAGCCCCTCGTCGGCGAGGCCGGCCAAGTCTTCGACGGCGTCGTCGATTTCCTGACGTGCCCGGCGACGCGCCTCAAGCTTGGCCAATTCTTCGGCCACGCACATCACTGCCGCGGCGCTGTCTTGCGGGTTGCGGATCGGTCGTGCCAGCCGCACATGGGTCTGCTCCAGCAGGCTGTCAAGAGCACCGCGCGCTGCCTGCGCTATGCCCGCCCGCGCCACCTCGGGGTCGGCGGTATGGGCATGTGCCAGCAGCGCCGCCAGCACCCGGATGTGGCTGTCGTCGCCCAACTCCAGCCGCTCGAGCGCCGACTCGAACCGGGCAATCAGGGCGGGGTGGGTGGCAAGGGTGGCCAGAATCACCGACAGGCGCAGCGCTTCGGCGGCGCGGTCGTCGGGCGCATTGGCCAGCAGCGAGGCGCGGGTGTCGGGTTGGGCGGCCAGCGGTTCCGGGCGCGCGCCACCGCGCCGCGCCGGTTTGCGCCCGGTCTGGCCGAACAGCTCCCACTTCAGGCGTTTGATTTCCTCGCCGTAATGGCTGCGGATCGAGGCGTCACTGATCCGCATCAAGGCCGCGCGCAGGGTCTTGTCGAGCGCGGCCTTGCGTTCGGGAGAATCGAAAACCCGACCCTCGGTTTCACGCCGCCACAGCAGAGCCACCATCGGTTGCGCCGCGTCCAGCACCCGCTGCATCGCCCGGGCACCCTGCCCGCGGATCAGATCATCGGGGTCCAGCCCCGGCGGCAGCATGGCAAAGCGCAGGCCCTGACCGGCCTCGAGCAACGGCAGCGCCAGATCGATCAGACGCAGCGCGGCCTTGAAACCGGCGCTGTCACCGTCAAGGGCGATGATCGGCTCGGGTTGGATGCGCCACATCAGGCGCAACTGGTCTTCGGTGACGGCGGTGCCCAGAGGGGCGACGGTGGCGGGAAAGCCCGCCTCGGCCAGCGCGATCACGTCCATGTAGCCTTCGGTCACGACCAGCGGCACTCCCTTGCCCGCCGCCGCCCGCGCCGGGGCCTGGTTGTAAAGGCTGCGGCCCTTGTCGAACATTTCGGTCTGCGGGCCGTTGAGATATTTGGCGGGGGCGTTGGCGTCGAGCGCGCGCCCGCCAAGGCTGATGGCGCGGCCCCGCCCGTCGCGGATCGGAAAGATGATGCGGCCGCGGAAGCGGTCGTAGGGCGCGCCACCGTCTTGCGGCCGGGCACAGAGCCCCGCGTCCACGATCAGGTCGGGGGCAACGCCCTTGGTGGTCAGGGCGTGAAACAGGCCCTGGCGCAGATCGGGGGCAAAGCCGATCTCGAAGCGGTCCTGACCGGCAGAGGAAAGGCGGCGGCGGGCCAGATAGTCGCGCGCCTCGGCCCCTGCTGCCGACTGGAGTTGCAGGCGGTAATGCTGCACCGCCTGCTCGATCACCTGCATCAGTTGGCTGCGCCGGTCGGCCTGCTCGACCGCCACCGGGTCGCGCTCGGGCATCGGCATCCCGGCCTCGCGCGCCAGAAGCTCGACCGCCTCCATGAAGCCCAGGTTTTCGGTTTCGCGCACAAAGGTCACGGCGTCGCCTTTGGCGTGACAGCCGAAGCAATAGTAAAACCCCTTGCGGTCATCGACGTGAAAGCTGGCGGTCTTTTCCTGATGGAACGGGCAGGGCGCCCACATGTCGCCCTTGCCCTGATTGGATTTGCGCAAATCCCAAGTCACCTTGCGCCCGACCACCCGGGCCAGCGACAGGCGGGTGCGCAGATCATCGAGGAATCCGTCCGGCAGGGTCATGGCGCCTTTATCAGGCCAAGGCGACGGCGAGTCCAGACTGCTGCCCGGGCCTAAGCAAGGGGGGCTTCACGCCCCCCCTCCGCCCCCCCGTGGGATATTTTGGCAAAGGAGAACGGCGAGGATCAGGTTGCACTCAGGGCGGTACGGGCGGCAAGGGCCTGCATGGCGCTGGCGAGTTCGTGCCAGGCGGATTGTGCCATCGAGCGGAACACCAGAAGCTCGAAGCGCTGCGCGTCGGTGCGCATCACGATCGCCGACATGTGGTTCAGGGCGGTGCGGGCAGCAGAGCCGGTGGCAAACCGGGCGGAGCGCAGGTCAAGCGCCACCAGCCGCGCCAGCACCGCCTCGGGTGCCGGGCCGGAAAGGGCCAGGCAGGCCCAGCCGTCACTCTGGTCGGTCAGGGCGGCGGCGGGGGCAAGGCTGTCAGGTGCGGCCCCGATCAGAAAGGCCTGATCGCGCCCGGTCCAGACCATGCGGGCGCTGCCGTGGTCGGTGAAGCGGTTGGGTGCGGGCCAGCCGAGGCCCAGGGCCTTGAGCGCCGCGGCAAGGGGTTTGCCCTGTCCCTTGAACGGCGCGACCGAGGTGATGCAACCCAACACCACTTCGGCCAAGGTGGTGCCCGCAAGGGTGAGCGGCGCATGTCCGGCAAGTGGGGATTTGGCGATCAGGCTAGGCACGGAGTTTTGCTCCTTCCTTGTCGTGGAACACCGGGTCGCTGACCTGGCACAGCAGGTCGATCCGGCGCAGGTGATCGACCAGGCGGATGCTCTCGCCGTGGCGGGCGCGGCCGTTCCTGAGAAACCCCAGCCCGAGCCATGACTGCAGCGTGGGCGAGTAGCCGACCGAGGTGACATAGCCCTGATCGTTGGGTCGGGTCGCGCTGTCGCCCTGGCTGAAAAGATGCGCCCCGGCCGTGATCTCGCCATCATTCACCGGCCTGAGCCCGACCAGTTGCTCGCGCTCATGGCCGCGAAGGCCGGGGCGCGCAGCCGCGGCGCAACCGATGCAATCCTTGCCTGCACTGACCATCCGGGCCATGCCGATGTCATCGGCGGTGATCCGGCCGTGAATCTCGGCGTGCGTGAGAAAGCCCTTCTCGATGCGCAGCACGTTCAGCGCTTCCATGCCGTAAGCCCCACCGCCGATGGTTTCGGCGCGCGCCAGCAGGTCGCGAAACAGCGCCTCGCCGTAGCGTGCCGGAACCGCGATCTCGTAGCCCTCTTCACCGGAATACGAGATCCGGAACAGCCGCGCCGGGGTGCCGTCAACGCTGACCTCGCCGCAGGCCATGAAGGGAAAATCCCCCGGCGGGGCGTCAAGCAGGCTAGCCAGAAGGACGCGGGCCCTGGGCCCGGCAATGGCAAACTGTGCCCAAGACTCGGTGACCGAGATCAGCCGCAGATCCCAACCGGCGCAGAACGCCTGCTGAACGAAATCGAGGTGGCGCATCACCAGACCGGCGGCCGCGGTGGTGGTGGTCATCAGGTAGTGGTTTGCGCTCAGCCTTGCGGTGGTGCCGTCGTCCAGCACGTGGCCATCCTCGCGCAGCATGATGCCGTAGCGTACCCGCCCGACCGGCAGGGTCGAGAAGGTGTTGGCATAGACCAGATCGAGAAACCGCGCCGCGTCTGCGCCCTGAAGGTCGATCTTGCCCAGGGTCGAGACATCGACCACCCCGACCGATCCGCGCACCATGGCAACCTCGCGGTCGCAACTCTCGCGCAAGGTCGCCTCGCCGTGGCGGGGGAAATAGCTGGGGCGATACCACAGGCCGGCCTCGATCATCGGGGCCGCGCGCTCGACCGAGGCCTGATGCGAAGTCATGAAGCGTTGCGGCGCAAAGCCGGTGCTGCGCCCGCCCGCGCCCATGGCGGCAATCGAGACCGGGCTGTAGGGCGGGCGGAACGTGGTGGTGCCGGTCTCCGAGATGCCGCGCCCGGTGGCATCGGCCAGCACCGCGAGGGCACCGATATTCGAGTTCTTGCCCTGATCCGGGGCCATGCCCTGGGTGGTGTAGCGCTTCATGTGCTCGACCGAGACATAGTTTTCGCGCGCCGCCAGTTGCACGTCCTTGACCGTCACATCATTGGCAAAATCAAGCCACGCCCGGCCTTTGCCGGGCACCGCCCACAGGGCACGGATGGCATAGGCATCATCGTCGGTTGCGGGCAGGGGGGCAGCGCTCGAGGTGCGGCCCAGCGCTTGCAGGGCAGTCAGGGCAGCGGCCTGACCCTGCGCCAGGCAGTCGGCGGTCGTGAAAGCGCCGTTGGCGGCCCCGGCGGCGGCGAGGCCCGGCACGGCGTCGGCGTGCGGCACGAAAGCGGCAATCGCCTCGTCCCACGCCGGGCGACCGTTCATGTGGCACGTCAGGTGCAGCGCCGGGTTCCAGCCGCCGGAAACCGCCAGACAATCGGTTTGCAGCCGCAGCTCACCCGCGCTGTGGGCCACGATAACCTCGCGCAAGGCGTGGCGGCCGCGCGTGCCGGTGACGGTGGCACCGAGATAGACCGGGCAATCCTCGGCAACGCGGGCCTCGGTCCGGCTGTCGAGGATGGCGGCGACCTCGACTCCGGCCGCGATCAGGTCGCGGGCGGTGCGGCGGGCATCGTCGTTGTTGGCAAAGATCGTGATCCGGCGGCCGGGGGCGACGCCGTAGCGGTTGAGGTAACTGCGCACCGCGCCCGCCGTCATGATGCCGGGACGGTCGTTGTCGGCAAAGGCGATGGTGCGTTCCAGCGCGCCCGAGGCCAGGATGGTGTGGCGCGCGACGATCCGCCAGAAGCACTCGCGCGGCAGGTCGGGCGCGGCGGCAAGGTGCAGCCCGACCCGCTCGAGCGCACCATAAGTGCCGCCGTCATAGGCCCCGGTCACGGTGGTGCGCGGCATCAGCCGCACATTGGGCAGCGCGGCCAGCTCGGCCAATACCCCGGTCGCCCATTCCACCCCCGGCCGGGCGTCGAGCGTCACGGTCTCGGACAAGAGCCGCCCGCCCATGCGCGCGTCCTCGTCGGCCAGGATCACATCCGCCCCGGCCCGCGCGGCGGTCAGCGCCGCCATCAGCCCGGTCGGTCCGGCCCCGATCACCAAGAGATCGCAAAAGGCCCAGGCCTTCTCGTAAACCGCCTCGTCATGGCGGCGCGACAGGCTGCCGAGCCCCGCCGCACGGCGGATCAGCGGCTCGTAAAGTCGGTCCCACAAGGCATGCGGCCACATGAAGGTCTTGTAGTAGAACCCGGCGCTGAAGAACGGCGACGCCAAGTCGTTCACCGCCAGCAGATCATGGGTTAGCGAGGGCCAGCGGTTCTGGCTGCGCGCCGTCAGGCCGTCGAACAGCTCTTGCATCGTGGCGCGCACGTTGGGGGTCTGCTGGCCGGACTCAAGGATCTCGACCAGCGCGTTCGGCTCTTCCGACCCGGCGGTCAGCACGCCGCGCGGGCGGTGATACTTGAAGCTGCGCCCCAGCAGCTTTGCGTCATTGGCCAGCAGCGCCGAGGCCAGCGTATCGCCCGTGAAGCCGCCGTATTCGACCCCGTCGAAGGTAAAGCGCAGCGGCGCCATCCGGTCGATCAGACCCTTGCCCGGAAGTCTCATTTCGCGCCCCCTTTCCGGTCGCCCACCAGTTCGGCCGCCAGCACCTCGTGGGTCACCGTGTTGCGGGTCACCAGCAACCAGGCGGCGCACCCGCTTTCGTGATACCACAGGTCGCGTGTCACCCCGGCGGGATTGTCGCGCAGGTGCAGGTAGTCGTCCCAGGCGGCGGGAGGAGCATCGCGGGCGGGGCGGTCGAGATAGTCGGCGCCACCGTAATAGTAGAATTCGCGCCGGTCGCGGGGGCCACAGAGGGGGCAGGGGATGCGCATGATCTGGCCTAATGCAGGTTATGTTGGCTGCCGGTGCCTTCTTCATCAAGAAGGTGGCCGGTGGCAAAGCGGTCGAGGCGGTAGCGGCGGGCGACCTCGTGGCTCTCGTCGGTGGCCATCAGATGTGCCATGCACCAACCCGAGGCGGGCACCGCCTTGAAGCCGCCATAGTTCCAGCCGGTGTCGATATAAAGCCCTTTGATGGGGGTGCGGTCGATGATCGGGCTGCCGTCGGGGGTCATGTCCATGATCCCGCCCCACGACCGCAGCACCTTGGCGCGGCCGATCATCGGCATCAGGGTCATGCCGGCCTCCATCACATGCTCGGTCATTGGCAGATTGCCGCGGCTGGCGTAACTGGCGTAGAAATCGAGATCGCCGCCGAACACCAGACCACCCTTGTCGGACTGGCTGATGTAGAAATGCCCCATGCCAAAGCTGATCACATGGTCGATCACCGGCTTCAGGCCTTCGGTGACATAGGCTTGCAGGATGTGGCTCTCGACCGGCAGGCGCATTCCGGCCATAGCCGCCACCTGCCCCGAGCGCCCGGCCACCACCATCCCGACCTTGGCCGCGCGGATCGCGCCGCGGGTGGTCTGCACCCCGCGCACCACGCCGCCCACGATGTCGATGCCGGTGACTTCGCAGTTCTGGATCAGATCGACCCCGCGCCGGTCGGCGCCACGGGCATAGCCCCAGGCCACCGCATCGTGCCGCGCAGTGCCGCCGCGCGGGTGCAGCAGGCCGCCGTAGATCGGAAAGCGGGTCTGCCCGAAATCGAGATAGGGCAGGTGTTTGCGCACCCCCTCGCGGTCGAGCAGCACGGCATCGTCGCCCTGATTGATCATGGCGTTGCCGCGGCGCGCAAAGGCATCGCGCTGGCCGTCGGAGTGAAACAGGTTGATCAGCCCGCGCTGGCTGTGCATGACGTTGAAGTTCAGATCCGCCGACAACCCTTCCCACAGCTTCAACGAGTGGCTGTAGAATTCGCTGTTGCCCGGCAGAAAGTAGTTGGCGCGCACGATGGTGGTGTTGCGCCCGACGTTGCCACCGCCCAGATAGCCCTTCTCCAGCACTGCGATGTTGGTCAGGCCGTGATTTTTCGCCAGATAATAGGCGGTGGCCAGTCCATGCCCGCCGCCGCCGATGATGATCGCGTCATATTCGGCCTTGGGTTCGGGGTCGCGCCAGGCGGATTTCCAGCCGTGGTTGCCGAACAAGCCCTCGGTGATGACTTTCAGCCCGGAATAGCGCATCTGTCGGCCCCATGCAGCCCCCGGCCATTGAACCGGGTTCGGGCCCACATTTCAATGTCCCGGCGGCAAAACCTTGCCTGCCTGCGACAATTGGCGTCGCTCATCCACCCTGGCGGGTGTCTTTGCCACAATTGGCGAGCGAAGACACCCGCCAGGGTGGATGAGCGCGCGGCTAGAGGCCTTTTGATCGGTAGGTCGCGGCGACCCGCCCGATCGAGACGATATAGGCCGCCACCCGCAGATCCTCGACATCGCTGCGGCTATGCCAGACCTCGCGCATCGACTGGTAGGCGGTGCGCATGGTGTCATCCAGCCCCGAGCGCACCAGTGCCAGCTCGTCCGAGCCCGGCAGGAACTTGTCCTTGAAGCCGGGGGCAAGTTGCCAACCCAGATGCTGATCGTTGGACAGCCGCTCCAGCTCTTCGACCAGCACGCGCGAGCGCGCTTCCTCGGCCCGGCGCTGCATCCGGCCAAAGCGGATATGCGACAGGTTCTTGACCCATTCGAAGTAGGAAACCGTCACCCCCCCGGCATTGGCGTACATGTCGGGAATGATCACAACGCCTTTCTTGCGCAGGATTTCGTCGCCGCCGAAGGTGGTGGGGCCGTTGGCGGCCTCGAGGATCAGCGGCGCCTTGATGCGGCCGGCGTTGCCCTTGTGGATCACCCCTTCCATCGCCGCCGGGATCAGGATGTCGCAGTCCTGCTCCAGCACCGCGGCCCCGTCCTCGACATAGGTCGCCCCCGGAAAGCCCTTGATTGTGCCCTGCTTGGCAATCCACTGGTGCACGTCCTCGACCGCCAGGCCCTTGTCGTCTAGCAGGGCGCCGTCGCGCTCGATGATCGCGACGATCTTCGCGCCATCTTCTTCCGACAGGAACTTGGCGGCGTGATAGCCGACGTTGCCAAGGCCCTGGATGATTACCCGCTTGCCTGCCAGCCCGCCCGCGAGATGCGCCAGGGCCACGTCTTCCTTGTGGCGGAAGAATTCGCGCAAGGCGTATTGCACGCCGCGCCCGGTGGCCTCGACCCGGCCCTGAATGCCACCGCCCGACAGCGGCTTGCCGGTGACGCAGGCCTTGGCGTTGATGTCGGTGGTGTTCATCCGCGAATACTGGTCGGCGATCCAGGCCATCTCGCGCTCGCCGGTGCCCATGTCGGGGGCAGGCACGTTTTGCGCCGGGTTGATAAGGTCGCGCTTGATCAGCTCGAAGGCATAGCGCCGGGTAATCTGTTCCAGTTCGTGCTCGTCCCAGGCGCGCGGGTCGATGCAAAGGCCGCCCTTGGCACCGCCGAACGGGGTTTCCACCAGCGCGCATTTGTAGGTCATCAGCGCCGCCAGCGCCTCGACCTCGTTCTGGGTCACGGCCAGCGAATAGCGGATGCCGCCCTTGACCGGCTCCATGTGTTCCGAATGCACCGAGCGGTAGCCGGTGAAGGTTTCGATCTTGCCGCGCAACCGCACCCCGAAGCGCACCGTGTAGGTCGAGTTGCATACCCGGATTTTCTGTTCCAGCCCGGGGCTGAGGTCCATCAGCGCCACCGCGCGGTTGAACATCAGATCGACGGATTCGCGAAAACTCGGCTCGCCAGAGACGTGCATGGTATTCCTTTCCATTGCGTTGCGCGCAGCAGGGGGCGCGCGGGTCTGTGGCCGCACCCTAGACCTGCCCGCCCGCCATTTCACCCCCCAATTTCGCGGGCGCAGCAAGGTGCGGCAGGGCGCGGTTCGTTCGCCCGTGGTCGGCGCGCCGAAGGTCGGCCCGCGGGCTTTGTTGCCGCCCGGCCGACAATCCTGTGGTGCAGGCGGCACTGTTCCCGATCTGCGGATGGATCCACAATCTGAACCGCACGGCGCCACATTTCCGCCTCAGGGTGCCCGTTAAGTAAGCCGTTACAATCGAGTTACGCAGGCCCCTGACGCCTGCGAGGGAGTGTGCGTGATGATCAGTCCGGATACCGATCGGCCCTCGTCGGCGCGGGCGCTGCTGCGCCATTTCGGGCAGCGAGACGATGGCGCGCTCTATCCGTTCGGGCTGTCGCTGCTGATGCTGATGCTGATCCTGGGCGGCCTCGCGGTCGATCTGATGCGCTTCGAGGAACGCCGCACCGTGATGCAGCAGACCCTCGACCGTTCGGTGCTTGCCGCCGCCAACATGGACCAGACCCTCGATCCCGAGGCGGTGGTGCGCGACTATTTCGCCAAGGTCGATCTGACGGACTCGCTCAAGAGCGTGACGGTCAGCGAGATCGCGGGCAACCGTTCGGTCAGCGCCGATGTGGTTTCCGATACCGCGCCGTTCTTCATGCACCTGCTGGGTATCAACAGCCTGGATGTGAACGCCACCGCCACCGCCGCGCAGACCATCTCCAATGTCGAGGTGTCGCTGGTCCTTGATGTTTCCGGCTCGATGGCGGGCGAGCGCATCGACCACCTGCGGCCGGCGGCGCGCGAATTCATCGACACCGTGCTGGCGTCATCCTCGGCGGGCAGCACCACCATCTCGATCGTGCCCTACAACTCGCAGGTCAACCTTGGCGAGCCGCTGTTCGCGCAGTTCAACGTCACACCGGAGCACAGCTATTCCTATTGCATCGAGCTGCCCGATGCTGAGTTCAACTCGATCTCGTTGTCGCGCACCACGCCTTTCCTTCACAACGGCCATTTCGATGCCGTCTCGGCCGGTCCGGCACCATCGTGGTTCAATTGCCCGCCGCAGCCGGGCAATATCGTGACCCCGCTCAGCGATGACGCCGACTACCTGAAAGGCCGCATCGATGCGCTGGTGGCGGGCGGCTACACCTCGGTCGATATCGGCATGAAATGGGGCGCGCTGCTGCTTGACCCCGCCGCGCAGCCAGTAATTTCCGGGCTAATCGAGCGCGGCGTTGTCAAGTCCGATTTCTCCGACCGCCCCAAGGCTTCCGGCTCGGTGCTGAAGGTGCTGGTGCTGATGAGCGATGGCGAGAACACCATCGAATGGCGGGTGAACCCGCCCTACCGCGCAGGCTTGTCGCCGATCTACCGGCGCAACGACGACGTGACCCAATTTTCGGTTTACCGTGACGTCTCGGGCAGCAATGACTATTACTGGACCAGTGACCGGGGCTGGCACAGTGCCCCCCGTGGTGGCACCACGGGCAGCACCCAACTGACCTGGCCGCAGGTCTGGGCCGCCCTGAGCGTGCCCTATGTGGCGCAATATCTTTACAGCCCGGCGATGGGGGGTAGTGCCAGCGCCTGGAAGAGCGCGTTCGTGACCACGATCAGCGCGGTCAAGAACAGCCGCTTGCAGGAAGTCTGCACCGCTGCGCGCGACGCCGGAATTACGGTCTTCACCATCGGTTTTGAAGGCTCGAGCAGTGGTCGTGCCCAGTTGCGAAGCTGCGCCAGCAACTCGGCCAATTACTTTGAGGCCGAAGGTGCGTCGATCAGCCAGGCCTTCCGCTCGGTTTCAGGCCAGCTAAGTCACCTGAGGTTGACACAATGAAAAACCTGGTAAAATCGCTTCGCGCCCTGTGGCGGCGTGAGGACGGCACCGCCACGATGGAATTCACCCTGATGGTTCCGGCCTTCATGCTGATCTTCATGGCATCTTTTGAATCTGGCCTGCTGATGGTGCGCCACACCATGCTGGAACGCGCCGTCGATCTGACCATGCGCGAGCTGCGGCTGGGCCACTTCGTCAATCCCGACCACGCTTCGCTCAAGGCCGATATCTGCTCGCACACGGTGATGATCGCCAATTGCAGCGAAGTGCTGAAGCTCAGCCTTGAGCCGATCGATACCGCCACCTGGGCGTTGCCCGACAGCACGCCGACCTGTGTTGACCGCACCGCCGCAGTCCAGCCGGTGACCGAAGTAAACCCCGGCGGGTCCGAGGAAATCATGCTGGTGCGGGTCTGCGCGATCGTTGATTCGCTTTTCCCGACCACCGGCATTGGGCTTGATCTAGCCATCGACGGGCAGGGTGGCTACGGCATCTACACCGAGTCCGCCTTTGTCAACGAACCGGCATGACAGGGAGCAAGATCATGCAACGACTGCAAACCCTGCTGCGTTTCTATCGTCACGATCAGGCCGGCACGGCCATCATCGAGGCGGTGCTGATGCTGCCGCTCATGATCTGGGTCGGGCTCGGGATGTATGCCTACTGGGATGGCTACCAGACCACCAACACCAGCCAGAAGGGGGCCTACGTCATTGCCGATCTGATTTCACGCCAGTACGAACCGATTTCGCGCAGCGACCTCGAAGGGCTGAATCAGGTGATGAACTTCATGCTCAGCGAAGGCGAAACCGCCAAGCTGCGCGTCACCAGCATCGGCCGCCGGGTCTCGCACGATCATGGCGACCACGAGGGTGAGAATGACGACGAGCACGACCACGAGCACGACCACGGGGACGACCACGGGGACGACCACGGGGACGACCACGGGGACGACCACGGGGGCGCGAAGGCCGCCGCAGTGGCATCCGACGCCGAGTATGAGGTGCTGTGGTCGAAGTCGCCCTATAGTGCCATGCCAGTGCTGACGACTGACGATCTTTCGGCTTACAGCAACCGTATCCCGATGATGGCCGAGGGCGACACCGTGATCATGGTCGAAACCGAAGTCGGGTTCACGCCGGTATTCGACGTTGGCCTTGACCCGCTGACCATCAAGGATCTGATCATCACCCGGCCCCGCTTTCTGCCGCAACTGTGCTATCACGACTGCGACGAGCACAACGACAAATCACACGACGACGACTGACGCTGGCAGCAAGCCGTCAGCGCGGCTTTGTCAGCAGCACCGACAGGGTGTCGGCCATGGTGCGCGCGGCGTGGCGCGCCGCGCCGCCCCCCACCCCGAGCTGCCGCCCCAGCCGCCACCACAGCCCCGGCGCGAATGCGGGCGCGGCGGGGTCGGCAAGGGTGATCACAAAGCCGCTTGAGGGCTTGAAGGCAAACACCCCATGGCGCAGCATGCGCATTTCGGCCACCAGCGCGAGGCGCCGCCCGCCGCGCTCGCGCAGCTCATGGGCGGTCAGTTCCAGCGTGGCGGCGGTGGCGCGCCAGAACCGCCAGCCAAGCCAAGCCGCCCCCACCCCGAGCACGAGCACAAACAGGCGCAGGATCAGCGCGGCGGGCGGATGCGCCAGCCCGAGGTTAAAGAGCAGGGCCGCAAGCGCGGTCAGCACTCCAGCCCCCGCCACGCGGCGCAGCGGCGAGGGCGTCAGCACCGCCAGCACCGCGTCGCGCTCATCGGATGGGATCGCGGTCATGTTGGCTCCGATGGCGGGGTCCGCCGCCTTGTGTTCTGCCGCACAATGGCTCTGCGCCCGGGGCTCGTTGCCGCAGGCGGCAGGCTACCCTATCTTTCACGCCGCAAGGGGGCGCGCAACCGCCCGTTGCCCGGCACGAAAGGAAACCGCATGTCGATCCGCCCCGTCAGCTACGAGGCCGGGGCCCAGCCCACCCTGGAGGGGGCAGGGGTGCACCTGCACCGCGCTTTCGGCTTTCACAACCCCGACCAGATGGACCCGTTCCTGCTGTTCGACGATTTTCGCAACGAGCGCCCCCAGGATTACCTGCGTGGCTTTCCCTGGCACCCGCACCGCGGCATCGAGACGATCACCTACGTTCTGGCGGGTGCGGTCGAGCATGGCGACAGTCTGGGCAACAGCGGGCGGCTGGGCGCGGGCGATGTGCAATGGATGACCGCCGGGTCGGGGATCATGCATCAGGAAATGCCGCAGGGCAACGCCGCCGGGCAGATGCACGGCTTTCAGCTTTGGGCCAACCTGCCGTCGGCGCTGAAGATGACGGCGCCGCGCTATCAGGACGTGGGGCATGGCGAGATCCCCGAAGTGGTCGAGGATGACGGCACTCGCATCAGGGTGATCGTCGGCCGTTTTGCCGGGCAGCGCGGCCCGGTCGATGGCATCGCCGCCGACCCGCAGTATCTTGACATTTCGGTGCCCGCCGGGCGGCGCAAGAGCTTTCGCGTCGATACCTGGCGGCGCGCATTCGCCTATGTGTTCGAGGGCGCCGGCCAGTTTCGCGACGCCAGCGCGCCGCGCGGCGTGCTCTTGGAAAAGGCGGTGCGGGGGCGCGATGTCAACATTCGCGATCTGTCGGGCAACCGCACCCTGGTGCAGTTCGGCACCGGCGACGAGGTTACGGTGACCGCGGGGCCGGAAGGCGTGCGCTTTCTGCTGATTTCGGGCGCGCCGATCGCCGAGCCGATCGCCTGGCACGGCCCGATCGTGATGAATACCCAAGCCGAACTCAGGCAGGCGATGGCCGATCTGCGCAACGGCACCTTCATCGCCCAGGCGCACTGAACCCGCGCCGGGCCAAGGCTCAGTCGGTGCTGGCGGGGGCGCCGCCCTCAAAACGGTTGCCATTGCGGTAGTCGCAGGGGGCTTCCTGCATTTGCAGGTGCAATGCGCTGCCGGTGTAGGGATGGGCGCGCGCCAGGTCTTCGTCGAAGTCGATGCCAAGACCGGGGCCCTCGGGCGGCAGGATGAAGCCGTCTTCCCATTTGATCGAGTTGCGGATCAGGCGCTGATGGAAGGCCCCGCCGGTCTCGATGGTTTCGGCCATCAGCAGGTTCGGGATCGAGGCGGCAAAGTGGATATTGGCCGCCCATTCGACCGGGCCGGCATAGAGATGCGGGGCCAGTTCGGCGTTATAGACTTCGGCCAGGGCGGCAATCTTCCTGGCCTCACCGATGCCGCCGACCCGACCGAGGGCGGGTTGCAGGATCCTGACTCCGCCGTGGCGCAGCAGGGCCCCGAATTCGGCCTTGGTGGTCATGCGCTCGCCGGTGGCCAGCGGCACGCCGACCGATCTTGCGACCTCGGCGAATTCCAGCAGGTTGTCGGGCGGCACCGGCTCTTCATACCACAGTGGATTGTAGGGCTCGAGCGCGCGCCCGAGCCGGATCGCGCCGGGGGTGGTGAACTGACCGTGGGTGCCGAACAGAAGATCGGCGCGGTCGCCCACCGCTTCGCGGATCGCCCTGCAGAAGGCAACGGAACGGGTGATGTCGGACATCGCCGGTTCGTGCCCGCCGTGGATGGTATAAGGCCCGGCCGGGTCGAACTTGACCGCGGTGAAGCCCATGTCGACAAAGCGCAGCGCGGCTTCGGCGGCGAGATCGGGAGAGACCCAGAAATCGGCGCTGACCTTCTGCCCGGGCGCCGGGTAGAGGTAGGTATAGCTGCGGATGCGCTCGTTCATCCGGCCCCCGAGCAACGCCCAGACCGGGCGACCGCGGGCCTTGCCGAGGATATCCCAGCAGGCGATTTCCAGCCCGGAAAACGCCCCCATCGCCGTCAGGTCGGGGCGTTGGGTGAAGCCCGCCGAATAGGCGCGGCGAAACATCAGCTCGATGTTCTCGGCGAATTCGCCTTGCATGTGGCGGGTGAACACGTCCTCGATCACCGCCCGCATCGCGGTCGGGCCAACCGACGAGGCGTAGCATTCGCCGTAACCCACGATACCACCGGCGGTGGTGATCTTGGGGATGATCCAGTAGCGCCCGCCCCAACCGGGGGCAGGCGGGGCGATGACGAAGATCTCGAGGTCTTGCAGGCGCATGGCGGGGCTTTCGGATTGATGGCGGGTGCCGGGGGTTATGCACCCCCGGACCCCCCAGGATATTTGAGCCAATGAGAACGTCAGGGGCAGGCTAGGCGGCGGGAGGGGCGGGATGCTTGGGGATTTGCGACATCAGAGCGGCGCAAACAGTCATCAGGGCGGCGGCCAGCAGGAAGGGAGCACCGGGGGCGAAGATCGGGGCCGAGGCGGCGGTGAAGGCGGCGAATGTGGTGGTCATCAGCGGTGGGGCGGTGATCATGGCAAGGGCATTCAGCGATGACAGCACGCCTTGCAGCTCGCCTTGGGCGTTTTCCGGCGTTTCGCGCGACAGGATCGCTTGCAGCGCCGGGGTGCTGACGCCGCTGAGGCCGGTGATCGGGGTCAGCACCAGCGCCAGCGGACTCGAGGTAACGAAGCCGAGCGCGGTCAGGCTGGCGATATCGACGCTCATGCCCCAGAAGGCGGCGCGATGTTCGCCAAAGCGCCGGATCAGCGGGCCGACCAGCAGCGCCTGCCCCAGGGCATAGCTGACGCCATAGATTGCCAGCGACACCCCGACCATGGTGGTGGTCCAGCCAAACCGGGCCTGGCCGAAATAGGCCCAGATCGCGGGATAGACGTTCATCGCGACGGCCAGCAGCAGGAACACCAAGAGCGGGCGGCGCGCCTGTGCCAGCCGGGTAACGGCGCGCAGCGCGCCAAGCGGGTTGGCACGGGCAAGGGTGAAGCGGCGGCGGTTGAGCGTGGTGACGGTCTCGGGCAGGATCAGGATGCCGAACTTCAGGTTGGCACCCGCCAGAGCGGCGGCGGCGTGGAACGGGGCGCGGGTATCAATTTCCGCCAGCACTCCGCCGATCAGCCGGCCAAGCACGAAGCCCACCCCGAAGCCCGCGCCGATCAACCCGAAGCGACGACCGCGATCCGCCGCCGGGGTGAAGGCGGCGATGAAGGCGGTGCCGGTCGAACAGGTGGCGGCGGTGATGCCTGCGACGATCCGGGCGGCGACCAGCAGCCAGATCGTGGCGGTGGTGGCCAGCACTAGGTAGTTGGCAGCGATCACCGCCAGCGAGATCAGCAGCACCGGGCGGCGACCAAAGCTGTCGGACACGCTGCCGACCGCCGGACCGAACAGGAATTGCATCACCGCGAACGAGGCGGCAAGCACCCCGCCCCACAGCGCCGCCTGACTGAGGCTGCCGCCGGTGACCACCCGGATCAGGTCGGGCATGACCGGAAAGATCAGGCCGATGCCGTTGGCATCGAGCACCACCGTGATCAGGATGAAGGTCAGGGCAAGGCGGGGGGGTCGGGCGGTGGGGTCATGGCTGCCCGGCAATCGCAAGCAGGCGTCGGGCCAGGACATCGGGGGCGGAAAGGAAGGGCGAGTGCGAGGCGGGCAGGGTGGTGACGGAAGTGCCGGGCCAGGTGGCGGCCATGGCGGCCTGATACTCGGACGGGATGGCGCGGTCTTCGGCGCAGCGGATGTAGTGGCGCGGCAGGCTAGCCGACCGCGGCGTCAGGGTCAGAGCGGTTTCCTGCGGCGCGATCGGCTCGGGGCAGAGGTTGGCGCAAGCCATGGCCACCGCATCGGGTGGGCAGTCGTGGTAAAGCGCATCAGCCACCAGGTCGCGATCAAGACTGAAGCTCAGCCGGTCGGGGGCGACCCGGATCGCGGCGCGCAGCGGCTGGCTCGGCCCGGCGCGGCGCAGGTCGGCCAGCGACTGGCCGGGGCGCGGGACATAGGCGGCGAGATAGACCAGCGCCACGATGCGATCTGGTGCCAGCTCGGCGGCGGCGGTGATCGCGAAGCCGGCCGCCGAATGGCCGACCAGAACCACCGGATCGTCAATCGCCGCCGCGATCGCCCGGGCATAAAGCGCCAGCGAGGCGGTGGCGGGCGGGGTGCGGTCCCTGCCGTGAGCCGGCAGGTCGATAGCGCGGGCCTGATGGGCACCATGATCGAGCAAGGGCAAGACGCGATCCCAGCACCACGCACCGTGGCACGCGCCGTGGATCAGCAGGAATCTGGCCATCTGATGTTCCTTTGCCTGGTCGCGCGCCGTTGCTCAGGCTGCCGTGGTGGCTGGCCGGGATCATACCGGAAACCGCGCCAGCGCCTGACTGAATACTTCGGCATCGACATTGCCGCCGGTGGCGACCGGGATCACCGCATCCCCGGCGATCTGGTCGGGGCAGAACAGCGCGGCGGCAAGGGCCACCGCCCCGCCCGGCTCGAGCACCAGTTTGAGGCGGGCAAACGCCAGCGCCACCGCGTGCAGGGCCTGATCGTCGCTGACCACCAGACCGGGGCCGCAGAGGCGCCTCAGGATCGGAAAGGTGATCTTGCCCGGTGCCGGGGTAATGATGGCATCGCAGACCGAGCCCGACAGGGCGGGGTTGGCGACGATGCGCCCGGCGGCCAGGCTGCGGGCGGTGTCATCGAAGCCCGCCGGCTCGCAGGGGCGGGCGCGCAGGCCGGGCGCGCGCGCGTCCAGCGCCAGCGCGATGCCGGCGGTCAGCCCGCCGCCGCCGCAGCACACCAGCACGTCGGCCGAAGTGATCCCTTCGCTGGCCGCCTGAGCGGCGATCTCGAGCCCTACGCTGCCTTGCCCGGCGATCACTTCGTCGTCATCGAAAGGCTGGATCAGGGTCAGGCCGCGCGCCTCGGCAAGCTTGGCCCCGATGGCGTCGCGGTCCTCGGTCTGGCGGTCGTAAAGCACCACCTCGGCCCCCAGCGCGCGGGTGTTGGCGATCTTGATGCGGGGCGCATCGGCGGGCATCACGATCACCGCCGGGGCGGCGTGGCGGGCGGCGGCCAGTGCTACCCCCTGGGCATGGTTGCCGCTGGAATAGGCGATCACGCCGCGCGCCCGTGCCTCGGGCGTCAGCGCCGACACCGCCGCCCAGCCGCCGCGAAACTTGAACGAGCCGGTGTGTTGCAGGCACTCGGCCTTGACCCACACCCGCCGCCCGGCGATCTGATCGAGGAACGGCGAGGACAACAGCGGGGTGCGGCGGGCAACGCCATCAAGGCGTGCGGCTGCGGCGTCGATCAGGGAGATATCGGTCATTGGACAGCCTTGAGAAAGGCGCTGATCACCGCCAGCGCAACGGGTTCGTCGAGAAACGGAATATGGGCGCGGTCGGGCACTTCGCCGAAGATCATGTCGGGGCGGCGGCGGCGCATCTCGGCGGCGTCCGCCACCGACAGCAGGTCCGAGTTTGCGGCGCGGATCAGCGCCAGCGGCAGACCGGCGCAGGCGTCGAACAGCGGCCAGAGGTCGGGCGCGGGGCCTTGCGTCGCCGCCAGAAACGCCTCGCGCAGGGCCGGGTCGTAGGTGATCTTCAACCCGCCGTCCGCGGCGGTGTAGTGCCGCCGCGCCTCGTCGAGCCAGCGCTCGGGCGGGACGCCATGAAAGCCCGGCAGGTTGGCGGGCAGGGCGGCGGCAAGGGCGGCGTGGGTCTTGGCACTGGGGTTGCGCCCGACGTAGCCAAGGATGCGCTCGAGCCCTTTGCTTTGCAGCGCGGGGCCGACATCGTTGAAGCACAGCCCCAGCAGGCGGCTGTGCGCTTTCGCGGCCAGCATCATGCCGATCATTCCGCCGCGCGAGCTGCCCAGCACGGCGGCCTGTGCCACCCCGAGGTGATCAAGCAGCGCCAGCGCATCGCGGGCCTCTTGCGGCACGCTGTAGCTGGCAGCCCCGGTCCACTGCGACGCGCCGCGCCCGCGATAATCCATCCGGATCAGTCGGCAGGGCGGCAGGTGCGGCGCGAGGTAGTCGAAATCGCTCATGGTGCGGGTCAGGCCCGCAAGGCAGAGCAGCGGCGTGCCTTGACCTTCGTCGCGAAAGGCCAGGCGGGCCTCATCGGGGGCGGTGAAGAAGCGGGTCATCGGGGCGCCACCCAAGGCAGTCGGCCGAACACATCATGATTATGACAAATCTTCGGTGCGCGTGGTTCTACTTCGGTCCTCCCCATCTGGCCGCAACCGGGATGCGCCCGCCCGCCCCCCAGGCGGGCGCGCCCCGCGCTCACCACCGAATGGCGCGCCCCCGTCTTTAGCAAGCGCTGAAAAAAATGGGGGCAAGCCTTCTTCACCCGATTGCCCGGGGCGCCAGCCGCCAGCCGCGCGGCCGCGGATACGTCAAACAGGGTGCCGTAGGGTTCAAACAGGGTTGCGGCGCTGGGCATGCCTGGCCTCCTATGATGGTTGTCCGGCAGGACTTTGGAATTCGATGAATTTGAACTGGGGGCCTTCGACAGAAGGAAGGCCGGCGCACGGGCGCCGTCGCGGTCGGGCTTGCTGACCGACCTGCGGACCGCCCCCAACCTGTGCGGATTGACGACGCCGACCCGACCGACACAAGGCCGGACCTCGCCCCGGAGCCAGGCCGAGTTGCCGCACGACGGTGACGGCATTTTTGCCCTCGACGGCCCATTCTTGCGGCTGCAGGTTCGACCATTGGATCACGCCACCACCCCGAACAGAGCGCCGACCCCGGCGGTGGCCGCCATCGCCAGCGCCCCCCAGAAAGTGACGCGCAGCGCGCCGCGCAGGTGGGTGGCCCCGCCGGCGGCGGCACCAAGGGCGCCGAGCGCCGCCAGCGCGACAATGGTCGCTCCGGCCACCCACAGCGCCACCGTGGCCAGCGGTGCAGCCACGGCCACCAGCAGCGGCAGCGCTGCTCCGACGGCAAAGGTCGCCGCCGAGACCAGCGCGGCCTGCACCGGGTGGGCCGATACGATTTCGGAAATTCCCAGCTCGTCGCGCAGATGGGCCCCCAGCGCGTCGCGGGCGGTCAGTTGCTCGGCCACCAGCCGCGCGAGGTGGCGATCCAGCCCGCGCGCCTCGTAGATGTCGGACAGCTCTTTCAGCTCGTGCTCGGGATGGGTGGCAAGCTCGGCACGCTCGCGGGCGGTATCGGCCCGTTCGGCATCGGTCTGGCTGCTGACCGAGACATATTCGCCTGCCGCCATCGACATCGCGCCGGCCACCAGCCCGGCCAGCCCGGCAATCACGATCTCGGTCTGCCCCGATCCGGCGGCGGCGACCCCGACCACAAGGCTGGCGGTCGAGACGATGCCGTCGTTGGCCCCCAGCACGGCGGCGCGCAACCAACCGATGCGGTGGACCATGTGGCCCTCGGAATGGATCAACCGGCTCATGGGCGGGCTCCGTTTGCGGGTGGCGAGGGGGCGGGGGTGACCTCGGCCGCGAATCCGTCAGCGCGCCCCGGCGCCGGTGAGTGCAGCGCAAGCCTTGCCCCCGCGCCGCGCGCGATGCTGGCGACGATGGCAAGGCCAAGACCCGAGCCTGCGGTGCGCGCGCCCGCCCGCTCGAACCTTTTGGTCAGGCGCGACAGGGCATCGGCGGGGATCACCGGGCCGGCATTAGTGACGCTGAGACCGGCATCCCGCGCAAGGCTGATGTCGATCGGTTGCGTCAAATCGCCATGAATCAGGGCGTTCTCGATCAGGTTGCGGGCCAGGATCGCAAAGGCATCCGGGTCCATCCGGGCGGGGGTGGTGCCGCCCTCGGGCAGGCTGAGGCGCAGCCGCTCGCCCTGCCCGGCGCGGGTGAAATCCTGCACCACCATCGCCAGAATCGGGGCCAGGTCTTGCGGCTCGTCCGCCAGCACCCCGCCGCCTTCGGCGCGCGACAGTTGCAGCAGCTTTTCCGACAGCCGAGTCAGGCGCCTGAGTTCGGCCTCGATGGTCTGAGCGCGCGCCCGCAGCGGGCCGGGCGGCACTTCGGCGATCAGGCGTTGGGTCTGGGCCAGGGTCGCGGCCACCGGGGTGCGCAACTCGTGTGCGGCATTGGCGGTAAAGCTGCGCTCGGATTCCATCGCCCGCTTCAGCCGTGCCATCAACTGGTTGACGGCATTGCGGATCGGCAGCAGTTCGGTTTGCAGACCTCGGATCTGCAACGGCGTCAGCTCGGATGCCCCGCGCCCGCGCACCTCTTTCGACAGCGCCGCTACCGGGCGCAGACTGCGGTCGGCAAACCAGGCAATGCCCAGCAGACTGAAGGGGATCAGGATCGCCAGCGGCACCAGCATCGCCAGCTCGGCGCGCAGCAGCACTTCGCGGCGGTGATCCAGCGGCTCGGCTACCTCGATCTGGTAGGTGTCAGAGACCGCCGACAGCACGAAGATGCGATGATCGGCAATGGTGTGAAAGCCGACCGATAGCGGGGTGGCAAACGCCTCGTGCCGGGCCTCGTGCGAATAGAGCAGCACCGCCCCGTCGTTGCCGCGCACGACGTATTTCAGGAATTCTTGCAACGGGCCGACCGACGACACCCGGCGCGCCGACCCCACGTTATCCGAGTTGATCAGTTCGATCACCGCAATCGGCAGGATGCGCTCGGCGGTTTCCTGCAAAGTGGCGTCGAACACCTCGTCGATCTCGCGTTTCAGCACCAGTCCGGCCCCCAGCATCGCCAGCAGCCACAACAGCGTCAGCCCCAACCCGAGTCCAAGGGCCAGGTCACGACGCAGGCTGCGCGCGCGCGCGGGTTCGGGCGGGGTCATGCCCGCCCCAGCCGGTAGCCCATGCCGCGCACCGTCTCGATCGCGTCACGCCCCAGTTTCTTGCGCAGGCGGCTGACATAGACCTCGATGGTGTTGCTTTCGACCTCGGCATCAAAGGAATAAAGCCGCTCTTCGATCTGGCTCTTGGCCACGATCGACCCGGGGCGTTGCAGCAGCACCTCGAAGATCACCCATTCGCGCTGGCTCAGATCAATTGCGCCATTGGCGCCGGTGATGCTGCGCGCGGCCAGGTCGATGGCGAGATCGCCCAGTTCGATCAACGGGTTGGGATTGCCCTTGTAGCGCCGAGCCACGGCCCCGATGCGGGCCGAAAGCTCGGCCAGATCGACCGGTTTGACCAGATAGTCGTCGGCCCCGGCGTTGAGCCCGGCGATGCGGTCGGTGATGCGGTCGCGCGCGGTCATGATGATGACTGGCGTGGTTGACCGGCGCGCGCGCAGGGAACGCAGGAAATCGACGCCACTGCCGTCGGGCAGCGCAAGGTCGAGCAGGATCAGGTCGTAGTCCACCGTATCGGTGCAGGCCCGGGCATCGGCCAGGGTCTCGACCCAGTCGGGGGTGTGGCCTTCGGCGGTAATCTGGTCGCGCACCGCCGATCCCAGGCCACGGTCATCCTCGATCAGCAGTATCCGCATCGCAAGACCTTTCCCTCGGCCACCCGCCGGACCCGAGCCCGCAGGCAGCACCTGCGCGCTCGTGCCAAGGCCGGCTGACGCGCAGCTTAACACCGAAGGTCGGCGTTCAGCAAATTGTCAGGAATCTAGGCCATGTTGCAGCACGGTGTCAGGAAAGGGTGCTACAGAGGGTGTGATGCAACGGGGGAAGGATGAACAGCCTGATGAAACGAGCGATCCTTGTCGCTGGCCTTCTAGGCCCTGGCCTGCTGGCATCCACCGCCTATGCCAACGATGATTGCACGGCCCCGATGTCTTCCTGGCAACCGCGTGAGGTGATGGAGCAAAAGGCCATCGCGATGGGCTGGACGGTCAATCGCATTCGCGTCGATGACGGCTGTTACAAGGTCTATGCCTTTGACGCCAACGGCCAGCGCATCGAAGCCAAGTTCGACCCCGCCACCCTGGATCTGGTCAAGCTCAAGCAGGGCAACGAGATCGAGCGCAGTGAAAAGGCCGATACCCCGGATGTCGATGGCACCGACGGGGGCACCGGCAACTAGCCGACGACCCGGCCGGATTGGCGGCAGAACAACGAAACAAGCTTTGGAAGACAGCATGATAAAAGTCTGGGATCTTGGGCTTCGGGTGTTTCACTGGAGCCTGCTTGCAACCTTCGCCGTGGCCTGGCTCATGTCCGATGACGCGGGTGCGGTGCATGCCTGGTCCGGCTATGTGGCGGCCGGCCTGATCGCGCTGCGCTTGGTGTGGGGCGTGATCGGGCCGCGTTACGCGCGGTTCTCGCAGTTCGTCACCGGACCCGCGGCCGTGATCGACTACCTCAAGGCAGCACTGGCCGGTCGCGAGCCGCGCTATGTTGGTCACAACCCGGCGGGGGCCGCGATGATCGTGGCGCTGCTGATCACGATGTCGGCCACCGTCCTTAGCGGTTGGCTGGCGCTTGAACCCTCGCGGGTGGCGATGCTGCCTGCCGTGCCCGCCGTGGTCGGCCCGGCCTTCGCCGAAGACGGGGAAGGAGAAGACGGGGAAGGCTCGATGCTGGGCGAACTCCACGGCGCGCTGGCCAACCTGATGCTGCTGCTGGTGGTGCTACATGTCGGCGGCGTGGTGCTTGCCAGCCGCCGGCACCAGGAAAATCTGGCCGCCGCCATGATCACTGGGGTGAAGCGCGCCCCTGCCGAAGGCGATATTGCCTGAGTTTTGTCGGTAGCGAGTGTCATGTTTGCCGCTTGATGAGTGACGCTTCCAGTAGCAACGTAAGTGGTGATCTGCACGGAACCTGAAACGGTTCCGTGCAGTTTTTCGTTTGCCTCGAGCGCGCGGCCGGCGGCCCGGTCACGTTGTCGCAACCCGCTTGTGGGCTTTGGCCAATGTGCTATGGCTGGGGCATGATCCGCATCCTGCGCCAACGCCTGTCGGGAATGGTCCTGACCCTGACCCTGCTGCTCGCCACCGTGGCGACTGGGTTCGGGCATCAGGTCATGTCGGTCGATGACGTGGCACGGGCGCAGCACGCCCTGTTCTGGGGGCAACCTGCCGCCGATCCTTGCGGCGACAGCGACGGCGCGGCGACCGGCATGGCCGGTTGCGCGGTGTGCCAACTTGTGGGGGCGGCGGTTCTGCCCGCGCCGGTGGCGCAGCCGACCCCGCTTGCCCTGCCGCGAGGGGCGGTGGTAGCGCGGCCCCGTAGCCCCGCGCCAATGCTGGCTGGGCTTGGCCCCGCGCACCCGGTGCGCGCCCCGCCGCTGGCCTGACCCCGGATCGGATCGCGGCGGCTGGTAGCCGCATGGCGCAAGCCGCTCACCATGTGAGCTGGCACCCCTCTTTCCCGCATATCGGCATGCGAAGCATCCTTTTTCTTGCGGCGAGTCCTCCGCAGTGGGCAGGCAGTCTTGCACTGCGCACCGCCGGGCTGGCCTTGGCGGTGCCCGCCCCGCCCTTCCCTCATCCGGCCCTACCCCGGCTGGGGGCTTTTCGCCCGGTCGCTGCCAACCCGGCGGCGGCCCGGCACCCCACCAACCCAACCCGGAGCAAAACCATGAAATACACCCTAGCCTTGCTATCTGCCCTGTTCATTGCCACCGCCGCGATGGCGCACCAGACCGATGTCGGCGCGCTCCAGATCATCCACGCTCATATCGCGCTGCCTGCGCCGGGTGCCATGTCGGCCGGCGGGTTCATGGAAATTGTCAACACCGGCACCGAGACGGAACGCCTGATCGGGGTCGAGGTCGATTTCGCCACCGCCCAGATGCACCAGACCGTCGTCAGTGCCGATGGCGTGGCCAGCATGAATCCGGTCGCGGCGATCGAGATCCCGGCCGGCGGTTCGGTGACGCTCGAGCATGGCGGCTATCACGTGATGCTGATGGGGTTGACCAAGACGCTCAACCTCGGCGACGAGCTGCCCGGCGTGCTGATCTTCGAGCATCACGGCCGGGTCGAGATCGAGTTCAAGGTTGATCCGGCGGACGGCTCGATGGATCACACCGCCGCAGGCAACTGATCGAACCGTGATTGCGGCACCCGGTCCGGGAGGGAAAACCAGCCAGGTGCCGCTTTGCGGGTCGGAGCGAGGAGGTAAAGGTGGCCGTTCATGGTCGATCCGGCCAGCAACCAGACGCACGTTCGGCCGATCAGGGCCGGGCGGGTTCTTGAGTTCTGCCGCGTGCCCCCCTACACCTAGGGGAAAGCACGAAGGAACGATCCATGCCTGCCTACCGCAATCTGGCCGAGTCGATCGGCAACACCCCACTGATCCGGCTGAACCAGGCGAGTGCGGCTACCGGTTGTGAAATTCTGGGCAAGGCCGAGTTCCTGAACCCCGGCCAGTCAGTCAAGGATCGGGCTGCCCTTTACATGATCCGCGATGCGGTGGCGTGTGGCGCGCTGCGTCCCGGCGGCACCATTGTCGAGGGCACGGCCGGCAATACCGGCATCGGTCTGGCGCTGGTCGGGGCTTCGATGGGCTACCGCTCGGTGATCGTGATCCCGGAAACCCAGAGCCAGGAAAAGAAGGATATGCTGCGGCTGGCCGGGGCCGAGCTGGTGCAGGTGCCCGCCGCACCCTACAAGAACCCCAACAACTACGTGCGCTACTCCGGCCGTCTGGCCGAGGCGCTGGCCAAGACCGAACCCAATGGCGCGGTCTGGGCCAACCAGTTCGACAACGTGGCCAACCGTCAGGCGCATGTGGAAACCACCGGCCCCGAGATCTGGGCGCAGACGGACGGCAAGGTCGATGGCTTCATCTGCGCGGTCGGCACCGGCGGCACGCTGGCGGGCATGGCGCTGGCGCTGCAACCCAAGGGCGTCAAGATCGGGCTGGCCGATCCCGAAGGGGCCGCGCTGCACAGCTACTACACCAAGGGCACTTTCGATGCGCCGGGCGCATCCATCACCGAGGGTATCGGCCAGGGCCGGATCACCGCCAACCTTGAAGGCTTTCGCCCCGATTTCAGCTACCGCATCCCCGATGCCGAGGCGCTGCCGCTGGTGTTCGATCTGTTGGCCAACGAGGGGCTGTGCCTGGGCGGATCGACGGCGATCAACCTCGCGGGGGCGATCCGGATGGCTCGCGAGTTGGGGCCGGGGCACACCATCGTCACCATCCTCGCCGACTATGGCAACCGCTATCAGTCCAAGCTGTTCAACCCGGTTTTCCTGCGTGAAAAGGGGCTGCCCGTTCCCGCTTGGCTGGACCGCGCGCCGCGCCGCATTCCCGAGGTGTTTCAGGACGCATGACGCGGCGCGGCTTTCCTCTGGTGTCTGTGGCGTGGCGGCTGATGCTGGTGGCGCTGCTGGCGCTTGGCGGCGTCGCAGGGGCGGCACTGGCGCAGACGGTCGATCAGAGCGGCGGTATCTTTCGCCCGCTGCCGCCGGCGTCAAGCCCGACCGTCGGGCCGGGTCTGCCCAAGGCGCAAACCGCGCCAACCGTCGGCACCAAAAGCAGCAAGTCGATTTCCCTGCTGCCGTCGGATGCCAACACCCCCGACTACGTCGCCTGGGAAAAGCTGGCGGCGCGGGCCGAAACCGCCCTTGCCGACGGCCAGATCTCCAACGCCGGGCTGGAACTGTTGCGCGGCCAGATTGCCGACTGGCGCGCCACCCTGCTGGTGGCAAAAAGCGCCGATGCGCCGCGCATCGCCACCCTGCGCAGCCAGATCGCCGCACTTGGGCCGCTGCCCGCCGAAGGCGAGACCGAGGCCGCCGAGATTTCCGACCGCCGCAAGAAACTGGCGGACCAACTGGTGCGGCTGCAAGCCCCCGGCATCGCCGCCGAAGAGGCCTACAGCCGCGCCGATGCCCTGATCGGCGAGATCGACCGGGTGCAGCGCGAGCGTCTGGCCGATGAGCTGTTGCGGCTGTGGCCCAGTCCGGTCAACCCGGCCAACTGGCCCGCAGCCGCGGCCGGGCTTTCGCGGATTGCGGTCGATTTCTGGAACCAGACCCGCAGCAACTGGGCCAACCCTGCCGCGCGCCAGGTGCTGGCTGACAATCTGCCGCTGGTGCTGGCGCTCTTGCTGTTCGGCGGGGCTGTGCTGTGGCGGGGACGCCAGTGGATCGAGCGCGTGGCGCGACGGCTGCAAAACCTCGCGTCCGAGCATGGGCGCGACGTCGGCGCGGCGCTGGCCTCGCTGGGGCAGATCATCGTCCCGATGGCCGGGGTCATTGCCCTGACCGGAGCCCTGCGCCGCACCGGGATGCTGGGCTCGGTCGCAACCACCATGGTCAATGCCCTGCCGGCCATGGGGCTGGTCTTGCTCACCCTGATCTGGCTGGGCGGGCGGATGTTTCCGCCCGGGCAAGACCCTGATGGCGCGCTGAATCTCTCGCCCGACGAGCGGCGTCAGGGGCGGCGCTACATCCTGCTGTTCGGCCTGTTGCTGGCGATCAATGTGCTGCGTCGGGCGATCATGGCGCGGGTCACTCTCGACGACGCGGCAACCGCGGTCATCGCCATGCCGCTCTTGGTGATCGGCGGCTTTCTGCTGGTGCGCTTCGGGCAGTTGTTCGGGCGGCACGTGCAGCGCGACACCGGTGCCGACGAGCAATTGTCCTACCGCAATCGGCTGATCCGGGTGCTGGGCCGGGGCGCGGTTGTTGTGGGAATCGTCGGGCCGATGCTGGCGGCGGTGGGCTACGTTGCCGCCGCAAGCGCGCTGGTCTATCCGGCGATCCGGTCGCTGGCGCTGCTGGGCTTTCTGGTCGTGCTGCAACAGCTTGTGGTCGATATCTACGCCATGGTCATGCGCAGCACCGGGCCCGACAAGCAGGCCCTGGTGCCGGTGCTGGTGGGCTTCATCCTGACCCTTGCCACGGTACCGCTGTTCGCCCTGATCTGGGGCGCGCGGCTGGCCGATCTGACCGAGATCTGGGCGCGCTTTCGCGAAGGGTTTCAGCTTGGGCAGACCCGGATCTCGCCGACCGATTTTCTCTACTTCGCCGTGTTGTTCGGGCTTGGCTATCTGGTGACACGGCTGTTTCAGGGCGCGCTTCGAGCGACCATCCTGCCCAAGACCAAACTCGATCAGGGCGGCCAGAATGCGATTCTGGCCGGGGTTGGCTATGCCGGCATCTTCCTCGCGGCGCTGATCGCCATCAACGCGGTCGGGATTGACCTTTCGGGCCTCGCGATTGTGGCCGGGGCGCTGTCGGTCGGGATCGGCTTCGGCCTCCAAAACATCGTGTCGAACTTCGTCTCGGGCATCATCCTGCTGATCGAACGGCCGGTGTCCGAAGGCGACTGGATCGAGGTCGGCGCGGTGCAGGGCACGGTCAAGTCGATCTCGGTGCGCTCGACCCGGATCACCACCTTCGATCGCACTGATGTGATCGTGCCGAATGCCGATCTGGTGACGCAGCAGGTCACCAACTGGACGCGCTACAACCTGACCGGGCGGCTGATCGTGTCGGTGGGGGTGGCCTATGGCAGCGATACCCGGCGGGTCGAGGCGATCCTGCGCGAAATCGCCGAGGCGCAGCCGATCGTGGTGCTGAACCCGCCACCAGCGGTGCTGCTGGTCCGTTTCGGCGCCGACAGTCTCGATTTCGAGATCCGGATGATCCTGCGCGATATCAACTTCGTGAATTCGGTGCGCTCGGACGTCAACCACGAAATCGCCCGACGCTTTGGCGCGGAAGGGATCGAGATCCCGTTTGCCCAACGCGATGTCTGGCTGCGCAACCCCGAGGTATTGCGCGGCGTTGGCGGCGATGATGGGGTGGCAAAGCCCGTGCCAGCCGCAAGACCGGCCCCGCAGCAAGACCCGCTGACCGAAGACCAGCTTGACCTGATCGGTCGCAACCATCCAGAAAATGACCTTACTGCCCCCGACTCCGGAGACGACACCCCATGACCCGGCTGCTGTTTCGTGAAGACGCCTACCTGCGCGAGGCCGAAGGCCGCGTGCTGGCCCATACCGCCGAGGGCGGGATCGTGCTTGACCAGACCGTGTTCTATGCCACCGGCGGCGGCCAGCCCGGCGACAGCGGCACGCTGATCTGGCCGGGGGGGCGTATCGCCATTGCCACCACCGTCAAGGCCAAGGGCGGCGAGACCGCGCTGGTGCCGGCCGAACCGATGGCGATGCCGCCGGTCGGGACGGTGGTGCGCCAGGTACTCGACTGGGATCGCCGCTATCGCCACATGCGCGTCCACACCGCGTTGCACCTGTTGTCGGTGGTGATCCCGATGCCGGTAACGGGTGGCCAGATCGGGGCCGAGAAAGGGCGGCTCGATTTCGACATGCCGGAGCCGCCCGACTCTGCCATCAGCCTTGATCGGGCCCTCAACAGCCTGATCGACCGCGATCTGCCGGTGAGCGACGAGTGGATCAGCGACGCCGAACTGCTGGCCAACCCCGGCCTGGTGAAAACCCTGTCGGTGATGCCGCCGATCGGGCTGGGCCAGGTGCGCCTGATCCGGATCGGCCAGGGCGCAGGCCAGATCGACCTGCAACCCTGCGGTGGCACGCATGTCGCCCGCACCGGCGAGATCGGCCGCGTCGCAATCGGCAAGATCGAGAAGAAGGGCCACCAGAACCGCCGCGTCAGCCTGCTGCTCGTCGAGTGATCCACCCCGCCGGTGGGTCGGCATACCCCCGCCCCGCTTTCCCACCCCGCCCCCTTGCCAGCCAGACCCGATGCAGGCTACACACGCGCCCACGGAGAGGTGGCCGAGTGGTCGAAGGCGCACGCCTGGAAAGTGTGTAGGCGGGAAACCGTCTCAAGGGTTCGAATCCCTTTCTCTCCGCCACTTGCCCTCGCGAAAGCGTTCTCCCGATCCGGCTGCGGCCGGATTTTTCCGTTATTTTCAAGGGTTATGCGCGCAGCCCTTTCCACCGGTCACGCCATGCTGTGACCCCAAAGCGTTCTCTCAGGGCCAGTATTCTCCGAGGCTCTGCACTGCGGGCCATATGGTGTAGAGCCGTAAGAACCTGTTATCCTTGCATTTTCGCGTCTATGCGAACCAGCCATTTCGCAAAACCATCCGCTCACGACGCGACACTGGCATCGGAAGAAGCGGCGTTTGAAGTTGTTTCGCGATAGACATGGTTCATTGACCAACCGGTTCTGGCACGGCCGCATTTGCGTGCTTGGTGACGATATCCTGCACCTCAGATGGCTTGAACGCGACATCCCACGCCCACTGCCCAAATCCCCCAGTTCCGTTGATCGCCTTGACCCATTCACTCAAAGCGTCGCGCTTGGCCTTGTTCTGCGGGCTGTCGGTTCCTTTGATCTCGAGCGCGAGCATCTTGCCGCTGGCCAGCCTGACAAGGAAGTCTGGAACGTAGCGACGGCGCGAGCCGGCCCACATGTACTGGATCTGAAATCCAAGGTGATCGTTCTTTGCGTAGGCGATGACCTCGCTTCGGCCCTCGAAGACATTGGCTGCGTGGCCCTCCCACGCGGAATCGCCGACAAGATGGCTGATGTGCGATTTGATCGCCGGGAAGCAGGGCTTGGAGGTGTACCAAGTGCGCATCTGGCCAGTGGCGCCGATGGGGTTTTCTTCGTCAAAGATGGGTGTGAGGCGTTCCGTATTCTGCTCGGTGATGTGGCGCATGACGTGCTGGACGACGAGGTCGATGTTCAGCGCAATCAGGATCCGCCGACGCAGCGGGTCAGAGTGAAACAGGGATGGAATGTCGAGGAGCTTGGAGGTCAGAAACGTCTCCACGATGCGGACCAGCTGCGCGGCAAGGTACTCTTCGGTTCCTGAAAAGCTGTGGCGCAACTCGGCAAATCCCTTTCGTGCCGCCTGAAACACGAGCCGCTGCAGCCTGAAGCCATCGGGAAGTCGCTCCAGATCGATGGCCGAAACTTGACCCATGTCGGTCGCACCACCCAAGGCAGGTGCCAGATCTGCGCTGATCGGCGTGGAGGCCGGATCGAGGACCAGAGCGGGCACCTTGTCCCAGGCAATGGTCAACTGCGGCTTCACTACGGTTTCGACGCGCAGCACGTTGGGCCATTTGATTTCAAGATGGGCGCGGTCGAGGATGACTTCGATCTGCGTGGTCGGTTTTGGCGGTGGCGGCGGGTCACCACCTTCGCCGGTTTCCGAGATGGACAGCGGAACGCCGAAGACGTTCACATACTCGGGCAGGAAAAGGCCGTTTTCATCGGTGTCGTAGGAAACCCGGCGCAGACCGCGGCCGACCACCTGCTCGCACAGAAGCTGCGAGGTGAACGCGCGCAAACCCATGATATGCGTGACGTTCTTGGCGTCCCAGCCTTCGGACAGCATCGCGACGGAGATCACGTTCTGCAGGTCCTGGCCCGCGGCCCCGCGCTTGCCGACGTTGTCGATGATCTCGCGCAGCAGTTCTTCCTTCTTCATGCCAAGCAGCTGCTGCTTTCGCGTCGCTGGCAGGTCTGCGGCATCGACGATACCCTTCAGCCGGGCCTCATAGTCCTTGTCCGAGGTCGCGGCTTCGCCGATCTCCGCCTTGTCGAGTACCTTGCTGTCAACGCGCAGCGTCCTGTTCGGAGCGTTCAGTTCGGGCCAGTGCGAGTCGCCCTTGTTGAAATAGTTCTCCACGCGCGCGGCCGTCTCGGTGCGGTTGCAGACCGTCAACATGACCGGGGGTGAATGATGCCCCGCTTCCTTCCACTGCCGTTGTGTCTCGCGCCAGTCGGCACCAAGCAGCGTGTAGGCATCCTGAACCAGCTTCGGCAGCGCCTCGTGCGGTTCGGCCTTAGATCTGTTCAGATCCTCGGACACCGATGGATCGCGGTAGATGTGGTACAGCTTCGACCGCAACGTCTTGGTATCCGGCAGGGCATCGTCGCGCACCACGACGCGCGGCGTCTTGACCAGCCCGGCCTCGATCGCATCGTTCAGACCGAAGTCCGAGATGATCCAGTCGAACAAAGCCGTGTCGGTGCTCTTCTTTCCGGTCGGCGCAAAGGGCGTGGCGGACAGATCAAAGCAACGCTGGATGCGCCGCGTCTTGTGGATACGGTCCAGCCCTTCGATCCAGCGGGTCGCTTCGTCCAGGTCGATGCCCTGTTCCTCGGCCTGCTTCTTCGAAATCTTCACCTCGGGCGGCTTGCGATAGGCGTGGTGCGCCTCGTCGTTGATGACGATGATATCCTTATGTGCGGCCAGCTTGCCCAGCACACGGCGGGTGTAGGCCTCGTCCGACTCCCGACCCTTCTTCACGACCGAGCGGTCCACCTCCTTCAGCGGCATCAGCGTGTGCCAGTTCTCGATCAGCACCTCGGCCTGGTTCAGCTTTTGCCGCAGCGCCTCGGACGGGCAGAGGTTGAACTCGTCGTAATAGCTGCCCTCGCTCGGCAGCAGCACTTGCAGGCGTTCCTTCACCGTCAGACCGGGCGCCACGATGAACACCGCGCGGCTGAAATCCTTGTTCCGCTTGGGGTAGGTCAGCGCGTTCAGCACCTGCCAGGTGATGATCATCGCCATCACGGTGGTCTTGCCGGCACCGGTCGCCATCTTGTTGCACAGACGCTCCCATGTGCCGCCGTCGCCGGGAATGGCGATGCCCTGCTTGAACGCCTCTGCCCCCTCGACCCACCAGATCAGGGTTTCGATGGCCTCCAGCTGGCAGAAGTAGAACGGCAACTGCCGTGCCTCGCGGTCGTGCCAGTGTTCCAACAGCTTGCGGGTCACGATGGTCACGCCGGGCCAGCCCGCCTCCCGCCAGGCGTCCACGCGGGCGCGGATGGTGTTGACCAGACCCAGCACCTCGGTCCGCTTGGTGTTGTTCCGGGCGTCGAACACTTCATAGCTGGCAGGCCGCCGTTCGGGCTTGATCGCCAGCTTGCCGCCGGGGGCATCCACCCAATGCTGGGCCGGGCAGACATAGGGCGTGTTGATGATCAGCGACATGGATCAGTCCTCAAGCGGCAAGATCTTGAGGGACTCGATCCCGCGGTCATCGACGATCTTCACCGCGATCCGCCGGTTGTCGCCTGCCTCGAAAGGCAGCGACACGGTGCCGTGGAACTGCTCCAGCAGGTCTTCGTCCAGCTCTGACCGCACCGTCGCCTTCAGCCGGTTCCAGCCGCCCTTGGCGTCGGCCATCGGAAAGAACACCTGATGCGGCATCAGGGACCGCTGGTCGTAATCCGTGTCCAGCGACCACATCGCGATCTGCTTCTTGCCGCCCGACACCAGATCACCCGCCTTGGGGTCGAAATAGTCAAAACCGTTGACCTCGACCTCCCACATCCCATCCTTGCGCTTGCGCAACTCAACATCGGGCTGGCCCATAAGCCAGAACGACTGGTTCGAGGATCGCGCCTTCTTCAGATCCTCGGTCAGAAGGTCGGTGTTCATCTGCGCCTTCAGCAGCGTGACGCCGGGCCAGTTCACCTCGTCGATGTCCTTGGCGGCCTCGGGGTCGAAGGTGAAGGCGCAGAACAGGATGAACTTGGGTGCGGGGCGCAGGGTTTCGGCCTCGGTCAGGGCCAGTTCCACCTGCCGCTGTTCAAGGGCGGCATGTTCGGGGCCAAAGCTGACGACGACACGTTCGCCGGTGTCGGTCAGCGAGCCCGAGGCGTGCAGGTGGCGCAGGCCGGGCAAGGTCTCGAACTCGGCAAATGTCAGGCGCGCGCCGCCCTTGGCACGGACGCCGGTTTTCAGAAGCTCGTCGCGCCAGAGCGACTGGCGTGAGGTTTCGCCGGTGCGGGCGATGCTGTCGTTGGCCTCAACCGGTGGCAGACTGTCGTCGAGCGACAGCACCGTGGGCGCTGGCACCGCCTCGACGCTGAACGGGCCGGTGATGCGCAGGCGGTTCCGGTCGATGCGCGGCTTGTCATACAGGGTTTCCTGTTCAGCATGGGCCTGAATGCTGGCATCCATCCTGCGCTGCATCGCAAGGCGCGCGGTGTGGAAGGAATCAAACGGAGCCTTCGCCTCCACCGGCCAGAGAGCCATATCGTCTTTGTCCACCGGCCAGTCGAACGGCACCTCCCATTCGTGCAGGGTGTCGCCTTCGTCGAATTTCACCAGCTTACCCTTTCGCACGCCTTGCGTGGGGCGGAAGGGCGGCGGCGGGCTGTTTTTCTGCGAAGTGGTCAGTGCGGTATTCAGGGCATCCAGGGCCAGAACGATCTTCGGGTGGTCCTCGGCATGGATCGTGTCGATGTCAGGGTTGTTGGCGATGGATTTCAGCGTGATGTGCGGCACGGTTTCATCCCACATTCCCCAAGTAATCCGCTGATTTCGCTGTCGTGATCGTGTTATTTCCGATATAAATCATGGTGTTGAAGGCTGCGAGGGGCGCGTTTCATGGATCACCCAGAGGGTGCGGGCTTGCA
>Ga0172370_10001463_pt1 | contig 35844 bp, 31 predicted proteins | sample LakKiv5m_FD_114538 | JGI IMG/M metagenome (GOLD analysis project Ga0172370, IMG submission 114538) | Freshwater microbial communities from Kabuno Bay, South-Kivu, Congo - kab_022012_11.5m | ecosystem: Environmental > Aquatic > Freshwater > Lake | place: Democratic Republic of the Congo...
AGAACAATGCCGTAGATACAACCTGCAGTAAGTATCAAACAACAGGCGAACATCAAAAAACGTTTCATTGATAATAGCTTAGCAAGATGGGGGGATTAAAGTCAATCTGTGGAGTCTTACCAAACTTGAGCGTTAAGACCTAAAGACAACAGGTACGAAGTACGAGCAGATGGCCTAAACCCCCACTGCGCCAATTTAAAAAAGAGCATTTCGGAGAGACTGGGAGCTTTATCATCAATGACATCCAGAGTTCCAAAGTGATTACTATCACTCCGATTATCAAAATTTAAAATGGCCGTTTTTTCGAATTCGCTTTTGTTATTTACATACAATTGACCAAGATCCGTGAGGGTTTTGACGCCAACGGTGACGATTAAGTCGAGTTTTTGAGCTCTCAAGTTTACTTTGACGGTAGAAAGATCAAAATTGCGCCCGATCGGATTAAAAACAAAGTTGTAAGTAACACCCTCGCGGTAATAGCTGGCTTCGGTAATGGGCATTCCTCCAGTGTTGACGCTAACAACCAAAGAATTATCGCCTAAGAGCTGTTTAATATTTTTGGCTTCGGGAAGGTTTTTAAGCTCCTCTGACAATTCCCCACTGTAAACAATAGAGACACTTTTGCCTTGTTCTTTAAGGGTTTCGGTAAGAGCCAAACCGGCTAGAAGACCATCCCGCCCACTTAAGGGGGAAACCACAATCGCGAGGCTTTTGGCCTCGGTAAGAAGTGTTCTTAGTTGTTGGTTTTCTTGTTCGGATGTCATAAATCAAAAAATCCGTCTAACCTGACGGATTAAACCTATATACTATTATTATATACCTAAATTGGGGTTTACGCAACCACTTCTACTAGACAATCTCTATCACATCACCTTTTTTAATATCTTGAAAAGTTGGACGCAGAAGAAGGCCGCATTCCTTGCCAGCGACGATTAATTCCACTTCTTTTTTACCCTCTTTAATATTTTTAACCCGGCCGGTAAAAACCGGCGCTTCGACTTCGGGACGAAGGACTTTGACTTTCTCACCAATCTTGAGTCGACCTTTCGTCACAGAACAGCCGGCCACAATATCACCCGATGGCAGTGGAAAGAGGGCGAGGACAGTAGCCCGGCCCCGAGCTATGTCAGTTTCGGCCAAAGTTAAACCGGCTAATAATTTTTCGACGTCTTCCAGCAATTCGTAAATTATTTTATAAACTCGAATGGTGGCTTTTAGATCGACCGCTTTTTGAAGAACAGTCGCGTTGGCAGTGACGTTAAAACCTAAAATTATAGATCCACTCGCCGAAGCCAAGAGAACATCAGAATCGTTAATTTCTCCGACGGTTTGACCGGTGATGATGACTCGTTTCTCTTCGGTACTTAATTTATTAAGAGACCCATTAAGAGCTTCTAAAGTCCCGGCGGTGTCGCTTTTTAATAAAATCCGAAGAACGAGACTGCCCTCTTCTTGAACCAGGCCGGCTGGTACCTCTTTGACCTCGGTGGTAATTTCTGACGACTGATCTTTTAGAACAACTCCCAAGGCCAAAGCCTCACCGAGGCCGTAAATAGCCACCGGGTCGCCAGGCATGGCCACGCTAACTGGCTTATTAAATTCATCAAACAAGGCTTTAACTTTAAAGGCTTTGGGGCCAAAATAAATTGTTTGCGATGAAGTCAAAGTGCCAGTTCTGACAATAACGGAAGCCAAGGGGCCACGCTTGGCGTCGGACTTAGACTCAATTACAACAGCCTCCAAAGGTGCTGTAAGCTCAAATTTTAGTTCCGCAATATCGGCAACCAGAAGAACGATTTCAAGTAATTGATCCAGACCTTGTTTAGTCTTAGCGCTAACTTCGGCAGAGACAATGTCGCCACCGTAACTTTCAAGAAGTATTCCCGCCTCGGCTAGTTGCTGTTTAACCTTATCAAGATTTTCCGCGGCTCCCGGCAAATCGATTTTGTTTAAAGCCACAATTATGGGAACGCCCGCCGCCTTAGCATGTTGAATTGCCTCCACGGTTTGAGGTTGAACGCCGTCGGGAACGGACACGACGAGGATGACGATGTCGGCCACCTTGCCACCCCGCGAACGCATTTCTGAAAAAGCGGCATGGCCAGGGGTATCGATAAAAGTAATTTTGCGATTTTTGAAAGTGATTTGGTAGGCAGCCGTGTGCTGGGTAATGCCACCGTACTCACGGGCGGCCACATTAGTAGCGCGGATAGCATCAAGAAGCGACGTTTTGCCGTGGTCCACGTGTCCCATCACCGTTACTACCGGCGGACGGGAGGTGGTTTTTAAGCTGTCTGTCGAAATCTTTTTTGAGCTCATAAAGTTCTAATTCTGAAAACTTACGCTTTAAAATTCGCTCAAAAGCTCTTTTCTTTTCCGCCTGGTTTAGACATTTAACATTCCAGTGCAAGTAACCATGGCGTGAGGTGCCAAATTTAAAAAGCTCTACTTGCAGAGCTTTGCCACCACAACCACCACAAGTTCTAATCCCAGCTGGTTGACTCATTGCATAAGACTTTTAACTTCTTCTAAAGCTTTAGGACCAATGCCTTTTAGCTCTTTAACCGCATCGATAGTTTTCGCTTTTAAAGCCTCGAGCGACGTGATACCAGCTTCTTCTAACGCTTTGGCGGTCCTGGTCGAAAGACCCTCAAAACTGACAACTAACTCCTCCTTGTTATTTGACTCCGAACCTGGAGTTTTAATATCAATCCTAAACCCTGTCAATTTAGCGGCTAATCGCACGTTTTGGCCTTCTTTACCAATCGCTAGAGATAATTGATCTTCGGGGACAAGCACTTTAGCTTCTTTGGCCGACTCGTTTAAAATAACATCGACAACTTTGGCGGGAGCGAGAGCCGCAGCAATAAATTTATCGGAGGCCGAATTAAAGTTGACGATGTCGATTTTTTCATTGCCAATTTCGGCGATGACCGCTTGAACCCTGGTACCTTTTTGGCCAACGCAACTGCCTACCGGATCCACATTACTTTCGGTGGAAGAAACAGCAATCTTAGTCCGGCTACCAGGTTCTCTGGCTATAGCTGCTACTTTGACAGTTCCGGCATTAATTTCCGGAACTTCTAAAGCAAATAAGGCTTTTACAAAATCGGGATCGGCTCTGGAAACTAAAACCTCGGGGCCATGGGTTCCTTCTCTGGCTTCTTTTAAGTAGACGCGCATTCGGGTGTTGAGATTGTAGTTTTCACCGGGAATTTGCTCACTTTGAGGCATCACTCCTTGAATTTTTCCAAGGTTAAAAATAATGAGTCCTTTCTCGACTCTAAAGACATGACCAGCGGCTATAGTGCCTATTTTGCTTGAGTATTCAGCGAGAAGGGCTTCCTTTTCGCTCTCCCTAATTTTTTGGAGAATAACTTGTTTAGCAGTTTGAGCGGCAATGCGACCAAACCCCGAAGGGGTCACATTTTTACCATTATCAAAAACTTGGATTTCGCCGGAAAGCGAATCCACAGCCGCCGTTAAAGTTTCCAACTCTCCGCCAAAGTCCCGGCGGTAAGCCGCGATGACGGCTTCTTGAATAGTCGCAATTACAGAAGCCTCGGAAAGACCTCGTTCACTACAAATTTGTTTTAAAGCGGCATTAAATTCAGAAATCGCCATATTTTTAAGATAAAAAGAAAGGTGAGTCTACCTCACCGTGATGAATATACGCTAAAAACCGCTTGACTTCAAGAGCAACTAAAAAGCGCCAAGACTTTTTGGGCAGGCGCTCTCTAGTTTAAATAACAAGAAAAGCAATCTTTCGCATTCTCGCCTCTGCAGATGCGAGAATGAACGTCCGAGCGAGCTTAGCTCGCGAGGCGTTATTTCTTCTTTTTTCCAGCTTTCTTGGCTTTCTTTTTTGCGGCCATTGTTTAGTAACTCACCCCCTTTAATTCTAAATTTCTATATGGAAACATGAACACTTAAAACATTACAAACTCTATAAAAAAAATCAAGAGGGAGTATTTTAACTAGTTGTTGTGACGGTCTAAAGAGGCCAACTCTTCTAAAATTCTTTTTTCGTCGCGACTTAATTTTTTTGGAATTTCTACCAAAATTCGAACATACAAATCGCCTCGCCCCCGACCGTTAATTTTGGGGATCCCTTTCCCGTGAATTCTAAAATCAGTTCCAAATTGCGTGCCAGCTGGAATCTTTAATTGTAAATTGATAATACCTTGACTAGAAACGTCACCTAGTGATGGCACTGTAATCTCTCCTCCCAAGGCCGCGGTGGTAAAAGAGATGGTTTTTAGAGTGTAAAGATCGTCGCCGTTTCGGGAGAAGCGACTATCCGGCATTACTCTAACTAACAGATACAAATCGCCGTTCGGGGTGTTACTTTGACCGGGTTCCCCTTCACCGGAAAAGCGAAGTTGTAATCCGTCGAAAGCGCCGGCTGGAATTTTGGCTTTTATTTTTTTGCCACTGTAACCAACGTCTTTTTCGACACCCCAGACCGCTTCTAAAAAGCCAATTTGAATTTCCAAAGAAACGTCGCGGCCTTTACGAGGTTTACGCATGCCACCACCAAAAAAAGCGTCGAAAATATCCCCTAAACCCTCACCACCAAAAATATCGTTGATGTCGACATTGCCGCCGTTACTACCCCAACTATAGGTGAAGGGCCCAAACCCACCGCCGGCGAAAGGATTACCGCCAGCTTGGCCACCAGCCCCAAAAGCATCGTGGCCAAACTGATCGTAAGCCCGTCTTTTTTCGGGATTGGATACTACTTGATAAGCCTCGTTGATTTCTTTAAAACGCTCTTCGGCTCCCGGCGTTTTATCAACATCAGGATGGTGTTTACGAGCCGCCTCCCGAAACGCTTTTTTTAGCTCGTCTTCCGAGGCATTTTTACTAACTCCTAAAATTTCGTAATAATCTCTTTTTGCGGCCATAAACTTTTCGGGCGGACACCTGGGTCCGCCCCTAACTTAAATTGACCAAACAATCGCTACTCTAAATCAGCTTACAACTTCCCCTTCTTTAACTTCTCCTTCAGAGCCTGCATTACCTTGTCCGCTTTTTCCGTCTGGTCCTTCTTGACTGGGACCCTGTGGGCCAGGTTGGCCCGGTTGACCAGCACCCGCTTGGCCATACATCGCTTGACCAATCTTCTGCATCGCTAGCGACAGCTCGTTAGTTTTGGCTTTTAGTTCTTCTGTCGAGCCGGTGTCTAAAATTGCCCGCACGGCCGCTATCTTGTCTTCCACTTCTTTTTTGACATCTGCGGCCACTTTATCCCCAGCATCGCGCAAAGATTTTTCGGCGGTATAACAAAGGTTATCAGCAATGTTTCTGGCTTCTATTTTATCTTTTTTAATCTTATCTTCCGCCACATGGGAGGCCGCTTCGCTGACCATTCTTTCCACCTCGGCTTTATCGAGTCCCGTACCCCCTTGGATCGTAATTTTTTGTTCTTTATTGGTAGCTTTATCTTTAGCGGTGACGTTTAAAATGCCATTAGCATCAATGTCAAATTTGACTTCCACTTGAGGGACACCTCTAGGGGCCGGCGGAATCCCGTCCAACATAAAGCGACCAAGAGACTTATTGTCGCTAGCCATTTCCCGCTCCCCTTGTAAAACATTTATTTCTACAGACGTTTGATTATCTCCGGCAGTGCTAAAAACCTGCGAAGCGCTCGTAGGAATTGTAGTATTACGCTTAATTAGCGATGTTGAAACCCCACCTAATGTTTCTAGACCCAACGTCAAAGGGGTGACGTCAAGCAGCAAAATGTCTTTAACATCGCCGCCAAGTACGCCACCTTGAATCGCCGCCCCAATGGCGACAACCTCATCCGGATTAACTCCTTGATGCGGAGTTTTACCAAAGAAAGTTTTGACGGTTTCCACAACTTTAGGCATTCTAGTCATTCCACCAACCAGAACCACTTCGTTAATATCCGTCACTTTTAAACCGGCATCAGCCAAAGCCTTCTTGCAAGGATCGATAGTAGAATCGACTAGACCACCAACCAATTGTTCGAGCCTTGACCGCGAAAGTTTGACGTTTAAATGTTTAGGACCAGAGGCGTCGGCCGTAATAAACGGAATATTAATTTCCGTTTCCATAGAAGATGACAACTCAATCTTTGCCCGCTCGCAGGCATCCTTTAAACGCTGCAAAGCTTGGCGATCATTAGCCAGATCAACACCCTGCTCGCTCTTAAAGGTATCAATCAACCATTTGATGAGAACGTCATCAAAGTCATCACCACCTAAGTGAGTGTTACCGTTGGTGGATTTGACCTCAAAAACCCCGTCGCCAATTTCGAGGATAGAAATATCAAAAGTTCCACCACCCAAATCATAAACAGCAATTTTTTCGCTCTTCTTTTTATCTAAACCATAAGCCAAAGCCGCCGCGGTTGGTTCGTTGATAATTCTTTGAACATTAAAACCGGCGATTTGACCGGCCTCTTTAGTGGCATTCCGCTGGCTATCGTCAAAATATGCGGGGACGGTGATGACGGCTTCGGTAATTGGCTGACCTAGGAAAGCCTCGGCATCGGCTTTAAGCTTAGCCAATATTTTGGCCGAAATTTCTTGAGGGGTATAAGTTTTACCTTCCACTTCGACAACCGCTAGGCCATTGGGACCTTCTTTTACGGCGTAAGGCAAATTCTTAAGACTGGCCTGCACTTCTGGGTCGTTAAAACGCCGCCCCATGAGTCGTTTAATAGAGTAGACAGTATCCTTGGGATTAACAATCTGCTGACGCTTAGCCGGAAGGCCTACTATATTTTTGTCCAGTGCTACAACTGATGGCGTGGTGTTAGCCCCCTCGGCGTTATGAATCACTTTGGGATTTCCCCCCTCCATCACGGACATACAAGAATTGGTGGTACCAAGATCGATACCTAAAATTTTAGACATAGAATTTAACCTCCTTTTTCACCGTTACCTACATTTACTTTAGCCGCCCGTAATAGCTTATTACCTAAAAGATAACCTTTTTGACTAACAGTCACCACCTTATCTTTTTCACCAGATACTGTTTCAACGGCCTCCATTGTGGCCGCATCAAACAACTCGCCATCAGTTTTGACCGTAGTGACCCCAACCTCTTCCAAAAATGTTTGCATTTTCTTAAAAGCCAAAGTTAGACCTTCGTCTTTCAAGTGTTCGGAGGCTGCTTCAAAAGCATCAACGACCGGCAGTAATTGGCGAAGCATTGCCCCATTAGCAAAAGCCAAAAAGGATATTTGTTCTTCAGCCACTCGCCGTTCGAGATTGCGGTAATCGGCTACCGCCCGCTTCCAGTTGTTCTCCAACTCGGCAACACAATCTTCTAATTGTTTAATTTTACTATCTTGGTTATTTTCTTGATCAGACATACGAACAAAAATTAGGATTAAAGGATTTAAGGATTAAAACAATAGAACGATAAATTCTTTATTCATTAAATCCTTCATTCCTTAATTCATTAATACTCACCAAGCGCTACTGAGATCACTAAGTAAAGCGCTAACCTGTTTAACTGTCGGCAAAACTTTAGCGTAAGCCATCCGAGTTGGACCAATTACCGCTACCACCCCTTGGTGTTTTCCGGTATTAAAATGGGCCACGACGAGAGCGCAACCGGCAAGACCTGATACCTCAATCTCTTTTCCCAAAAAAACGTGGGGATCGGCGTCATCCGGAGCCCGGCCGACCATTTGGGCTAACTCTTCATTTCTATCGAGTAATCCTAGAACTCCTCGCATGACTTCAATATCAAAAAATTCGTTGTGGGCGAGAAGATTAGAAGCACCGGCCGAAAACACCTGCCCGTCATTAGTGTGAACAAAACCCATCACCGAAGTGCTTTCGGCCAAAGCCTGGGCCGCCGCCCGCAGTAACTTTGGAAACTCAAAACGCTCCTGCCACAGACGCTGTTTTAAAGCTACTTCCTGTAAAATTGGCAGATCTTCTGGCTTAAGTAAATTGGTTAAGTAATAGCGCCAACCTAAGGCGGAGGGGATACGACCGGCCGAGGTATGTGGCTGTTCCAAATAACCTTTGGACGCCAACTCCGCCATTTCGTTACGAACGGTCGCTGGGCTAACTTCGAGTCCGTATTTTTGGACCAAATTGGCCGAACCCACCGCTTCGGCGGTTTCAATATACTCTTTAATGATCGCTTCTAATAATTCCGCTTGACGCGGGGAGATGTCGTCGGTCATATCTTTCTAGCACTATTGTACCGAGAGTGATAAAATTGTCAAGTGCATAAAAAAGAGTTAGGTCAAAATTTCCTAATAGACGGCAAAGTAGTCGAAAGCCTTGTCAATACAGCTAATTTGACGGGGGATGACATTGTTCTTGAGATCGGCGCCGGAGAAGGTGTGGTCACCAAAGAGCTAATCAAACAAGCAAAATACGTATATGCCGTCGAGTTTGATGCCGATTTGATCCCGCATTTGAATTCAACAATAAAACAATTTAGCAATTCAACAATTATCAACGATGACGTTCTTAAAGTCATGGCTGACATCGAGACTGTTCGTAACGATTGGAAAGTGACAAAATTCGTCGGCTCCATTCCCTACCAAATTACCTCTCCCCTAATTCACCAAATCGTGACGTATTACCAACTACCGACGACACTTTTGATGCAAAAAGAAGTCGCCGAAAGAATTACCGCTAAAGCCCCAAACGCCACCTATCTAGCTAACTTAGTAGCTTACTGGGGAGAGGCCACGTTGACGGAGGTTGTTCCTAAAGAAGTTTTTGACCCCGTACCAAAAGTTGACGGAGCAATTGTAACGTTTAGACCCCATCAAAAAGTACCAAGCGACATTACTAAATTTTCTAAATTTCTCCACCGCGGTTTTAGTTCTCCCCGTAAAATGCTAAACAAAATCTTCGATAAAGAATTATTATTAAGTTGCAGGATCGACCCCACGCGTCGAGCTGAATCTTTGACGCTTGAAGATTGGAAAAAATTATATGCCACATCTTTGTCAAACTGACCTCTGGGCAGAATTTAAAAATAAAACCGGAGTAACCGCTGTAAAGGCCGGAGATATTTGGTTTACTGTGCATAAATTACCCGGTATTTTTAAAGCACTCCCTTACAAGGTTGGTTACTGCCCCAAAGTCAACAAAATGTCCGAAAAAGACTGGGATTTTCTGTCACAAGAAGGTCGTAAACAACATTGTGCCTTTATTACTGTCGAGTCCAACGTAGTTAAAGATCCAAATGAAAGATACCAAATACCAAATACCAAATACCAAGTTATCCCTGCTTCCCGCACTTTCGCTTCTCACACTTTCCTAGTAGATTTGACTAAGAGCGAAGATGAGCTACTAACAAACCTCCACCCCAAGACTCGCTACAACATCAAGGTCGCCGAAAAACACGGGGTGGTTATCGAAGAAAAAAATGGTGACGAGGGTCTCGCCATTTTTCTAAAACTGCAACGAGCCACCACCAACCGTCAACACTTCTACATTCATCCTGACGTTTATTACCAGACTCTCTGGAGTTGCCTTGGTCAATCTGCCCACATTCTCATCGCCTCCATCCACGGCGAACCGGTCTCCGCTCTTTTTCTGGTCAAATCCGGCGACACCTTCTACTACCCCTACGGCGGCTCTATTGACAAGTATAAAGAGGCCATGGCTCCCACACTTCTGATGTGGGAAGCGGTAAAACTTGGTAAAAGTCTTGGCTGTAAAGTTTTTGATATGTGGGGTGCCAGTGGCAGTGACGATCCCAAAGACCCGTGGGCCGGTTTCACCCGTTTTAAAAAAGGCTTTGGCGGTAAGCTCGTCGAATTCGAAGATACGTACGATCTAGTTTTGAATAAACCAATTTATTATTTGCTGAAATTAGGAAATAAGATCAGGTGGGTAATATTGAGAATTCGACACCGTATTTCGTAGGGGCTTGATTCATCAAGCCCTAAAATTGACAAATGAAACCATATGGTTCTATTTGTCAGGATTTTTATAAATATCTCGAATAAGCCCCGGGGTAAGAAATTTCCTCCCCACCAAATTTTCTTTTGAAAACTGTAAAGCCTTGCCACTTTTTGGTAAGGCCTGGGAAACGCTCGTCATAAATGCCTTCGAGATCTAGTGACGTGCAACCTAGTAATTTCGCTTTTTTGATAATTTCCCAAATTAACAAATACGGAGCTTCGAGCTTTTGACCTTCAGAAGAAGAGGCGGCATGGAGATAGACGGCCGTGTGATCATGAATGAGGACGAGCGCTCCTGCTATAGGTAGAGGCACAATGCATCGTGCCCCTACGGTTGAGGCAGATGCAATAAATAGCAGTGCTTTATCACCAAAAGCATTAATCTTGGCGGTTAATTCTTTAAGTGAGGGGGCATAAAAATGACCACGCTTTGATGTTTCTTCAAACAGTCCATAAAACTGATCTAATTCTGTAGGGGCGAGGCGTGCCTCGCCCGCGGGTCGGTCACGTAGCGTACTCGCTACCCCTACGGATACAAACAAGCCACTCTTCTGCGCACGACGCAAACAATACCGACCATCTTTACTAAATTTTGCCAAAATTTCTTCTTCTGACGGCATTAAATCTATAACAACCGTTTTTGGTGGCAACATCGGCCAAGAATCCTTGTGAAACCCAAATTTCTGTAGGGGCGTGATCGCGCCAGTGGGCGGACAAGTTCCTCGTGACCCTACGAAAACATCTTCGAACGGCTCAATCTTCGTCAAAAACGCCCGATTCTTTTTAGCGATTTTGCGGATATTCTCTAAAACTTCTTCATTTATTATTTCCGGCCGCTGAATTTTTAAGGCCGAGGTAATTCCTAAAAGTGGCTTTATGCGAACCGCCACTTCGATTTGACTAGTCTTGATGTATTCTGATCGCCAACCAAGACTCTCTAAGAACACTCCCCACTCACGTGATTGCCGGATTTCCATTATGCCTTCTCCAATAACTCCAATTGACCGTCAGCTGCCTTGGGAATGCCGCCCGGCCAGCAATGATCTTTATAATCACAACGCTCGCAAGTTTTATAATTAGTAGTTCTCTCAAATTCCAAGCCGCGAATCTTCTGCATACTACTAATTACCATCTTTTTAAGTTCTGCCACTTCTTCCGGCAAGATCCCAAAAGATTCCTGCCGACTGCCACTCCCTTTATCTTCAACGAAATCAAGAGTGGCTTCCCCAAATTCGTAATTAAAAGTTTTATCAAGGTCTATCAGTAATCTGTAGAAAACCAACTGACGTTTATAACCACCGTCACTATATTTTGTATTGCCTTCAATTTCATTTCTGGTTTGCGGCTTGCCTGTTTTGTAATCGACCACTCGAACGAGACGTTTTTCCTTATCGATTAAATCAACTCGGTCAACTTTACCAACCAGGGGAATATCTTCCAACATTATTTTTCCCCAGCCGTAGCCAAATAACTTTTCGGTAAATAAAGGTTTTTCAAATTTGCTCGACCGTTCTTCAAAGTAGTGTTTTAAAATTCGTTCGCAGTCTCTTTGCACCATTTTTAAATCTTTTGGCGACAACAGCTCTTTTTGAACAGCCGCTAGACCAGTGTTGACCAAAAAGTCAACTGTCGGTAAATTATCAGAGCTTTGCCACGTTTTAAAAAAGCTATCTAAAGCGGCGTGAACAGCTGTTCCTAAGGAAAGATTAGGACTCTTAGCCCGCGGGGTTCTTAAAATGTTATTGAGTTTAAATTTATAAGCACATTCAAGATAGGTGTTAAGGGCAGTAACACTTAATTTAAAGTTGCTTAGCACTTCCTGCACAAAGACCCGCTCTTCGTCAGTCACTGCTGTTTTTGACAGTTCGGACGGTGGCAAAAGCGATTCTTTAAGAAGTGCGAAGGTGTTCGCTTCAAACGACGCCGTATCTAAAAGCGACTTTTTATTGTCGTCAATTTCGCTTAAGAACATCGACGGCAAGCCACCGGAATAAGTTATGGTGACCTCTTTCTTAGCCCGAGTCAGAGCGACGTAAAACAATCGCCGCTCGTCTTCATTTTTTTCTTTTTTAGAAATATCGGTATTCTTTAAAATTCCTTCAGGAAGCTTTATTAAATCACGGTTGACGTTATTGCCCCACTTTTTATCAAGGCACCCTAGAATAAAAACGTACTCAAACTCAAGGCCCTTGGCTCGGTGGGCGGTCGTCAAATATACCGCTTTTAAACCAGCCGTAGAACCCTCGCGATTAATAGTTAGATGACCCTCCTGCATCACTTTGACCCCCGCCAGTAAATCGGCCAAGTGGGTCTCCCGGGTGGCAAAAGATAATTTTTTAACTTCTGAAAAAAGGGAATTGAGACTAATTAATTTATCGTAAGCGTCAGGCAGAGACAACACCCACGCCAAGTAGCCACTCGAGTTAATCAGCTCCTCAAAAAAAGTGACGAGAGTACTTTCGGCGTCTAATTTTTGCCAAGTGACTAAGTCATTCAAGAATTTCTTGAATTTTTCTGGGCCGGCAACACTACTGGCTTTCTCAAACTCCGGATGATTAATTGCTTCGATAATATTTATTTTGCGAAGACTTGCAAATCTAAAAAGTTTTAAAACATCTAAAGAATCAAAACCCAAAAATTCATAATTAAATAAAGTGAACCAATCTAAATCATCTTGACCGGCTCGCGATGAGACAAGCGCCCTAAACAAAAGGAGCAACTTTTTGATTACCGGATCTTCTAAAACATTTTCGCCACTGCCCAAATTGTAAAAAATCCCAAGACGCGCTAGGGTGTCGGCGATGAGAACCCCATCTTTATTGTGGCGGTAAATAACGGCAATTTCCGCGGGGTTGACTCCATTTGACAATAGTTCTTTTATTTTATGAGCAGTGTAAAAGACTTCTGAAGTCGAAGACGAAAACTCTCCGACAGAAATTTTTGAAGTTTGGACAGATGTTGCCGCGATTAAATTTTCGGGAATTTCGGGGAATATTTTTGACAACCGTAACTCATTCCGCGAAATTAATTCGGTCGCGGCATCTAAGATCGTTTGAGTGCTTCGATAATTTTTTGTCAGTGTAATTTTTTGACAAGTGGGGTATTTTTTTGAGAACGCGACCATATTTTCGACCGCCGCCCCTTGGAAACGGTAAATGGACTGGTTAGCATCTCCTACCACAAAGACGTTTGGCTCATCCCAGTAAGAGGCCAAAAGGTCGACGACGGCATTTTGGGCGTTATTGGTGTCTTGAAATTCGTCGACGAGGATGTATTGATAACGCTCTTGAAAAATTCTTAAAAACTCCTCGTCATCGCGAAATTTTTGAACGACGAAATTAATCATATCTTCAAAGTCGAAAAGCCCCTTGTCTTTAAGAATTTGTTGATAACTTTTGTAAATTGTTAACAATTCACGTTGCTTGTCTGCATCACGCGGGCCATCTGCTAATTTCGATGGTTGTGCTTTCGACGATGTTGGAGACGCAACATGTTGCGTCTCTACAGGAAAACTTTCGCTACCAACCAACTGCTCAAATTCTTCCGGCAAAACCCCCTCCCGCTTTAAATCTTGAATCGATTTAATTAAAGCCGGCACATACAAGTACGGATTCCCTAGCGGTTTAATGATGTTGTAGTCACCTTTATCTAGTAACTCCCTAAAAATTTGCAATCTTTGCAGGTCGCTTAGCGGCTCTAAATCGGTCGCTAACAAGAATTTATCGGGATAATTCTGAATAATCTCGCTACAAAAAGAATGAAAAGTCGCAATGTTTACATAGTAAGCAGCCGGCCCAATAAGCCCTAGGAGTCGCTCTCGCATGGCCTTAACACCCGATTCTGTGAAAGTAAGGGCGAGGACGGCATCCGGTGGCACATCAGTTTTGGTTAAAATGTTGGCAATCCGAGCCGCCAGTATTTGAGTTTTGCCAGTGCCAGGACCAGCGGCAACGAGGACTGGTCCTTCGATTGTCTCGACGGCTTTTAATTGTTCTGGATTTAAACCTTGCAAAAAATCGTTTTTCATTGTATATTTACCCTAATCACGCCCCCGCTCTGCGGGGGATATTTTTCCCTAACGTAAAACTAGATAAACACGTCTACGTCTAGTTTATTGATAGCTTTCTTAAAAACCTTCGTCATTTCAGCAATCTCCTTACCTAAGTGCCCATCAGCAAAGATCACAACCACATGTTTATTTCTTGTCAATAAAAGTTTGTAAAGAGGTTCAAAATCCCCATCACCGGTAAAAAAGACAAAGCTGTCAAAGTTTTCGTTTAGCGCGTGGTGTGCGTCTATACACATTTCCATGTCGAAATCGCACTTTCGACGATAAACCTTCTGCCCCTCAATTGTTGTTACTAGGATATATTTAACAGGTTTTGTGCAAACTTTAAAACCAACTCGTTTAACCGCGGTCAAAAAAATTTTTGATTTGCTATTGGCATCTGTCCCAAAATAAAAATTTACATCTTTAACCTCTTTGTAGGAACGTAAATACTTGTAGAGTTTTTTAGCGTCAACACCTCGCTTGAGAGAATTTCGCCAACCGTAAACATTTGCCCAATCAACAAAAATACAAACTTTCCCTTTTAATTTTAATCTAAAAACCGATTTCACAAAGTTATTCTAAAAGTTTAGGTTGCTCGGAAGAGCTGATGGAGTTTAATGATTGCAATCTTTGCTGAAGTTGGTTAAAACTATTTGTGACGTCATCCGCACTATTCTTGGCGTTGGTGACGTGTTTGACCATAACGCGCAAACCCTCGCCAAATTTTTCGGAATCGTGGCTAAGCGATCTAATAGTGTTTAAGATCTGTTTCGCTTTTTCCTCCACTTGTTTGCCCTCTAGACCAATCAAAATCGCTTTGAGGTAGGAGTAAAACACGTTAGGAGAAACCGGCAGAACCCGCTTTTCCCACGCGGCTCTCGTTAACATCTCGCTATTAACAACAATTTCGTAATAAATTGATTCGCTGGGGATATACATTAAAGCAAAGTCGACGGTGCCTTCGCTTGGAAGAATATATTTTTTAGCAATATCATCGATGTGTTTTTTAACATCGCGCTCAAAATCTTTTTTAACCCGTTCCCTATCCGCTTCGCTCTCCGTTTTAACCATCGCCATAAAATTCTCAAGCGGAAATTTAGCGTCAACCGGAATCAAACCCTCGGCAACTCGTAAAATAGCGTCGCATTTTTGACCATCTTTAAAACCGTATTGCAGGGCGTAAGCCTCGCGAGGCAACATTTGCGCCAGAAGATCTCCCAAAACCTGCTCGCCGATATTGCCTCTAAGTTTTGGCGACTTTAAAAAGTCCTGCAGATTCTTCATTGAGTGCCCAATCTCGCTCATTACCCCCACCTCTTTTTGGACCCCGACCATACTTTTTTGAACCTCGAGGACCGCCCGAGCGGCGTTATCAAGCCTTTCTCCCAGAGCTTTATTTTGTTCTTGAAGTTTTTGGTTTAGGGTCTCCGTATTTTTATCGACACTCCCCCGCATCTCCTTCAAAAGATCCCACAACATTCTTTGGGCTTCGGTATCTTCCGGTTTTTCAGTGACTTTTTTTAATTGAGCCGTAATAACAAAAATGACAACCCCGAAGCCAATAATTAGAACTAAAACGAGAGGTAAAAGTGCAGATGTAGGCATGTTGTTAGTATAACAAATCTAACTACCGAAGAAAAACAAAAACCCCGCTTTACGGGGCTTTGGAAAATGACCGGTAAGCTCTAGAGCAAACCGTTTCTCAGTCAGAACTATGTTTATTGTAACACTTCGCTGATTTGATCAAATTGACAAAAAAGTTCTATAGAACCAATTTGTCAATTCACAGAAAATATTGACACTCCCTAAGGTCTAGTGCTATATAGTAACTTGTATGACAAACTTTAAACCCCTTTTCAACAACGTTCTTATTGAGCCGCTCGAGGGCGAGCAAAAAACCGAAAGTGGTATTTTTATTCCTGATACGGCTAAAGAAAAACCTCAAAAAGGTAAAGTCGTGGCTACCGGCGAGGGACGTTTTGAAGATGGCAAATTGATCCCCACCGCCGTCAAAGTTGACGACATTGTTAGTTACAAAAAATGGGGCGGGACAGAGATTAAGTTAGACGGTAAAGAATATTTAGTAGTTGAAGATAAAGATATTTTAGGAGTTTTTAATTAAAGGAGGTTTATGGCAAAACAAATCATCTACGGCGAAGAAGCTCGCCAAAAACTAAAGTCCGGTATCGATCAGTTAGCCGCCGCCGTGGCGACGACTCTTGGCCCTAAAGGTCGTAATGTGGCCCTGGATAAAAAGTACGGCGGGCCCAGCGTAGTTCACGATGGCGTCACGGTCGCCAAAGAAATTGAACTGGCCAACCCGTTTGAAAATATGGGAGCGGCGATGGTCAAAGAAGCCGCTAATAAGATCAACGACGTTGCCGGGGACGGCACGACCACAACCACCGTGTTAGCTCAAGCAATTGTGAACGAAGGTTTTAAGAACATTGCCGCCGGCGCCAATCCAATGGTTATTAAAACCGGATTAGAAAAAGCCGCAGAAAGCGTGGTTGAGGAGATTAAAAGACTTAAAAAAGAGGTCAGTAACCCCGAAGAGAAAGTCCAAGTGGCCACCATCTCGGCCGGAGATGCCGAAATTGGAAAGTTGATTGCTGAAGCCCTAGAAAAAGTCGGTAAAGAAGGGGTGGTGACCGTAGAAGAGTCTAAAGGCTTAAAAATGGAAATTGATTACCGCGAGGGAATGGAGCTAGATAAAGGGTACATTTCTTCATACTTTGTAACCAATGCCGAAAGGATGACCGCCGAAATTGAAAGCGCCTACATTTTAATCACCGACAAGAAAATCTCGGCGATGAGCGATCTTCTGCCAGCTCTGGAAAAAGTCCTTAAAATCACCAAGAGTCTCGTTATTATTGCCGATGACATCGACGGTGAAGCCCTAGCCACTTTGGTCGTCAATAAAATGCGCGGGACATTAAATGTTCTCGCTATTAAAGCCCCCGGCTTTGGCGACCGTCGCAAGGAAATGTTAAGCGATATTGCGGTATTGACGGGTGGGACGGTTATATCCGAAGAATTGGGCCGTAAATTAGAATCCGTGGAAGTTGAGGATTTGGGACGAGCGGACAGAGTCAAGGCGACAAAAGATGACTCTGTTATTGTCGGCGGTAAAGGTGATAAAACCCAAATTGATTTGCAGGTCGCTAAAATTCGCCAGCAAATTATAGACACCGTAAAGGAAGACCCGAGTACGGAGTCCAACAAATGGAAGTTGGAACCGGTACAAAAAAGGTTAGCACGCCTAGTTGGTGGTGTGGCCGTGATTAGTGTTGGCGCTCCTACCGAAGTGGAATTAAAAGAGAAAAAGTTGCGAGTTGAAGATGCCGTTAACGCTACTAAAGCAGCCATCGACGAGGGAATTGTGTCTGGTGGCGGTGTAATTTTCCTAAGGGCCAGAGAAGTTTTAAAAAATACCGAAGGAGCGGATAAAATTGGAGCCGACATTCTTTATAAAGCGCTAGAACTTCCCCTTAGGATGCTCGCCCGTAACGCCGGAGCCGATGACGGCTGGGTAATTCGGGAAGTAGAGCGTCTTGGAGAAAACCAAGGGTTTAATGTCATGACAATGGAGTTTGGTGACTTAATGAGCCAAGGCATTATAGACCCCGCCAAAGTCAGCCGGAGCGCCATTCAAAACGCTGTTTCGGTGGCGATGATGGTTCTGACGACAGAGGCTTTAGTAACAGATCTACCGGAAAAAAATAACCCGATGCCTAATTTAGGCGGCGGGATGGGTGATATGGGAATGTGAGGGTCCGCGAACTGGCGCCCGCGTCTTCCTCCTTTTCCGATCTAGGAGGACGTATCGGAGATCGGAAAAATAAGTTTTTGGTGATTGTCGACCTTCTTAAAATGAGCTTTACTTAAAGTGACCTCTTCGGAGGTCACTTTTGATTTCATAAAGAACAACTGCACCTTAAAAAATATCTTGTCGATAAACTTTAAGGGCGCGATAAATCTCGCCCCTACGGGTGCCAGGCTGTTCGGAATTTCGATGTTGGGCAGATAACTCTTAATCCAGGTATTGTTTGACAAGAATTTGTCGTAAATTTTATTTTTATCAACGATGGGTTTTGTCAAAACCGCATCCACCGCCGTCGGCAAATCCTGTCTCCCCCACTCTAAAGAATCTTCAGTGATCCAGATGTTAGGACAGATAACGTTTCTATAAACTCCCACTAACTTCAAATAAATAACAACGACAGGTCTCGTCAACCACAAGGCGTCTTTTGACGTAATAATTAAAACGTCGATGTCACTATCTTCTGCGGCATTCATCGCTGCCGTTGACCCGGTGACTAAAACCCCCCGCAACCACGGCCACCACGAAATCGTTTTGAAGATACGGAGAGCCATATCTATTTTTTGAAGTGAAATTTTTTCCCGTTCTTGGCGATTAACTAAATTAACACTACCAAACAGTTTGTAGTAGACACCGTCCATTTGGATAGCTTTCGTTGACAGTAAATCAGAAAGACCCCTGTCAAACTGATCAAATGGGACGGCACCAAAAAGATATCGCCACAGTTCGTCTTTTGTTAAAGGAAAATTAAAGGCAGAAAAATATGAGAGGGTGTTTAAAATTTGCTGGGTGGTCATTCTTCCAACGGGCGACCCACGGGTCGCCCCTACAGAACTCTGTCTAACGTCTCGTTTACCAATAAATCCGCTTCTTTATTTTTTTCTCTTGGTATGTGATTGAAGGTTAGCGAAGTAAATTTTTGCCGCAGTGGTCCGATTTCAAAAGTCGCAATCTGGCGGAGGGCTGGGTCTTTAATGCGATACTCCCCTACCATCTGTTTGACAACTAGCTCACTGTCTAAAAAACAGTCCAATTCAGTCACTTGCTGACGAATAGCCGCCCTTAAACCTTCCAAAAGACCGCTGTACTCCGCCTGGTTATTGGTAGTTTTTCCTAAATATTTCCCGCATTTTTCCTGCAAATTACCCGCAGGATTAAGGAGAACAAAAGCTGAAGCGGCAGGTCCAGGATTTCCCCGAGAACCCCCATCGGAGTACAGTCGCCACTTGGAGTTACTCATCACGCAGGTAAATTAAAACCGCTTTAAATAAAATACCAATAACTAATAGGCCAAAAAATATCGCCAGACCAAAAATAAGAGGTTTAGGGTAAACAGTTTCCACAATTGGCGCACTTAAAGGTTTTACAAACAAGCTGGTGTCACCCGTCTCATTAAGACTAGCCACCCTAACTGACGTCTCCTCCGCCAAAGCTTGCCAAACTTTGCTGGCCTCGGACGATGTAGAAGCGGTAACTTTGACGGATAAAACTTGCGGTCCCACTTTTTGAACTAGTAAATTACGTCGCAGGTTAGCGACGGCATCAAATTGACTGGGTAGATCCAGTTTATTTAAGGCTGCTTGAATCAGAGGATCGCTTTTAATAATCCCTAAAACACTGTCCGTGTAGCGCTCCGCAGTCTGCTGGGCGTAAAAACCGTCGTAAGTAAAAAAGTTAGAGGTCGCTTTTTCAGCAGTACGACCCACAAACACAATGCCGCCAGCTTCAAAATGTGGCGCTTGGCGGCTGGCAGTCAATCCCACAAACCCAGCTACTACTAAGCAAAACACCAACCAGACACCAACAACTTTTTTCGTTTTATTAATCAAATTCCGCAACTCCACGTTAACATTTTAACAAAAACTTGCTTTAATGGTAGCAAGAGAAATTATGCCTGTAACAATTTTTGGAAAAGAGACTAAATTAGGTCGTGGTACTGTTGTCTTTGTTCATGACCGACACTCCCCCGCACTCTCGGAAGTAGAGCGATTGAAATCCATTTTAGACCGGGTGGAAAAAGATCAAGCCAACTTTTTAGCTATTACCCCTATTGATACCACTCCGGAAAGCGCCTTCTTAGAAAAACTAATTATCGACCAGTCAGTGCCGGGAACTAAAACGATTATCCGTCGCCCACCCTTATTTGGGACAGAAATTACTCTCAAAGATTCCGGGATACTAGGACAGTACTTAGCTACCCTAAATTCTGATAATGTCATCCGTATCCAAGGCGAAGGCTTAATTAAACGACCATATTTACTGGTGGATGATCTAATTTTGGCTATTGAGAATATTGTCGAAGCTTCGGGAAAAGACAAAACAACCAAGGTTTATAACCTCTATCCTGAAGAAGTTTTAACGGAGTTGGAGCTAGCTTACCTCATTAGGTCAATTGCCGGGGAGCAAGCTGTCAAAATCGAATTCACAACTATCAAGGTAGAGAAAACTGATGAGATTGTAAGACCCAAAGATAATCTATGGCCACTTAAAGCCACACCACTACGCGAAGGATTATCTAAGCTTATAAAAAGCCTAAAAAACAAATCGCAAGACTCCCCACCTCAGAAAGAGGTTGTAACTGTTGTCAAAAATAGACTGACCACGCTCCCAGTCACCTCGATCATCACTCCCAGTAAAGCACCTAAATCATCACCCCCTTCACAATTTGTGAAATTGGCAAGTTTAGCTGTTCTGGCTAGCATGGGCTATCTTTTTATTTGGCCTATCTCACAAGTTGCCTATCACGGCTGGCTTGGCAAAAAAGCTTTAAGTCAAACTATCGCTAATCTGGCCTCGGCTAACTTTAATGAGGCTATCACTTCAGCCGCTAACGGCCAAGCGCACTTTGAAAAAGCCTTGGCGTATTCTGGCAAACTGCCGGGGCTAGCCGCCTTTAATCAAAGCGCTAAATACTTAAACGGAGGATTGCTCGTAAGCGAAGCTGCGGGAAACGTTCTAGGGGTATCTACAGAATTTACTTCCGGACAATTATCCGATAAAGAGCGGCTAAGCCAAGCTACTTCGCAGGTTATGGCGGCTTTTGACAAACTTATTTTGGCCGGACTAACTCTCAAAGATATCAATAACCCACAGGTGCAAGAATTAAACGAGTATCTACCCACGCTAACCGCTCTAAAAAATGTAGCCGAGGTGGCCAGCCCGTTACTGGGTTTTGATAAGCCAAAAAATTATTTGGTGCTTTTCCAAAACCCGATGGAGAGGCGGGCTACCGGCGGTTTTATTGGTTCTTATGCTAAAGTGACAATTGATAAAGGCGTACCCTCTAGCTTAACTTTTGACGATATCTATAACCCCGACGGTCAGCTAGACGAAATGGGTTTAACCGCACCAGTCCCCCCGGAAATGGCCGCGGCTATACCGAATATGAAAAAACTTTACATTAGGGACGCTAATTGGTGGGTGTCATTCCCTAATTCCGCCAAAACAGTGGCTAATTTGTACCAAGCCGCCACCGGCGAAGTGATAAACGGCGTTATCGCCATTGACCTCTTCCCCGTCAAGGAGTTATTAAAATTGACCGGACCGATCTACCTTGGCAGTTTTAACGAAACTGTCACCAGTAGTAATTTATACGAAAAAACCGAGTATCAAAGTGAAGCTAACTATTTTGAGGGCTCACCGCAAAAGAAAAATTGGCTAAAACTGCTTGGCAATAAGTTGATAGAGGCTATTGGTAACTTACCTCTAGAATCTAAAATGAAGATTGGCCCGTTACTTCTCACCAGCCTTAAAGAAAAACATCTACAAATTGCTACGTTTGATGAGTTAACCAGTCAGACTCTGGCTGAAAACGGCTGGGACGGCCGAGTTGGCGTAACGGATCCGGAGAGCGACTTTTTGATGGTAGTTGATAGCAATATTGGCGGTAACAAGGCTAATTACTACGTTAAACGAAGTGTCAACTACGAAGTTAAAAACACCTATCGCGAAGGGACTTTAGAGGGCTTTTTGACAGTAAATTACCACAACACCAGTTTAAGCGGGTCATGGCCGGACGGCACGTACCAAAACTATCTACGAGTTCTAGTACCCCCAGAAACATTTCTAAACGAGGCTACGCTACAACAAACCGATAATGTTGGGGAGACCAACTCTCCAAAAGTTTTGGTGGGAAGCGAATCGGGATTTAGAACTTTTGCGGTGCCACTGACGGTGTTTCCCGGACAAACAACCACTTTAAAACTCCATTACACTTTGCCAAGTACCTGTAATCTCCAAAAAGGCGCTACTACTTATAAACTCAAGGTTGTAAAACAAGCCGGAGTCGAAAGCGAACCCTTCGACTTTAAATTTCAAACGCCGTTTGGACGCACCGTCTCCCTTCCGGCTAATTTTAAGTCGGAAACTTCGGGAGTAAGTTACAGCACTTTGCAAAATAACGATCTCGACTTGCAAATCCCTATCAACTAAAGTAAAATCGCAAAGCTTATGAATCTCGCCGCCAATTTTCGCAATAATAATCAAACACTTTCCAAACTGCGTGGGCAAGAATCTTTGCCGGCAGTAATTTTTGGCAAAGAAACAACTTCGGTAGCGGTAGAGCTAAAAAAACTAGATTTCGAAAGAGCTTATCGTGAGGCCGGTGAGTCAACCCTTATTGACGTGCAAATCGAGGGTGAAAAAGGTCCCCGTCCGGTATTAGTTTCGGAGATTCAATTTGAACCAGCCACCGGGCAACCAATCCACGTCAGCTTCCACCAAGTAGCTCTAAAAGAGAAAGTCACCGCCCATGTCCCGGTTGTCATAACCGGAGAGGCGCCGGCGGTTAAAAACAGTTTGGGTGTGTTATTGACGTTACTCGACGAAATTGAAGTGGAAGCCTACCCGCGTGATCTTCCTAAGGAGTTTGTAGTTGATGTGAGTAATTTAACGAACGTTAACCAAGGCATTGAAATTAAAGATCTTAAAGTTGATCCCAAAGTTGAGATTAAAGCCGAACCGGATGAGTTGATTGTTAAAATTGACTACTTAGCTAAAGAGGAGGAGGTAGTGGTGCCAACGACCGAAGCCGAAGCCATTGCCGGCGTGACCGCTACTAAGGAATTAACCGAAGAGGAAAAGAAAGTTCGCGAGGAAGCGGCCAAGAAAGAGAAAGAAAAAGCTAAAGAGTAAAATTACTTCGGCCAGGATTCTGACATCAAAATGTCAAATTCCTCATTAAATAACCGCCAGATTTTTTCGCTAATAAAAGGCATAAAGGGGTGCAGTAATTTGACGTAAGTCAAAAGGCTCTCCCTAAGGACTATTTGGGCTGCTTGTTTTGACGCTTCGTCAGAACCCTTTAAACGAGCTTTGACAACCTCTAAATACCAATCACAAAACACATGCCAGAAGGAGCTGTAAACCTCGTCCAGCGCCAAATGAAAATTAAAGCTTTCTAAATGCTTGGTGACTTCGGTGGTAACGCGTTTTACCTCCCCCTGCATCTTAATATCATCTTCTGTCTTCTGTATTCTGTCTTCTTTGATCTCACTTCCGTTCTCTGACCTCTGACTTCCATACACAAATCTCGAAGCGTTCCATACCTTGTTGGCAAAATTTCGATAATTTTGACAACGTTCGATGACGAGTTGTTTGTTGATACGCCCATCCCGACCGGCGGCGGCGTAAGTTGTAAGCACTGCTCGCAGAACGTCGGTCCCAAATTGATCGAGAAGCTCAATGGGGTCAATGCCGTTTCCTAAGGACTTAGAAAATTTCTGACCTTTAAGGTCTCGTAACATCCCGTTAAAAAATTGGTTTTTCCAAGGGATGTTAGCAACGTGTTTTTCGGCCAGCATTATCATCCGAGCAATCCATAAAAACTTAATCTCGCCACCACTTAATTCAAAACTAAAGGGGAAATAGGCTGCAAGTTCCGGTGTCTCGGCCGGCCAACCAAGAGTTGAGAGAGGCCATAAGCCCGAAGAAAACCAAGTATCAAGGACCTGCGGCTCACGAGTTAAATTTGACCCTTTACAGTCGAGGCAGGTCTTTGGGTCATCATTAAAGTCCTTCGGAATATAGACAAGTACTCCCCTCTTGTTGTACGGGTCATGTTCCGGATTACATTTTTCGCAGTACCAAACAGGAATCTGATGGCCCCACCATAAGCTCCTACTAATACACCAATCGTGAATATTAGTTAACCAGTCAGTAATAATTCCACCAAAATTGGCCGGATAAAAATTAATCTCGCCGTTGTTTATGACCTCGATCGCTTTATTTGCCATATCTTTGACCCGAACGAACCACTCTTCGGAGATCAAGGGCTCCACTTTACTTTTACAACGTTCACACACCGCCACTGAACCCTTATAAGTTTCTATTTTATCTAAGAAGCCGCCAGCTTGAAGTTTGGCAACGACTTGTTCACGAGCTTCGTCAGTTTTTAATCCCGCAAACTCCACCGCTACTTCTGTCAGTCGCCCCTCTTTATCCACTCCAGCAATGAGTGGCAAGTTGTGACGTTTGCCAATTTCGTAATCGTGAACATCGTGGGCGGGTGTGACTTTGAGAACACCAGACCCAAAGGCAATGTCGACGGACTCGTCAGTAATTACGGGAATTCTGCGGTTTATCTGCGGTAAAATAACCTCTTTGCCTATAAATGATGAGTATCTCTCATCTGTGGGATTAACTGCCACTGCTGTATCGGCAAAGTAGGTTTCGGGCCGGGTTGTCGCAATGACCAAAGATTCTGACCCCTCTGCTAAGGCGTATTTGATGAAATAAAGTTTTGACTCGCGATCCTCGTAATCTACTTCGACATCCTCAATCGCTGTGCCGCAACCTGGACACCACTGCACAATGTATGGCCCTTTATAAATTAAACCCTCATCCCAGAATTTTTTAAATTGCGTGTAAACGGCGAGGGTCGGCTTGGAATCAAGAGTAAAAACTTCGCGCGACCAATCAGCGCTAATCCCCATCATTTCAAATTGTTTTTTATTGTCAGAGTAACTGGCCTCTTTAAACTTCCAAGCCTCTTCTAAAAACTTTTCCCGGCCCATTTTTTGACGAGTTAGTCCTTTTTCTTTTTTAAGCTTTTTTTCTAAAGCACCTTGAAATTGGATTCCGGCGTGGTCCACCCCCGCTTGAAAAAGCACATCGTGCCCCTGCATTCTCTTAAAACGGGCCACGATATCCATAATTGTCTGTTGTAGAGCGTGCCCTATGTGGGGCGTTCCTGTAAGGTTTGGCGGTGGCATTAAAATCGAGTAGTGAGGTTTAGAAGAAGTAGGATCAGCCTTAAAAACACCCCTAGCTAACCAATTAGAATATAAAGACTTTTCGTTTTCGATAGGACTATACGGCCCGCCCGGAAATTCCATAGATGGGGCCATTCTACCACTTTATTTCGGCAAGCCGTCGACGCCGAGACGCGTAAAGCCTTGTTTTTAAAATTTGTTAACCGTTTCTTTCGTTGATTTCGGCTTCGACAAGCCGGCGATCGCGACCGTATTTGTGGCGACAGTAACTGCGGATCGACTCGGCTACTCGATCGCTTTTTGGGGTTGCCGTGATGGCATCCCAATCGACCTTGAGGCTAAAGGGAGTCAGAGGTTGGTTGTTGGCAAGAAGCCGAATATACATTGAGCCGGTAGGGTTATTAGTAAGATCAGCCTTGGTAAATTGAGGCTCAAACTGCGGCTCCAAAAACTCGGCGTCTTCGGGGCCGACTCTAAAAATACATTGAGTACCAACATTGCCAAAAACCGCTTCTTTGACCTTGTCATCCATTTGAGCAATAAATTGATTTCCCACAATAAGATTTAGGTGATACTTCCTGGCTTCGGAAAGAATGGTCGCAAAATCGGGAGTGGCAAAATTCTGGAACTCGTCAACGTACAAATAAAAGTCTCGACGCTGTTCTTCAGGCACATCAACGCGGGACAGAGCGGCCGATAAAATACGTGGCACAAATAAAAGTCCCAAAAATATTGAATTCTCTTCGCCGACTTTGCCTTTAGAAAGATCGATGAGCAGAATTTTCCCGGTGTCCATTACTTCTCTAAAATTAAAGGCGGATTTGGCCTGGCCTAAAATATTGCGCATTATTCTTTCGGTGACAAAACGATCAAACTTAGACACAAAATAACCCATTTTTTCACCTTTTTGAGCGTCGGTGGTCTTGGCGTACTCATCCGTCCAGTAACGTCGAACCACGGGGTCTTTGACTAAAGCCCCCCGCTCCTTGGCGTATTTTTGATCGATTAGAAGTCGCTGAACATCGACCATAGTGCTCTCCGGATCCTCCATGGCCGTCAACATCACATTACGAACGGCTCGTTCCAACTGCGGCCCCATAATTCCCTGATGATTGGGGTCGTAGAGTTTATACAAAAGTTGTATGAACGAGTTGACGAGGAAATGCTTTTCTTCTTCGCTGCGAGCCTCGAGAAGATTTAAGCCCATTGGTCGCTCTAAATCACCGGCATCAAATAAAATTACATCCTGCAAACGTTCCTTAGGGATTTTTTTGAGAAGGTCCTCTATAGCGGTACCATGCGGATCAATAAAAGCCAAACCCTTGCCGTCCTTCATATCTTGAACCGCTAATTGCTTCATGAACTCACTCTTACCGGTACCGGTTTGACCAAGGATATACATATGACGATTACGATCTTTTTCCTGCATAAAAATAGAGCGATCGACACCTCTAAAAGAATTTTTACCAAGATAAAGACCTTCTTTAGGGGAATTTGCTGGGGCCGGAAAAAGTCTTGCTTTAAGATATTGTATTCCAGGAACGGTAACGTCTTTGTTTGGTAAATGAAATAGGGTAGCCAACTCGGAAGTGTTAAGGGTAAAGGTGGGGTTGTACAAATGGAGATGAAACAGCGGTATCTCGAAACTGAATAACGGAAAAAGTCGCCATAGGAAACTCTCCATAAAACCTCGCCTCGAAAGTTCAAAAAGTTTCTTAAATCTAGAGAAAACCGGATCGCCAAAAGGTTCAAAGGCCGAAATTAGCTCATTAACGCGTAAAGTCGCTGTTAATTTATCAGGGGCCGCGGCCACTAACCGCAAACAAACATCAAACCCCGGTTTACTAATCTTTTTTTCGACGCCAGCTAGCAAGGCGTCGGGAATGTTTAAGTGTTTTTTTGTTTGATCCTGGTTATGAGATTTAACGCCATTAATAAAACCTTGACCATCTACTCGCCAATGCTCACTAGCTGGCTTAACTAAAATTTGGATCGCCGCTCCCTCATTTTCATCCAGTTTACTAAGGCTTGATAAAACACCAATTAAAGGGTCTGTTGATAACTCCTCATAGGTTTTAATTGGGAAAAACGGCGAACCGTTGAGGTCAAGCGTCCCAAAATCAACTTTGGCTCCTTCCTTCCAAATACTCCACGGCTTAACTTTCTCAAAATTGGCCTCGGGGTAAGAAGAGTGGATTTGACGCAAAACCATATCAGCAACCCGAGCCGGGCAAGTAACATAAAACTCGATTTTGTTTTGGGTGCCAACAATTTCGAAAGAAAGATGATCCGGTTCTGTCGTCAACCCTCCCATACCGGTTAATCGAAGGCCGGAAAACGCGGCAAACATCTGCTCGGCGGCTTTAATTTCGATTTCGCTATTCTCGGGAACCGAGATCTGGTAAAAAACCTGTTCGCGAGCCTTGCGTTTACGATCTTTAACCCTTTTTAGGAACAACCAAACCCTTAACCCAACTAGAGCTAAGATTAGAAAAACCACTAAAGCAATGCTTACGTATAACTGTTGCATATAGGCAGTAAAATTAAGGTGTGGCTTCCCCTACCTCCTTTGTAATTGCCTCCCAACTCCCACCATCGGCAGGGTTAAGCTTAGTTTGTGGCGCAATAGGTTCAGGAAGGGTAGAAGGAAAAGAAGGAGTAGGAGGACTAGAAATAGCCTCCGCTGACGGTTCTTCATTTGCAGGAGCAGGCTGCTCTACTTTCGACGCCACCACCTCTTGGGAAGTCTGTGGATACGGTACAAGAACTTCTTGTCCTTCTCTTACTTCTGATCCGTCTTGTCCTTCGGTTATTTTAGGATCTTCCACCATACCCCCTAATCCTAAACCTAAAAGTCAGCAAGGGCAATCATAAAGAGTTAGTATTACTACTATGGCAGAGCCGGGATATAAAACTCTAGCGTCGTACCAAGTTACTAAAGTTGCTTTCGAACTGGGCTGGGACTTTACCCCGATACTTTATCCTAAATACGAAGACTCGCGTCAGCGAGATCAAATTAAACAAGCCTTAAGATCCTACAAACAGAATATTGTGGAGGGTTCGGCACAGCAAAGTTTATCGGGAAAATTGAAGCTCTACGACGTGGCAAAAGCCTCCGGGATGGAAGCCAGAGAAGACTTTGAAGACGCAATGAGTCAAAGAGGTATTTCGAAGTGGGCAAAAGACGACTTGCGGCTTAAAAAACTTCGCGGAATATTCGAATATAATCCTTCTAACTCCTCTCACCCTCCTTTTCCTTCTTGTGAAGCTGTATTAAAAGCAATGGAGAAGGAGAAGAAGGAAATAGACGGATTAGAAGGGCAAGAAATTATCCTGAATTACCTTCTAGACCTAATGATTCGTTCGGGTTACTTACTGGATATGCAAATACGAGCAGTAGAGTATAAACACCAAACAGAAGGCGGTTACAACGAAAAACTTCTTAAAAAGCGCTTGCAGTACCGCGCCAATTCTTCGCAATTGTAATATCAGCTATAATTACCCTGTGCTAAAACTTTTTAATACCGCTACCCATCAAGAAGAGGAATTCCGGTCAATCGTTGCCAAAGAAGTCGGCATGTACTGCTGTGGCCCCACTGTCTACAACTTTGCCCATATTGGCAATTTATCTGCCTACCTCTTTAACGATTTTCTAAAAAGGTATTTGACGTATCTAGGTTATAACGTTAACGACGTGATGAACTTTACCGACGTCGATGATAAGACCATTAAAGGCTCGCAGGTAGCAAAAATACCGCTAGCGGAATTTACCAAAAAATTTGAGGTGGCGATCCTAGACGATTTTAAAAAATTAAATATCAAGGAGCCGCGAACCATCTCTAAAGCCACTGACCATATTAAGGAAATGCAAGAGTTAATTAAAACCCTCATTGACAAGGGCCACGCCTACCAAGCCGAAGATGGCTGTGTTTATTTTAAGATTGCTTCGTTTCCGGAGTACGGAGTGTTTGCCGGTATTAATAAACGGGAGTTGAAGGTGGGGGCGTGTGGGCGCGTCAACACGGACGAATACTCTAAAGGCAACGCCTGCGATTTTGTTTTATGGAAAGCGTGGGATGAGGCGGATGGCGATGTTTTTTGGGACTCGCCGTGGGGTAAGGGGCGCCCTGGCTGGCACATTGAGTGTTCAGCGATGAGTATAAAGGAGCTTGGACCAACGTTTGATATCCATACCGGTGGTGTTGATTTAATCTTCCCTCACCATCAAAACGAAATTGCCCAGAGCGAAGGGGCGACCGGTCAAAAGTTTGTTAACTATTGGTTGCACCGTAACTTTTTGAAAGTTAACGACACCAAAATGAGTAAAAGTCTTGGCAATTTCTACGTTTTAAGCGACATCCTACAGAAAGTGCCAGACCCGATGGCTTTTAGATACTTTATTTTGACCAACCACTACCGCCAGCCCCTTAATTTTACTTTTGAAGCGCTAAAAAGCGCCGAAACAAGTCTGAATAAGATTCATAATTTTGTCACCCGCCTCCAAAACACCGTCAGCGTTGACGAGACGTCAAACGAAGCTGTCGACAAAGCAATTGACGAAGCAAGACAGACTTTCAAAAACTCACTAGACAATGATCTTAATAGTCCCCTCGCCATCGCCAGTCTTTTTGAATTTATGGGAAAAATTAATAAGCTTATTGACGAAGAAAAAATTGGCGACCAGTCAAAAGAAAATATTCTTAAAGTTTTAAAGGAAATTGACGCCGTGTGGGGCTTTATCTTTTCAGAAGTGTCAAAAATAGAATTGACAAGAGAACAAAAAACTCAAATTGAAACTTTGGTAAAAGAGCGCGAAAGTTATCGCCAAAATAAAGAGTGGGCAAAAGCAGATGGGATTAAGAAGCAACTCGCCGATCTCGGTGTAATAGTCACGGACACGTCTAAAGAAACCAGCTGGACCATTTTGTAGGGGCGAGCCGTGGCTCGCCCGCGGGTCGGTCACGACCGACCCCTACGAAAGACATAAAGAAGAATCCGGTTCAACACTTTCCCAAGGAACAACTTTTTGATTGAAGTAGGCCGCGGAGGCTATCATAGCGGCATTATCAGTGCAGAATTTAAAATCCGGGTAAAAGACCGGAACATTTCCCGCAGATTTAACGCAATATTCCCGCAATCTTTTGTTGGCGGACACCCCACCGGCTAGCATTATCGATTTAGCGTCAAAACTTTTGACCGCTTTTAAAGTTTTTGCGACGAGACACTCTACGATAGCTCCTTGAAATTCGTGGGCTAATCGGTTTGTCAAATCGACGGATAGGGGAGAGTGGTCTTTGACAAGTTTGGACAAAGCGGTTTTAAGTCCTGAAAAAGAGAAGTCGTAGTTAATTTCATTAATTAGAGGTCTAGGAAGTCTGAAATTGTCGAATTGTTGAATTGTCAAATTGACGCAGGAAGTAGCCGCTTTAGAAATTGCCGGGCCGCCGGGGTAGCCAAGATTTAGAAGTCTGGCTGCCTTGTCAAAAGCCTCACCAGCAGCATCGTCCAAAGTGCCACCTAACCAAGTCCACTCACCGTGATTTTTAAGCGAGATGAGGTCGGAGTGACCTCCGGAGGCCACTAAAACAACGCTCGGGAAAATATCTTGGTTGACCAAGTCAGAGTCGCTAACAAAGTTTCCGTAGATATGACCAACCAAATGGTTGACGGTTATTAAGGGTTTATTCCAAGCAAAAGCGAGAGCTTTGGCCGTTTCGACACCAATCAAAAGCGATCCAATAAGCCCGGGTCCGTTGGTGACCGCGATAGCGTCAATTTCTCGAGATGGGTTTTTTATAACTTTTAAAGTTTCCTGCAAAACCGGGATCATTGCCAGGACTTGCTCCCGGGAGGCCACTTCTGGCACAATTCCACCAGTTTTAATGTGTAGATCTTGTGAAGAAGCCACGGTTTGGCTAATTAAATTGATACCATCTTCAACCAGGGCGGCCGCGGTTTCATCACAACTAGTTTCTATTCCAAGGATGAGCATACCGTCAGTATATCAAGTGGTCTAGGGGGTTGAAGCTGTGGGGGAGGCGAGAGACGTTAAAGTTTTTTTGAGGGTGGTCATAATTAGGGGCAGCTCGGTGAGACCACCGACAGAATTTATGGCCGTATTAACAGCCTCAACGTAGTCGTCGTTACCACTCCGATCGCACGTAATGCTTCCTACCGACGTCTCTGCACCTGCCACAAAAGCCGCCAAAGTGGTGTCAGACATCAAGTTGTCCCGCAAATCTCGACGACTATAAATTTCCCCAAAAGGTCTAATCTTTTTCTGCTCGCTAAATAACTGCTGTTGACCGCTTTTTAAACTTAAGAATTTTAGAAAATCCCAAGCCGCGGCTTGGTTTGGAGAATTTTTAGCCACTACTTCAACCCAGAAACTCCCCCAAGTAGTGTTGTTTGGCTGACCTTCGAGGCTTGGCACCTGTGGCACCGGCGCCACCGAAATTTTAGCTGTTGGATTAAAACCTAAAACATCTAAAATTCCATAGGTGGTGGTAAAAATCATTGCCACCTTACCGTTAGCAAAAGCGTTTAAGGAGTTGGGAAGTGTCGCATCCCAAACCTTGTCTTTAAGGGTAAAATTGGTGTAAAAAGTAAGAGCGTCTTCGGCAGATTTTGTTTCGACATCATCAGGGATTGTCAGCCCACTTTGAGCCCACATTAGACTTAAAATATCACTACTAAAAGTGATGTTACCACTTAAACCAAGAGCCGCCCCCGCTTGAGTAATTTGCCCTGATTTATCAACTTTAGTAAGTTTAATGGCGGTACTTCTAAAATCTTCCCAAGTGGCAGGAGGGGTACTAATACCAGCCTCCGCAAACAAATCAGGATTATAAAGTAAGGCTAAGCCTTCATACATTAGAGGAACTCCGTAGAGGGCCTGGCCGCTTTGCTTCACGGCTTGAGGATAAAAAGTTTGCTTAAAATCGCTAGCGCTGTAAGTAGTCGCGGGGATGGTCGCTAAGTCTTTCGCCAGCATTGGTAACCACGACTGGTGAACTCTAACAATGTCGGGAGATTGGGAGTTGTTAGGTTGGTAAAGTCTAGTAGCCACTGTCTCCTTGTACTGGGACAAAGCGATGTAACTTTGCTTGGAGTAATTAACGATGACATTGGGGTTTAGTTTCTGGTATTCGGCAATTAAGGGAGCCATTACTTCCGGAGGTTCGAACAAACCCCAGTAAGTTAGAGTCACTTTTTTGCCACCCCCAATAGGAGTTACCCCGTCGCTACCACTAGATCCGGGAAGTTTAATAACACCACTACTAACTAAAAATAATATTATAACGCCAATAGGGATAAGCGCTAAAGGAACTAAGAATATCGGTTTAAAACCCTTCATAAGATACCACTATGTTGTCACTTTTTAAGAGGGTTTGTCAAAGGGGACATTTGGGAAAAAATAATCACTAACCAAAACATCAATAGGCCGGGGGCAGTTGTCCAAAAATAGTGGTCAAATAGTCCGAGGATAAGAATTTGCGACAGAAGTAAAAAAAGCAGTTTATTACCCGCCAACCAAAGACGGAAAAGGAGGATTAGAAGAATTAGAAGGGCTAGAAACGCGAAGGGTAGACCATTCTCAGATGCCCAAAGCAAATACAAATTATGGACCGGTTGCCAAAACGGTGGCCAGCCGGGAGAATACGAGGTCTCCGTCAAACTTCTAACAAAGTTGCCAGTGCCAACCCCAGTTAAAGGATGTTGTTTAATCATCCCCACAGCCGCGTTAGAGAGGTCAAACCGCCTAGTCAAAGAAACGCCAAGTAATGTCAAAAACGCAAAGTTGGCGGTATTTTGTCGCCAAAAGTGTGTCAAAATTCCAACCAGCCCTAAACCAAATACCAAATAAGCACTGTCGGACTTTGTCAAAAGCAGCGTTACAAACCCGAGTATCAAAACTGGTATTAAATACTTTTGACGAGACTTTAAAAAGAAGTAGAGAAGTGTTGTCAAACTCAAAACTAAGAAGCCAGCTAGAATGTTGGGGTGGGGAAAAGTACCGTAAGGCAAAATTAGTTGTCGAGCGCCGAAAAACTCTTTGGTAACACCGAAAGAAAGTGGCGACAAAGAAGTTTCACCAAAACAAGGATAGCCGCAGAGACTCCTTTGAAAAATAAACTGTAGTAAACCCCAGACGCTTTGCCACAAAACAACCAACGACAACACACCAGGTAGTAGTTTGTAAAAATGGCGGCTGAGTCGAAAATTGCTTAAAGGAAGGGCTACAAATATAAAGGCTAGAAAGCGAACCGTGGCTACTACACCGTTTGGGGAAGGGTTTAGAGTGGTGGCCAAAAGGAGCAGTAAAGCTAAAACCAACAATCTTCTATTTAGCTGAAGCCGCAGGCAACGAGTGGTTAGAAGGAGTAGGAGGATAAGAAGGACAAGAATGACAATATCGGTGACGAAAACGGCAGGGGAGAGATAGTCAACAAAAGAACCCTTAATGTAGGAGCTGTCTAAGATGAAGTGTTTGCCTAAGTTAACCGGAATTAAAACAATAATTACCAGTAGTAAGTTTTCCACTAAAAATTCGAGACTAGTTAATTTCTTTAGTACATTCGTAGTATTACTAATTACAGTGGTTAAGTTCATAACTACTACTTAAAGTATTTCTAGCGCCGAGTTTTCCTTATCTACTTTGTTAGCATCTTGTTAACAACCTCCCTAAAGTGTTGATTACTTTGTTAACAAATCCACCGTTTTATCCACAAACCCTAGAGTTTTTGTTGTACTTATCCACAATTTAACTTAGAGTTTGCTTAATATTAACAATATCCTGATTTAGTTTGCTATTAGTTTTTATCTCTTCCTCAATTTTATCGGTGGAATGAAGGACAGTGCTGTGATCCCTTCCGCCGAACATCTGGCCGACGGTTATTAGCGGAGTGCCCGTCATTGTTCGGAGTAAATACATCGCAATTTGCCTTGGCCACACCACCTCCTTTAGGCGTCTTGGTCCTTTTAAATCCGTAGTTTTTACGCTGTAGTAGGTAGCAACAGCCCTTATAATATCGCTAGTGGCGTAATGTTTAGTTTTTTCAAGAGCTGTCTGACCTAGGAAATTGGCAATTTCGTTTATTGTTAACGCGGGGTTATTAAGAGCCTTTGCCCTGGCGGCGACTTGTAAGAGTGTTCCTTCCAACTCTCTGACGTTACTAACGACTCTTTCGGCTACAAAATCGACCACTTCGTTACTTAGGGGTAATTTTAGAAGATCCCGTTTTTGACGAACAATTGCTACTCGCATGTCCAGGTCTGGTGCTTGCATATCGGCGGTCATTCCGCTTAAGAAACGTGATGACAATCGCTCCTCAAGTCTCGCGATATCTTTGGGCGGTCTATCGGAGCTGACAATAACCTGCTTTCTATTTAAATAAAGGGCGTTAAAAGTGTGAAAGAACTCTTCTTGAGTTGTTTCTCGGCCGGCAATAAATTGGACATCGTCGATAATTAAAGCGTCCACATGGCGATATTTTTCTCTAAACCTGGCCACGGCGTTGTATTGTTTCTTGGAATTTTGAATGGCCTCCACCAACTCGTTAGTGAAAGATTCCCCTGTTAAATAAACTACCTTAGCGTTTTGGTTGTTTTTAATAATCTCGTTGCCAATGGCTTGGATTAGGTGGGTTTTGCCAAGTCCCACCCCCGAATATAGAAAAAATGGGTTGTAAGCAGTGCCTGGGTTTTCGGTAATCGCCCGGGCGACAGCCACGGCCAAACGGTTATTTGGTCCAATTACAAAAGAATCGAAAGTATACCCGGGGCTTAAGTTGCTACTAAAAGTGGCTTCTGACTTTGTTTTAGCCCGCTCTATTTCAACAAGTAGTGGGGCTGGTTTTGTCCCCTTGTGGTGAGATTCGCCAATCACCAATTTTAAAGTGATTGTTTCGACACTGACTTTCTGAAGAGCGTCTTTAACCAGAGATTGGTATTTGTTTTCCAGCTGTTCTTTAGCAGAGAGGCTTTGACACTCAATTTCTAGGACATTTTGGTTCCTGCCCACAGCCTTTGTTTTAGCCAAGAAAGCTTTGTAGAAGGTGGGCGAGATTTCTGTTTCTAGATGCGACAGCACCTTTGTCCAAAGTAGATCGGGTGACATTGTGGAAAAGTTTGAGGCAGTTATTAACATCGTAAGCAGGGAAACCCCCTTCGTCAAGAGCTTGTTTTTGTTGTAACTTCTTGTTAATATGACTTCACTATGGCAATGAAGCGTACCTATCAGCCGAAGAAGCGGCACTCTGTAAAAGTCCACGGCTTTCGGAAAAGGATGAGTACCCAAGACGGTAGGAACGTCCTAAAACGTCGCCGGACTAAGGGTCGAAAGTCTCTGACACCTACTTTAAAGAAGAAGGCTTAGTCTAATGTTACCGCGTGCTTTCAGATTAACCGCAGCTTACGATTTTAACCGCGTTAAACGTCTTGGCAAAGGTGTTAAAACACTGTTTTTTGGCCTTTTTTATGCTCCGTCGAAAAACCCTGCGGATTTGCGCTTTGGTGTCATCGTTACTAATGCGGTTGAAAAGAGGGCAGTTTACCGAAATAAAGTCAGCCGGCAGGTCAAGCGGTTCTTCAGTGAAAATTTGACTTGCTTTCATCCCGGATTTGATGTCGTGGTGGTAATTTATAAGCCGGGTTTATTAGTGACATATGAAGAACTTAGTAATACTTTTAATCACGCTTTACCAAAAACTCCTCTCGTTTGACCACGGTTTACCTCATAAGCTATTTCCGGGGGTTCGTTTTTGCAGGTTTTCTCCCTCTTGTTCACAGTACTCCTTGGAAGCTATCAACAAGTATGGTATCTTGAAGGGCGGCT
>Ga0172370_10001467_pt1 | contig 35763 bp, 39 predicted proteins | sample LakKiv5m_FD_114538 | JGI IMG/M metagenome (GOLD analysis project Ga0172370, IMG submission 114538) | Freshwater microbial communities from Kabuno Bay, South-Kivu, Congo - kab_022012_11.5m | ecosystem: Environmental > Aquatic > Freshwater > Lake | place: Democratic Republic of the Congo...
AGCAGCTTGGCACACGCGTTGCAATTGTTCGGTGCGGCGGGCGGCAACGGAAGGCCGGGACGCCCGACGAATGAAAACCCGCAACGAACCCCGCAACGGGAGGACGATCATGAAGAAGGCGACTGCGTACGTGAGCGACGTGATCCTGGGGACCACCGGCGACGTGATCAGCCGCGCCGACCAGAAGAAGAAGATCGAGGCGTACGCGGCCGAGAACGGCGTCGAGATCACGGCCTGGTACGAGGACGAGATCTACGCCGAGTCGCTCTTCGACCGCCCCGGCCTGAAGGCCCTGCTGGCCGACGCGAGCGGCGCCACCACCGTCCTCGTCGAGCGCGTGTGGTGCCTCAGCCGCAACTGGAAGGAGCTGCGGGACCTCATGGGTCGGCTCGAGACCAGGAACGTCCGGCTCGAGTCCGCGACCACGCTGTGGGACTGCGTCAGCCAGATGGCGCGCCACCACTACACGACCGGCGGGCTCAAGGCTCGCGACGGCGCGCCGGTCGAGGCGGTGGAGGCGGCGACCGAGGGCGCGCGCGTCCGCAAGCCCGCCCACCTGCACTTCCTGGGCGTGAAGCGCTCGGTGACCGCGTAACCGGGCGCTCCGCTCCGCGACGTCCTTCCCGGAGGCCACCATGACAGACCTGGCGCAAGCGACGCGCCCCTTGATGTGGAACATCGGGGCCCACTGGCTCATGTACGCGCTCTTCCTGCTCGCCATGGGCGTCTTCGCCTACGGGCTGTGGCGCCGCGTGCAGGAGTGGCGACGCGGCAAGGAGAGCAGCGAGCGGCTCGGCGACTGGGGAGTCCGGGCCTGGCTGCTCGTGAAGGAGCTCGTGCTCCAGACACGCGTACGCGGCTCGAGCCTGCCGGGCTTCTTCCACAGCCTCATCTTCTATTCGTTCGCCGTCCTGGTCGTGACCACGGCCGTGGTGGCCCTGGACTTCGACTTCGGCACCAGCTTCTTCCACGGCTGGGTCTACGTGCTCCTGACCGTGGGGGCCGAGCTCGCGGGTGTGCTGGTGCTGGTCGGCATCGGCATGGCCGCCTGGCGCCGCGTGGTCACCCGGCCCGACACGCTGCCCCACTCGCCCATGAGCGACTTCTTCCCGCTGGTGCTGATCGCCCTGATCATCGTGACGGGCTTCCTGACCGAGGGCCTGCGCATTGCCGTGAACGGTGACGCGTGGGTGGGCCTCTCGCCGGTCGGCTACCTGGCCAGCCTGCTCTTCGGCGGCGTGTCGGCCGAGACCGGCGCGACCCTCCACCAGTCGCTGTGGTGGGGCCACACCGTGCTCGCCATGGGCTGGATCGCCTGCCTGCCCTACACCAAGTTCGTGCACCTCCTCGCGCTGCCCGCCAACGTCTTCTTCTCGAAGCTGAAGCCGCGCGGCGAGCTCAGCCGCGTGAACCTGATCGAGCTCATGAGCCGCGAAGACGCCGACGAAGAGGTCTTCCGCATCGGCCTCGAGAAGCCCACCGACTTCACCTGGAAGCAGCGCCTCGACTTCGACGCCTGCATCTCGTGCGGGCGCTGCGAAGAGATCTGCCCCTCGCACAAGGTCCACCCGGACTTCAGCCCCCGCGCCTTCATCGCGACGTGCAAGGACCTGGCCTTCGCCAAGGCCAACGGCGGCGCGGCCGGCGAGGCCAAGACCGAGCCGGAGGCGACGCCCACCCTGGTCGGCACCGGCTTCGACGAGGAGTACATCTGGCACTGCCGCACCTGCATGGCGTGCATGGAGGTCTGCCCGGCGTGCGTCGACCACGTCGACACGCTGATCGAGGTGCGCCGCAATGAGGTGCTGTGGCAGGGACGCATGCCCGCCGAGGCCCAGCAGGCGCTGAAGCTGCTCGAGAACAAGCGCAACCCCTTCGGGCCGCAGGGCGACCGCCTGGCGTGGGTCAAGCAGCTGGGCGTGCGCATCGTGAAGCCGGGCGAGAGCGTCGACGTGCTCTACTGGATCGGCTGCTGCATCGCCTTCGACCCCACCAAGCAGAAGATCGCCCAGGACGTGTGCAAGCTGATGCAGCGCTGCGGCGTCGACTTCGGCATCCTGGGCGGCGACGAGAAGTGCTGCGGCGACCCGGCGCGCGTGCTCGGCGAGGAGCGCCTGTTCCAGGAGATCGCCACGGAGCAGTGCGAGATCATCAAGAGCCGCACCTTCAAGGTCATCCTGACGTCGTGCCCGCACTGCTACAACGTCTTGAAGAACGAGTACCCGCAGTTCGGCGGCGCGTTCAACGTGGTCCACCACAGCGAGTTCCTGCACGAGATGCTGTGGGCGGGAGACTTGAAGCCGCGCCTGGGCGTGGCCCGCAAGGCCGTGTACCACGACCCCTGCTACATCGGGCGCTACCAGCGCATGTTCGAGGCGCCGCGCGAGGTGCTGAAGGCCATGCCGGGCATCGACCTGGCCGAGATGCGCAACAACAACGAGAAGAGCTTCTGCTGCGGCGGTGGCGGCGGCCACTTCTGGATGGACCTGAAGACCGGCGAGCGCATCAACAACCTGCGCGTCGACCAGGCCACCGAGGCGGGCGCCGACACCATCGTTACGGCGTGCGCCTACTGCAAGCAGATGCTCGACGACTCCATCAAGCTGCGCGATCTGACCGAAGAGATCGAGGTCATCGACCTCGCCTCGCTGGTGCTCGAGAGCCTGCCCGCCGAGCAGAAGGCCAGCCCCTCGGAAGAGTCCCCGTCGACCGCCGCCGGCTGATCGGATCCTCTGGATCCCCTCCATACCCCTCCAGGGTCGAGACGATCAGCCGGCTGCGGACGACACCCCCCGGATGAGTTTGAACCACGCGCTGCTTCTGCCTATACTGAGCACGCTTCGATTGCGCCGATGAGAGCACGCGTGGGCTTCGATCGCGACCGCACGAAACAACCCCCTTCGCCGCAACGCGACCCGCGCCCCGAGCAGCGCCCGGGCCTGGCCCCGCGCGCCGGGCTGCGGCAGGCCACGCGGGGAGGCTTCGAGCAGGCGCGCGGCGCCCTGGGCTTCGCCGGCCACGACGAGACCGCCACCTGGAGCCTGACGCCCGACGGTGGCGCGCTGCGGCCGGTCCTGCCGGTACCCGGCGTGCTGGCCGACCTGGTGCCCGACGGCCTCGCGCTCGCCGGCGGCGCGGCGGTCGATCTGCTCGACTCCGAGACCGAGCGCCGCCGCAAGGCCCGCGAACGGGGCCTGGTCGACTCGTTGCGCGCCCGCGCGCCGGGTCTTCAATCGGTGGGCGAGGCGCTGGGTACCGCGGCCGACCACCACCTGGCGAACCCGCGCGCGCTGGGCGTGCTCGATCGCGGCTTCCGTCCCGTGCAGGCCAGCCCGCGCGGCGCCTTCTCGGGCTCGGTCGAGCTCGCGCTCGGCGGCAACGGCCGGCGCGTCGACGTCGGCACCGGAGAAGTCTCCGGGCTGGTCCACTTCGCGTTGGAGAACGGCGTCCAGTGGGTGTATGACGAGATCGACAAGGTTCGCGCCTGGGCCGAGCGCCACCGGCAAACGCCCTTCGACGAGCCCGCCTCGAGCGGCGTCGCGGGGCCCGGGCCGGCCCCGCGGGCCTGACGTCCACGAGGAAGATTGGACTCCGACGTACGGCACCTTCACGAGGAGCTCGCGCTCCAGCGCTTCGATCGCGCCCGGCACCTGGTCGAGCGCGTGCAGGGCGCTGATCGCTCAAAGGCGCTCCTGCTGCAGGCCGTGGTGCTCTTCGCCAAGGGGCGCGCCAACCGCGCCCTCGAGACCCTCCTGAAGCTCGAAGAGCAAGGCTTCACGCCGCCGGAGTGGCACGCAGCCCGGGCACGCATCCACCTGGCCTGGGACCACCCCGAAGGCGCCGTCGACGAGGCGCGCGCCGCGTGGGACGCCGACCCCGACGAGAGCTACCGGCTGCTGCTGGCCCAGGCCCTGGCCGGCGCGGGGCGCGACGCCGACGCCATCCAACTGCTCACCGCCGAGCCCGCCGCCTGCGCCGCCGACGCGTGGCTCCTCCTCGGCGACCTGTACGACCGCGCGGGCGACGGCGCCCGGGCCCACAACGCCTGGCTCAGGGCCTTCCAGCGCGCGCCCTTCAACGCCCTGCCCCTGCACCGCATCGCCAGGCGCTGCCTGGCCACGGGGGAGCTCGAGGCCGGCGCGGCCATGCTCGAGGAGCTGGCGGGCGTGTCGGACCTGGTGGGCACCGAGGCGTTCGCGCTGGCCGCGCGCCTGGTGCTGCTCACGGGCGACGTGCCGCGCCTCACGCGCCTGGTCCGGGCCCGCCTGCTCCGCGACGACGCCGACGCCGACGACCTGCTGTGGGCCGCGCGCCTGATGCTGGCCGCCGGCGAGCGGGACGAGGCCACGCGGCTGCTCGAGCGCGCCGCGCACCTGGGGCTCTCGCCCGAGCAGATGGCCACGCTGCGCCTGCAGGAGGCCGTGATCCGCTGGAACGAAGGGCGCGCCGACGAGGCCGCCGCCCTGCTCGAGCGCGCCGTGCAAGGCGCCGACGATCCCGCGCCAGCGCTCCTGAACCTGGCCTTCCTGCTGCTCTCACGCCCCAAGACGCCCCCCGCCGGGCTCGTACGCGGGCTGCTCGAGCGCGCCCGCGCCGCCGGGGCCAGCGAGGCCGACCTGGCCGTTCACGAGGTGCTGGGTCTCTTGAAGGAGGGCCGCGTCGAGCAGGCCCGCGACCGCTTCCGGGTGCTGGTGGCCAGGGGCCTCGTGTCCCTCGAGAGGAGACCCCGATGAACCTGATCGACGCCATCCGCGCGCGGCACAGCACGCGGGCGTTCGCGTACCAGCCCATCCCCAAGGACGCCCTGGTCCAGCTGGTCGACTGCGGCCGCTGGGCGCCCTCGGGCCGCAACGAGCAGCCGGTCGAGTACGTGGTGGTCGACGACCGCGGCCAGGTGCGGGAGCTCGCGAACCTGACCGACAACGGGCGCTTCGCCGAAGACGCCGGCGCGCTGGTCGTGGTCGTGTCCCGCGACGTGAAGTATGCCCTCGAAGACGGCGCCGCGGCGGTCGAGAACGTGCTGCTGGCCGCCACCGCCCTCGGCTACGCCAGCTGCTGGATCGCCGGCGACAAGAAGGACTACGCCGGCCGGGTGCTGGCACGCCTCGAGGTGCCCGAGGGCTGGCGGCTCATCGCCATCCTGGCCGTCGGCACCGAGGCCCCCGACACGCCCACGAAGACCCGCGAGCGCCGCCCCATCAACGAGGTCCTGCACTGGAACCACTACCGTGCCAAGTGATCCTGCCGCCGCGCCCGGCGCGGGCCTCCGCGACCGCTTCGATCGAGCCACCCTCGAGGACATGGTCGGCTCCGAGCGCCGCGAGCGGCTGCTCACGATCCTGCGCCAGCGCCTGGTCAGCCCGGCGGTGGTGCTCGAGGACGTGTGGGACCCGCACAACATCGGGGCGGTGCTCCGCACGGTCGAGGGCCTCGGCCTGCACCGCGTGTTCGTCATCGAGGCCAACTCGACCTACGAGCCGCGCTCGCAGGTGACCCAGGGCGCCCACAAGTGGCTCGACGTGCGCCGGCACCGCACGGTCGCCTCGTGCGTGGCCGAGACGAGGGCGCTCGGCTACCGCCTGCTGGTCACGCGCATGGACGCCCCGCAGACGCTCGGCGACCTCGACTGGTCGATCCCCACCGCGGTGGTCATGGGCAACGAGAAGGACGGCGTCACGCCCGAGCTGGCCGCGCTGGCCGACGGCGCCTTCCGCATCCCCATGGCCGGCTTCAGCCAGAGCTTCAACATCTCGGTGGCCACCGCCATGATCGTGAGCCAGGCCGCCTTCTGGCTGCGCCGCCACCCCGCTGCCTGCCGCTACCTCGAGGGCGACGACCTGGAAGCCCGCGAGCTCGACTACCTGTACCTGAGCCTGCCGGTGGGCCTGCGTGACCACGTCGACGGCACCTTCCGCGGCAAGCCGCGCACGAAGGCCTGAGGGCGCTACTCCCACACCGCCAACGGGCAGTTGGCCAGGATGATCTCGTCGCGGGTCAGCAGCGACGCGTTGGCGGCCAGCGCCGTGGCCACGATCAGGCGGTCGAAGGGATCGCGGGTCCAGGAGAGGGCCTCTGCCTGGCGGGCCACGTCGAGGAAGGGACGGTCGGCCACGGTCAGGCCGCTCGTGGCCGCCAGGTCTCGAACCGCTACCTCGGGCGAAGCCTTGACGCGACCCAGCTCGTAGAGCAGCTGCAGCTCGACCAGGACCATGGGCGAGATGGCCCAGGCGCTCCGATCGAGGTGGGCCCGGATGGGGCGTAAGCGGCGGCCGTCTCCCTGGATCAGCCACATGACAACGTGCGTGTCGAGATGGATCAGTCGTTCGGAATGTAGGGCTTCCACTCGTGACTCCAGTCGATGTGCACGAAGTCGTCGGGGTCGCCCACGATGAAGTCGTGGGGCACCAGCCGATCGAGGATGCTGCCCTGGCGCACCACGGGCTCGAGAGTCAACTTCAGGGTGCGGCCCTTCCGCGTGATCTCGATGGGCTCTCCGGTCGCCAGCACCTGGTCCAGCGCCTTGTACAGGGTAGCGCGCAGCTCGGTCGCCGTCATGCGCATCTCCGGGCTCCGTACGTACGGTTGCGTACGTACGTATCTTCGGACCCTCCCCGCGGGAAGTCAAGGACGGGGCGCCGGGCCGCTCGGGGACCGGCGCCCCGGTGGGTCGGGGGCCTACGCCGGCAGGGCGGCCTCGGCCTCGGGCGCCGCTCGACGGAGCTCGGGGTCGACGGGGGGGCGGGGCGGGAGGGCGCGGGTCTGCAGGGCGCGCGGCGCGATGCCGACCTCGGTCAGGAACTCCTCGGCGAAGGCCAGGCCGTCGTCGGTGAGCACCAGGGTCTTGGTGCCGTTCTTGTCGCGGATCATGCCGGCGTCGGCCAGGCGCTTCAGGCACCAGAAGGCGTAGCCCTTCCAGCTGCGCGCGCGCGGCTGCCAGCCGGGCTTCAGGTCCGCGGGGTCCTCCTTCCAGGCGGTCAGGCGCGCGAGGCCCAGCGTCAGGCGCTCGGCGGGCCCGAGCTCGTCGGGCGTGAGGGTGACGGGGTGCTCGTCCTGCTGGACGGCGGGGGCGGGCGTGGGGTTCGGGCTCATGGCATCCTCCTTCGGGGACGTTCGAAGGCGGGGCGGACGACCTCCGTCCGCCCCGCAGACGGAGCGCGGTTACGCGGCTTCGGCCAGCGCGGCGGGGGCGGGCCCACCGAGCACGCGCGCTTCGAGCTCGGCGGCCAGGGCGGGCTCGGCCCGCAGGCGCTCGAGGCAGGCCTCGCGGCCCTGCCCCAGGCGGTTCTCGCCCAGGCTGTACCAGCTGCCCGAGCGGCTGACGGCACCGGCCGCCTCGGCCAGGTCCATCAGCTCACCGGCGCGATCGACGCCGCGGCCGTACACGATGTCGAACTCGGCGACGCGGAAGGGCACCGACACCTTGTTCTTCACCACCTTGACCTTGGTGCGCGCGCCGATGGGCTCGTCGCCGTTCTTCAAGGTCTGGATCTTCCGCACGTCGAGGCGCACCGACGCGTAGAACTTCAAGGCGTTGCCGCCCGTGGTGGTCTCGTTGCTGCCGAAGGTCACGCCGATCTTCTGGCGCAGCTGGTTCACGAACAGGAGCGTGGTCTTGTTCTGGTGCGTGAGCCCGGTCAGCTTGCGCAACGCGTGGCTCATCAGGCGCGCCTGCAGACCCACGTGCTGATCGCCCATCTCGCCGTCGATCTCGGCCTTGGGCACGAGCGCCGCCACCGAGTCGACCACGATCAGCGAGATGGCGCCCGACTTCACGAGCACCTCGGCCACCTGCAAGGCCTCCTCGCCGCTGCCGGGCTGCGAGACCAGCAGCTCGTCGACCTGCACGCCCAGGCGCCGCGCGTAGTCGAGGTCGAGGGCGTGCTCGGCGTCGATGAAGGCCGCGATGCCGCCCTGCCGCTGCGACTCGGCGATGGCGTGCAGGCACAGCGTGGTCTTGCCCGACGACTCGGGGCCGTACACCTCGACGATGCGACCCTTGGGGTAGCCGCCCACGCCCAGCGCGCGGTCCAGCCCGATGGAGCCCGTCGAGAAGGTCTCGACCGGCACCACGCTGCCGGCCGAGCCCAGGCACATGACCGAGCCGCGACCGCACGCCTTCTCGGTCTCCAGCACCAACTGGTCCAGCTTCTCCCTCACCAGGTCACGGATCGACTTCGCTCCCATGCGGTCCTCCTTCGTGCCGGTTCGTCCTGACCGCTCACCCCTGCGAACGGTCCTGGATGCGGTACTGCACGGCCTCGGCCACGTGCTCGACGCGGACGCGCGCCTCGCCGTCGAGATCGGCGATGGTGCGCGCCACCTTGATGAGGCCGTGGTAGGTGCGCGCGCTGAGGCCCAGGCGATCGACCACCTTCTCGAGGAAGGCGGCCTCAGCGCTGCCGAGCTCCGCGAAGGCCTCGAGCTCCTGCACCCCCATCTGGGCGTTCACCCGGAGGGGGCGCCCCGCGAAGCGCCGCGCCTGCACGCCCCGGGCCCGGGCCACCCGCTCGCGCAGGATGGCGCTCGACTCCCCGACCGCCCGACCGCGCAGGTGCTCGACCGGCACGGCGGGCACCTCGACCTGCAGGTGGATGCGGTCGAGCAGCGGCCCCGACAGCCGCGCGCGGTAGCGATCGATGGCCACCGAGGTGCAGGTGCACACGCGGCGGGGATCGCCCAGGTGGCCGCACGGACAGGGGTTGAAGGCCCCCACCAGCATGAAGTCGGCCGGGAACTCGCAGGTGAAGGTGGCGCGAGAGATGGTCACGCGGCGCTCCTCGAGCGGCTGGCGCAGCACCTCGAGCACGTGGCGGTGGAACTCGGGCATCTCGTCCAGGAACAAGACGCCGTTGTGGGCCAGCGAGATCTCGCCGGGGCGCGGGACCGAGCCACCGCCGACCAGCGCCACGTCGCTGACCGTGTGGTGCGGCGCGCGGAAGGGCCGGTGGCGCAACAGGCCGCGCCGCCCGTCGAGCAGGCCGCTCACCGAGTAGATCTTGGTGGTCTCGATGGCCTCGGCCTCGGTCATGTCGGGCAAGAGGCCGGGCAGGCGACGGGCCAGCATGGTCTTCCCCGATCCCGGGGGCCCCGACAGCAGCAGGTTGTGCCCGCCGGCGGCCGCAATCTCGAGCGCGCGCTTGGCGTGCTCCTGACCGCGGATGTCGGAGAGGTCGGGCGGCGCCACCGCGATCGGCTCCTCGACCTGCTCGATGGGCGCAGGCGTGGCCTTGCCGTCCAGGATCTCGGCCAGCTCGGTCAGGCTCTCGGTGGGGATGACCTCGAGGCCGCCCACGGCCGCCGCCTCGGCCGCGTTCCGCCGGCTGACCACGATACGCTTCAAGCCCAGGTCACGGGCGCCCAACGCCACGGGCAAGACGCCCTGCGTGCCCTTGATGGCGCCGTCGAGGCCGAGCTCCCCGAAGAAGACCGTATCGGTCAGGCGCTCCTCGGGGATCTCGCCTTCGGACGCCAGGATGCCGATCGCCATGGGCAGGTCGTACGCCGTGCCCACCTTCTTCACGTCGGCCGGCGCCAGGTTCACGATGATGCGCGAGCGCGGAAACTTGAAGCCGCTGTTCACGATGGCCGACTTCACGCGCACGCGGCTCTCGCGCACCGACATCTCGGCCAGCCCCACGATCTCGAACGCCGACAGCCCGCGGGGCGTGTCGACCTCGACCTCGACCGCGAAGGGGTCGACACCCAGGAGGCCCGAGGTCAGCACTTTCTGGAGCATCGCCGTCTCCTCGATCCGGGACCGTCACGGTTCCCGGTACCGGGTAGAGCAGGGCGCGTGCCAAAGCTGATTGTCGTTTGGGAACAACGGGTATGGAGCCTGGGGTGCCGGGCCCCGGACCACGCCGGCGGTCCGGAGGTGGTCCGAGGCGGTCCGGCTCGGCCGGAGAGGTCGGGCGCCTAGAGGAACAGCGAGAACGCCAGGTACGTGAGCGCCGCGATGGTGGCCGAGACGGGCACCGTGAAGAGCCACGCCCACAGGATGCGGCGCGCCAGGATCCAGCGCACGGAGCGCACGCCGCCGGTCAGTCCCACGCCGACGATGGCGCCGGTGATGGTGTGTGTGGTCGACACCGGGATGCCGAGGTGGGAGACGGCCAGGATGGCCACGCCGCCACCGGTCTCGGCGCAGAAGCCGTGCATGGGGTCCAGCCGGGTCAGCTTGGAGCCCATGGTCTTCACGATGCGGAAGCCGCCGGACAGGGTGCCCGCAGCGATGACAGCGTGGCAGAGCAGGATGATCCAGAAGGGGATGGCGTCGCCGGTGTCGACGCGCAACCACGAGGGCATAGCGTCGAAGGACGACTGGCGCGTGGCCGTCACCAGCAGCGCGAACAGAATGCCGGCGGTCTTCTGGGCGTCGTTGGTGCCGTGCGAAAACGAGTAGATCGCGGCCGAGACCAGTTGCAGGCGCCGGAAGAGGTGGTGGGCCGGGCGCGGCGCGGCCCGGCGTGAGAGCCAGGCGACGATGACCTGGTTCATGACGCCGAGGAGCATGCCGATCACCGGCGCGATCACGATGAACGCGACGATGGTGAGGATGCCGGGGAGCAGCAGCAGGTTCGCGCCGCCGTACATGAGCGCCGCGCCGGCGTACCCCCCGACGAGCGCGTGCGACGACGACGAGGGCAGCGCCCACCACCACGTGAGCAGGTTCCAGACGATGGCACCGATGAGCCCGGCCAGGATGACGGGAACGGTCACGGCATCGGGGTGGACGATGCCCTTGCCGACCATCTTGGCGACCGCCGTGCCGAAGGTGAACGCGGCGACGAAGTTGAAGAAAGCGGCCCAGGCCACGGCGAAGCGCGGTGAGAGTACACGGGTCGAGACCACGGTGGCGATGGAGTTGGCCGCATCGTGGAAGCCGTTCACGAAGTCGAAGGCGAGCGCGACCAGGAACGTGGTCCAGACCAGCCAGTCCATCGCTCTGCCCCCCGAAGACGAGACCGGATGCGTTCGGCCTCAGGGTAGAGCGCGCGTGTTAGGCGACGGTTAGCGGCGCGTTAGGATTCAGTGTCAGAATGAGCACTCCGCCAGGATCGCCCGGTGGTCGCTCGGGAAGAGCACGTCCTCGCCGTACTTGTGCAGGTCGACGACCCAACGTGGGCAGGTCCAGGCGGCGCCGGCCAGGAAGACGTGGTCGATGCGGTTCTCGGGGGCCCAGGGTGGGGGGGGGGCGAGGTTCGCGTCGAGGTCGCGCCCGGCGGCCAGGTCGTAGGCGTTCTCGAAGTGGAAGCCCTGGCCGTCGACGCCGCCCACGAGCGTCTGGTACGCTGGGCTGTCGGGCTTCGAGTTGAAGTCACCGACCACGACCGTGGGGCCGGCGGCGGCCCAGGGCTCGGCGCGCTCCAGCAGCACGGGCGCGCTCAGGGGTTGGCTCGGTTGGTTGTTGTCGAAGTGCGTGGTGGCGAAGGTGAGCTCGCGGCCGTCGGCCAGGCGCTTCAGGCGCGTCCAGGTGACCAGGCGGATGAGCTGGGACGCGGCGAAGCCCTTGCTGCCGGGGACGTCGGGCGTGGGCGACAGCCAGAAGAAGCCGTGGTCCAGCAGCTCGAAGCGATCGGTGCGGTAGAGCACGGTGGCGTCGGGGTAGGCGTTCAGGTCGTCGTTGCCCGGCCAGTAGATCGCGGCGTAGGGGTGGGGCAGCAACGCCACCATCTGGTCGACCTCGGCCGGGAAGATGAGCTCCTGCAGGCCGATCAGGTCGGGGTCGTGGCGGGCAAAGAGGTCGCGGAAGTACTCGAGGCGCATGCTCCACTTGTCGAAGGCGGGGTCGCAGAGCGAGCAGAGCACGTTGAACGTCACGATGCGCAGGGGCCCCGGCAGGGATGCAGCGTCGGGGGCGCCGTCGTCCGCGGCCTCGACCGCCTCGATCCCGCCGGTCGCCTCGGCCGCGTCGACAGCTCCCGATGACGCACCGCAGGCGCTCGCCGCGAGAGCCACCAGCAGGACCACGAGGCGCTTGGACATGGGGACCTCGGAGCGGAAGATCGGCAGGAAGATTCTAGCGGAACGGCTCAGAAGTACCATCGCACGTTGAGGGCGCCCGTGAGGCCCAGGTCGAAGTCGACCCCGTCGGGGCCGAGGATGCGGAACACCGGCACGAGCTCGAGGGTCACGTCCATGGGGACCTTGTCGAAGCGGACGCCGAGGCCCACGGGCAGCTCGGCTCCGAGGTGGGTGTAGCCGTCGACGTGGCCCCCGCCCTTCCAGTCGTACCAGAACAGGTTGGCCCCGGGGCCCCAGTACCAAACCAGGTCGCCCCAGCCGAGGTCGGCCAGGCGGGGCATCCACCACAGCAGGTCGAGCCGGAACCCCAGGCCCAGCCAGTCGTGACGCGTCCACGCGGTGCCGTCGATCTGCAGCGAGAGGTCGCGGCCCAGGTAGGTATTCACCGTGATGCCGTTGGCGGGGTAGCCGAGCTCGACGCCGACGCCCACGAAGCCGGCGTGGGGGTTGCGCCCGGAGGGCAGCGCCTCGGCGACCGTGGGGAGCGCGAGCAGCAGGGCCACGAGGAGAAGCAGGCGGGACATCTGAGGCCTCCAGGGTTCGTCAGGGCCGGGCCGCAATGTAAACGCAGCCTGCGATGGATGCAAATGGTTACACCGTCCCCCGAGATCGTCAAGATCGTAAGACCGACCCCTTTGGTGTAGACCCCTTTGGTGGCTGATCCGGGTGTCCGGGGGGGTGGTGAATTCGATCCCACGGGAGGCGCCCACGGAGGGGGAAACACGCAGATTCGTCAACGATTTCGAGCAGGCCTGCCGAGGAATGGATCTTGCTTTTCCAAGAACCGGCAAAATCGACACGACAGGGGGGATCATGCAGGCACGTGGCGGGCTCGTCGTCCTGGTGGCGCTCGTGCTCGGGGGCGCGGGGATCGGGTGCGGCGGGATGGACGGAGGCGGCTCGGCGTCCGCTTCGGATACGTCGGGCGGGTACGGCGACGACATGGCGCTCGCGGCCGACACGAGCGGTGGCTGGAGCGAGAAGGACGGCGCCTCGTCCTACGACACGTGGGCGCCCCCGGCGGACGCCGCCTCCGACGCGGCCACCCCCGGTGGCTGGGCGCCCTACGATCCGGACGCCGGGCACTGTACGCCCGACTGCTCCGGCAAGCAGTGCGGCCCCGACGGCTGCGGCGGCACCTGCGGCTGGTGCCCCGGCACCAAGAGCTGCCAGGGCGGGTTGTGTGTGGCCGTGAGCGGCTGCACGCCCGAGTGCGGCGGCAAGATGGCGGGCGAGGCCGACGGCTGCGGCGGGCTGTGCAGCGGCTCGGGCATGGGCATCGGGCTGAAGCCCGGCGGCGCCCAGGACGCGGCCTACTTCCAGAAGCTCGTGAAGGAGGGCCAGGTCCCCGAGCCGAAGTTCCTGCCCATCGAGGGCTGGCTGAACGGGCACGACACGCCACTGCCTCCGCCCGAGGTCGACCGCGTCATCACCCTGCACGGCTTCGTGAGCCTGTTCCACGACCCGTCGTACAGCGAGCCGCTGATCGCGCTGCAACTGGGCATGAACTCGGGGCTCAGCCCCCAGGCCATCGAGGACGCCGAGCTGAACCTGGCCGTGGTGGTCGACAAGAGCGGCTCGATGGGCGACGAGAACAAGATCGAGTACGTGAAGCAGGGCCTGAAGCTGCTGGTCGACCAACTGGACGCCAACGACCGCCTGGCCATCATCGTGTACGACACCGAGGCGAGCGTGCTGCGCCCCTCGGCGCTCGTCACCAACAAGGCGCAGATCAAGAGCCAGATCGACGGCATCTGGGCCAACGGCTCGACCAACCTGTACGAGGGGATGCTGCTCGGCTTCCAGGAGGTGGCGAAGGCCATGGACGGCACCCCCGACGCCATCCACCGCGTGATGCTGCTGTCGGACGGCATGGCCAACGAGGGCGCGATCACCGACAACGAGGGCCTGGTGGGAGCGGCCGAGCCCTACCTGGCGGGCGGCATCGGCCTCACCACCATCGGCGTCGGCTCCAGCTTCAACTTCGAGCTGATGTACGCCCTGGCCAACGCGGGCAACGGCAACTTCTACTTCATCGACTCGGCCTCGCGCCTGGTCGACGTGTTCGTCGAGGAGCTGCGTTACCTGCTGACCCCCGTGGCCGAGAACCTGCGCATCTGGTTCACGCTCCCGCCGGCGTTCACCACCACCGACGTCTACGGCTTCGACTTCGCCGACATCGACGGCGCGGTCACGCTGCTGGGGCCCTCCGAACAGTACTCGGTCACCCCCGACGACGGCACGCCCGACCCGGGCGGCGGCGGCGACGGCGGCGTGGCCATCTCGACCGTGTTCGCCAGCAAGAAGAACGGCATCGTGTTCGCGAAGATCCGCGCCGACGGGATGGACGCCCTCACGGCGCTGGAGCAACTGGACTTCGCTATCGTACACTACAGCTACGACCTCGTGAGCGAGCACCGGACGGAGTCGTTCGAGACGTCGGTTCCTCTCGGCGTCTTCACGTGGCACGACGACGAGGTGGGCTTCCACTTCTACTCGGACGACATCGTCGAGCGGAACGTGTGCATCTTGCAGATCGGCCTGGCCATGAAGCACGCCTGCGAGGTGTGGCACGAGGCCTCGGGCTGGCAGGAAGCGGGCGGCATGACCAACGCGGTGTCGCGCCTGAACGTGGTCGAGGCGTCGTGCACGACCACCCTGACGCACCTGGAGAACCAGGAGTGGAGCCCGACCTATCTGGACGAGGTCGAGGCCGATCTGGGCCTGCTGCGGCAACTGCGCGAGAACGTGCAACCGTAACGAGGGCCGCTCGTTTGACTTCGGCGCCCCATTCGAGTAGATCTCCCGGACCGCCGACCCCTTCGGAACGGGCCTGATGTCCCACGTCCCCGTCGTCATCCTGGGTGCCGGTCTCGCGGGCCTCTCGACCGCGACCTTCTACGGCCCCGATTGCCTGGTGCTCGAGCGCGAGGCGACGCCGGGCGGCCTGTCACGCACCGACGTGCGCGGCGACCGCGGGCAGTACCTGTTCGATGTCACGGGGCACTGGCTGCACCTGCGCCACCCGCACCTGCGCGCGCTGGTCGAGCGCGTGCTCGGGGGACGCCTGCTCACCGTCCTGCGCAAGAGCGCCGTCTACTCGAACCGCGTGTTCACGCCCTACCCCTTCCAAGCCAACTTCGCCGGGCTGCCGCCGCAGGTGGTCAAGGAGTGCCTGCTGGGGTACGTCGAGGCCAAGCTGAAGGAGGCCCGCGGCGAGCTCGGAGAGCCGCGGCACTTCGGCGAGTACATCGATCGGCACTTCGGCGCCGGGATCGCGCGCCACTTCATGATCCCCTACAACACGCGCCTGTGGGGCGTGCGCCCCGACGAGATCACGGCAGAGTGGTGCGGCCGCTTCATCCCGCGGCCCGGCCTCGACGAGGTCATCGACGGCGCCCTGGGCCTGCGCGCGCATGCCATGGGCTACAACGCCAGCTTCGTCTACCCGGCCGAGGGCGGCATCGGCACCCTGGCCACGGCGCTGGCGGCGCCCCTCACCGACCGCATCCGCTACGGCACCGAGGTCACGGCCATCGACCCGGTACGTCGGGTGCTGCGCCACGCCGGCGGCGAGGTCTCGTACGACCGGCTGGTGTCGAGCCTGCCGCTGCCAGCGCTCATCGCGCGCCTGGAGGGCATCGACCCGGCCCTGAAGGCCGCCGCGGGCCGCCTGCGCGCCACGCGCCTCAGGTACCTGAACGTGGCCGTGCGCGGCCGCGGGGTGCTCCGGGGCAACCACTGGGTCTACGTGCCCGAGGAGCGCTTCCCGTTCTACCGGCTGGGCTGCTTCTCGAACGCCGTCGGCTACATGGCGCCCGAGGGCGAGAGCACGCTGTACGTCGAGTGCTCGAATCTCCTCGGCCCCGAGTGGACCGACGAGCGGTTGAAGGCCGCCCTGGCCGACTTCCTGGTCGAGATCGGCGAGGCCGACGGCCCCAACTGCATCACGTTCGCCGAGGTGCGCGAGATCCCCGTGGCGTACGTGCTGTTCGACCACCCGTACTTCGAGGCCACCCGGGTGTTGCACGACGCGCTCGCCGCCCGGGGCATCGATTCGATTGGCCGATACGGCCGCTGGATCTACAATTCGATGGAAGATTCGCTGCAGGACGGCTACGAGACCGCCGCGAAGCTTCGTGGGGAGGCACCATGACCAAGGCCGTGGGCGACGCGCCGCGCGTCTCCATCGTGATCCCGGTTTTCAACGAGGAGGGGCTGCTCTTCGGCTCGGTGATCGAGCTGATCGAGAAGCTGAAGAAGGTCGACTGGACCTACGAGATCCTCGTCTCCGAGAACGGCTCGACCGACGACACGCGCGAGATCGCGCTGCGCCTCGAGCGCGAGTACCCGCAGGTGCGGGCGCTGCTCACCGAAGAGCCCAACTACGGGCGGGCGCTGCGCAAGGGCATCGAGAACGCGCGCGGCACGTACGTGCTCTGCGACGAGGTCGACATCCTCGACGTCGATTTCCACCAGCGCGCCCTCGAGATCCTGTTCGGCGACCAGGCCGACCTGGTGGTGGGCTCCAAGCTGCACGCCGACGCCCTCGATCGCCGCCCGCTCATGCGCCAGGTGGCCACCAAGATCATCAACGGGCTGCTGCACGTCTTCCTGGACTTCAAGGGCACCGACACGCACGGCCTGAAGGCGTTCCACCGCGAGCGCCTGATGGCGGTGGTCAACCGCTGCGTGGTCGAGCGCGACCTGTTCGCCTCCGAGCTCGTGATCCGCGCCGAACGCCAGAAGATCCGCGGCATCGAGATCCCGGTCGAGATCATCGAAAAGCGGCCCCCGAGCATCAACCTGGTGAAGCGCGTGCCGCACGTGTTGAAGAACCTGGCCACGCTCGTGTGGGTGATCCGCATCAAGAACCGGTGAGGCGATGGACGTGAACACGGGCCTGCCACGGTGCCACCTGACGGTCGACGTCGACCCGCTGCGCTGCTACGCCGAGATCCACGGGCTCGACGCCGGCGCCGCCTCGAACGCCGTGTACGATCGTGCCCTGCTGCGCTTCCTCGACTGGCTCGAGCGCAAGCGCCTGAAGGCCACGTTCTTCGTGGCCACCTCCGATCTCGACGACCCGCGCTACGGGGTGATCAACCGCGGCATCGTGCGCGAGGCCGTGCGCCTGGGCCACGAGATCGCGAGCCACACCCACTCGCACCCCTACCACTTCGACCGCCTGCCCGCCGAGGAACAGGAGGCCGAGATCGCGAAGTCGGTGGCGCTGATCCGCGAGGCCACGGGCCAGGGCCCGCTCGGCTTCCGTGCGCCCGGGTACAACGTGCGCCCCGAGATGGTGCCGATGCTGGCGCGGCACGGCCTGCGCTACGACGCCTCGATCCTGCCGAGCGTGCCGTACTACCTGCTGCGGGCGGCCATGATCGGCCGCATCCGCCTGGCGGGCAAGACCTCGGGCTCGCAGCTGGGGTGCCTGAAGAACTTCGCGTCGGGGCCGCGTCCGCGCATCCTGGCCCACGGCGGCTCGGTGGTACGCGAGATCCCCATCTCGGTGACCCCGCTCGGCTTCCCGCTGGTGGGTACGTTCCTGAACGTGCTCGGCCCCGACCGCCTCGACGGCGTGCTCGGCTTCGCCGCGGCCTGCGATCCGCTGCACCTCGAGTTCCACGCGGTCGACCTGCTCGAGCTCGAGCGCGACGGCCTGGCACCCGAACTGGCCGTGCAGCGCGACCTGACCATCCCGCTGGCGACCAAGTACGCGGTGCTCGACCGCCTGGCCGACTTCGTGCGCGGCCGCTTCGACGTGGTGACCCTGGCCGAGGCCGCCCGTGCCCGCTGAGCTCCCGGCTCGGCTCGGCTCGCCGCAGGCCGCGATCGCGGCTGTCCGCGTCGACGGCCTGCTGCGACGCTCCCTCGTCGGCCTGCTCGACAGCGCGCTCTCGGGCGCCCTCTTCACGCTGGTGGCCTTCGCCTTCCGGTGGTTCCCCTTCGTCGACTTCGGCCCGCGGCGCTGGACCTGGTTCGACTACGTGGTCGACGAAATCAACGCGAACCTGGTCGGCATCCTGGTCTCCTCGCTGCTCTTCCTGGTGATCGCGCTGTTCGTGAACCTGGTGACCGAGGTGCTGCTCGGCGCCAGCCTGGGGCGGTTGCTCGTCGGCTCCACGGTCCTCGACACGCGCGGCCGCCCGGCGTCGATCCCCCGGCTGCTGGTCAGGAACGTGCTCCGCGTGCTCGAGTGGCCCCTGCTCGGCTTCGGGATGTGGATCGCCTTCGTGCTGCCCTCGAAGCGCGCGCTGCACGACCTGCTGAGCGGGACCGTGGTGGGGCGGCCGGACGTCAGGCGGTGACGGCGTACTCCACCGATCGCGGGTTCTCCATGCGCTTGGAGGCGTTCAGAATCTCCAGGCCGACCACGTTCCCGGCGGCGTCGAAGTCGAGGATGACGCCGGGCTTCTCCTCGTCGCTCTCCTGGATCGCCGCACTGCTGAAGAGGATGCGCAGGACGTCCACCTCGGGGTCGTAGGTCACCTTCATGGTCCCCTCCAGTACTTCGCGATCTTGCTCGTGCGGTACACCGTGATGACGGTCAAGGGGTCGACCGCGTCATCGACGATGACCCGTACGAGCGAGAGTGTACCGTCTTCGTTCGGCACACGCGATTGGTAAGCCTTGGCAACGCCGTGCTCGGCCACGATCTGCTCGGGCTGCCGGACGACGCGCTCGACCACGAGAAGCGGAATTCCGCGGCGTTCGGCTTCCTCGAGAGCGTGCTTCGACATGCGATAGCGAGGTGTCACCAAGATGCTCACATTCGAAGTCACGGAGACAGGATGTCCAGGCCAGTACGATGCGTCAAGGTCTTGACCCTATACCACCTCAGGGCAGCGGCAGCGTGATCGCCACCAGCGCGCCCCCGCCCCGCCCAGGGGCCACCGTCACGGCCAAGCCCGAGCGCGCGTGCAGCCAGGGCACGCCGAGCCCCACCAGCGTGCCCATCGCGGCCCCTACCAGCACGTCGCTCGTGAAGTGCTTGCCGGCCAGCATGCGCAAGAGGCCCACCGTCGAGCCCAGCGTTGCGGCGCCGCCATAGGCCACGAAGCGCCACGGCGAGTCGGGGTGCCGTCGCGCGAACGTGCTGGCCCAGGCCATGCCGGCGGCGAAGGCGGTCGAGGTGTGTCCCGAGTAAAACGACACGTGGTTGTCGGCCACGGCCAGGGCCGGGTCGCCCGCCGGCCGGTCGTAGAGCAGGGGGCGCGGGCGCTGCACCGCGAACTTGGTTACCTGGTTCAGCGCCGCCGAGACCAGCACGGCCTCGGCGATGACGGCCGAGTCGGTGGCCCAGCCCCGCCAGCCGCCCCCGGACGACACGCCCACGTCGAGCGCCGTGGCCGCGAAGGGCAGCGCCACCAGCGACCACAGCATCACGTCGCTGGCCGTGTTGGCGCCGGTGCTGTGCAGGCCCGTGACGAAGCGGTCCATCCCGTTGATCGACGCGCTGTCGTACGGCCCGCCGCCGCGCACCAGGTCGTTCATGAAGATCTGCGGCAGCGCCCAGGCCGCGGCCGCCCCCACCGTCACGGGCACGTCGACGGCCCACGACAGGGTGTAGGGCGAGGCCGGAGCCTCGGCCACCAGGGGGCGCGGGCAGAGCAGCGCCAAGACCAGGAGCACGGCGACGAGGCGAGGTCGGTTCATGGGGTGAGGATACCGCGAACGGCGCCCTGGACAAGCGCTTCCGGGCTGCTACGATTCCGCCTTCTCGGTCCAGGGTGGACGCCCCGATGAGCGCAGATCGACGAAAGCGAGGCCGTGCAAAGAACTTTCAGCTCACGCTGACCCGGGCGATGCTCGAGTCGCTGGAGCTCGAGTCCATCCTGTACGTGCTCCTGTCGGGGGTCACGGCGGGCGACGGCCTGGACTTCAACCGCGCGCTGCTCTTCCTCGAGGACGAGGGCGGGCGCTCGTTGCAGGGTCAGCTGGCCATCGGGCCGGCGTCGGCCGAGGACGCGCACCGCATCTGGGAGGCCATGGAGGTGCAGCGCTTCGACCTGGCCCGCCTACTGGAGGCCCACGCCGAGTTCCGCCGCGACGCGCGGGCGTCGACCCTCTCGACCGAGCTCCGCCGGCTCGCGTACCCGCTCCCGCTTCCGGCGCGGGGCCCGGCCGGGCAGGCCCTGATGGCGCAGGCGCTGCGGAGCAAGCGGCCGCTCTTCCGCAACACCGAGCGGGTGACCTTGCCCATGAGCTCGATCGTGCTGGAGCACGTCGCGGTGGTCCCGCTGCTGCTGGCCGAGCGCCCCATCGGGCTCTTGTGGGTCGACAACACCTACAACGGTCGTCCCGTCCGGGCGCGCGAACTGGACGACCTGATGACCGTCGCGAACCTGGCCGCCATCGCCGTCGAGCGCGCGCGCCTGGTCGAGCGCCTTCGCCGGGTGGCCGAGATCGACGGGCTCACGGGGCTCGTGAACCGGCGCCGCTTCGACGAAGTCTACCCGGCGCTGCTGGCCAGCGGCAGAGAGCGCGGCGAGCCCCTATCGGTCGCGCTGCTCGACGTGGATCACCTGAAGCCCATCAATGATCTGCGCGGCCACCTGGCCGGCGACGACGCGCTGCGGGGGGTGGCCGGCGCCGTGCGTGCCCGCCTGCGAACCGGCGATGTCGCGGTGCGCTACGGCGGCGACGAGTTCGTGCTGGTACTGCCGCGCGCGACCGGCGCCGCGGCCCTGGAGCTGGCCGAGCAGCTGCGGCGGGCGGTGGAGGCGCAGGGCTTCGGCCCCGAAGGCGACCTGCGCGTGACGCTCAGCATGGGCGTGGCCGAGGCGCGGCATGCCGACACGCCGGCGAGCCTGCTCGAGCGCGCCGACGGGGCCCTCTATACCGCCAAGCGCGCGGGCCGCAACCGGGTAGCGCTGGCGTGATGCGCGCCCCCCTGACCTCGAGAAGTGACCAGCCCCCGGGGCCCGCCCGCTCACGGGTGCGTGACGACGAAGCTGCGCGCGCTGGAGGCCTGCACCAGCACGATCCCGCCGGGCACCTGCACCTCGACGCGCGTGAAGCGATCGAGATAGGACAGGTGCTGCAGCTCGGGGGCGACCGTCGTAGCCGGGAACAGCGCCAGCAGAGCCGGCGGCACGAGGATCGCGCCCGCGGCGTCGTCGACCTCGCAGCGGATGACGGCCTGGGGCGGCAGGGCGTGGAAGCCCGCCTCGAGCATGACCTCCACGCGCGCCCCGTCGCCGGTCGGGGTCCACGGGATGACCAGGGGCTCGTCGTCGACCAGCGGGACCGGCAGGGTCCACGGAAGCTCCATGTCGGCGACGCCGGTGATACTGGCGTGGAAGCCCGGCACGTCATCTCCGGCCACGACCACGTCGATGGGGGCGCCGGGTTCGAACAGGTCGACCGGCAGGCCGGCGGGCGAGTCGTACCAGCCGGCCGCGTCGGGCGACACCACCACGGGCACGGTCAGGCCCGTGATCGTCACGACGCCACCCGACACGAACTGGGGCGAAGCCGCGCACGCACCATCGGCGACGCACGTCTGCCCCGTCGCGCACGGCGGGTCGCAGAAGGGCTGGGCGAGCGCCTCGTACAGCTCGCAGTCGCCGGCCGAGGCCGTGCGCACCGCCCAGGGCGCGAACGAGGTGGTCAGGAAGTACACGTCGACGGCCGAGCGCGGCAGGTCGACGCCGTTCCCCAGGTCCTCCACGAAGCGCACCGTCCCCACGTTCGCCAGCTGCCACTGGGGCGCGGTCCCGTCGGGGGCGTCGGTCGCGTCAGTCGCGTCCACGGCGTCCGGCAGGTCGGGGCCGCCCGGGTCGGCCGGGACATCGGTGACCTCGGAAGGTGAGGCCTCGGCGACGTCTGCCGGCTCCGGCGGGGGGAAGGCGTCCGCCTCGGCAGGGTCAGGCAGCGGCGGCAGGTCAGAGACGTCCGAGGCGGGCTCGACGGCCTGGGGCAGGGGCTCCGAGGAGTCGGTGGCGTCGAGGACGGAGTCACCGCGGGCGTCGGCGTCGGGGGCCCCGGGGGCGTGGCGCGTGGACGAGCAGGCCCCCACGACCGCGAGGACGACGAGGCCGCAAGCCAGGACCGACGATGCGCGGATCGCTCTCGCCGCCATGCTCACCTCCCCTCGCCCTCGAAGGTAGCGAGGAGAGAGGCAGACGGCCAGAAAGAATTGGAAAGAATTGGGGTCAAGTCTAAACACTTGACACTTGGCTGCCGCAACTAGCCAGCGAGTACGCGCCAAAAGAAAATTGTTATTTATTTTCGCTGTATTTCAGCACGCACAGCCAAGCCCCCCCCCCGCGCCGCTCCACTACCGAGCCTGCTCGCAAGTGTCAAGTGTTTAGACTTGACCCCTTGGCCTCCTGATGCACCACCACTTCGAGAGCAAGCGAGAGATGCTCGAGGCCCTGGTGGACGACCTGATCTCTCGATTCCGATCTCGCACGAGGACCGTAACGGCGCGGGATGACGAGTTGAGCCTATATATCGACGCCGCCTTGAAGCTCGACGAGGGGTCCGACATCGTCGCCGCGCGTTGTTGGGTGGGCGTCTTCGCGGAGGCAATCCGTGGCCCTGACCTCCTTCAAAAGGTGCGGGCAATGATCGACTCGGAGATCGTGTCCATCCGCCAACGTTCTTGCGGACGCCTGTCGGAGCGTGACGCGGGAGCCGTGCTCGCCTTCATCGTGGGCGCGTTGGTCATGGGCGCGTTCGCGCCGAAGCGAACCGCGGGGTTCGCAGCCCCCGCGCTGCGCAAGCTCGTCCGGGCGTTGATGGATGATTGAAGTCGCGTCAGCCCGTACGAGATGGCCGCGTCGCACGATCAGTCGAGCGGGTCGATGCTGCCCGGCGCTTCACTGGAGCTGGCGCGCAGCCACGCGGCTCGAAGCTCGGATCGATGCCGGATGGCCCACTCGATGACCAGCGCGTGGGCGCGATGCGGCAACTGGCCGGCCAGCACGTCGAGCGTCTCGATGGTAAACACGGCCACGTCGGAGCCGTAGCGCGCGTGGAAGTGCGGCGGCGGGTGGTCGTCGACGAACATCTGGATCACGATGCCGTAGAAGCGGCAGAGCTCAGGCATGGGCGGCGGCTTCTGGCGTGCGAAGGGCGGGGAACAGATCCTCGGCCTTCCGGCCCGTCACGTCGAGGTAGAGAGCGTCGGGGCACAGGTCGATGGCGTCGCTCCATGCGAGCTCGCCGAGGTCGCCGATGCGGACGGACCTGAAGAATACGGGGTCGGCCCAGGCAGCGTACACGCCCCGTCCGACACGTGCCGTGAGATCGATATCGCCCGCCACGCCGTCATCGAAGACGACGCGCAGTCGATAGCCGCCAAGAGCCTGTACCGCCACCACTCGTCTCATGACGACGCCGAGGTTCCAGTCATTACGATACGAGTCTATGCGAAGTGGCGGCTGGATTCCAGCGAGGGGCTGGCGCGGCGCCTACGCCCGCGACTCGGCTTCCTTGATGACCGCGCGGGCGATGACCAGGCGCTGGATCTCGCTGGTTCCCTCGTAGATCTCGGTGATGCGCGCGTCGCGGAAGAAGCGCTCGACGTCGTATTCGTGCACGTAGCCGTTGCCGCCGTGGATCTGGATGGCCTTGTGCGTGATGAAGGCGCTGGCCTCGCTGGCGTACAGCTTGGCCATGGCGGCCTCCTTACCGTACGGCTTGTGCTGGTCCTTCAGCCACGCGGCGCGGAGCGTCAGGAGGCGCGCGGCGTCGAGCTTGGTGGCCATGTCGGCCATGTAGTTCTGCAAGGTCTGGATCTCGGCAATGGGCTTGCCGAAGGCCTTGCGCTGCAAGGCGTAGCCGGTGGCCGCGTCGAGGGCGGCGCGGGAGATGCCCAAGGCCTGGGCCGCGATGCCGATGCGGCCGCCGTCGAGCGTGTTCATGGCGATGCGGAAGCCGTCGCCGTCCTTGCCGAGCTTCCACGCGTCGGGGACCACGCACTCCTCGTACATGATCGAGCAGGTGCCCGACGAGCGGATGCCCAGCTTGTCTTCGGGCTTGCCGATCGAGACGCCGGGGTGGTTCATGGGCACCACGAAGGCGTTGATGCCCTTGTGCTTCAAGGCGCGGTCGAAGCTGGCGAACACCACCGCGAAGTCGGCCTGCGGGCCGTTGGTGATCCAGTTCTTGGTGCCGTTCAGGATCCAGTTGTCGCCGTCGCGCTTGCAGAGCGTGTGCTGGTTCGAGGCGTCCGAGCCGGTCTCGGGCTCGCTCAGGGCGAAGCAGCCGATCTTCTTGCCGGAGGCGACGGGCTTCAGGAACATCTCCTTCTGCGCGTCGGTGCCCCAGGCGTTGACCGGGCCGCCGTACAGCGAGTTGTTCACGCTCATGATGACGCCGGCGCCGCCGTCGCCCCAGCTGATCTCCTCGATGGCCACGGCGTAGGCCACGTTGTCCATGCCCGCGCCGCCCCACTTGTCGTCGACGGCCACGCCCATGAGGCCGAGCTCGCCCATCTTCTTCACGACGTCGGCCGGGAAGGTGTGGTCCTTGTCCCACTGGCGGGCCTTGGGGCGTATCTCGTTCACGGCGAAGTCGCGCGCCATCTGGCGCAGCATGTTCTGGTCTTCGTTCAGTTCAAAGAACATGGGTCATCTCCCTTCGAATTTCGCGGGACGCTTCTCGACGAAGGCGGTCATGCCCTCGAGGCGGTCCTTCGTGGTGAACAGGCCGCCGAAGGCCGCCTTCTCGATCTCGAGGCCGCTGGCCAACGCGAGGTCCTGGCCCTCGTTGATGCAGAACTTGGCCCTGGCGACGGCCACGGGGCCCACCGCCGCGATCTTCTTCGCGATCTCGAGGACGCGCGTCATCAGCTGCTCAGCGGGCACCACCTCGTTCACGAGGCCCACGGCGAACGCCTTCTCGGCCGGGTAGATGTCGCCCGTTAAGATCCACTCCTTGGCGGCGTTCCGGCCGATCTGGCGCGGCAGGCGCTGGGTGCCGCCGAAGCCGGGGATGATGCCGAGCTTGACCTCGGGCTGCCCGAACTTGGCCTTGTCACTCGCGAAGATCATGTCGCACGCCAGGGCGAGCTCGGTGCCGCCGCCGAGGGCGAAGCCGTTGACGGCCGCGATCACGGCCTTGGGCAGCTTCTCGACGAGGTTGAAGACCGCGTGGCCGAGCTCGGCGAACTTCGCGCCGCCGGCCTGGTCGAGGTCCTTCATGTGGGCGATGTCGGCGCCGGCCACGAAGGCCTTGCCCGTCCCCGTGAGCACGATGACCTGCACGTCGGCCGCGTCGCGCAGCTCGAGGAACATGCCGAACAGGTCGTGCAGCACGCCCTGATTGAGCGCGTTCAGCGCGTCGGGGCGGTTGATGGTGACGATCGCGACGCCGTCCTGCTTCTCGAGCTTCAGGTACTGGTAGTCCATGTGATCCCCCTCACCCCATCCCTCTCCCACGAGGGGAGAGGGGGCGCTCAGTACGTGTAGAAGCCGCGGCCGACCTTGCGGCCCAGCCAGCCCGCGTCGACGTACTGCTTCAAGAGCGGGCAGGGGCGGTACTTGGAGTCGCCGAGGCCCTCGTGCAGCACGTTCATGATCGACAAACACGTGTCGAGGCCGATGAGATCCGCCAGCGCCAACGGGCCCATGGGCTGGTTGGTGCCGAGCTTCATGCCCTGGTCGACGTCGGCGGGCTGGTCGGCCACGCCCTCGTACAGGCAGTACACGGCCTCGTTGATCATGGGCATGAGGATGCGGTTGACGATGAAGCCCGGGAAGTCGTGAGCGACGACCGTGATCTTGCCCATCTTCTCGGACAACGCCTTGGTCAGCGCGTAGGTCTCGTCGCTGGTGGCGATCCCGCGGATGAGCTCCACCAGCTGCATGAGCGGCACGGGGTTCATGAAGTGCATGCCCACCACCTTGTCGGGGCGCTTCGTGCAGGCCGCGATCTTGGTGATGGAGATGGACGACGTGTTGGTGGCCAGGATGACCTCGGGGCGGGTGAGCTCGTCCAGCTTCCGGAACAGGTCGTGCTTCCACTCGAGCTTCTCGGGGATGGCCTCGACGGCGAAGTCGACGTCCTTCAACCCCTCGAGGTCGACGCAGGTCGTGATGCGGGCGCGCGCGGCCTGGGCGGCGTCGGCCGTCATCTTCTCTTTCTCGACCAGCTTCTTCAGGCTCTTCTCGATGGTGGCCACGCCCTTGTCGACGAACTTCTGGTCGACGTCGCGCATGATCACGGTGAAGCCGGCCACGGCCGCCACCTGGGCGATGCCGTTGCCCATCTGACCGGCGCCGATGACGCCGATGGTCTTGATCTCGTTCATGATCAGATCCTCTCGACGATCAGGGCCGAGGCCTCGCCGCCGCCGATGCACAGCGTGGCCAGGCCGTAGCGGGCGTTCTTCGCCTTCATGGCGTGCAGCAGCGTGACGAACACGCGCGCGCCGCTGGCGCCGATGGGGTGGCCGATGGCGCAGGCGCCGCCGTTGACGTTGACCTTGGCCGGGTCCAGCTTGAAGTGGTCGATGGCGGCCATGGTCACGACGGCGAAGGCCTCGTTGATCTCCCACACGTCGATGTCGGCGGCGGTCTTCCCGGCCTTCTTCAGGGCCTTCTCGATGGCGCCGATGGGGGCCGTGGTGAACCACTCGGGCTCCTGGGCGAAGGACGCCTGGGCCACGACGCGCACCATGGGCGTGAGGCCGAGGGCCTTGGCCTTCTCGGCGGCCATCACGACCACGGCGGCGGCGCCGTCGTTGATGGAGGAGGCGTTGGCCGCGGTCACCGTGCCGTCCTTCTCGAAGGCGGGCTTCAGGCCGGGGATCTTCGTGAAGTCGGCCTTGCCGGGCTCCTCGTCGGTGTCGAAGATCGTCGGGCCCTTCTTGCCGGGCACCTCGACGGGGGCGATCTCGGCCTTGAAGGCGCCCGCCTGGATGGCGGCCAGCGCCTTCTTGTAGCTGTCGATGGCGAAGGCGTCCTGCGCCTCGCGGGAGTAGCCCTTGGTCTTGGCGCACAGGTCGGCGAAGCACCCCATGGGCTTGCCGGCGTAGGCGTCGACCAGCCCGTCGTTCATCATGACGTCGACGATGGTGGCGTTGCCCATGCGGTGACCGTAGCGCCCCTTCGGGAGGGCGTAGGGCGCGGCGTCCATGTTCTCCATGCCGCCCGCCACGATCACGTCGGCGTCACCGGCCTGGATGGCCTGGGTAGCGAGCATGACGGCCTTCAGTCCCGAGCCGCACACCTTGTTGACGGTCAGGCACTCGACGTGCTTGGGCAGCTCGGCGAACAGGGCCGCCTGGCGCGCGGGGGCCTGGCCCAGGGCGGCGGGCAGCACGCAGCCGAAGATGACCTCGTCGATGACGTTCGGATCGATCCCGGCCTTTTGGACCGCGGCCTTGATGGCCACAGCGCCAAGCCTGGGCGACGGGATGTCCTTGACCGTTCCACCGAACGAACCGACCGGCGTGCGGGCGGCGCTGACGATCACGACCTCGCGCATGAGAACCCCCTCGCAGCTCGTAAAACGAGCGTGATTGTGACGAAACCCCTTCTGGGAAAGCCTATCGGGGCATGGCCCTGACTATCAAACGCGCGCAACGGTGTCAACGTCGAACGGCGCGCTGCGTCAAGGACGACGCCCCGCGTCGCCCGACGGGATCAACCCCCGCGCGGCGGGACTGTTCCGCCCCGGCGTTCCGCGGTATCCTGCGCGGCGCGGAGGAGGGGAGGCGTACATGCACGCGACGGTGCGGTGGGGAGCGCTGCTGGTCATGGGCTGGTTGGTGGGGGCGTGCGGAGGTACCGACGGCGGATCCGACGCGACGGGAGCGGCCGAGGGCCTGCCCGACACCCCGGCGGCCGAGACCGGGACCGACCTCGGGGCCGCGCCCGACCAGTCCGGGCCGCTGCCCCTGTGCCGATGCCCGCTGGTCCCGGCCGGCGGTACGTGCCGGTCGTGCTCGACCCTCGACAACGCCTGCGAAGCTCGCAACGACCAAGCCTGGGCGATCCGCTGCACGATCGCCAAGGGCTGCCTCGCCGAAGAGAGCTGCGCCGACCTGGGAGCCGGCGCGACGTGCGCCGCGGGCGTGTGCTCCCCGGGCGTGACGGTCGAACCCGAGCCCGAGGTGGTCGAGACCGCCGAGCCCGACGTCGTCGAGACGGTCCTGCCGGGCTCGAAGCTGGTGGGCCAGTCCTGTACCGACAGCGTCGACTGCGCGAACGCCATGACGTGCGTCAGCGGGCAGTACACCATGGCCCACTGCAACCCCATGTGCGCGACCGTCGAGGACTGCAACGCGGCCTACCCGGGCGGCAACGCGCAGTGCGCGGCGTTGACGGGCGGCTCGGTCTGCATCTGGTTCTGCGGCTCGTTCGGCGGCGGCGCCACGTGCCCCGGCGATCTCGGCTGCGACGGCGCCACGTGCGGATAGCGCTGCGGCGCCGCCAATCCTCGGAGGCCCGATGGGCGCGCTCTTCCTGAAGGTGCTGGTGCTGGCCGCGCTTTCGGCCCTGCCCCAGCGCGGTGATCTGGTCTTCGCCGACCTCACGTGCGGCCCTCTCTGCGACGCCATCGAGGACACCACCCTCGCGCAGTTCGAGGTCGACGGCCCGCGCCTGTCGCACGTGGGGCTGCTCGACGTGGTCGACGGCGGGCTGGTGGTGCTCGAGGCCCTGGAAGGCGTCGAAGCCACGCCCTGGGCCGCGTTCCTCGCGCGCAAGGGCCTGGCGGCGGCCTGGCTTGCGCGCGTGCCCGTGGAGCCCGAGGTACGGAGCAAGGCCGCCCTGGCCGCCCGAACCCGACTGGGCGCTCCCTATGATGAGCGCTTCACCTGGGGCGGCGAGGCGCTCTATTGCTCCGAGTTGGTGGCGTGGGCGTACCAGCAGGCCGGCGCCCCGTCCGAACTGGTGGCGCCGCTGCCCATGTCGTTCACCGGGACCGACGGCGCGATCGGCACCGTGTGGCTCGAGACCTTCGCGAAGCTCGGGGCCCCCATCCCCAGCGGGGAGCCCGGGCTCAGCCCGCTGGCACTCTTCCTGCGCGTGAAGCTCCTCTCCGAGACGAGGTGACCATGACCACGATCGCCCGTGACGTGGTCCGCGAAGCCGCCCTGCGAGCCCGGCTGACCGTGGGCGGCTGGGCCTTCTCGCCCTTCTGTTGCGACGAGGTCGACTCGACCAACCGCGTGGCCCTGGCGCTGGCGGACGAGGGCGCGCCCGAGGGCACCGTGGTGCTGGCCGAGCACCAGACGGCCGGACGCGGCCGCTTCGACCGCAGGTGGGCCTCGCCGCCGGGGGGGCTGTACCTGTCGCTGCTGCTGCGCCCGCGGCCGCACGAGGCCCCCGAGGCGCGCGGGCTGTACGGACTGACGCTGTCGCTGGCGCTGCTGGACGCCGTGGAAGGCCTGGCCGGCGCCGGCCGCGTGAGCCTCAAGTGGCCGAACGACCTCTGCGCGGGGCGGTGCAAGCTGGCCGGGCTGCTCTCGACCACCGCCGTCGACGGTCGCGGCGACCCGCACGTGGTGGTGGGAGTGGGGTTGAACCTGAACCAGGACGCCGGGCTCCTTCCGCCCGAAGCCGTCACCCTGGCCGAGCTGGTCGGCCACCCCGTCGACATCGACGCCGTGGCGCTTACCTTCTTGCAGACCGCGGCCGAGCGCGTCGGGCAGTTGCGCCGCGAGGGGGCTCCCGCCATCCTCCTGCGGTGGCTGCAGCGCTCGGGTTGGCGCGGACGACGCGTGACGCTGGTCCCGGACGCCCTGGCGCCGGCCCGGACCGTCACGGGCGTCGTGCAGGGCCTGGGTCCCGGGGGCGAGCTGGCGGTGGCCGTCGACGGCGGGTCCGTGACCCTGTACCCCGCGGGCGACGCCACGGTCGCGAAGGAGGACGGCGCATGAGCGACGAGCGGAAGGCGGCCCTGGAGGCCTGGGAGACGGGCGTGCTGGGGCCGCAGCTGGCGAAGAACCCGGAGCGCCAGGCGGCGTTCACGACCGCGTCGGGACTGCCCGTGGAGCGCGTCTACACCGGCGCGCACGTCGAGGGCCTCGACGAGGCGACCGACCTGGGGCTGCCCGGCAGCTACCCCTTCACGCGCGGCGTGCAGCCCACCATGTACCGCGGCCGGCACTGGACCATGCGCCAGTACGCGGGCTTCGGCGGCGCCGACGAGACCAACCAGCGCTTCCGCTACCTGCTCGAGAAGGGCCAGACCGGGCTGTCGGTGGCCTTCGACCTGCCCACGCAGATGGGCCTGGACCCCGATCACGCCCTGTCGCAGGGCGAGGTTGGACGCGTGGGCGTGTCCATCGCCACGCTGGCCGACATGGACACCCTGCTCGCGGGCATCCCGCTGGACCAGGTCTCGACCTCGATGACCATCAACTCGACCGCGCCCATCCTGCTGGCCATGTACATGGTAGTGGCCGAGCGCCAGGGCGTGCCGGCCAAGGCGCTGCGCGGCACCGTGCAGAACGACGTCCTGAAGGAGTACATCGCCCGCGGCACCTACATCTACCCGCCCAAGGCGTCGATGCGCCTGATCACCGACGTGTTCGCCTTCGCCGCGGCCGAAGTGCCCAAGTGGAACCCCATCAGCATCAGCGGGTACCACCTGCGCGAGGCGGGCTCGACCGCCGCCGAGGAGATCGGCCTGACTCTGGCTGATGCCATCGCCTACGTCGACGCGGCGATCGCCGCCGGGCTGCCCATCGACAAGTTCGCGCCCAACCTCAGCTTCTTCTTCTCGTGCCACAACAACCTGCTCGAGGAGGTGGCCAAGTTCCGCGCCGCCCGCCGGCTGTGGGCGCGGCTGGTCAAGGAGCGCTTCGGCGCGAAGGACGAGCGCTCGATGATGCTACGCTTCCACACGCAAACCAGCGGCGTGACGTTGACCGCGCAGCAGCCCGAGAACAACGTGGTGCGCGTGGCCTACCAGGCGCTGGCCGCGGTGCTGGGCGGCACCCAGTCGCTGCACACGAACTCGTGGGACGAGGCCCTGGCGCTGCCCACCGAGAAGTCGGCCCTGACCGCCCTGCGCACCCAGCAGATCGCGGGCTACGAGACCGGCGTGGCCGACACCATCGACCCGCTGGCCGGCTCGTACCTGGTCGAGGCCTGGACCGACCGCCTGGAGGCCGAGGCGCTGGCGATCATCAGCAAGATCGACGCCCTGGGCGGCGCCGTGGCGGCCATCGAGCGCCGCGTGCCGCAGCAGATGATCGCGGACTCCAGCTACCGCTACCAGCTCGAGGTCGAGCGTAGCGAGCGCGTGATCGTGGGCGTGAACAAGTTCCAGGAGAAGGCAAAGCCCATCGAGGTGTTCCGGGTCGATCCCGAGACCGAGCTGCGCCAGAAGGAGCGCCTGGCCCGCGTAAAGCGGGAGCGTGACGCCGCGACCGCGAGCCGTGCCCTGGCCGCCCTGGCCGACGCGGCCCGCGGCACCGCCAACCTGATGCCGTTCATCCTGGCCGCCGTGCGCGCCGAAGCGTCCGTCGGCGAGATCTCGGACGCGCTGCGCGGCGTGTTCGGCACCTACCGCGAAGGAGGCGACGCATGAGCCGGCTGCCCACGAAGATCGACCACGTCGCCATCGCCGTGCCCTCCATCGAGCAGGCAGCGCGCTTCTACACCGAGGCCCTGGGGCTCACGCTGTCCGAGATCGAGGACGTGCCCAGCCAGAAGGTGCGCACGGCCTTCTTGCAGGTGGGCGAGGTGAAGCTCGAGCTGGTCGAGCCCACCCACCCCGACGCGCCCATCTCGAAGTTCCTGGAGCAGCGCGGCCAGGGCCTGCACCACGTGTGCTACCGCGTGGCCGACCTCGACGCGGCCCTGGCCGAGCTGAAGGGCAAGGGCCTGCGCTTGATCGACGAGACGCCCCGCGCCGGCGCTCACGGCGCGCGCATCGCCTTCCTGCACCCCAAGGCCAGCGACGGGGTGCTGACCGAGCTCTGCGAGCGCCAGCACGAGGGCTGACGCTCCCATGCGACACACGGCCCTCGCGCTGGTTGTCCTGGCGGCCACGCTGGCCTGCGGCGCGACGGCCGCGCGCGACGACGACGTGCCCGACGCCGCCGAGGTGAGGTCCGACGTGGCCCTCGACGCGGCCCCCGACCAGGCCGACGACGCCCCGGGCGAGGCCGACGCCCCGTCCGGCGACACGGTCGCGTCCCTGCCCTGCAACGGCCACACCGCGCTCTGCGGGCGGCGCTTCGACCAGGTGGCGTACGTCACCACCCACAACGCCATGGCCAACGCCGCCGACGGCTTCAAGCTGCCGAACCAGGACGACGACGTCCCGACGCAGCTGGCCAAGGGCGTGCGCGCCTTCATGCTCGACACCCACGACGAGGCCGGGGTGGTGATGCTCTGCCACTCGGTCTGCCAGCTGGGCAAGAAGCCGCTGGTCGAAACCCTGACCGCTCTCGCCACCTTCCTCGAGGCCAACCCGCGCGAGGTGGTGTCGATCCTCTTCGAGAGCTACGTGACCGAGGCGGCGACCGCGGCCGTGTTCGACGAGGCCGGGCTGCTGCCGAGGGTGCGCGCGCAGGCGCCGGGCGAGCCCTGGCCCACGCTGAACGAGATGATCGCGGCCGACACGCGGCTGGTGGTCTTCTCGGACAACGCCACCGGCACCGTGCCCTGGCACCTGCCGGTCTGGGACCACGCCTTCGAGACCCATTGGTCGGCCAAGACCGTCGACGACTTCAGCTGCGCGCCGAACCGCGGCGACCCGGCGAACCCGCTGTTCATCCTGAACCACTTCCTGACGAACCCCGCCGCCTCCAAGACGCTGGCGGCAGAGGCCAACGCCAACCCCTTCTTCCTGGAGCGCGCCGAGGCGTGCCAGCAGGCCACCGGGCAGCTGCCGAACTTCGTGACGGTCGACTTCGCGACCATCGGCGACGTGGGGGCGGTGGTGGACGCGTTGAACGGGGTCGACTAGGCCCGGAGCAACCCCGCCATCCAGTTGATGCCCGCGCCGTAGCCCGTGAGGGCCACCAGCATGCCGGGGGCGATGCGGCCCGTGCTGCGGGCCTCGTGCAGCGCGATGGCCATGGAGGCCGCCGCGGTGTTGCCGTAGCGCTCGACGTTGATCACGAAGCGCTCGCGGGGCCAGCCCAGGGTGGTGGCGGCCTTCTCGAGGATGCGCAGGTTGGCCTGGTGCGGCACGACCAGGTCGATGGCGTCGGAGGTCAGGCCGAATCGCGCGGTGACGCGCTGGAGTGCGGCCGGCAGGATTCCACTCGCGAAGTCGAAGACCGCCTTGCCGTCCATGCTGAGCGGGGCGTCGCGCGTCGGGACGTACAGCTTGTCGACCAGGTCGCCGGCCGAGCCCCCCACCGCGCCGAGCCAGCCGCCCGTCGCCACCGGACCCACCACCGCCGCGCCCGCGCCGTCGCCGAAGACGACCGCGGTGGCCTTGTTGGTGGGGTCGACGATCGACGTCATGCGCTCGGCGGCGATGACCAGCACGCGCTCGCGGGCGCCGACGCGCACGAACTGGTGCGCCGTCTCGAGAGCCTCGAGGAAGCCGGTGCAGTCCTTGCCGGCGTCCCAGGCGGCCACGCCCGTGGCGCCGAGCAGATGCGCCACGCGGGGCGCCATCTTCGGCACCGGGTGATCGGGGGTCGAGGTGGCCACCAGCACCAGGTCGACGTCAGCCGCCGTGAGCCCGGCGTCGGCGAGGGCCGCCGCGCCCGCCCGGGCGGCCAACTCGGAGGTGGGCCCGGTCGCGTGGTAGCGCTCGCGGATGCCCGTGCGCGCCTCGATCTCGCCCGGGGGCATCGTGAAGCGCTCGCCGGTCGACGAGGTGTACTCGCGCGCCTCGAGCCGGGCGTTCGTCACCGGGGCCCCGGGCAGGTACGCGCCGGTCCCCAGGAGGCCCGCCGCGCGAAGGGTCTGGCCCATGTCGATCTCCGCCGTGGTCGCCTGGCGAAAGGTTAACCACGATGCCCGATTGCGGGTCAAGCTCTTCGCCCTTATGTTCTAGATCTTGTCGAGCAATGGGGGGAGTTCGCCGCATGGATCGCAAGGCACGGCTCGAGGAGCTTCGGCGGCGCAAGGCCGAGGCGCGGGAGCTCGGGGGCAGGGAGCGCGTCGAGAAGCAGCACGCCGCCGGCAAGCTGACGGCGCGCGAGCGCATCGAGGCCCTGCTCGACCCCGGCACGTTCCGCGAGGTCGACGCGCTGGCGCGTCACCGTTGCCGCGACTTCGGCATGGAGAAGAACCGCATCGCGGGCGACGGCGTGGTCACCGGCTGGGGCCTGGTCGACGGCCGCCCCGTGTACCTGTTCTCGCAGGACTTCACCTCGTACGGTGGCGCGCTGGGCGAGGTCTTTGCCGAAAAGATCTGCAAGATCATGGACATGGCCATGCGCGCGGGCTGCCCCGTGGTGGGCTTGAACGACTCGGGTGGCGCCCGCATCCAGGAGGGCGTGGTCTCGCTCGGGGGCTACGCCGAGATCTTCTTCCGCAACGTGTCGGCCTCGGGCGTGGTGCCGCAGATCTCGGCGATCCTGGGGCCCTGCGCCGGCGGCGCGGTCTACTCGCCCTCGATGACCGACTTCATCGTCATGACCGACAAGACCAGCCACATGTTCATCACCGGCCCCAACGTCGTGAAGGCGGCCACGGGCGAGGACGTCACCTTCGAAGCCCTGGGGGGCGCGCACACGCACGCCTCGAAGAGCGGCGTCGCGCACCTGGTGGGCACCGGCGACAAGGACACGCTGGCCCTGGTCCGGCGGCTGCTGTCGTACCTGCCCCAGAACAACCTCGAGGATCCGCCGAGGAAGCCCGCGAGCGATCCCGTCGACCGCATGGACCCCGGGCTCGACGAGGTGATCCCCGACAGCCCCAACCAGGCCTACGACATCCGCGACGTCATCACGCGCGTGGTCGACGGCGGCGACTTCTTCGAGGTCCACGAGGAGTGGGCGCCGAACCTGGTGGTCGGCTTCGCGCGCCTCGACGGCATGCCGGTGGGCATCGTGGCCAACCAGCCGGCCTGGCTGGCGGGCTGCCTCGACATCAACGCCTCGAAGAAGGGCGCGCGGTTCGTGCGCACCTGCAACGCCTTCAACGTGCCGCTCGTCACCTTCGTCGACGTGCCCGGCTACCTGCCCGGCACCGACCAGGAGCACCACGGCATCATCGCCGAGGGCGCCAAGATCCTGTACGCGTTCTGCGAGGCGACGGTGCCGAAGCTGACCGTCATCACGCGCAAGGCCTATGGCGGCGCCTACACCGTCATGTGCTCCAAGCACATCCGCGCCGACATGAACTTCGCGTGGCCCAGCGCCGAGATCGCCGTGATGGGGCCCGAGGGCGCGGTCAACATCGTGTTCCGCAAGGAGCTCGACAAGGCCGAGGACGCCGCGAAGCGCAAGACCGAGCTGGTCGACGAGTACCGCGAAAAGTTCGCATCGCCTTACATCGCGGCCGAGCGCGGCTACGTCGACGACGTGATCGAGCCGCACGAGACGCGGCCGCGGCTCATCGAGGCGCTCCGGCTCTTCGCCAACAAGAGCGAGACCCGCCCGGCCAAGAAGCTCGGCAACATCCCGTTGTAGGGGCACGCCATGGCTCGCATCCAGCTGACCGAGACCCTGCTGCGGGACGCCCACCAGTCGCTGCTGGCCACGCGCCTGCGCACCGAGGACATGCTGCCGCTGCTGCCGCTGCTCGACCGCATCGGCTACTGGTCGCTCGAGTGCTGGGGCGGTGCGACGTTCGACGCGTGCCTGCGCTTCCTCGGCGAGGACCCCTGGGAGCGCCTGCGCACGCTGCG
>Ga0172370_10001468_pt1 | contig 35755 bp, 30 predicted proteins | sample LakKiv5m_FD_114538 | JGI IMG/M metagenome (GOLD analysis project Ga0172370, IMG submission 114538) | Freshwater microbial communities from Kabuno Bay, South-Kivu, Congo - kab_022012_11.5m | ecosystem: Environmental > Aquatic > Freshwater > Lake | place: Democratic Republic of the Congo...
AGGTCTGTCCTTGATTCATCAAAAAATCTCCTTCCGAATAGAATATCCAGCCAATTGGCGTATCGCCAACAAAGTGAGAAAACGTCCTGCTTCCACAGGTTGTTCGACTAAGACATGTTCATCAGGCGCTTGCCCCGCCTCCAGGTCGCCAGGCCCAAAGATAATGATCGCCAAGCTGGCGCCTATCGCCAGTCTACACATAACTTGTCAGGAGGGGTACATCGCCAGCCGTATCTTCCAGCGACTGATTGGGCAGGTTGGCAACAGTTTTAAGATTGATCATACAACTTCTAAGACTTAAGAATATTCGTAAGGATAAGACCGGCGGAGCAATTTTCCATACCCAGGATCTATCGTGATCTGGCCATGTTGATAGACGGTCTTTCCGCGCACCAGGGTCTGTTCAACCCGACCATTAAAGGTCGAACCGACATAGGCGCTGAACTTATTCTTATAGAATAACTGCTCGGCATCAAGCGTCCACGCGTTTTCGAGATCAACGATCACAAAGTCGGCGTCTGCGCCTGGCTGGATCCTTCCTTTTTGCGGATATAACCCAAACAGACGAGCCGGGTTATACGATAACATCCGCGCCAATGCAGGCAATGACAGGCCGCGTTTATTCACTCCTTCGCTAAGCATAACCGGCAAGGCGAGCTGAATGCCGGAGACACCTCCCCATGCTTTCCAGATATCCTGCATGCCTTTCTCTTTCTCATCCCAGGTACACGGGGAGTGATCCGAGCCAATCGTATCAACCATACCATCTAAGACACATTTCCAAAGCGCTTCGACATCTTCCCGTGATCGGATGGGTGGAGCGCATTTAGCCGCTGGCCCGATGCGTTCAAAATCCTGGTGATCAAAGAAAAGATAATGTGGGCAGGTCTCTGCTGTAACATGGGTGCCTTCCTGTCTGGCGCGGACAACCGAGTGGATCCCATCAGCAATGGATATATGCACGATGTGAAGATTGCCACCAGTGACTTTAGCCCAATAACTGGCGCGCTGGATGGTCTCTAATTCAGCGAAAGGCGGGCGCGACTCATACCACGCCGCCCGATCGGTGCGCCCCTCGGCCTTCAATTGACCGCTCAAATAGTTGCATACCCATTCATTTTCGGCGTGCAAACCGATCAGGTTGCCCATCTCGCCAATCTTTTTCAGGCCTGCATAAAGCAAGTCGTCATTCAATCGTTCAAAATCAACCCCGCTGGCGCTGGCAAAGCCTTTATAACCGATCACACCCTCGGCGTTCATTGCTTCAATGTCAGCCAGGTTATTGTCTACCAGACCACCCCAGTTTCCATAATCGACCACGCACTGGCTGGCTACGACCTGCCGCTTGCGTTCCAGCATTGCCCAGTTAGTCGTTGGAGGTGTGGAATTAAGTGGCATCTCTAATACACTGGTTACACCGCCAGCCGCGGCAGCCATCGTGCCCGTTCGGTAGCCTTCCCAATGTTCGCGTCCAGGTTCATTAAAATGAACATGTCCATCGACGACGCCGGGCAGCAAGACCTTTCCTTGCAGATCAAGCACCTGATTTGCTTCGATATCCTGGTCCCCGTGGACTAAACTGGCGATTTTCTCACCCTGCACGGTTACTCCACCATGAAAGACTTCCTGGTCGGTTACAACTTGTGCATTTTTCAAGTAAAGATCCATGTTTACCTTCCTGCTTTTTGGAAAGCAGTCCCCAATGGGTACCGGCATTGATGAAGCCTTTCCAGCCGGCTTCTGATTTTAGAAGGAGAATAAAGACTTAAGGGACAATCCAGGTGCCTGTCTCACCATGCATTGCGCGTCCAATGTTCTCAGGATTTGTAATCAATGCTTTCTTACCACCACGTTCAATAAACCAGATGCAAGCCTGGATTTTCGGCGCCATACTACCCTTGGCAAAGTGCGTGCCCTCTGCCAAATAGGCCTTAGCTTCAGCAACAGTCATTTGATCCAGCCATTTTTGCTCTGGTTTACCCCAATTAACAGCCACTTTTTCAACTGCCGTGCTGATCACGAACAGTTCAGCATCGACCAGAGTCGCAAGCAGCGACGAGGCGAAATCCTTATCGATCACAGCAGCGATCCCTTTTAACTTGCCCGATTCATCCGCTACTACCGGGATACCGCCGCCGCCCACAGTGATCACGCACATACCCTGGCTGACCAAAGCTTTAATTGCCGGTTCCTCAACTACTTTTTTGGGTAACGGAGATGGAACCACTCGTCGCCAGCCACGTCCGGCGTCCTCAACAACCGACCATCCATCCTTCAATTTCTTTTCCAAAGCTTGTTCTTTTTCCATGAACGAGCCAATCGGTTTGGCGGGGTTTTGGAAAGCAGGATCGTTGCTATCCACTTCGACCTGGGTAACAATCGTAGCCACCACCTTGTCAATGCCGCGCGATAAAAACTCGTTGTAGAGGTTCTGTTGGAGCATATAACCGGTTGCACCCTGGGTATCTGCCCCGCATACATCCAGGGGAACTTCGTGGATGCCCTCCACACGATGCGCCACTTCCGAGCGCCGAAGCACAAATCCAACTTGTGGGCCATTTCCATGCCCGACCGCCACCGTCCAACCCGACTCGATCATATCAGCAATGTGTTTGGCCGTCTCAGCGACTGCAGCGTATTGGTCCTCAATCGACTCATGACCTTTATTGACCAGGGAGTTTCCACCGATCGCAATCACAGCAACTTTCTCAGACATTTCTGCAACTCCTCCTTTACGATAAATCCGATTTTTGATGTTTCAACCGCCTCAAGAAGCGATTACAGCATTCGATGCTTACTATTCGAGACCGGATGATGGATTAACAGGATATCTTCTTTGCTACCCAAAAAAGCGCCATAGCTAACATGGGGAAGTTTAGCAAGCTCACCTGGCGGAATGATGACAACTAGCTTTCCACCTGAACGAAGGAACGCTCTACTGGCTATCAACTTGTGCCAGAGTGGGTCATCCAAACCAACTTGCTTCTCAATCAGATCATCCAGCTCCGCTAGAGTAAATGTACACACCTGACTATTCAAATCCGGCCCTAAGATTCCAATCAGATCCTCTAGTGAAGTCACAAAGAAGATCACATCTGCATTGATTTCTTTGGCCAACAAGGATGTGGTATATGCTTTATCAACGACTGCTTCGATGCCCACGCGCATCCCGCTTGAATCGATCCTGATCGGAATACCTCCACCCCCCGCGCAGATAACAAGCGCTCCACTCTCCATCAGGGTGCGGATAGCATTCGTTTCGATTACTCTCTCGGGCATTAATAGGGGAACTGTGCGTTGGTAGCCAAAACCCGGCACAATTTCCATTTCCCATTTGCGAGTATTTTGATACACTTGGGCCAACTCTTTATCGAAATAAGGGCCAATCCTTTTTCTAGTTGGATTCACCGCCGCATCCATCTCATCCACAAGAACCTGTGTAATCAAGGTAACGACATCCAGATGTCGATCATGCTGTTCAAGGCTACTTTGGATTGCCTGTTGAAACATGTATCCCGTTGCGCCTTGCGTATCTGCACCGCATACATCCAATGGCAGAGGATAAATAACATGTTTAGCTGCTTCGCTACGCAGTAAAATGGTGCCAATCTGAGGCGCATTGCCATGGCATATCACAATCTGATCCTCACGGTCGAGCATATTTTCTAATGCCCTCACAATACTTGTAATCGCTACTTTTTGCTCAGCAATACCAGTGTTGTAATCCAGGGAAATTAGCAACTCTCCGTCGATTGTCACAACAACGCGCATACTAATCCTTAAACACCCAAGATTGCAGTAATCATGGCCATGCGAATGGCTACACTGTAAGAAATCGCTTCGAAATAGAGCTGGCTGGGTGAATTATCGATACGCAAATCCATTTCGCCTGCCCGGCGTGGTAATGTATGTGTGACATAAATCGTGCGGTTGTGGTCTATGGCCACCTTATCTAGAGTCTCATAACGCACAAAATAATGATCCATCACCGCTTTAAAGGCTTCAGCATCTGCTCCTTTTGGAGCGCTGCAGCCGGGTAAGTAAACCATATCCATTTCCGAGACCAATTCATTGAAAGTATTCTGATTTAGATCGAATGCCTCTTCGACTTGGATTCCTCGGCTGGCGATCTTCTCGCGCACCTCCTCAGGCGTGCGTTTAGCCTTTGGGCTGGCCAGCACCACTTTCGCGCCTAAGCGCGCCAGTCCCTGTGCCATCGAGTGCCCCGTGCGCGCTTCGATCAGATCCGCACTGGCCACACAGACCTTCAATCCCTCGATCTTCCCAAAAGTGCGATAGAGCGTGTAAAGGTCAAGCAACGCCTGAGTGGGATGTTCCCAGTGTCCCCAACCGCCATTGATAATCGGCGATTCGGAATAGGGAGCTGCCTGGCGGGCCTCTACGTCGTTGAAATGGCGCATGACAATGATATTGGCATACTTTGAGACCACCTTCAGCATATCGGAAAGACTCTCTTCTTTAGCTGCGGAAGATGTGACCATCGGATTGGCCTCACTGATCACTGCCCCACCTAAGCGGTGCATTGCGGTCTCGAAGCTCATACGGGTGCGCGTACTGGGTTGGAAGAACAGGGTCGACATCACGTTGCCTGTGGCCAGTGGAACCATAGAGCGATTGAACGGTTCCAGTTGCAGAGCCAGGTCGAACAACCCATAGATCTGATCGTCAGTCAGGTCGTTGACCGAGAGCAAGCTACAGCCCATAAAGTTAATTTCATTGATTATTGAACGGAGGGTTTTAATTTTTGCCTCAGCCATAGGAGTCCTCTTTTTCTATAGGTGCTTGAATTTCATCGTTAGATAGTTTAAGTTTGGAGATTCATTCTCGAAAATCATTGAATAGTCCTTCATTACTTTAGCGTAAATGCTATCAACAACGCATAAAGAAATTGTTATGAAAGCATAAGGATTGAAATAGTCCGCTTGTTGGTGTAGAACTCAGACGTCAAAAGGAAAAATCAGAACAAGCTGGTTCAGAATCAACTTTATGAGTATGGCTTAACAAGAATGTTTGTATGTCGACTTTGGTAACACACCTTAATCAAGAGAATTTGATTGCAGAAACCAAGCGTAGATTTCAGGCTTATCAGTCTGCATTAGGCGGTAGTGTCATTTCTATAGATTATAATATTTTTGGAAATACTATCCTTAAACATGGTTTTCTTCTAACCCAGGAGGTATCAACATTTTTATCTATCCAATTCCCGATAAAAGAAAGCCATCAAAATCCTTAAATTGCATCAAGTGCATGCATCAGATTCGGTTTATACGTGCTCTATTAATGAGTGTGGTTTTGCTGGAGTTTGTTTCCTGTTCTTTTAAAAATAATGAGCCTGAAGCCCTTGATATAGTTCCCCCAACCGCTACAACCAGCGGCATCATAACATTGCACTACAACGAGCGACCTCCTTATTTGGTTACCACTACCAGTGGAGTTAGCGGGCTGACCGGGGATCCTGCCACAATTGTATTTGAAAAGAGCAACATACTTTTTCAATGGAAACAAACCCCTTCAAAACGACAGATTTATCTCTTGCAGCAAAATAGAGGCCGAGATTGTCTGGTAGGATGGTTCAAGAATATGGAACGGGAGGGATTTGCTAAATATACGCTACCTATTTATCAAGACAAGCCACAAATTGCCTTGGCGCGAGCAGATAACGACAAGATACCTGCCGTTGGTGCTGTTATCGATATTTTTTCCAATTTTCAACTGAATATGCTGGTCAAGGATGGCTATTCTTATGGCGATTTTCTTGATGGCAAGATCAAGGAATATAATCCTGTTAGAACTGAGACAACCGTTGAGAATAGCGAAATGCTAAAAATGGTCTTCGCTGGGCATGCAGATTATTTCTTGATTGCTCCTGAAGAAGCGGATGGTTTGATCATGACATCAGAGTTTGACTCGTATGAATTTAAGATTTTTCAATTCCAGGATATTCCATTTGGAGAGAAGCGGTATATCCTATGCAGTCTGCAAGTGGAAGATTATGTTATTGAACAATTGAATGCGGCCATTGAACAATATATCACACTACCCACTCAGTAAACTTCTGCTGGTACATATTTGTTGCTTTATATGCATAGTTTTGGTCTATCTTCACTTATTGAACAAGGAGTATGCTTACGAATAACAAAAAATACCCCTTTGTCCTAATTGTCGGAATTGGGATCTTATTCGCGTTGTTCATCTTTGGCTTTGAGAATTATATGAGCAACAAGCGCTACAATTCTGTTGAAGCGTATGCACGCGTAATATCAAATTCGCTCTGGCATTTCGAACCACGTGCACCAACCGATTACTTGGCTTTGATCGTTGCAGAGCAAAATTTTGAACGCTTCAAGGTAATAACAGATGATGGTTTCAGATTTGTAGATGTCCAGAATTATCATCGGAGCTCGTTCACTAACTTGTTAATCACACTAAAGCTAATAAAACGAGTGGAAATTACGACCGATATTGTAAATAACGGAGAAATCATTGGCGAGCTTAATGCCACTTGGTTGAACAAAAACATATATACGTACTTTTACGCTCTTTTCGTCATTATTTTGTTAATCGGCGTCATTGGATTATATTCACGGATTTTGCAGTCAAATCGAGAGTTGGAAATTGGGGTTCAAGAACGCACCGCTGAACTACATGAAGCAAACATTGAATTGGGAGAAAGCGAGGCGCGTTACCGCAGTATCTTTGAAGACTCCCCGATTTCGTTGCGCGAGGAAGATTTCTCGGAAGTAAAGAAAATCGTTGATCAATTGCACCGCAGCGGAGTGACAGATTTCAGTGCTCATTTTGCTCAGCACCCCGAAATTGTTGCTGAATGCGTTCGGGCAGTGAAAGTTCTCAATGTCAATCAAAACACGCTTGAGCTCTTTGGAACCGATCACAAAGAGCGGTTATATCGGGGATTGGCAGACATCTTTACAGAGGAATCCTTAGTCACCTTTGGGCAACAACTAACAGCATTTGCGGAAGGCGAAACTCATTATGATTGTGAAACCATACAACAAACCGTAACGGGAGAAAAATTATGGGCTGGTACGCGTGTCTCCATAGCGCCCGGGTATGAGGAATCTTGGGCAAAAGTCTTTATTTCTATAATGGATTTCACCAACCGCAAAAAGACAGAGGCGGAACTGGCAAATTATCGCGAAAACCTGGAAGACCTGGTCACTGCCCGTACCCGAGAACTCAAAGCTCTTCAGCTAGACCTCGAACAAAGAGTCGCAGAGCGCACTGAAGAACTGGCCCAGGTAAACATTGGATTGAATGCAGAAATCGTAGAGCGTGAGCGCTTGCAAGAGAAGGTAAACCGCTATACCGAAGAGTTAGAGCAACGAGTAGCCGACCGAACACGTGATCTTTCAGTACTCTATGATGTGACCGCAGTTGCCAGCAATGTTTTGGACCTGGATGAAATCCTATCTCACATGCTGGAGCAATCCTTATCGGCAATGCAGCGCAGAGCCGGCGCCATTCATTTGTTAGAAGGATCTTTATTAACACCACAATTAAAAACTGAACAGGTTGTATCTAGTGATGTCTCGCATAGAATCGTGAGACTATTCGCGAATAAGGGGGTAGCAAGAGATATGTTTGAAAAACATTCTGTTTTCATCATCCCTGATCTGGAACACGATTCCCGTATTCCACAGAAAGTGCGTAAAAGCGGGTGGCGTACTTATGTCGGGGTACCTATCCAGGATACTCGCGGGCAGATGTCAGGGATATTGAGCATTTTTGGCGAGACAGATGATCAACTTACCGTTGAAGAATTGACATTGCTATCTTCCATTGCCGATCATATCGGTTTAGCTGTAGAGAATGTTCGCCTGCGTCACCAGGCGGAACAAACCGCTGTCCTAATAGATCGTCAGCGTTTAGCGCGGGAATTACACGATGCAGTTAGTCAGAGCCTGTTTTCTGCAAGCGTGATTTCGGAAACCTTGCCTCGCCTGTGGGAGCGCAACCCCCTGGTTGTGCAAGAAAACTTGGGAAATCTCCATCGTCTGATTCGTGGCGCGTTGGCAGAAATGCGGATGCTGCTACTCGAGCTACGTCCGATGTCCATGGAGAATGCTGTATTGGGAGACTTGTTGAATCAATTGGTGGATGGAATTAAAGGCCGCACGCAATTGGATGTTTCTTTACATATTCAAGGGCAGGGTGAATTTTCCACTCCGGTGAAAAAGAATCTATTTCGTATTGCCCAGGAAGCATTAAATAATGTGGTGAAACACGCGCGGGCGCAACAAGTAAAGCTCACTCTCAACCAGAACGTAGACCAAATCACTTTATGTATTTCCGATGACGGACAGGGCTTTACGGTAGATTCAGTAGATGGTGGGCATCTTGGCTTGCAAATCATGCGTGAACGAGCCGATAATATTGGCGCCTGCTTGAACATTTCCAGCCATCTCGGACAGGGAACAGAAATTGTTGTCATTTGGCCTAGCAACGGCAGTGAAACCTAAAACCCGATCAACCAAAGAAATATAAGTCAAACAACGTGTTGGAGTCATATGATGAATGAACGAATGCCCATTCGAATACTGTTGGTGGATGATCATGATATGGTTCGGCGCGGGCTGGCTGTCTTCTTGCTCGCCTATGATGATCTTGTGCTTGTAGGAGAAGCATCCAATGGCGTTGAAGCACTAAAGATATGCACCGAGTTACGACCGGATGTTGTTTTGATGGACCTGATGATGCCGGTAATGGACGGCGTCACTACCATCAGTATGATTCGCGAGCGCCTTCCGGACACTCAGGTCATTGCCCTAACGAGCTTTGGCGAAGAGAAATTGGTTGAGTCATCTCTTCGAGCAGGAGCAATCGGTTATTTGTTTAAGAATGTGTCTGTAGATGAATTGGCGGCAGCAATTCGTGCTGTGCATATGGGTAAGCCAACCCTTGCACCAGAAGCCGCCAGGGTATTGATTAATATAACTACACATCCATTAGCCCTTGGGCATGACTTAACCATCCGCGAACAAGCGGTATTGAAATTGCTTGTCGATGGGTTCAGCAATCCTGAAATTGCACAGCAATTATCCTTGAGCCGTTCTACGGTCAAAACTCATGTCAGCCACATTTTGGACAAACTTGGGGTGAAAAGCCGGGTGGAAGCAGTAAAGCTGGCAATCCAGAACGGCTTAACCACCTGACCAATAAGCTTATCAGCCATCTGGATGACAGGCGAATTGTCCTGTTGGCCAATAAAAAATCCCCCCGATACATGATGTGTACTGGGGATTTTTTTACTATACTGTTGGTGTTTGATGATGTGAGCCTAATAGCCAAGCTTTTAAGGATTGGATCAATGGGCTATCAATTTCAATGGAATGTAATCTGGCAATACTGGCACTTATTCCTGAAAGGAATGGTGCTCACTATTCAAATCACCTCGATCGCAACAGGGCTGGGATTACTGATTGGGATGAGTATGGCTGGTTTACAGTTGCTAAAGAATCGTATCGTTAGCAACATCATCCAGGTTTATATTGAAATCATTCGCAATACCCCATTTTTGGTGCAGCTCTTCTTTGTATTTTTTGGCTTGCCGACGCTTGGAATTAGACTCGAGGCAGGTCAAGCAGCATTAATCGCTCTGACCATTAATATAGGCGCCTATGCGACTGAAATTGTCCGTGCAGGTATTGAAGCGATATCAAAAGGCCAAATTGAGGCAGGCCGGTCATTAGGGCTTTCTGGCTTTCAGATCTTTATTTACATAATTCTTAAACCAGCGTTAATGACCGTTTACCCTGCGCTGACGAGTCAATTTATTCTACTCATGTTGAATTCCTCCGTAATTTCGGTCATCTCAGCGCAGGAACTTGCTTATCAAGCCAAGTTTCTTCAATCAAGAACTTTTCGAAGTTTTGAAATCTATTTCTTTGTAACATTGCTCTACCTGCTTCTGGCCTACCTGTTTCGCTTTACCTTTGGCCTGATCTCTAAAATCGCTTTCGGGAAAGTACCGGCAAATTAACAATGAGAGACTTTAACTTCATTGAAGTTATAACATCATTGCTACTGGCAACGCGGTGGACGATCGTTTTGTCGCTGATTGCATTTACTGGCGGCGGCATTCTCGGCATGCTGATCACCATGATGCGAATTTCCAAGAATCGGTATCTCCTGGCTGTAAGCCGATTTTATATCGCATTCGTTCAAGGCACACCCTTACTGATGCAGTTGTTTATTATCTTTTTCGGCATTCCGATCCTGTTGGGGTTTGATGTTCCGGCTTTTCTCTCGGCCTCGATAGCGCTAATTGCTTACGCAGCGGCTTATCTGGCGGATATTTGGCGCGGCAGTGTGGAGTCAATTCCAAAAGCCCAATGGGAAGCAGGCACCGCCCTTGGTCTAAGTTGGCTGGAGCAGTTTCGTTACGTTATCTTACCTCAAGCAGTGAAAGTTTCCATCCCGCCTACCATCGGGTTCGCTGTTCAGGTGATCAAGAATACTTCACTTACTTCCATCATTGGTTATGTTGAGTTGACCCGCCAGGGCCAAATTCTAAACAATGTTACTTTTAGGCCATTTGCAATATTCGCGATGGTAGGTGTGATCTATTTTGCTATTTGTTATCCACTTTCTCTGTACAGCAAGCGATTGGAAGCTAAACTGACCTTCGATCAATCCCCTGGAGGGGCTAAGACGCTGAAATCGAAGCATTCAAAAAAGCTGGGAGTTTTAGAAGGTCATTGATTTTCACAGATCATTAAAATCTATGCTTTAGAGGAGAAAACCATGGAAAAAATTTTTGGAAAAGTTCTACAAGTTCTTGCAGGATTGCTCGTTCTAGCTTTACTGGCGGCTTGTTCCTCCGCCAAATCAACTGGAGCCCCCAACGACTCTGAAACACAGACTGGCGCGGCCACCAATATTCTTGACAAAATTGTAGGAGCTGGAAATATCAAGATAGCCGTTCCAGAGGATACTCCGTTGTTCGGCAGCCTGGCAGCAGACGGTACATATGAGGGCTACGACATAGACATCGCTAACATGATCGCAAAGGACATGGGCGTAACGGTTGAATTGGTTCCAGTATCCAGCCAGAACCGTATTCCTTACCTGACCTCAGGTAAAGTAGATCTGATTGTCTCTAGCATGGGGATCAAGCCAGAACGAGCTCTGGTGATTAACTTCTCAAATCCCTATGCTCCATTCTTCTGGGCAGTTTACGGCTCTGCTGACAAAAAGGTAACCAACGTTGAAGAGGCAAAAGCGTATAAGGTTGGCGCTACATTGGGTACGCTGGAAGAAATCGCATTCAGCGAGGCCGCGGGTCAAGATGCCAATATCATGAGGTTCGATGATCAAGCGACCACCGTGCAAGCCTTTTTAACCGGCCAGGTTGATCTGATTGTTACAGGCAATGCAATCGCGGCGCAAATCATGAAGGATCATCCAGAAATGAATGTTGAATCGAAATTCATCCTTCAGCAATCGCCATGCCACATCGGTGTTCGCCGTGGTGATGAAGCGCTATTGTACTGGGTCAATGCATTCATCTACTACCATACCCTGAATCAAAACCTTGATAAGCTCTCCATGAAGTGGTTCAACGAACCTCTTCCAAAGTTCCCCAACTTCTAATTCATCTCCCCGACATGCGGCTGTCGGCTTTAATGTAATCGTTAGAGCCGACAGCCCAGGAGAATGTGATCATGAGCGGCAGCCTGGGAAACGAAATTATTACTTGCAAAGACGTGCATAAATGGTACGGCGATTTTCACGTGCTTAAAGGCATCACAACATCAGTCCGAGAACGCGAAGTGGTCGTAGTGATTGGCCCATCAGGGTCCGGAAAATCGACCTGGATTCGAACAATAAACCGGCTGGAAGAGCACCAAAAAGGCCAGATTATTGTCGATGGTATTGAATTAAACAATGATATGAAAAACATTAAAGGAATCCGGCGAGAAGTTGGGATGGTTTTCCAACAGTTTAATCTCTTTCCGCATCTTACCGTCCTGGAGAACATTACCTTAGCGCCAATTCGCGTGCGTAAGCTGCCCCACAAGAAAGCCGAAGAAATTGCCATGCAGCAATTGGTAAAAGTAAAAATACCAGAACAGGCCAATAAATATCCTAGTCAACTTTCTGGCGGGCAGCAGCAACGAGTCGCCATTGCGCGATCACTGGCAATGCAGCCAAAGATTATGCTGTTTGATGAACCAACATCTGCCCTGGATCCGGAGATGATCAAGGAAGTCCTCGATGTGATGCAGGATCTGGCCGAACAAGGTATGACTATTGTGGCAGTTACACATGAAATGGGATTTGCCCGCGGCGTGGCTAATCGCGTGATATTCTTTGATGATGGGATAATTGTTGAAGAGAAACCGCCCCATATTTTCTTTGATCATCCAGATGAGGAACGAACCAAGCAATTCTTAAGCCAGATTTTACATCATTAATTTGACAGCAATTGTAATAAAATATGTATTAACGGGTTAGGGAAGCGGATCTATCTTCCTGCGTATGCCTTTAGAGAGTCTCCTGGCCTGATAACCAAACACTACCAGACCTCACATCAAATTGAGCAGTTCACTGGACCATCTACTGCGGCAAGGATTTTCAAACGGAGATTTTTCAGAGCTTTTATTTGTTAGTTGCGGAGTCAACCCAACGATTCATGCCTACATCCCAGGCTGCACAGCGGCGGTACATTTCCCGATAATAAGGTTCCAATCTACTCGCAGCTACCCAGGTCTTCTCCATTTCCTTCCGATACTCAATCATTAACTCTCGGGCTTCTGCCTTGATGGCTTCCTCGTCCACAGTGAGTAGCTTGCCATTCTCCATCACAATTTGCCCAGCCACCATTGTCAGAACCACTGACGAACCGGTCTCACAATACACTAACTGCCGGTAGATGTCATTGAGGGGTGTAAAGTTTAGGGTATTCAAATCGACCAGAATTATGTCAGCTTCATAATTTGGCGCCAATACCCCAACAGTTTTCTCATTGCGCATGGCGCGTGCCCCACCTCGAATGAGCGCCCACAGGACTTCTTGCGCCTTGGGCCAATTGCGGTATTCCGGATCGGTTATGGATTGGATTAAACCGGCGACTTTAGCCACCACCCACATGTTATGCGAATCGTCCGAACAGGCTTCGTCACTTCCAAGGCAAATATTGATTCCGGCATCTTTAAGGCCTCGAAAATTCATCACTCCGCTACCCAGGCGCAGATTGCATACCGGATTATGCGCCACAGAGCAACCTGCATTGGCCATCAAATCTACATCGTAATCATCCACCCAGATCGCATGGATCACCATAACTCGCTCATCTAAGAAACCCAGGTCATTGGCATAACGGACCAAAGACTTGCCGTACTTCACATCCCCCAATACACGCTGTAATTTGGTTTCCAGCATATGCATGTCGAACGGTAGGTCGTATTGCTTGCTTAAATCCGAAAGGGCGCTAAAGTAGTCAACTTTTACCCTTTGGGGACAAGAAATCGAAACGCCAGCTTTCAACCTCCCATCATAACGATGATTCCATTTCTGGATGAGATGCTGATAAAGATCGAGCAATTCGCTGGTAGACATGAGAGCAGCGCTTCTCATTTCCTCTCGTATGGACTCTGGTAATAGATCAAACAAGAATGGAAATTTTTCATACTCAGGTACATTTGGCTGGTCGATAGTCGCGACGCAGCGCAGACCACTATCGCCGTAAGATTGCATCAATCCATCAATAGCATCATGAGTTGGCACAGGTACATAAAAAGCGTCATCATGCACTGAAGTAATACCTAATTTCAACATCTCCATGTTACCCAGCATGGTACGGATGTAATTCGTGCGATAATCAGGTGGTTTTTTACTAAACGGGGGCACTTCATAGAGCATAAAAATTTCCAGGGGCAGATTGTCCAGCGATCCACGAACAAAATTTCCAGGAGAATGCACGTGACCGTTCACTAAACCGGGCATAGCCAGCTTACCTCTCGCATCGATCACGTGAAGATCGGATTCCTGTGGATGGGGCAGGTTAAGACCAATCGCGCTGATTTTCGACCCCTGCACCAGGATATCGGCGCAACCATATTCAGTCAGGTCGTTATCCATGGTCAAGATGTGTGCGTTTTTGATTAAAACGCTCATCTTCACAATCCTAAGTAGGCACGCCTAACGTGCTCATTTTCTAACATCTCTGCCCCGCACCCCTTGAGTACAACCTCACCATTTTCGATGACAAAAGCCCGGTCGGAGATCTGGCAGGAGTGCTTGACATTCTGTTCTACAAGCAGTACTGTAACGCCAAGATCCTTGTTGATGCGCAGGATCATTTCGAATATTTGCTGAACCAGCTTTGGAGACAATCCCAGGGATGGCTCATCGAATAACATTAATTTCGGGCCTGCCATCATACCACGCCCAACCGCAAGCATCTGCTGCTCTCCACCAGAGAGCGTCCCGGCAAGCTGATTTGACCGCTCCTTTAAAATTGGGAACATCTCATAAGCTGCTTCCATTCGCTGGGCGAGTGTTGAGGTGTTCCTGATCTGAAAACCACCCATTTCCAGGTTTTCTTGCACCGTCATATCTGGGAAAAGCAAACGACCTTCCGGAACATGGATAATGCCCTCGTTTACCACCTTGTGCGCTTCCATATCACTCGTACGTTTTCCCTCAAATGTGATTGACCCGTTTCTGGGCTTCAGCAGGCTTGAGATGGTCTTAAGAAGAGTGGTCTTCCCAGCGCCATTAGCGCCGATGACAGCAACGAGCTCCTTCTCCTTCACATCCAGTGTTACTCCTTTGAGTACCTGGACATCCCCATAATAGACATCAAGGTCTTCAACTTGTAACATTGTTCGCTTCTCCTAAATACGCTTCGATCACTTGCAAGTTTTTAACGACATCAGCAGGCTCACCTTCTGCAATCATCTCACCGTGATGCAACACAATAATCCTATCGGCGAGTGACATGACAACTTTCATAACATGTTCTACGAGTAAAATTGCGATGCCTTTATCGCTTAATTTGCGAACCATGCCAATCACCTCGTCCGCTTCCATTGGTCGTAAACCTGCCATGGCTTCATCCAGCAGCATTATTTGCGGATCAGTCGCCACTGCTCTCGCAATTTCCAACCTTTTACGGATCGCAATGGGTAATCCTTTGGCCAACTGATTGGTCATTCGTTGTAATCCTAATAATTCGAGCACTTCCTCCGCTTTAGCTCTGGCGATTTTTACATCCGAAGTGTGTGCATAAGCGCCAACCATGACGTTATCCAAAACGCTAATTCCGGCAAAAGGCCGGACTACCTGAAACGTGCGCGCCAGACCCAATCCACAGATCTGATCTGGTCGCAGATTGGTGATTTCGCGGCTATTTAATAACACTTTTCCACCGTCGGCTTTGTAGTAACCGGCGATCACATTAAATGCAGTTGTCTTTCCAGCGCCATTAGGTCCGATGAGCGCCACGATTTGGCCTTGATCCATGGTCAGGTTGAATTCATGTACCGCCACGAGACCGCCGAAGCGCTTAGTAATGTTTTGAACTTCGAGTAATGCCACTTTAAACGCCTCCTTATTCGATGTTTTTATTCGGTCGATAGAGCCGCAGATAGAGACTGTGGCACAATCCGGCTAACCCTTTCGGCATAACCATGATCGAGGTGATTAAGAAAAGGCCATAGACTATTAGACTGATCCCGCTCCGGCTTTCAGCAAGAGAGCCTCGGACAAGCTCAGCGATAGGTTTATTCACCAATGCACCTAATATTGGGCCCAGGAGACTGCCCAATCCCCCAATGATTGGACCAGCCATGATGATTTCAACGTTAACGCCCAAATTGAATACTCCGGTTGGATCTATAAATGTGACGTACATAACATAAAAACCGCCACTCATTCCTGCCAATGCAGCGCCAATCATAACTGCTATGGTCTTATATTTCGACGTATTGACCCCGAGAGCAGCTGCCGCCGCTTCATCTTCCCGAATGGCGATCAAGTACTTACCCATTTTGGATCGGTAAACCTGATACTGCACCAAAATCCCAAACACCAGTAAGGAGATCGCAATATACAAATATGGTGGTTTGGTGGCAAAAATCATTTTTGGGACAGAAGGCTCAGCCAGACGAAGATACATGCCAACTGCGCCGCCAACGAAATCCCATTTCAGAAATAAGGTTCGTAAAGCAACCAACAAGGCAATGGTAAAAAGAGCAAAATAATCCATTTTTAAACCATATCGCAGCGTAATTAAGGCTATGACCCAACCAGCCAAGGCAGCGACAACGCCGCCCAGTGGTATGCCAACCCATGGCATTATCCTAAAAGTGTTGAGCAACACAATGGTTGTATAGCCTCCAAAGGCCAGAAAGATAATATGGGCTATTAATAGTTGGCCGGTGAAACCTGCTACTATATTCCACGAGATACCAATAACGGCGTACAAACAAGCCAGAATAATGATACCCATGTAATACGGCGAACTAATAAATAGGGGTGAGATGGCCATCAAAGCTACCAAAAGGAAACTGATGGAGAGTTGGGTTCGATCCCAATCTCCAATCAGGATGTGTAACAGGTTACGCAGAGAATTGGGTGATGTTTTGGCAGATACTTGGGTAGTCATGTTCGTTTCCTTCCAAATAAACCAGATGGTTTAAATAATAAAATGAGAATGAATATCAACATGCTAGCGATGATCTTCACATCGCCTCCCAGGAAGAAACCTGCATAGGCTTCAACGACGCCGATAATCAAACCCCCGATGAATGCCCCAACGAAATTACCCATTGTCCCTAAGACCACAACAACAAAAGCGATCACGGAGTAGGTCTGCCCCATAGTGGGGATCATGCGGTGGTTAGGAGATAATAGAACTCCCGCCACAGCAGTAATGGCTGTGCCAATGCCGAAAGTCAGCATATAAATATAATTGACATTTATCCCCATCAGCTTTGCTGCTTCGCGCGATTGGGACACTGCCCGAATAGCTTTTCCGAGGCGAGTATGCTGCAAGAACAAATAAAGTCCAAATGAAATCACAAGCGAGGAGCAGAAAGCGATCAGGCGTGGAATACTCATCCGTAATCCCAGCAAAGTAATCACCTCTGTCTCATAAGACACATGGATTGATTTAGGTTCAGCACTGAAAAAAAACTGCGCCAAACCGACAATCAAGGTTGATATCCCAACAAGTAATATGATCTGGTTCAGTGGGTGAGCATCCAACACTTGTTGAACCAGACCGCGCTGTATCATTGCACCCAGGATACCGATAAGCACAACGGCAAACGGGATTGATAAATAAGGGTCCAAGCCCAAAAGCGTGAACGACCAGAAAGCGGTATAGATGCCTAACATCAAGAATTCCCCGTGCGCAAAGTTGACAATCACCATGACGCCATAAATGAGTGTCAAGCCAATTGATACTAACGCATATATGCCCCCTGTGAATAAGCCATTTACCAGTGTTTGAAAAAAGATATCCGGGCTCACATCTCGCTCCTCAAAAAGGGATGGATTACCGACTTAGCAAAAACTGTCGGAAACCCTGCAAAGCAACAGCTACTACCAGCACAAAACCTTGCATAGCGTATTGCCAGTGAATAGGCAAGCCAAGTACGACCACCAGGTTTAAAAGCAGGATCAACAAGGCTGCGCCAGCAGCCGTCCCTAACAGGTTCCCGCGCCCACCCGTGAAAGTCGTGCCACCCACAATAGCTGCGGCAATTGAATTTAAGTTATAGTCGGCACCCAACCGCAGATCCACATATCCAATATAGCCACTCAAGAGCAACCCACCGAGCATTGCCAGCATCGAGCAGATTGTATGCGCAGCGATTATCACCGCATCCACTCGAATGCCAGCGTAGCGCGCCGCTGAGGGGTTTCCCCCAACTGCATAAATCCAGCGCCCAAATTGGGTTTTCCGCAGGAAGAAGATGGCGATGATATTAACAATTAACCAAACGATTAGTGCAGCAGGAATCGGCCCCACTTGCTCGAAGCTGATCGCGCGTAGTATTGCAGGGACAGTACCGCTGGCCTGGCCCTTAGTATATGCCAGGCGAGCCCCCTGAATAAAGACCAACATTCCAAAGGTCGCGACGAACGGCGGCACTTGGCGTTTGGTAATCAGTAAACCATTAGCCAGACCGATAAAAGCTGCAATGGCAAAAGCCTGGATGAAAGAAATCCAGAGTGAATTACCAGCTTGGGTCTGTACAACGATCACCGCTCCCAGGGCTAAGACAGCGCTGACCGACAGGTCGATAGAGCGTACTAATAGCACCAAAGTCTGCCCCACGGCCACTATGCCCAGCACAGCGATTTGGATTGCTAGAGTCTTCAGGTTAGTGGGCAGATAGAAGGCGGGGGCAAAAATTGCCGCAATGGCTAACACGACAACAATCATAATCGGCGCAGCCCACTGTCCCGCCAGATCTACTCCACGAACAAAGCGAGGCGAGGGGCGAAAGCTGGAGAATCGACCTGCAGTTGATTTCGGTTGGAAGGGCGCTGTATTCATGCGGACCTCGGGGATTTGTAAGCTGCCACAGTTACAAGGACAATCAACCCTAATAAAAGCTGTTGATAATAGATATTGACTTGCAATAGATTAAACACGTTTGAAAGAGATGCAAGTAATAATACTCCACCTAGGGTTCCTACCATAGAGCCTTTACCACCATATAGACTGATGCCTCCTAACGCAACAGCCACAATGGATTGGAAATCCATTCCTTCCGCAGCGCTCGGGTCGCCTACGCCGGTACGTGAAAGGAGGAACAACCCAGCAATCGCAGCGCTAATGGAACATAATATATAGGATATCACCAGGGTGCGGTTGTATCGTATAGCTGAAAGTTGCGCCACTCGCTCAGAGCCACCTACTGCAAACAAGGCACGTCCCGTACGTGTGCGGGTGGTGAAAAGGTATGCTATCACCCACATCAAAGCCATCACCAGCACATTTGCAGGAATGATCCCGATTTTGAAATCGTAGATATGTAAGTACGAAGCCGGAATACCGCGAATGGGGGTGGTGGATATAGCCAGGTTTACTCCACGCAAGATACTGGCAATCCCAAAAGTGATAATAAAGGGGTTAGCGTGCGTACGGGTGATCAACAAGCCATTAAAAGCACCCAAGAGCGTACCCATCACCAGTCCTAATAAAATGAGCGGGAGGATCATTGCAGGGTTACTATCCTGAGCGGCAAAAATAGTCGCCACGGTGAGGCCAACGATGCGCGCAACCTGGGCGACGGACATATCCATTCCGCCTGTTAGTACAACAATGCTTTGACCGATAGCAATCAATCCAATAATAATGGACTGGCGCAGGATGTTTAACAGGTTGGAGGGTGTACGAAAGTTCTCATTAGAAATCGCGGCCGTACCGATAACCAACAAGATAATCGCGTAAATCAGGATTATCGAAGCATTATTACGAAAAAACTTCGACCATTGGCTTGGGCGCGGCATCGGGTGATCGCGTGTACTTTGATAAGTCACAGCCATAGTTTGCCTTTCCGTTCTTATGCCAGTTCTGTTGCTGTCGCCAGACGCATGATCGCCTCTTCAGAGAAATCAGCCCGTTCAACTTCGCCGGCTAAACGGCCTTCGTGGAAGACCAAAATGCGGTCGCTCAAGCCAATCAATTCGGGAAGCTCAGATGAAGCCATAATCACTCCCACACCCTGGCGTGTCAATTCGCGGATGCGCATGTAGATTTCCGCCTTAGCGCCCACATCAACACCGCGTGTTGGCTCATCGAAGATTACCAGCTTGGGGTTAGCGAGCAGCCATTTACCGACAACAATCTTCTGCTGGTTGCCACCGCTCATATTTTCAGTGGAGATCTCCGGCGTGGGCGGTTTAATCTGCATGTCGCTAATCGTTTTTTTAATGGCTTCCTTTTCGGGTTGACTTCTCAAAACTCCCATCTGTAAAAACTTAGAGAGATTAGGCAATGACAGATTGAAACGCATACTCTGGTTAAGCACCAATCCAAAGGCTTTACGGTCTTCCGGAACGAGCACTAATCCGACCCGAGCTGCTGCTGCGGGTGAACGCGCTGCTGGTTTACCCATGTAAGTAATCTGGCCCGAGCGGATTGCCCCCAATCCGACCAGTGTACGGCAAACTGTCGTACGCCCGCTGCCGCCCAGTCCAGCCATTCCAACCACTTCGCCAGCTCTTACGTTAAAGCTGACATCAAAGACTGTTCCTTCCGCACACAATTTATCAACATCGAGCAGGATATCCCCTGGAGTATTGTCTTTAGGCGGGTACATATCAGTCCAGGGTCGCCCGACCATCAGGCTGACCAGTTCGGCGTTATGAGTATCATTGATATTTTTAGTCGCCATGGTCTGACCGTCTTTAAGCACAGTGACGCGGTCGGCGAGTTCAAAAACTTCATTCAGACGATGCGAGATGTAAATAATTCCGCGACCATCATCGCGCAAGGCGCGGATGACAGCAAACAGGCGATCCAAATCACGGCTAGGCAGAACAGCTGAAGGCTCATCCATGATCAAGATGCGAGCGTTGATCGCCAGGGCTTTGGCGATTTCAACGAGTTGTTGTTCTCCTATTGTCAGATATTTGACCAATTCATTCGGATCTATATGGGTTTCAGCGCCCAAGTGTTCGAGCAACTCGTATGCTCGGTCGCATCGGCGTTTCATATCGATCAAACTAAGGCGGCCGAGAGGCTGATCTCCTAAGGAAATGTTCTCAGCTACTGATAGTTCTGGAAGAAGGTTGAATTCCTGATAAACTGCGGCGATTCCCAATTCACGCGCCTGGGTGGGCCGCAGGCTATCATATGTGGTACCATTGATCTCAATGATTCCCCGATCCGGCGTATAGGCACCAGTGATAATCTTTATCAGGGTCGATTTTCCGGCGCCATTCTCTCCTACTAAAGCATGTATCTCGCCTGCCCGAAGATCGAATAACACACCAGCCAGGGCATGGATACCCCCAAACGATTTTTCTATGTGCTTTAAGGTCAGGATTGTCTGATTGGAAAGGCTATTTTTGGATATTGATACCATTTTTTCCGACCTGCCTCACCGTTTTTAATATATTTTGATGCTATGGATGCCTGCCGGTCTAGCTTTCCGGCAGGCATCTTTACTCAATCGTGATGCTTACTTACGACCAAAACCACCATTTAGATAGTAACTAAGATCTACTGTCATGGGTGGGATAAAGTCGTCATTCAATTCTGGTACATACCACTGGATGAAATCGGTTTGATCGTATGGATCAGCGCCGTCCATCAGAGTGCGCAGGCTGATGAACTTCATGATGGGCTTGCCCTGTAGGATGTCAATAGCGGTCTGCAAACAGTGCATGGACATTCCCGGAGGATCAGGTGAACCAACAAACTCGAGTTTATATTGATCCGCAAGCCGCAAGAAACCGTTGGGGACATTGACCATTGCGAATTTCGGGAACGGCTTATTGGCGTCTTCGTAAGCCAGGGCTGCGCCTAGCACCATCTCGCCACCGCCGGCCCAAATGCCATCGATCTCAGGGTTGGCAGCCATTAAGGCTTCCATCTTCTGCTTCGATGTGGCAATATTCCACTGCGCGTATTCCTCAGCGATCACCTTAATATCGGGATACTTAGCAAGGGCGTCAAGAGCGGCTGTGCGCCAGGTCTCTGTGGAGTCCACACCGGCAATGCCATTGAACAGGATGACGTTGCCTTTACCGCCCATTAATTTAGCCAGGCCATCACCGGACTTATAGGCCACTTCATAAAAGTCTACGTCTACCCGGGTTGTGAATTTATCGGACTCGATCCCGTTTGCGCAAAGCACAACCGGAATACCGGCATCGAGAGCGCGTTCGATCACTGCAACGGAGGCTGCCCGACCGAGCGGTTCCACGACGATTGCATCGGGTTTCTGCTCGATGAAATTTTCGATATCGCTGATCTGCTGATTAGCGTCATTCGTGGCTGAAACCAGTAAGGGTTTCGCCAACACACCCTGCTTCAACAGCTCCTCGCCATAACCCAGAATGCTGACATTGTATGTATTTCCCCATCCATTGGAAGGATCCTGCTGGGAAACGGCAATCGTGTAGGGGCCTTCCTTCTGATAAGCCGCCGTATCAACAGGAGTGGCAGCGTCTTTCAGGAGAGCCTTGGAATAATCCGAGGCCAGGGCTGGATCTTCGGTGGCTGCAGGAACTGGGGTGGTAACCATACCCGTCTCGCCTCTCTGATCCCAACCTGGAACAGGCCAGGTGGCCTTATTTGCAGCCAGATCATCTGGCCATACTGCAACCATTTGGCCATTCTGCCACTGGCCAATAACTGTAGGCGCTTCGTTTAATCGCCCCATTTCGTTGAAGGATGCAGATGGCCATTGGAAGCCCCACTTACCGTCTTCGAATTTGGTGGTTCGAAGGGTTTCGGCGATCACCTTGGGATCAACCGAGCATGCCTTCTCAAGAGCGTCCGCCAACAACCAGGTTGAGGCATAGGTGGTATTGTAGGTTCCACCCAGATCTTGACCGGTGTACTCCTTGAAGGCAGTCTTGAACTCCTCGGAAACGGGCAAGCTGCTCACCGGGGCAAAATCCATGGTGAAGATGATGCCCTCAGCCAATTCTGGAGTTACCTCGCTCAAGAAGAACGAAGTTGCAAAGCCGGAGCCCAGGGTAACGATCCCCATCTTGGGATAATATCCCTGCTCCTTGAGTTGCTTTACAAATTGGGGAGTATCGGCGTTGCCAACGATGAACCAGACATCCGGATCAGCCTGTTTCACACGCAGGATCGTATCCGTAAAATCGTTCGTGTTCGCTTCGAAGGTGAAATTCTCCAAAAGCTCAAGACCCTCGGCTTCAGCCGCCTTCTCCCAGGTTTCAGCAACTTCCTTGCCAAAGGACATATTCGGGACGGTAATCACTGCAGTTTTCGCGCCTTGATCTTTCGACCACTTAACATTATAAGCGCCCCAGTCCTGAAGCAGGGAGACTGTTTGGAAGACGTACTTAAGACCACGTTCTGTGATCGTACCATCTAAAGCATTTGGAACGATATAAGAAACCTGGTACTTTTCAGCAACTTCAGAGGATGGCACAGTCGTTTGGCTTAGGGCTGATCCGAATACCGCGACAACTTTTTCCTGGGTAATCAGACGCTCCATTTCGGAGTTGCCAATTTCAGCCTTGCTTTGCGTGTCTCCTTTAACCAATTCGAGCTTTGCGCCGCCCAGGCACTTAATGCCGCCAGCTGCATTAATCTCATCAATCGCCATCTGGTGAGATTTGATATATGGATCGCCAGCCCAACCGGCATCAGGTCCGGTTAGTGAGTACAAAGCGCCGATTTTCACAACTTCGACCTTCGCCTCGGGTGCGTCAGGCACTTGGGGCGCCTCGGTGGCAACAGGTTTCTCCGGTGTGGGGGTTTCAGCCGGAACGCAGGCGCTCACTAACATAACGAAAACAGTGAGCAGAATAATCAATTTGAATAGGTGTTTCATTGTTTTTCAACTCCTCGACATTAGGGAATTATATTGAACGGCAAATTTCTAGGGGATATGGACGATTGTTCTATTCGCTATCAAGTGCCTCCTTTCAAGAATTACATGATCCATCAAATCTAAAGAGGATTAAAAAGGTTATGTCTTGCTCTATATAATTGGTATTCCCCTGGGGATTGTATGACAGGAAACCCTTCCACGATTAGCATAGCATAAACAGAATCAGAGAAGTATCAAGAAGTAATAAAGAAACTATAAAGATCAATACCAAAAACTAGCTGTTTCCAATTTGGTTGCAGTTCTCCCCCAGTGAAAAGGTGCGCGATCACTCAATAGAGATCTGCGACAAAACGATACCCAATACCCGGTTCAGTCAAAATATATACCGGGCGAATCGGGTCATCCTCAATCTTATGCCGCAACTGGGAAATGAACACCCGCAAATATTCTCGTTCTTCACCATAAACATTCCCCCATACAGCTTTAAGCAACTCGCGATGCGAAATCACTTTCCCAGAATGCCGGGCCAGGTAGATCAGGATATCGTACTCGCGTGGAGTAAGTTTGATGATTTCCCCACGCAAGCGCACCTGGCGCGCTTCTGTATCTATTAGCAAATCCCTGCTCAAGATCAACCGATCCTTATCCATTCGCCCTGTATTCATCAAGCCCCACCGTCGCAGTGAGGCGCGGACGCGAGCCAGAAATTCCTCCATCCCAAAAGGCAACACCAAGTAGTCATCTGCCCCAACATCCAAAGCGTCAATTTTCGTTTTTTCAGATCCTATGGCCGACAAAACAATAATCGGTGAGAGGCTTAATTTGTGCAGTTGAGTGCAAATCACCAGACCATCGACATCAATGGTAGTAAAATCCAGGTTCAGCACGAACAGATCTGGGCTGAATGAGGATGCCATCAAATATGCATCCTGATCATCCAGAGCCACAGCCACTTCATAGCCGCGACCAACCAGATTGCGGCGTAATGTGCGCAAGATATTCGGTTCGTCTCCAATCAGCAAGATTTTATTCACGGCCATATCTTGTAACGAAAACATCTACCTATTTATGCCTGCTTTGAGATTGGTATACATAGTCGCAATATTGGTGCGCGCTCTGGCTCCTCCAATGCCCTAACAGAAATCCCTTGAAGATGGAGAATTTCACAAGCAATATTCAATCTTAGGATATTCTCGGACGACAAGAAATCAACCGCCTCCGTTTGTGTTTTACATTGAGTCATCTGGTCAACCGCCTCAATGATTACCCGATCTACCCCAATAAACTCCAACTCCCAACAGTCTGTGGTTTCACTTGCGACAACACGGACAGGGCCAGAGGAGTCCCGTGTAAAGAATATATCATATAGTAATAACAGGCTTTTTGTCAGGTATTCATAATCAACGAACACAGGGTTCCCGTCAGTTGGAAAGGAAACCTCGAGCTGGATATCTGGTCGCTTCCTTAAAAAGCTTGCTTGAGCAGCAGATAATATCTCCTGAATCATTTGTTCATCGTTTTTAAGTACCAAGCTGTTTGCCTGAGAGCGAAAAGCCAGCGTTAATAATACGATCAAATCAGAGACCTGGTTTACACTGCTATTAATTGTCTCTAAAAACTCGTGCTGGTTGGCGCTATCCCAAAAAATGTCGTAACTCAGCAAGCTCGAGACTGCAGCCTTAATTGATGCAGAATATACTTGTAACTTACGGCTTGTCTCTGCGAGCAATTTCCAGGTAACAACATTCTGGGCTTTGAGTTTCTCCACCTCTCTTTGTAATGCTTGATGTTGTTGGAGAAGTTGGTTGTAGGATAAAGACTCTTGTTCCAAGGTTTCATTATTCATGAGTCGAATTCACCTTCGAGAAAAGAAATCAAACTTCAAATAATTCAACAGCGGGGTGGCGAGAACCAATACGCAGGCCACGTTTATTTGCCAAATTCTCCGGTAGTTTTCTCAAGCTGGAAATCATCACTTGTTCACCGCCGCTATGCAAAAATTCTGAAGCGGCGTTAAGAGCACTCTGCACTGATCCCGATTGGATGGTTTCTTGGCGCAAAATTTCATCGAGATTGCTCAATGAAATCACATTTAATTGATCCTTGATCAATCCGGAGCGGATGAATTTATCATCTCGATCGACAATCATCATCAATATATTAGCCTTGACCTTCTGGGCCACCATACAGGCTACCTGCTCTGTATCAATAACAGCCTCTGTTCCTTCCATTATCCCCTGGTTGTTGCGCAATACTGGGATACCTCCGCCGCCGGCGGCAATCACAATATGTCCTTCGGTTACCAGGGAATCGATTTCGTCCATTTCTAATATTTCCAGAGGATGTAAAGATGGCACGCCTCGACGGTAGCCCCGACCTGGTTCTTCAACGATTTTCCACTTGCGCGCCTGGCGATATTGTTCGGCTTTATCGCGATCAAACCACGGTCCAATGGCTTTTAGGGGTGCCTGCTCCAAATTTCCAGACTCGACCAGTGTTTGGGTTAAGATACAAATTACCCTACGATCTATTTTATGATTCTGCAGTGTGTTTCTTAATGCCTGGGAAATCATATATCCAGTTGCCCCCTGAGTGTCTGCTCCACAGACGTCTAGTGGAACAGTGTGTAAGGCATGTCCCGCAACCTCGGAACGAAATAGCACGAAACCAACCTGTGGCTTGTTGCCATGTAATACAGCCAGCTTAATTTCAGGAATAAGGAGCGGAGATAACCCTTCAGCTAATTCCCTTGCATTCAGCTTTTGATCAGCGATCGTTGGACCATGACCATTTGCTAAAGCTTCACCACTGACTAAGGCTACGACTGTTCCGCTCATATTCATACTCTCCATAATGATAATCTTAAGAGAATTACTTCGGCGAGCTTAATTTTACTTGTTATCCAACATTACGGAAGTAGAATTTGTCACCCTTCTGTCATATTCCTAAACCCCTAATAACGGCTGTAGCCCCAGAACCGCTCCGGAACGGCCAGGAGCGGCTCTAGCCCGGCGCGGTGGATCACCCTGTCGGCGGACTGCTGGGCGAGATCCAGCACAGTATCCTCGTCTACCGTGAGCGCCCGGCGGTTCTCCATCACGATGCGCCCATCGACTATTACCGTGTGTACATCACTGCCCTGTGCAAAATAAGCGATGCGATAGGCGGGCATATTCAGTGGCATCAGGTGTGGCTGTGCCATATTCACCAGGATGATATCGGCCTTCTTGCCAGCTTCCAGCGAACCAATCTCACGCTCCAGCCCCAAACAGCGAGCCGCGTCGATCGTTGCCATCTCGAGCGCCTTGCCTGGCGGCAGCACATTCGGGTCGCGGTAATATGTACGGTGGTAACGCATGAGCTGGAATATGTGCCGGAACATATCATAACTGCGGTCAGGTGCCACGCCGTCTGAGCCAATCATCACGGCCACTCCGGCGTCGAGCAGCTCAGGCACCGGGCAGCGTCCCATGATTGACATGATGGCGCTCGGGTTGTGCACGATTTTCGTGTCCGTCTGGCGGCAGATATCGATTTCGGAGGCGGTCAGGTCAATGGAATGGGCCAGGAGCGCGTCAGGACCGAGCAAATCCAGCATTTCATGAGCGAACTTGACCGTTCCGCGAGAATGCCCGTCCTGTGTAAAAAGTAGTCCGTACTTGCGCCCCAGTACGCGCGCCTCAGAAGCTTGGACCTTCAGGTCGTCCAGCTCGGAGGCGTTGGTAAAGCTCTTGCCCGGGTGGACAGTAGGGGAGGTGATACAAATTGAAATCCGCCCTCCGCCGCGGCCATGGCAGTGCTGCACCAGCTCCTCGCTCACACGCAGCTGCTGCTCAAACGAGATCATCACATCCCGGCGTGACTCTCCATGCCAGGTACAGTAGCGGCGCGGGAATGGCGGCTTGCCGGGACCGACCGCTAGGAACTCCCGAATGCCTATCTGTTCAATGGCATCGCAGTGGCGCTCGCCATACGCCGGGTCATCGGTACGCATAACAGTATCGCCCCCCCCCAACAGATTAACGCTGGTGGTAGTGCCGCATTTCAAGCGCTCCAGCCCGCTCAGCAACGCATCGGCATACCAGAACTCTTCGTCTGAAGCCTGCTGGTAAATGCGGAAGCACGCGTCATTCCATAAATCCAGCAGGTCAGCCCCCAACGACTTGACCAGAGCATGCCCAGCGTGAGCGTGTCCATCGATCAAGCCCGGCATCACAACCATGCGGTGCGCGTCAATTACGCGCCGGGCCGGGAAGGCAGAGTTAATGTCCTCCCCGGGAGCAACTTCTTCTCCGCTACCCACGGCCAGGATGCGGCTGCTATCCACAGCCAGCACGCCGTTCTCAATAATGCGCCGTTGCGGGTCCATGGTTATCAGGGTTCCGTTCACAATGAGAAGATCGATCATAGCAGCTCCATGATAAATTTTTCATCGGGGATTTTGGGCAGCTTCGTTGGCCAAAATCTCCACAAGCTTTTAAACCAAATGGCATGCTATCCAATGGTCTGGGGCAACTTCGCGCCAGGCGGGGGTTTGCTCGGCACACAAATCGGTGGCCATTGGGCAGCGGGTGTGAAACCGGCAACCTGACGGTGGTGCTATCGGGCTGGGCACCTCACCTTCAAGAATGATTGGTTCGCGAATTTTCTCTATGGCTGGATCAGGTACAGGTACACCAGATAGCAAGGCTTTAGTATAAGGATGCATAGTATTTTCAAACAAGTTATTACTTGTGGTCAATTCTACAAGCTTACCAAGATACATCACGGCTATCCGAGTACTAATAAAACGGACCATACTTAAATCATGAGCAATAAACAAATAGGTTAATCCAAGTTTTTCTTGCAGGTCGCGTAAAAGATTGATGATTTGTGCCTGGATTGATACATCAAGCGCTGAGATGGGTTCATCACATACAATAAATTCAGGGTTAGTAGCGAGCGCGCGGGCTATCCCAATCCTTTGCCTTTGGCCACCGGAAAATTCATGCGGGTAACGATTAATAAAATCTTCATGCAAGCCTACCAGTGACAGTAATTCTCTTACGCGATCCTGTGTTTCTCTGGAATTTTTGGATAAGTTAAAATTATCGATCGGTTCACTGATGATTTTGTAGACTGTCATGCGTGGATTTAAGGATGCATACGGGTCCTGGAATATCATCTGGATATATTTGCGCGTAAACCTAAGCTCTTTCGTTTTTACTTTCGTGAGGTCATCACCTTTATAGATGACCTCGCCTTCCGACGGACGTTGTAATTGAACGATACAACGCCCAGTTGTGCTTTTACCGCAGCCACTCTCTCCAACCAAACCCAATGTTTCGCCTTTATAGATATCGAAAGTAATTCCATCGACAGCTTTAACTGCTCCGATCTGCTTATGAAAAATGACCTGGCGCTTGATTTCAAAGTGCTTTTTCAGATTGATTATTTTCACTAAAGCATCTCGATCAGTCATCGCGGCTCCCCTGTATCAATGTTTACCCAACAAGCTGTCTTATGCTTTATACCTACATCAACCAACATAGGTCTTTCATCCAGGCAGCGCTGAATCACATATATACAACGCTGCGCAAAAGGGCAGCCTTTCGGTAGATCAGTCATGTCCGGAGGCATACCATCAATTGACAATAATTTATCCTCCTTTAAACGCATACCCGGCAATGAGCCTAATAAACCTTTTGTATAAGGATGTGCAGGGTGATGATAGAGGGAATACACATCTGCTTTTTCCACAATAAATCCCGAATACATGACCAGAACTTTTTCGGCTAATCCCGCAGTGATACCCAGATCATGGGTTATCCAGATAATCGCCATATTCAATTCATCACGCAGACTCTTAATAAGGCGTAGAATTTGTGCCTGGATGGTTACGTCTAGGGCAGTAGTCGGTTCATCTGCGATTAAAATGCTTGGATTACATGCGAGCGCCATTGCAATCATCACACGCTGGCGCATTCCACCCGAGAATTGATGGGGATAATCCTTTACCCGGCTACTTGGATCAGGAATCCCCACCATTGTAAGCATCTCTATTGCGCGGGTAGATGCCTGTTTATGAGTCAATTTAAGATGGAGTTCCATTGACTCGGTGAGCTGCTGATTAATCGACATGACAGGATTAAGTGATGTCATCGGGTCTTGAAATATGATGGAAATCTCTTTACCTCGAACCGATTCGATCTGCTTTTCGCTCATTCTCACTAGATCTTCCCCCTTGAATAATGCTTTACCATTGACAAGATTGCCAGGTGGACACGGCACAAGCTGCAACAGAGAGTGTACTCCCACACTTTTCCCCGAGCCGCTCTCCCCTACAATGCCAATGGTTTCTCCTTCAGACAGCGTGTAAGAAATCCCATTTACGGCCTTTACCAATCCATCCTGAGTTATAAATTCAAACTCCAGGTTTTCGACTTGCAAAATTAGATGTTCAGGTTGTTTCATAGTTGACATATCAATCGATTAGTAATAAAAAACTATCCGAAGAACCTCAGATCTTTCTAAATTGGTTATAAATTCATCCTAGGATCTAGCGCATCCCGCAATCCATCACCGATGAAGTTGATGCAGAGGACCGTAATCAGGATGAAAAATCCCGGATAAAGAGCGATCCAAGGCGCTTCCCAAAGATAGCTTTGTGCGTTATACAGCATATTCCCCCAACTAGGTGTTGGTGGTTGCACTCCCAAGCCCAGATAACTGACGCCAGCTTCGGTCATCAAGGCATATCCCACACCCAGCGTGCAAGCTACTACAATCGGAGCTAAGGTATTTGGGATGATATGTTGGGTAATGATCTTGAAATCGCTAGAACCAACCATCTGAGCGGCTTGAACAAATTCAGTTTCCTTAAGGGAGAGAAAATTTGCTCTAACAATCCTTGCCAATTGCATCCAGCTTAAGCCGCCTATCACCAGAATTAAAGTCCCAACATTTTGGCCGAAAATCACAGCTAACACAATCGTTATAAAGAGGACCGGTACACTCATCACAGCATCTGTAAAACGCATGAGCAGATTATCAATCCGTCCACCATAGTAACCTGCGAGTGCACCAAAAAGCGTACCAATGATCACGGCCACAATGGCTGCCAGAAATGAAACACTTAGCGAAATCCGGCTAGCGTAGATTAGTCGGGCAAGAATATCGCGTCCTATCTCATCGGTGCCTAACCAATGGGAAGCAGAAGGTTCTTGCAGCATAATAAATGGCTGCGGACGAATGGCAAGATCTTCGGGGATTAACATCGAGGCCGAAATAGCCATCGTGACCTCGACAAATAGTACGATCATCGAAATCACCGCAGGTTTGTGTCGCAGTAACCGGCGCACAGCCATCAAAAACAGATTGCGTTTTTTGCCAGTTTCATTTTCGGTTGGTAAACCATTTTGTGAAACAGCTACCGGGGATGTGGCCATGAGAAAAAACCTTTCACGAGACTCTGATTCGTGGATCAATAAAACCATACACAATATCAGCAACCAAATTGAAAAAAATTACCAAAATAGAAATGAAAAAAACCAACCCCATCAGTACGGGATAGTCTGCCCTGGCTGCATGATCAACAAATAATCTCCCCATGCCGGGCCAGGCAAAAACCTGCTCAGTAATTAACGCACCGCTAAATTGTAGAGGAATATCCATTGTGATCAATGTTACTAAAGGGATCATGGCGTTTCTGAATACATGCCGCCAATTGACAGTATTTTTGCTTAAACCTTTTGAATAAGCGGTCCGTATATAATCCGAACGTATCACGTCCAAGCCGCTCGATCGCAGATATCGAATGTAGCTGGCAGTTGATGTAACCGCTAAAATACTAGCGGGTAAGAGCAGATGCTTGATCAACTCTATAAAGCTTTTTTCCTTTGCTAAATCGTACATACCTCCGGCAGGTAAATAAGGGAGTCCCCACTGTTGCAATTTGACCGAAAAGAGCATAATAGCAATCAGACCCAGCCAGAAGGTTGGAAAGGCAAAGGCAATAAATGAACAACCAGTAGAAAAATGATCGAAAATTGAATACTGATGTACTGCGGCATACAGTCCTGTGGGTATTGCAATCAGCAGCGTCAATGTGAATGCAGTCCCCATCAGGATCAAAGTATTCGGTAAACGTTGGAGAATCATTTCTGATACCGGCTGGAAGGTATACAAAGAAGTCCCCATGTCGCCCTGAAGCATATCTCTTAGCCAATAAAAATATTGAACGATAATTGGCTTGTCCCATCCATAGGCTTTGATAATGCGGTCGCGATCTTCGGCGCTAATGCTGGTGCTTTGGCCGTACATCGACATCGGATCACCGCTCGCCCTGATGAGAAAAAAGGAGAACATCGATATCAAAAATATTAGGGGGATTGCCTGAAGTATCCTGCGGGTCAGATATGCACCCATACGCCCTCTCTTTGTATTTGTTCCGGAAGCTGGTCTTCTTTCAGGTGTCCGGAATGTTTATATGAAGTCAGGCTGTTGATCTGCGAATCAGTTCGTTTGCCCGTTACTTGCCCGGATGACTTAAAATATTCAATGCATCGATTGATCGGGCAACAAATCTATTTACTTTCAAATGCCATTTTACCGCGCTGCATCACCCAGCGAACATCTTGTAATGACTTGATGTTTTGAAGCGGATCATCTCTAACAGCGATTAAGTCCGCTTGTTTTCCTACCTGAATTGAGCCAACCTCTTGTTCAATTCCAAGGCATGCAGCTGCCGCCGAAGTCGAGACTCGAATCGCTTCCATCGGCGACATCCCGGCTGCCACCATTAATTCAAGTTCCTGGGGGCTTTTGCCTGCCGGTGATAATCCGGAGCCGGTAGCATCGGTTCCCATAGCGATCTTAATCCCTGAGTGGATTGCCAGGCTCATAAACCTGTCTTCGCTCGCCAGGTGTGCCCTCACCTTTTTCATGACCCAATCCGGGGTATTGAACTTTTCCCCATGGTTAACCAGCCGGTGAGAAACAAACAGTGTTGGGACAAGCCAAGTGCCGCGTTTCAGCATCAGATCACAGCATTCCTCATCCAAACCAGAGCCATGTTCGATTGAATCAACCTCCGCTTCAACCGCAGCTTTGATCCCTGCAGCAGCGTGCGCATGAACAGCAACACGCACACCCAGACGATGTGCTTCATCGACAATAGCCATTAATTCAACCGGTGACCATTCAAGAATATCCGGACGGCTAGCTTCTTGAGTTGTGATAGCCCCCGTAATCACTGTCTTAATGAAATCAGCCCCATCGCGAAGCTGCTCGCGTACCGCTTTTCGGCAGTCATCAGGTCCATCTGCCAGTCGCGGGCAGAAGGTTCCAGATCGCTGCGCCCATTCCAACGGCATTGCATGAGTATCATCGCTGCCGCCCGTCCGAATGATCATGTGCCCGCTTGGCAAGATGCGTGGTCCGGGAACAGCACCTTCGGCGACGGCTTGCTTCATAGAGAGGGCAGTACGGCTGCCGCACTCGCGTACCGTGGTAACCCCAGATTCAAGATGCTTGCGCATGTCCGCTACTGCGCGGGCCGCTCTTAGACCATCCGTTGCAAAAACCAGGTCCATAGGATTCATAGTCCGCTGACCCAACAAGTGGATATGAGCATCGATCAATCCCGGAAGGACTGTCATTCCATCCAAATGGATGATTTCAATCCCTTCCGTTAGGGGGATTTCATATTGATTTCCAACTGCCTGGATAATTCCATTTTCTATCAGGATTATGCCAGATTCGATCGGTTCAGATCCGGTACCATCGATAAGGTTAGCACCAATGATTGCTTTCATGTCCACTCCCGATTGGAATGATTGTAAATCCACTGAGAACTGCACTTTGCAGTGAGATAATACTGTTCGAGCGGTTATTTCGGTTTTTATTCAATAACCGCTCGATATTCCTAGCCAGCTGGTCTACGCTTTTTCAATATACCAGTCAGCAGCATTCCACATCAGGCCTGTCAAACCTCCCGCCATTGAAGGTTTGATCCCTTTAACGGTATTTGCAACGCTGTGGATGTTGACGCGATCGTACATAGGCAAGACAGGATATTCGTCATAAAAGATCTCCTGGACCTTATCCAAGATCTCTTTGCGCTTCTTTGCGTCTACCTCGACCAGTTGAGCCTCAAGGAGTTCGTCAAGCTCCTTGTTCTTTAATCCAGGGATGTTAAAGCCGTTTGGATTCTCGCTGGTAGGTATCTGCGAAGAGTGCCAGTATGGATACATATTCGGATCAGTACTTCCCAAACCACCCGTCGAACCATGCCACTCATACTCGCGCGACATATAACCTTTACCGGTGTCAAAAGTTCCGAAGAAGACGGACGCAGGCTCGTTGCGGATCAGCATTTCAGCACCCACGTCTTTGAGGTTGGCTTGAATCATCGCCTGGATCGTCTCACGGGTCTGGTTTCCAGCAGTGGTTCCATGTGTAAAACTGAGCCGCAGACCATCTTTCACGCGAATGCCATCGCTTCCAGGTACCCAACCTGCCTCATCGAGCAATTTCCGCGCCTCATCAGGATCAAATGGATACGGCATAATGTTAAGATTCTCCCAAGGAGAATTATCAAGGTCGTTTTTGGCAATTTCTGTCTTGCCATGTAAAATCGTGTCGACAACTGTCTGCCGATCGGTCGCAATCGAGATTGCTTTACGAACCTTTACGTCGCCAAAGATCGGATGGGGCTTGGTAATATCATCCTTTTCCACCATCGTGAAGTAATATCTTTCCCAATTTGAAGATGGAACAATGCTCAAGTAAATTGAGTCGACTTCTTCAAGTGTGGGGATTTGAGCTTCCGTGTAATCTACACCGATACCAATATCGCCTGTTTTCGCTTGCGCCAGGACGGTGTTGCGATCGGGTACGATCTTGAAGATCAGTTTATCAATGAATGCTTTTGGCTCACGCCAGTAATTCGGATTTCGTTCCAAGGTAATATGGTCGCCAGGTACCCATTCCATGAACTTATAGGGTCCATTGCCAACGGGCTTTTTCCCGAACTCCTCGGAAGTCATCTTACTTTGAACATGTTCTGGAAGTAGCGGCCAGAGGGCTAAACACTCATCGATGAAGGGGACATAGATATTCTTCATCTTCACAATGGCTGTCAGATCATCCTGTAAGGTAATCGTATCGATGTCTTTCCAACCAGTTGTCATGACGGCATTGTTAATCGGATTCAGCAGGAAATCAACGGTAAATTTCCAGTCTTTCATCGTGCAGGGAGTGCTGTCTTCCCACACAACTCCTGGCCGCATTTTAAGCGTATATGTCAGGCCATCTGCAGAAACACCTCCATTCTGAATGGTAGGTACCTCTGTCAGCAGGGCAGGTTCCAGGATGCTATCAGAGTTATATCGTAGCAGCGGCTCGAACATCGGATAAAGCATCATGGTAGCAAAAGCTATAGGGGTTCCAACCAAAATCCAATTAAGTGTATGGGCTTCTTGGTAGCATCCTAATACCAGGGTTCCACCAATCTTTCCCGCATTAGGATCCGTTACAGCTGCAGGAGATTCTGGTTTTTCAGTCTCGGTGACTGGCGCTGGAGTCTCAGGGCTGCATGCAGCCAGAAATGTTCCGGCCATTGGTACAGCAGCACCAATTGCAAGCAAGCGCAGGAATTCACGCCGACTTATCCTGCTGAACTGGGGTGAATCCTGACTGTGATCTTGATTTTGATTCATCGCATTCTCCTCTTTATATGTCGGTCGGATAGTTTCATTCAAACGTTTCCACGGGTCATCCGCCAGAAAAATTCTATAAGACACTCTCCTTTCCCATAATTACAGTACAGCCAAGGTGCAGTCAGTTATCAACATTAAGAAAGAAAGCGCAATACAATATGTATTGCGCTCATTGATTCGGCCACGCCAAGCTCTTATTCAGCTAGTGCTGCCTACAATAACTCAAATAAAGTGGTTAGAATGTAAATAAATTTACAACTGTCTGGATGAAGATGAAGAATACTTTTCTAAGCGATGACGTATAAACGCTCACTTTGAGTGTAGCAAATATTAGATCAAAAGTATATAAGGAAACCATAAAGAATCTGTTAAGATTATCTTCTTGTGTTTAGTTTGACAATGTCAGATTAAGTTTGAACATCCGCCTTACGTCGCTTACGCAAACGGCTAGCGGTTGAACGGGAACGATTGACAAGATGTTTGACGACTTGAGCTTGGGCTTCTTGGGGA
>Ga0172370_10001469_pt1 | contig 35736 bp, 33 predicted proteins | sample LakKiv5m_FD_114538 | JGI IMG/M metagenome (GOLD analysis project Ga0172370, IMG submission 114538) | Freshwater microbial communities from Kabuno Bay, South-Kivu, Congo - kab_022012_11.5m | ecosystem: Environmental > Aquatic > Freshwater > Lake | place: Democratic Republic of the Congo...
AATCCCTGCTCGGCTATATATGGCAAAATTCTCTTCGACAATTTTGCCAACCTCGCGGGATAATCGTACGCATTCATCCCAGGGCTGAAGCCCTGGGTTTTCTGCTTGCACGATTTATAAATATTCCATACACTCCCGCTGATGATTATCTTAAACTTTCTTTAATGCCGTGAGTTCCGTAATAATATTACCGGCCCATTTGTAAACATTGTTTTCCGTAACGATCTTACGCATATTTTCCATGCGTTTTATTTTCTCGTCCTGCGGCATTTCAACGGCAGTCTGGATCGCATCGGCAAATTCCTCCACCGAATAAGGATTAACAAAAAATGCATCCGTCAACTCCCGCGCAGCTCCGGTAAACTGGCTCAAAATCAATACGCCCTGAGAACCTTTTTTAGCGGCGACATACTCTTTTGCCACAAGATTCATGCCGTCATGGAGCGAACTCACGATACAAATATCAGCCAGAAGATAATACGAATCTATCTCTTCCGGAGCGAAGTGCCTCTTAAGATATACGATCGGTTTCCAATCGCCTTCCTTGTACTTCCAGTTTTTCTTTTCAACCAATTCATCAATTTCAGCCATAAGATCGTGATATCGTTTAATGTGCGTACGGCTTGGGGACCCTAATTGGATAAATACGATTCTCTTTTTATACTGGGGATATTTTTCAAAGAACCTGTCGATAGCAAGAATGCGCTCAACGATCCCTTTCGTATAATCGATGCGGTCTACGCCGACCATAACGATCTTTCCTTGCAGTCCAAATTCGTTACGTATAATCTCCATGGGTTTTCTAATGTCGGCCTCGGACTTATGAGATCCCGAATGCCCATTGATGCTGATAGGAAAAGCGCGGACAAATGTTTCTCTGCCTGAACGCGACACACTGAACTTTTCTGTATCAACACGCGACTCAAGGAGTCTGTTGGCGGTATCAAGAAAATTATTGCAGTGGTTCTGTATATGGAATCCCACCAAATCACACCCCAGCATCCCATCCAATATTTCCTTACGATAAGGACAGATAGAAAAGCTTTCAGGATTAGGCCAGGGGATATGCCAAAAAAGGGCCACAATAGCATCCGGCCTTTTTTCTTTGATCATTTTTCCCAAGAGAGTAAAGTGATAATCCTGGATAAAAACAAACGGACTCTTGGCAGGAAGTTCTTCAAGAAGGCTATCGCAGAATTTTTGGTTAACTTTCTTATATATTTGCCAATCGTTTTCCGTGAATATTGGCCGGGCGTGAGTATTATGACACAATGGCCAAAGACCCTCGTTTGAAAACCCGTAATAATAACCGTCTTCTTCTTCCTTAGAAAGCCAGACTCTTTTAAGGATATAACGATTATCTTCGGGAGGAATCCCGAGCTTATCTTTAGAATTCACAAATTTCCTATCTGCGTTTCCCGCGCCATGCGCCACCCATGTTCCTCCGCAGGCGCTAAGGATCGGATGAATTGCCGTAACAACGCCGCTAGCAGGGCGCAGACATTTGGCAACCCCAGTCGATTCATCGATCACATGCATGTAGGGTTCCCTGTTGGAAACAACAAAAAAAGCATTGTCTCCGAGTTTTGCGTGAACAAGATCCCTTAATTTCGCCTGCGTCCAGATATCCTCTTTCTGTAATCGCGCAGTTGCTTCATCAGAAAGAGTCCGGCGCGCCACACGAAGACTCAAAGCAACCTGTTCGACTTCGCTGGCGAGTTTGCCGATGTCCCCTCTTTCTTTTATCGGATGCTTAACGTCCGTTTCACCCCTTTGAAAATGATGAAACCATTCCGTCAGTCTTTGTACGGGCAAAATGAATATGCGCCATTGGATCAAACCCGCTATTAAAGCTATGGAAAGTATCAGGAAGATCAAAGTAAAACTGATGCGTCTCCAGGATTCTGCGATCTGCGTAAACACATACGAAGTATCATAGACAACCTCCACAAGGCCCAAAACATTATCCTCGTCTCCTACAACAGGCAGGATATAGCTGTAAAAAGAGTAGTCCTTAAACTGTTCTATTGAACCGCGAGGGGTTTTGGTGGCAATGATATCGTGAAGATAAAGCTTATCTTTTTGCTTCCAGTCGGCTATTCTTTCTGTGATAGCCATAACCTGGCCGTCCTTATCGTAAAGAACGCAACCCTGCAACCGTTCCCGCTTCTGAAAACTCTCGACAAGACGATTGGCGGATTTTAAGTCGTTGTTGGCAAAAATGTAGCTTGCGGTGACTTCGATGCTTTCAGCCACAGACCTGGCCTTCCTTTGAAGGTCATCATGCAATCTCTCCTCTTCAAAACGGCCCTGAATGACGCCGTAGACGGTAAAGATAACGGCAGCAATAATAACGATAGGCAAGATAAATAATAGAATTTTTTTCATTCAATCTCCGATAAAAAAACCGCTACCCGTCTTAAAATAGACAGATGGCGGCCCGACCATCAATAAATTGCTCCTCCGGGGGTTCTTATCCCCGAACCCTTTAAAACAATATTTTTAACTCATCTACATCCGATATTTATTATAGGGCAAGATTTCTTAAAAACAATTATTTCTTAATGTTTATCTTTCTTAAAATTTTTAATACCGCTCCGATAAAGCTTATCTCCCGAAATTTAAAATCTGGTATTAACGTTTCTATTTCTTTGCCTATTTCAACTTGTATGGACGCCGATTTCCTGACTACCAACACCTAAGCAAAAAATATCCCTACCTTGAAAACATAAAAGGGAATCAATGGTATAACTACGCATTGATTCCCTTTTTCATAAAAAGATGGTTGCGGGGAGACGATTTGAACGTCTGACCTTCAGGTTATGAGCCTGACGAGCTACCTGGCTGCTCCACCCCGCGATAGGCTCTTATACTAACACAAAAAACGTTATTCGCAAGGATTTATATTCTCTCTCCGGAGAAAAAATCCTGTGGCTATTGGACCTAAATACCGTGAAGAAATACCGGGGAATAAAGATATTACTGTGAGACAGGCACGTTCGTTTTCTTCTGAAACGAAGAGGCGGTCAAAAGATCGAGAATAAGCCTTTTGGTTTTATAATCAGGATTATCAAGAACCCCTCGCTCTTGCTTCAACAATGGCTCCAGCAACGCCGTGGTATCCTCTCTATTAGCTTTCTTTTGCTGAAAATCGTTCAAAATCTTCCTTACTTCTTTCCGTATCTCCAGAATCTTCTGCTCATACTGGAATAATTCAGGCATATTTTTTTCAAGCCACTTTACCTTAGCGTCTTGCATAGATAAGAGCTTCTCATCCATATACGTCATAATCTCCGCGGCATCGAATGAATAGCAAAAACTACATATAAAGCTTAAACAACTAAGAACAACCAAAATCTTTCTTTTTTGACTCATAAATAACGCTTTCAAATATCCAGCCAAAATACTTTAGCCGTCTTTAACTCACAATCATCAAGGAAAATTGGAGGGGCATCCAAACTCGAAACTGGTAACGCATTTGGTATGTCCACAACCATCATGCACAGGCATATCCCCCGGCTGGCAACCCGGATTACTCAATGCTTCTTGTATCGCTTTGATCTTATCTTCTATATCCGTCATCCACTTGCTTAACCATATATTCTTATCTTTAACATAGACATCGTTCATCGCGCCGGGGCCCGCGACATCGAGCTTGGATTGAACATTCTCAAACTTTTGAGCGAAAGGAACACCACCGATCCCGACGTTTCCTTCCACCAGTAAGTTAGTAGCTTCTTCGATCAAGGTCGTACATTTCCCGGAAACCCAACAGGCGGCCGACGGCTGAGAAAAATTCTTCCCGATAGCCATTCTCTGGCTGCGTAGTTCCTGATAATCGCCATACGGAACAGGATAATACGTAACGATTGAAAGTTCTTCTTTTTTTACAGTGGATTGTTGGGCGTGACTAACGGCAAAGACAAAAGACAAAATCAGAAAAAAACATAGGATTCTGTATTCTCTCATAGCTACCCTCCCCTTCAAATAGATTACTACTAAAAAAACAGACTTCAAGTGTTTCTTGCTCAAAACCAGCCAAACTGGCAAAAATCAGGCGTACTGTTTAATAAGTCTGCTACCCTATACAAGACTCGATGACACAGGGTATTTCAACTATATCTTGTATCCAGGATCTGGCATCTTTGCATCATTCTTTATCCTCTCCGCTCTGCCACGACCTTCTCGATCTTTTCAATCAACTGTGCCGTAAGGTTGGTGATCTCAAAAGGCAGGACTTTTAATACCTCAAGGTCGTTCTTTACCGACTTCAAAGAAGCCAATATCTTGCGGATCTCCATCTCATCGCTACGGTCTTTTGCCTCTTCCGGGCTATATTCCTCGCGCTGACGGATCAATGACGTCAGGTCTCTCTTTAACGCCTGCGCTTCGATTCCTTCTTCCAGGACTTTATTGCGAAATTCGCCGTATGACTCTTTATCCAAAGCCTCTTTGCTTTTGGCTTTACGCAAAAGGTCGACAGCTTCAACACTGGGCAACTTGGCAGTTTCTATCTCCTCGCGCCGCGCTTTCGTTAAATATGCCGGCTCCTCTTTCTCCAAAAAGAAGTACGAACGAAGCAACTTCATCGCAGTCACCTTTTTTATCCCGATCTCTTTAACGATATACCCTTCAAAAGTCAAATACCCCCATTGCCGGAATAATTTATCTTTCGATACGGTATACAATGACTGCCCCAGGCTCATCCAGGAAGTCTTAAAGTTCTTGGCGCACTGCAAAACGTGATAGCGCAGGGAATCTTCCGGCAACTCCTGCATCTTCTGGGAAATACTGCGTAAGGACGCTGATTTCATGACTTCGGGTTCTTTCTGTGGTATTGGGTTCATAACTACTCCTGTATTCTGTATTGCGTCGTGAGTACTGAGTATTGCGCAAATCAAAATAAGAAATCTAACGCAATACGCATTACGCAATGCGCAATACGATTAGAAAATCTTCACTCCCGCTTTCTCCAACAGCCGCTCCAATTTTGCCAGTGGCATACCCACGACATTATAAAAACACCCTTCGATCCTGCGGACAAAGATACCCCCGACACTTTGAATATCAAATCCGCCGGCTTTATCCAAAAAAGGGACTTTCTTTAAATACGCGCGGATCTGCGCGTCGCTCAACGGTGTAATATACACCTTCGTCTTTTCATAATCCGTAAAAGCCTTGCCGGCCTCTTTGTTTATAACAGCGATCCCGGTATAGACCCACTGGGGCTGGCGCGAAATCATCCTCAAGATACGGACCGCGTGCTGATAGTCGCGCGGCTTTCCCAGAATCATCTTGCCGCAGACCACCAATGTATCCGCGCCGATAATCGTGCCGTTTTTGACTTTCGAAGCGACTGCGGAAGCTTTCTTCAGCGCGTTACGAATGACCAACTCTTCATAGGTCGTCCTGACACGCGCCTCTTCTTTCACGACAGGAACGACGACTTTCACGCGCAGGCCGATCTGCCGTAATAGTTTCTTCCGAGCCGAAGACTGTGACGCTAAAATAAGATTACTCATTGGTTACTTAAAAATAATAAATATTTCTTGAGGTTCTCTTCTTTAATTACCAATTTCCAATTCCCAATACTACCAATTAATGAGAATCAATTACCAATTTCCAATGAACCGTCAAAACTTCTTATTTTTTCTGTCTTATTGATCATTGGATATTGGAAATTTATTGGATATTGATTATTGGTAATTGGAAATTCATAACTGACAAACGCCAAAAATATCCCTAACGTTAATCCGCGCTATCTTTATTCTCATGAACCAACTGTAACGCGATCCGTTTTAACTCCCTGTCGACCGAGATGACTTTGACGGTGACCGCGTCCCCCACCGCAAGCAAATCATTGGGATCTTTGACAAATTTTTCGCTCATCTTGGATATATGCACAAGCCCATCCTGATGCACGCCGATATCGACAAACGCGCCAAACCGCGTGACATTCGTCACCACACCGTCTAAGACCATATCGACGGCTAAATCCTCAAGTGTATTGACCGCAGAGCTAAATTGAACACAGCTGAATTCTTTACGCGGGTCTCTGCCGGGTTTCTTTAATTCCTCGACAATATCCCGCAAAGTCGGCAAACCGACATCGGCAGAAACATAGTTTTGTAGTTCGATACGATTGACCACAGGCTCGTTACCGATAAGCTCATCAACGTTCAATCGGCAATCCCGCGCGATCTTCTCCACGACTGCATAGCGTTCCGGATGGATCGCGGAATTATCCAGCGGATTCCGGCTTTCGCGGATGCGCAAAAACCCCGCGCACTGCTGAAAAGCTTTGTCGCCGAGTTTTTTGACCTGCAGGAGATCCTGCCGATTATAAAAATTGCCGTGCTGGGTCCGATATTCAACGATGTTCTGGGCTATCGCCTTGCCGATCCCCGACACGTACGAAAGAAGCTCGACCGAGGCAGTATTTAATTCTACCCCGACATAGTTAACGCACGATTCGACCACAAAATCCAAGGAATTCTTCAGTTCTTTTTGGTCGACATCATGCTGATATTGCCCGACACCGATCGATTTCGGCTCGATTTTGACCAATTCGGCTAACGGATCCTGCAGCCGGCGGGCGATGCTGATCGCGCCCCGGATGGTCACGTCAAGCTCAGGGAACTCCCGGCCGGCGGCTTCAGAAGCCGAATACACCGATGCTCCGGCTTCGCTGACCACAAGAACCGAAACGTTGAGCCCTTTTTCTTTAATCAAGCCGAGCACAAACGCGTGGGTTTCTTTTGACGCGGTCCCATTGCCGATCGCAATGATCTCAACCGCATGCGTGGTAATCAGACTCTCTAACGTATCTTTGGCTTTCTGCTGCTCTAAGGTATCCGACGGATACATCGTGGAGTATTCTTTTAAATTCCCGTTACGGTCGACCACCGCACATTTACAGCCGGTCCGAAAACCCGGATCGATACCCATAAAGATCTTGCTCCCGGCCGGCGGGGCCAATAACAGGTTCCGCAAATTCCTGGAGAAAACCGCAATCGCTTCTTTCTCCGCTTCCTGCGTTTTCATGCTAAAGACTTCATTCTGTAATGATGGATATAAAAGACGCTTCCAGCTATCCGCGGTAGTATTGATCAAATCGTCATAAAAAATACCGCGTGGATTCTTGACGGTCTTTCTCCGGATATCGGCGAGCACGCGCTCTTCATCGACTTGAATACTCCAGGAAAGGACTTCTTCTTCAGTCCCGCGGCGGACCGCTAAAATACGGTGCGACGGCGCAGTACGGATATCTTCCGTCAAATGATAATAATTCTCAAATTTCGTCTTTTTTCCTTCCCAGTCTTTCTTCACTTTGGAAGCGATACGTCCGGAAGTGTATAAAAACTGACGCAACATACCGCGGATATCCGCGTCATCGGCGATCTGTTCGGCAATAATATCGCAAGCACCCTGTAAAGCCTCAAGCGTCGTCGCGACATCTTTCTCTTTGTTGACGAACGGCAAAAGGACCGCCTCTTTATCGATCGCCGTGCCCTGCTGAGAAAAAATAACCTGGGCTAACGGTTCCAAGCCTTTCTCTTTGGCAATCGTGGCACGGGTCCTTTTTTTAGGTTTATACGGAAGATACAGGTCCTCTAAATGCTGATGATCAATACACGCGCGGATCTGCTGTTCTAATGCCGGCGTGAGCTTGCCCTGCTCCTGTATCGTCTTAAGGATCGTCGCGCGGCGTTCTTCTAATTCAATATAATAAACACGCTTCTGGCTGATCAGCCGGACCTGGGTCTCATCCAGATTTCCGGTACGCTCCTTACGATACCGCGAGATGAACGGGATCGTCGCTCCATCCTCCAACAGTTCAAGAGTATTGCGGACCGAGGACTCTTTCAGTGGAACGTCCCGCAGGATGTGGCGGATAAGAATATCTATGGAGAGTAATGGCATAGCTTTATCGTATGCTTTTTGTGATTAAGATGAGCTATAGAGTACTTAGTCTTTAGTTCTTAGTACTTAATACATAGAAAATCCATTTTGGCCTTCAACCTAATAACTAATGACTCAGTACTAAATACTTATTTGAATTACATATGCCCGATCGCTTCGGTAAACAACGGAAGCACGGCTTCAGCTTCTTCTTTGGTCAGCCTGCCCAACTTCGCGAAACGTAGATTCCCCTGCGCGTCTTTTACCTCACGGACGATCTGCATTTTCTTCGGCCCATTGTTGTACGAATACACGCTGACGGTGATCTTATCTTCTTCCGTTTGCCACGCTTTACTGAATATCTCTTCGTCTAAATTCCTATCGTACGGCATACGTACCTCCTTTGGTTTGATGTTTTTCTAAAAACGCCCGCATATCTTCCGCCAACGGAACGTTAAAGGTCACCGGCACATTCGTACGCGGATGCGGAAACGACACCGCGGAAGCATGCAGGGCGACGCGTTTAAAGGTAAGCGGAAAGTCTTTTCTGAACGCATAGACACGTTCCCCTAACAACGGATGGCCGATCTGTTTAAAATGAATACGGATCTGATTCTTCCTGCCGGTTTCCGGTGTGACCTCCACCACGCTGAAATGCTCGGACACCGACACGACGGTATAACGGGTTATCGCGGATTCTTCCCGTTGTTTCTGGGCATTCAGGATCGGGAAGGAGATCGTTCCCTGTTTCTTTTGCAGCCGCCCCCGGGCAAATGCCAGATATTTCTTCTGCACTTTTCGTTGTTTAAAAAGGTCCATCATCCGCTGCTGCACGGCTTTCCCTTTCGCGTACAGGATCACTCCTGAGGTCTCCGCGTCCAGGCGATGGCAGGGGTACGCGTTGACTTCAATACCCCGGCGGTCGAGCTCCTCATTCAACAGCTGATTTAACGTATTGTGTTCTTTTCCCGGCGCGGGAATGACCAGCATCCCCGATGGTTTATTCACCACGATCAACGCGTCGTCCTCGGCAATAATCTCATATCTGCGCATACAATACCTTTTTTACTGGAGCCCCCAAGGGTAAAACCCGTGGGTCCCTGTTGTACGCCCGTGTGGGGCGACGTCCCATACCATTCATCCACGGGCGTAACCCGTGGTATTCTGGTAAAGGGAAAAGTACGATTGATTCATTATAACAAAAACTGCGGGTTTATTAAGCGTTTTAATCCAAAACAAGACAAGACAAAATCAGAGGGCGCGTACTTTAAATACGATTTTCCGGATCTGCCCGGTGCCACACAGCGGCGCATGAGCATCTTCCGGGAAAAATATGACGAAATGGCCGGCAGGCACGGTAAACCATGTGAACGGTTTATCGGAATACAGCTGGTAATCTTTCTCCGTGTTATACGTCTGGAGCGGACACGCGCAGTTTTGCAGGGCTTTCCACCCCATGATGTCCTCCCCTGATACCGTATATTGAATATCGATGTATCGGCGATGGACTTCCAGTTTCGCGTTGCGCTTGGAACGGCCCTTCATCGACATGACCATCGCATACAAGTCTCTTTTGTCGATCTCATACGTGCCGGGCTTCTGAGCTGTCCATTGCCGGTCATGTAAAAGAGAAAACGCCTGCGAAAAAGCAGGATGAAGTGAATAATAACGGGAAGCGTTTATAAGAGAATCGATGATCATATTTTTATTTTCCCGATTCACCTATTACATCAAAATTCTCTTTCTTTGGAATTTTAAGAAAATTCCAAAGGATGCGACAATCTTGACTAGTGCATTGTTACATTACATTTTAATGTTACACGCACTTGTACAATGCTCAAATATTTCACATAAGAAACATTGTACGAGTTCATCGGGATACCCTGAGGAATTCTTACAGAATTCCCAGGACTGAGTCCCGGGAATCTTCCAGATTCCACGGGGTTCGTTTTACGCATTCATCCCCCTTCGGGGGTTTCTGCTAAACGAATAAGGGGAAGGAGCTGTTTAGGCACCTTCCCCTTATCATGAGATCGATACGTGTATGGTTCATCCGTTCTCGTAACGAGAAACGAATCGAATTTTCTTTGTCTTACCTAATGAAGGAAGTGTTCAAAGAAAATCCTCTTTCAAAGAGAATATAATTATTCTCTTGAACGAGGTCCGCCAAAACCGCCTCTTCTCGGAGGACGATCAGTGCGTGCGCCACCTTCACGAGGTTCACGTGCCAAGTCTACATTGATCTGTCTGCCGCCGAATTCAGCACCTTTTAACGCGTTCATCGCATTCGTTGCTTCTTCAGCCGTCGACATTTCCACGAAACCGAATCCCTTTGACTTACCTGAGAACTTATCAGTGATGATCTTCGCGCTGACGACATTCCCGTGCTGTGAAAATAAACCCTTCAGATCCTCTTCAGTTGTCTTAAAATTAATGTTTCCAACATACAATTTCTTGTCCATGATACTTATTTCTCCTTTTGTTTTCTTGTGTTATACTCGACTACGGACAAAACTTCATTTATTCCTCTACCTTGTTTTTCCTCCTTTCCGGTAAGGATAAAGAGCATTGGCCATAATCACTACCGTCTGCTACTACTGCACCAGACAGCAAACTACACTGTTTTTTAGTATAGTGAATATCCATATGACTATTTGTGTGAACTGAAATCCCCATCTTTGACGTTACATACACACATTCAGAGGGAAATATTGGTAATTATTATGCCTTGTTAGTTCTGTGTTGATGGTGATATAATCCGGCAGGCTTTTTTCCCAGTGAACATCTACTTCCGTACGATTCTTGGACCTCTTTCTTACTTACTTATTTCTCTTCTCTGTACGTACCCATATACAGATGCGAATAGTATACACTATAGTATAGGCGTTTGTCAAGTCTAATGACCTGCATTTTTTGCCTTGCTCTTCTCTTCAAGGATCTTCTCGGTCGTCTCATACGGGACCTCGATATACTTCTCAAAATGCATGGAATAATTGGCCCTGCCGCTGCTGGCTGACCGCAAAGCCGTCGCGTAACCAAACATCTCGCCCAACGGCGCTTCAGCTGTAATGACCTGCTGGCTCGGCTTCGCTTCGATCCCCATGACCTTGCCGCGGCGTGAACAGATATCGCCGACAACACCGCCGACGAACTCTTCGGGCGTCGTCACCTCTAAAGACATCACCGGTTCAAGGAGCACCGGCGAACAACGCATAAAAGCTTTCTTAAAACAGCCGATCGCGGCCAATTTAAACGCCATTTCCGAAGAATCGACGTCATGATACGAACCGTCGGTCAAAGCGACTTTGACGTCGACAACCGGGAACCCCGCATACACCCCGCGCTGCATGATCTCAACGAGGCCTTTTTCAATGGCCGGAATAAAATTTTTCGGGATCGCGCCGCCGACGATCTGGTTCTCAAACTCAAAACCCTGCCCCGGAAGATTCGGAGATATATCAAAAACAACGTGCCCATATTGTCCGCGGCCGCCGGTCTGCTTAACATGCTTATAATTCTCGGTCGTTGACTCAAGTATCGTTTCTTTATATGCCACTTTGGGTTTACCGATGACGGCTTCGACATTAAACTCATGTTTCAGACGGTCGACAATGATCTCAAGATGCAGTTCGCCCATCCCGGAAAGGATCGTCTCCTCAGTCTCATGATCAACCGTTACCGTAAACGTCGGGTCCTCTTCCGCTAATTTCATCAATCCTTTGCTGAGCTTCTCCTGATCTGCCCTCGTCTGCGGCCGTACGCTCAACGCCATGACCGGCGCGGGAAACTCTATCGCTTCTAAAACGATCGGAGCATCTTCAGGACACAGCGTATCTCCGGTCCGCGTATGGTCGAATCCGATGACCGCCACGATATCTCCGGCAGAAGCATCTTCTCTGCTTTCCTTCTGGTTCGCGTGCATCTGTAAGATCCGGCCGACACGCTCTTTACGATCTTTGGTCGCGTTATACACATAGCTTCCGGCCTGTAACGTTCCGGAATAAACACGGATATAGGTCAATTTACCCATATGCGGATCGGTCTGTATTTTAAACGCCAACGCGGAAAATTGTTCATTATCCAAAGCATTCCGCTGTACTTTCTTGTCTTTCTCACCGGGCAAATGGCCTTCGACCGACGGCAGATCGGCCGGCGACGGTAAATACATCGTCACCGCATCCAGCAATTTCTGCACTCCTTTATTCTTAAACGCGGCTCCGCAGAGAACCGGAACGATCTTGTTCGCGATAGTCCCTTTACGGATCGCTTTGATCAATTCATCCGTCGTAATCGAGTTTTCATCCGCCAGATACTTCTCCATCAGGCTATCTTCAAGCTCAACGGCTTTCTCGATCATGATATGATGGTACTTCTTGGCAAGCTCTTTCAGGTCCTCAGGTATCTCTTCGACGTCAAAATCCTTGCCCATCGTACTATCAACATAGACATAGGCTTTCATCTCCAACAGGTCAACGACACCTTTAAACAGGTCTTCGGCACCGATGGGTATCTGCAAAGGAATAGCGTTCGCCCCGAGATCTCCCTCGATATTCTTCAACACGGCATAAAAATCCGCGCCGGTCCGGTCCATTTTGTTGACAAATGCCAGCTTCGGTACGTTATATTTATCAGACTGGCGCCAAACTGTCTCGGATTGCGGCTCAACACCGCCGACCGCGCAAAATACCGCGATCGCGCCGTCAAGAACACGCAGGCTGCGCTCGACTTCAACGGTAAAATCAACGTGCCCCGGCGTATCGATAATATTAATTCTAAAAGTATTCCAGAAACAAGTCGTTGCCGCCGCGGTAATCGTAATACCGCGTTCCTGCTCCTGTTTCATCCAGTCCATCTGCGCTTTACCATCATGCACTTCGCCGATCTTATGCGACTTTCCCGTATAATATAAAACACGCTCGGTAAGCGTTGTTTTCCCCGCATCGATATGCGCCATAATCCCAATATTTCTGACCTTATCCAAATTAATCGTTCTGGGCATCGCGACCTTCCTCCTTTTTATTCACACATAACTGATCAGACTCACAAAGATTAATTATTATAGTATGTATCTATTAAAAATCAACATAAATTAATTACTTCTGCCCGCCCGGCAAGCATCTAACCGTAACCAACTCACCATCATAATGTTACAAGATAATTTTTAACCGGCTACGCAAAAAGATATACGTTTATACCGCGCATATGCGAAAATCGCCGCCGTCACCTTATCATAGAGACCACAAGAAACGTTGACCACGGAGAGAGAAAGAATCTATACCGGGCAGGTCCTATCGCGAAAAAGTACTCAATCGCAGCCACCACCGGTCATGGTCCATCGCCCGCATTTTTTTCCATAATCGCCGGGCGCCGGCAGTCTTAAGAAAGGCCGGAGCTTTCTTCATAAAATGTTTGGCTTTCTTGAACCCTTGCGACGTATACTCCAATGCCTGAATCAGGCATTCCAAAATATCCACGTCACGAGCAAGAATGCTCTCACGGCTCTTTTGCTGACGATATTCTTCCCGTAACGCACGCAACTCATCCTTGATCTGCCGGGGTAAACCAGCGATCTGTTCATAAAACGCGTTGTCTTCCGCGCCGGTAGCCTGATAATAACGTTGCGCCATCTTATGCAGATCTCCGATCCGGGCTTCATGTATATCGTTTAAGAGTGCCATAACCAGGACTTTATACGGAGGCACCCCCTCTTCATGCGCTAAAAGATATCCAAGGACGCCACAACGAAAACTATGCTCAGCCACGCTTTCCGCGTGTTTTATTCCCAGGACCGACCATCCGGAACGAACGGTATTCTTCAATAAGCCGGCCTCGAGAATAAAATGCGCGAGCGCCGCCGTATCAGACCCCCTTGAGAACCTGCTATTTTTTTTCTTCACGTAACCCTACTCCTGACTGCCGTACGATCTCATAACAGATTATACCGCAGGCGATACTGACGTTGAAAGATAACGGACTGCCAAACATCGGTAACCGCACCTTTAATTCCACGACTTTTGAAACACCCGGACGGACCCCTTTTCCTTCAGACCCTAAAACAACGCCCAAAGGAAAGGGAAGCTGCACGCGCCGGATATCTTCCCCGCCTTCGACAACCGTACCCGCGATCCAAATCCCCGCTTCTTTGGCAGATTCCAATGCCGCGCTCATATTGGTCACCCGGGATATCCGCACGTAGTTTTCTCCGCCGGAAGCAACATGCAAAACGGTCTCGGTTATCGGGCAGGCATTATGTTTGGGAATGATCAGACTAAAATTACCGAAACAGGCCGTCGTCCTGATCATCGCGCCTAAATTCTGCGGATCATCGATATTATCAAGATACAGCGGCGTCGATTTTCGCTCCTGCGCCGCGGCAATAATATCCTGATAATCCGCGTACTGGAAATCGTCGACTTCCGCGATAACTCCCTGCAGTTTTTCCGCGGACTTGATACGCAAAAGCTCCCGGTACGGCACTTTCTTTACCGGCAGGCGGTGTTTATGCAGTAAGGATACGATCGACTGGTCATCAAAGGACTCTTCCAAAAATACCCGTTGAATGGTATCCGGCCGGGACCGCAGGCGTTCTCGTACTGAATTTTTTCCATATAACAACATAATCAATGTGGTTATTATACGATAAAAAAACCGTTGAAGCTATGGTTGTGAACCGGAAGGCAATTCAGGCAGTGCTGACTGATCAAGATCATTCGTCTTATCGGATAATCCGGCGGCATCGTAATACGCCATCGCGTTTTTCGTTATCTCCTCCTGTATCCCGCGGACTATCTCCTGCAGTTGAGCGACCATTTTCTTGGACTGTAACGCCTGCTGGGAGACTTCATCTGCCGCGATAAAACATTCTTTGGCGGTCGCGTCGTTCTGCGTCGTGATCCCGTACATCGTATGCATAGATTCGGTAATATACTTAATACTCTCCGATTGAGCTGACACAACCTGATCGATATTCTCCATCAGTTTATTGACCTTTTTCAGCTTGGTCATAATGATCACAAAAGCTTCTTCTACCGCCTGTGTTACGGAATTGCCGTGTTTGACCTTCTCGACATTCGACTCAACGAGCGCAACGGTATCCAAAGCCGCCTCCTTTGAACGACGCGCCAGATTTCTGACTTCATCGGCGACCACGGAGAATCCCTTACCGAATTCTCCGGCCCGGGCAGCTTCGACTGCCGCGTTCAAAGCCAGCAGATTTGTTTGAAACGCGATCAATTCGATAGTCTTGATTATCTTCGACATCTTATCGGAAGACGCTTTAATGTCATCCATGGCGTTCTGCATATTGATCATCGTATCGCTGCCTTTTTTCGCGGTAGTATACGCATCCCCTGTCAAGGTATACACATCTTTGGTATGCTCATGATTTTTCTCTTCCACCATATGCATGACATCCAATTCTCCGAGCATATGTTTAAAGTATCCAGCCTGCTCCCGTGCTCCGGAAGAAAGATGCTGCGACGCGTACGTTACCTGAGCGGCCACCGCGTCCGCCTGCTCGGCCCCCTCTTTCAAGGTCGCGATGATCGAGCGCAAAGAACCCTTCATATTGTACGTTATCAATAGACCTAAAAGTACCGCCAGAAGGCTGGCGGCCATAAATATAATACTCACCCGCGTCGAAGACTGCTTACTTGCCGTCTCGGTATCAGCCAGTGCTCCCTGCATCTCACGGGTCCCCTGCGCAAGCAAATCTTCAATGATATGGTCCAGCGCTTCTGAGATCACGTGGACTTGTTTGGCTACGGTACTCGTCTTTGTCTCAAGGGAGGCTATCAACGTACCGGCCTGTTCATTCAGCGTACGCAGCTGATTCTGAAAAGTAATCAAGGTCGGCATTCCGGACATCAAAATCCGGTTCTTCTCTTCTTGCGTAGACGCATTGCGGATATTCTCCACGATCCCGTAAAAGAGCGCCTGCGTATCTTTAAACGCTTTCACCGTCTTCATAATTGATTCATCCTCTATGCGATACGCCGCTAACTGTTTCCCCACAGTATCAGCTGAAAGCAATAATGCCGGCGGCAAAGCGATATCGGCAAGAACTGCCGTTCGCAGTTCCTCGATGAGGCGCGCGTAATGAAACTGGGCCTTTGTTACGTACAATTGCAGGTCATACCGATGGCCGCCCTCCATGATATAACACTTCACATATGCCTGCTGTACCTGCATTAACTGTTGAATCAAACCGACCAACGCCTTATGCTTGACAGAGATATCTTCGATAAGGCGCATGGTCTTTCTCGAACTTTGGGGAATGACAAGAGACATTTTCCGCGCGCGGTACCGTTCTCCGGCAGGGCTGCTTTTAAACTCATTCGCCGCAGTCCCATACCGAAGCATCGACACCCACATGTCCACGTCAGCCAATGCCTCTTGTATCTTCTTTTCGGATTCGGGAAGGGCGGTATCAGACAGGATGTATTGATCGATCATGCGCTGCGCATTGCTGAACGCATGGGCCAAGCTTAAAAGAGCAGTCTGCGCGGGAAACTTTTGGGTGTTCAGGATCCTGGCATAATAAGCAATACTATGGGAAGCTTTCCTCCCCGTTAAACCCGCGAGCAATACGAGCGACAAAATGACCAGAAAACTTCCCAGTAATTTCTTCTCTAAAGACAGGCGGATAGTAAAGAAGCGGATCCTTGAAAAAAGCTTATTCTTCGTACAAAGGGTCATTAGGATATTTTGTCTTGATATCCACTTTCGTGGCCCCGTTCATTCCGCACCCTACGACGTAATTCTTGCCATCCTTCTTAACCAAGGTAACATACGAAACTTTTGGAGAACTCGTTTGCTCTCCGGGCTTCGGCCAATGGTACGCTACCCAACCTGCCCCCTTCTTCTCAACCAGCTCATTCATTGCCAAAAAGAGATGAAAACCGTTGGTATCTCTAATGTCAATAATGCTCTTGCCGTCTAAAGAGGGTTTGATCGGATGCATCACCATGACCCCATCCAAATCGTGTATCCAGATGTATCCTTCCCCGTTGGCAAAGCGGAACTCGCCTTTTTCATCCTGGATCTTCGGTATCGCGGCTGCGCCTTCCTGCTCGATCAGTTTACCGGCAGCAATCACTTTTTGTTTCACGAGGTCTAAGGTCAATTCTTCCGCATGAAGAACCCCTCCGCACAAAGTAAAAAAAGAGCAAAATAGGACAAAAAACAATTTGCTCACAGAACACCTCCTTTATTCGTACCCTGTTGTATCTGCACAACCCCTGACTGGAGCCCCCCACGGATAAAACCCGTGGGCCCCTGATGACGCCCGTGTGGGGCGACGTCCCCTACCATTCATCCACGGGCATAGCCCGTGGTATTCTGATAAAGGGAATAATTGATTCTATTATAATATATGGAACCTATTACGCAATAAAGAAATGACAACGGATCTCCCCCGGCCTTAGAACAATGAAAGATTCGGCGAATCTCCGGCAGCCGGCGCGGCTTGCGACTGAAGAATATCCTGCAGATCTTTCTCTTTTACTATGTTCAACTCTTTTAAGATCTCGCCCAAAATGACTCCCTTTTTCCAGTGCATGCATAAGATCTCACTCAACTGTTCGGCGGTCAGGATATGTTTATCTATCAAAATCTGTCCGAGCGGCCGCGTACAACCGTCCGGGCGTTTGAAATTCTGAGGAGTTAAAGGAGCCGCTTCTTCCCCGTCCCGGCGGTCGATCATATACTTACTTCCGGTTATGCCTTTCAAATATTTCTTGATCTCGGTAATACGGTCATTGATCTCGACCGGGGTATTCAAGACCGAATTGACGTCCCGGTTGACGATCGCGATAGAAATGCTCATTAAGGGAACCCGGGCGATCGTATGGGTCCGGTCCCGGGCAATGATAAAGCCTTTACGGCGGTCGTCGTGCCCATAATGAAAACCGATGACCCGGTCAAAAGCAATAATAAACTGTTCTGCGACGATCCCGCATTTATCAGGCGTGCTGATAAACACAAAGTCATCGCCCCCGATATGGCCGATAAAATCATCTTTATTCCCGTGCTGCCTGATGACCGAATATAAGATATACGCGGTCTGCAGAATAACGTTGTCACCCTTCAGATATCCGTACATATCGTTAAAATACTTAAAACTGTCTATATCAAGATAGGCAAAAGAAAATGACTGGTTCTTTTTGAGGCGCTCGCGCACGGTCTCTTCAACCATGCGGCCGCCCGGCAGGCCGGTCAATGAACTGGCATACAGGTTATAATGCGCTCGCCGTATCGCCATCTCAATACGTACCCGCAGATCCAGGGGATCCGGCGGCTTGATCACATAATCATCGACGCCATGCTTTAAATTAAGTAAGTGGTCGCGTAAATAACGCTTATTAATAATGGTAATAACCGGGATCAAGGCAGTCGCGAAGTCGTCTTTCAGAAGCCGGCACAGATTAAGGTCATGCTTATGCGCTGATTGGACGTCGATAACAATGACGTCCGGAGATATCTTCTTTACCGGCAAGATATCCTCGACCGGGCCGTTCAAAAGCGAAACCTTATACCCCCAGCCGTCAAAACAAAAGTTGAGGACTTCCTTAACCCGTTCGTCTGAAGAAATGATCAGGATCCTAATATCTTTATCGGTCATGGTATCATTATAGCAGAAAGATATCGCAGTCGTTATACTTACTATCGGCGTTGTGAATTTCTTGATTGAAATAAGAAACCGGAGAGTTTGAAATTAGAAGGTTGATAGTGATCGAAAGTAGAAAGCTGGTTAAATCTTTATTTTCTCATTATCTGCGTTCTGCGCCATTTTACCAGGAGGTAAAATGGCGGAGGGCGAGGGGCTTGAACCCCCATGAGTATCGCTACTCGCCGGTTTTCAAGACCGGTGCCTTGCCAATTAGGCTAGCCCTCCAAAAAGAGTACTTAGTATTTAGTACTGAGCTCTTAGACTAATAACTAATGACTAAGAACTAAGAGCTATTCAGGTTATCTTAATTATTTTGGCGGCGCCTGAGGCTCGGTTTGTTTTTGAGTTGCTTGAGTGTTCTTTAATATATCATTTAATGCGGCCACGCCTGCTTCAGCAATGATATCATCGGTCTTGCCTTTCGCCCCGCTGATACCGATCGAACCGACGATCTGAGAATCGACCATCAAAGGCGCTCCGCCGGACACGCCCAACACCATGGTCTGGTCTCCGATATTCCAAATCCGGAATTCTCCCGACGCCGTACCTTGACGATACTCAAATGCGGTCAACGATTTTGCCTCAGCCCATTTTAAAGCTATGACACCGGCATCGTTCATGCGGTACACTAACGCGATATTGCCTCCTTCGTCACGGATCGCAATCGCCACCGAATACCCTAATTCCTTTGCTTTCTTCTGAGCGGCATCCGCGATAGTCTTAGCCAGATCCAGCGTCAGCGCGTTCTTTTTCACCAGATCCTGTGCTCCCATCACCGCCGTCGCCGCGAAGCAGAACCCCACAACAAGAAAAAGAATCTTATGAACGTGTTTCATAAAGCCTCCAGGTTCATGGTAAATATCTTCTGTGCGATATCCGGATAGCGCGCGATAAATTTAAGTTCGTCCTCTACCAACGGTTTCTGATTATGGACATTCGCATACCGGACCATTTCCAAGATCCGCGTCGCGTCTTTATCCGAATCAAATTTTACCTCCATCCGGTCATACACATTCCGGAAACCTTTGATCCCCGAATATTCGCCCACGGTGATCTGCCGGCCGGTCTCAATGATCTCCGGCTCGCCCCGGCCCAATTCTTCGTAATCGTATAATTCATAGTTTCTTCTGTCTTTCAACGCCCCGTCGGCATGGATCCCCGATTCGTGCGCGAAAGCGTTCGCTCCTACGCCGGGCTGATTGATGGGAATGGGAATATCAAAAGCGTATGACGCGTATTTACAGATACGCCAGGCCATTTTAATATCGATATTCGGGTCAAGCGCCTTCACCGGGAAACCGCTCCCGTGAAGTATGCCCAAAATAACACTGACTAAGTCGGCATTTCCTGCCCGCTCACCGATCCCATTCACGCACGTGTTAATATAACAATCCACGCCATTATCGATACACGCTTTTGCCGCGGCAAGCGAATTGGCAACGGCCATGCCCAGGTCATTATGGCAGTGTATCTCCATCGGCATCTTCACCCGGTTCAAAATAAACTGAAACCGTTCCGCGGTAGAAAACGGGGTGTCATACCCCAACGTATCACAATAGCGTATCCGGTCCGCACCGGCGTTTTTTGCCGCCTGAATAAACTCGACCAAGTAATCAAGGTCCGTCCGAGATGCGTCTTCAGCATTGACGCCGATCGCCTTCGCGCCCATCTTCTTAGCCAGCTTGGCGGCTTTCGACATCTCATCGATAATACTCTGATGGTCCAGCTTGCCTTTAAACTTGTTCCGGATCATTTGTTCGGACGTGGAAATAGACAAGTTCAGGTATTTAATGTTCGGGACCTGCTTGAACGTCAATTCGACGTCTTCTTCGATGGCGCGGATCCAACCGGAAAGCCGGACGTTCTTCATCCCGCCTTTTTTGTGCAATTCAAGATTAGCGTTCAAATAATTCGTCTCGTGATGTGTCATCGGGAACCCGAATTCGCTCTGAAAGACACCCATCTGATCAAGATACAGATTGATCATCGTTTTCTGCAGCTTGGAAAGGCATATCCGCGATGTCTGTACCCCATCCCGATTTGTCACATCAACAATATAAATAGTAGCCATATCTCTCACCTCAGTTTTGTAAAATATTTTTTAACTGATATTTGCCGACTTTCTTCTGCAACGCGTAGATCCGGTTGTTATCGATCAATATGACCGGCCCCTGCATAATGCGCAATTCTTCAGACAACGTGCTCTTCTGGCGCAATAGCTGTTTTGCCTCCTCGGATTGCGCAAAATCCGAGATCTTTGCCGGATCGATCCCCGCCTGTTTCGCGCTGAGATCCCACCAGGTACTTTTTATATTTTGAAAACGATAATGCATATAGTCCCAGAATTTCTCCGGCGGATACAATTTCTCAACCGCGATGAAACGAAGCGATTCTTCAACCTCGCTAAGCCCTCCCAGCGCCATAAACTGGCCGTCCTTTTCGACAACCAAAGGATGCACAGAGACCTGCTTGCTACCCTTGCTATCCCTCAGATAATCAATGACTTCCGAAGCGCTTGAGTCTGAAAGATTTATAAATACGTCTATTTTATTCTCTTTTTTCGGCCTGTCAAGCAGTAAGAAAACCCCGGAAACCGCCGGTTCTAAAAGATACCCGTCCTTCTTTTTCAGGAAGAAATTACTCTTGCCGGCAAACAACGGCTCTTTTTCAACCGCAGCGTCAAACATAAAAGCCGGAAGCGACTGGATCGTGTTTTCACGGATCAGGGTCTTCGCCTTCCCGGCCGTATAATCCATCTTTTCCACTTTCAGACCGGGAATCTCTTTTTTTAGCCATTGCGTCAACGGATCGTCACTATAGACTTTCTGGCGCGTATCGGTAATAAGCGTGAGTTTCACCGGGTGAGCTTCCGCGTATAAACACTGAGCCGCAGGCTCTCCGCCACGGGTACACCGACCTACCCATCCTTCTTTCTTCGGGCAATGCTCGTCGGACACACAGGCCGGGAGTATTTTTTTGGTCATCGGGTCCTCTTTCGAATCCTGCTGTATACTTGACTGATTGAAACTCACCGATTGCACAGCCTGCTGCGCGATCCGCATATCGACGCGGATCACTTTCTGCCCAAAAGGAAACGGATAGACCGCGTAACTATTCCCTATCTTCACATAATAATTCTGACCGCGTTGACCGGTCCCGCCTGCAACCACATCGATCCCGGGAATATCTTTTACCAATTGCTGATTCTGCGCGTCCGTCAGATTCGACAACAAAATAACGACTAAAGCTCCTATTTTCTTTACTTCCTGCACGCTGGCACGGACAGCCTCGGTAAAGGGTTTTTCTTCCAAGCGATATTTATTGCCCAACCCCTGCGGGCTGACGCCGATAATACCGACCTTAAGATTGCCGGCACTCTTAATGACATAAGCCGGGATCCCCGGCAACATCACATTGCACGAAAGATACGGTACTTTGACGTCGTTCTGTACGGCAACTAAAAACTCCGGCCCGAACCGTAGTTCCGCGTCCGAGAGAGCGCTGGCATCGTATCCGCCTATTTTTAGTGATTGCGCGTAGAGTTTACTCATACGCATATCGTACTGTTGATCGCCACCGGGGACGGCAGTAGGCGCTGAAGGCATGAATCCTTCACCGGTATCGACCACAATGCTGTTCTTTTCCGCCGCACGGATATCTTTGATCAGAGCATTTCGAGAAGCGACTCCTCCCGTAGGCCTGTTCAGCTGGCCTTCGGCAGTATACAATTCACCATGCGCATTGCCGGTGACAACAATAGTAAGCTTTTCAGCATACCCCGCGGCAATAAAACACGTAAGGAACGAAAATACTCCGACAAGGACACGCAACGACCATCGCTTTGTCATAATAACGTTTAGCCTTTCCTGTTCTTTAAATATTCGGTAAATGCACGGGCTTAGCAAAAATCATTCTTTTATCCGTCATGATCTTCTTGATCAATTCTTCAGACGGCTTGCTGTCGACGTTAATAATCGTCAATGCCGTTGCGCCTTTCGTCGTGCGGCCCACGCTCATATTAGCGATATTCACATTACTATTGCCCAAAATAGTCCCCAACATACCGATGACGCCGGGAGTATCTTTATTTGAAGCAACGAGCATATAGGTCGAAGGAATCACTTCGATATACGATTCGTCTATTCTCACTAACCGCATTTCCTTATTACCGAACAAAGTCCCTTCGATCACCCGAGTCTCCTGATCGGTCTGGACACGCACTTCAATGGCGTTGACGTATTCTTTGACCTGCATGACTTTGATCTCTTCGACCTCGATGCCCCGTTCTCTGGCGTACGAGTACGCATTGATAAAGTTGACTTCGCCTCCCAGAGCGATATGCAACAGGCCTTTCAACAGCGATGCCGTTAATAATTCGGTCTTCGTATTGAACAATTCACCCGCGTACACGATCGACACTTTCTTGACCCCGCCGGCGATGATCTGGCTCATAAAGTGCCCCATCGTCTCGCAGAGATTACTGTAGGGAGCAAACTTCGCGTAGATCTCCGGCTCCAATGAAGAAAAGTTGACCACGTTACGGATGCCTTTCCCCTTAAGTACGTCGCGTACGCATTCAGCCATCTCGATCGCTACGCTGATCTGCGCTTCATCGGTCGAAGCGCCCAAATGCGGCGTTAAGACGATATTATCCAGCTTCAATAACGGATTGTCTTTTTCCGGCGGTTCCTTCGAGAACACGTCAAACGCCGCGCCCTTGATCCGTTTCTCTTTAAGCGCGCTATACAACGCTTTCTCATTGACGATCCCGCCGCGAGCGCAGTTAATCAAAAAACAGTTCGGCTTCATCATCGCCAATTCTTTTTCAGAGACCAGGTCTTTCGTCTCCTCGGTCAGCGGCAGATGGATCGTAATATAATCGGAATTCTTAAAGATCTCTTCAAGCGGGACCTTGGAGACCCCCAATGATTTTGCTTTTTCTTCAGATATATACGGATCGTAGGCAAAGACTTTCATGCTAAAGCTGAGAGCGCGTTTAGCGAATTCAGAACCGATCCGGCCTAAGCCGATGATCCCCAGCCGTTTGCTATGAAGCTCAACTCCTTTGAATTTCGATTTCTCCCAGACCCCTTCTTTCATCGTGATGTGCGCCTGAGGGATATTCCGTGAAAGAGACATCATCATCGCGAACGCGTGCTCGCACGTCGAGATGGTATTCCCGCCCGGCGCGTTCATGACGATGATACCTTTTTTGGTAGCGGCCTCGACGTCGATATTGTCCACGCCGACGCCGGCCCTTCCCATAACGCGCACTTTTGCCGCCTGTTCGATAATATCTTTGGAAAGCTGTGTCTGGCTGCGCACGATCACCGCCGCGTAATTATTGATCGTTTTCTTCAATTCTTCCGGGCTGATCTTTTCCACGTAATCAACGGCAAAATCCTTCTCCAATACTTTGACCCCTTCTTTCGCCAGTTTGTCCAACACTAAAATCTTATCCATGAAAAACCTCCTGGAATCTCTTTAATGATTCGCCGACCTTGAAATCTTTATAGCCGACTTCGCGTAAACCGGCTTCGATAAGCGATAATCCTTTGACGATATCTTGTTCGGAAATACAGCCCATATGGGCGACTCTGAAGATCTTCCCTTTCAAATGCCCTTGACCCTCGGCGATGCTTAAGGATTTTTCTTTACGCAGCTTCTTCAAAAGAAGACCGGAATCGAAATTACACTGTAACGCGGTCACCGACCGTGACGGGCTTTTAGAGAATGATTCCAATCCGATCGCCTTAAAAGCCTCGCGTAACGCCTGCGCCATCTTTCCGTACAATTCCCAGCGTTTCTCTATGGTCTGCTGCTTGATCATCTCTAACGAAACTTGCAGCCCCCGTACCAATGAAACTGCCGGGGTATAGGGCGTATCGTCTTTTGCATACGCGGCATGCGCTTTTTTAATATCGAAATAGTACCGCGGAAGCTTCGCCGTGCTTAACAATAGCATCGCTTTCGGGCTGACGCTGATAAACGACAGGCCCGGCGGCAACATCAATCCTTTCTGCGAACCGGAAATAACCACATCCACTCCCCAGGCATCGGTCTTTAAAATATCCTGCCCCAGACCGCTGATCGCGTCGACGACCAAAATGCAATCGGCGTTCTCTTTAACGACACCGGCGATCTCTTCGATATTATATACCGTCGCGGTGGACGTCTCGCACAGCGTCGCGAATACTCCTTTTGCCGCGGGATTCTCCTTTAATGCTTTCTTCAGCGCCTCTTTATTGAACGGCTGGCCCCACTCCACTTTTATCGTGACCACTTTTAATTGATAGGCTTGGGCTATTTCAACCCAGCGTTCTCCGAATTTACCCGCTTCGATGACGATGACCGTATCCTGCGGAGAAAAGAAATTCGCGATTCCCGCTTCCATCGCCCCCGTACCGGATGACGCGAAAACGAGCACCGGATTTTCAGTCTTATAAACATATTTCAACCCCTGATGAACGTCTTTCAATACTGCCTGAAATTCATCCGTACGATGATGGATCATACTCTTGCCTAATACCAAACGTACATCTTCAGGAACCGGAGAAGGGCCCGGGGTAAGCAGAAATTGTTCTTTCATGACTGTCACTCCTTGTTTATAACGATTTTATTCTTTGCGCTTTTCCTGCGCGGCGATGACTTCATCGATAAGGCCGTATTTCTGAGCGTCCTCCGCGCTCATAAAATAATCGCGGTCCGTATCTTTCTTTATCTTCTCCATCGGCTGCCCGGTATGACGAAAAAGGATATCGTTGACTTTACTGCGCAAACGCAGGATCTCCTGGGTTTGAATGGAGATATCTTCCGCGGTCCCCTGTACGCCGCCCCACGGCTGATGGATCATGATCCGTGAATTCGGCAAAGAATAGCGCTTACCTTTCGCGCCCGCGCATAACAAAAGCGCGCCCAAGCTTGCGGCTTGCCCCACGCAATAGGTCGCGACGTCGCATTTCACAAATTGCATCGTATCATAAATAGCCAGCCCTGCGGTAATGCTGCCGCCCGGAGAATTAATATACATATTAATGTCTTTCTTCGCGTCTTCCATCTGTAAAAAAAGCAACTGCGCGATAATGACATTCGAGATCTCATCGTTCACCGGAGTGCCGACAAACACGATACGGTCTTTTAACAGGCGGGAATAAATATCATACGCCCGTTCCCCTTTACCGGTCTGCTCTATGACAACAGGAACATATTGATTATTCATGCTTTCCTCCACATCTTTTCTTACACCTTCCACTGCGCATACCGTAAGATAAGCCCCATGCCCACATTATATACATCTTTTACCTTCTCGGCATTCACCTGTTCCAACGCGATGATCTTTTCCATTATATAATATATCTTCACTTGTTTTTCCGCAAGAGGAGCGATTTTCTTGCGGAGATCTTCCTTATTCTTTTCCGCTTCTTCCTCGGATACTCCGCGGGACCTCAGGTTATTCATCTCCTGGGCCAGCAACCGTTCGGCCTGCTTACGGACGATGCTCTCCGGCACGGAAAACGAAACGGCATCCAGCAGATGCTGGATGATCTTATCCTCGACAACCGTACGGTTATGCCGGACCTTCTCAAGATAGAGCTCAGTCTTCAAAACCTCCCGCAACCGGGCTTCATCGGGATACCCGGAAAACTGCGCGTACTCGTCATTGGTCAGTTTCCCCGGCATAAAGTCGCCGACAAGATGCTGGATGTTTTCGACGACTTTGTCGACTTCTTTATCGTTGATCTGGCTATCCGCGACGGTTACCGGTATCTGTTTATAGGTCTTTTCCTCGATCGGGACCGCCGGTTTGACCTCGATGTCAGCCGTAAACGTTAAGCCGTCTTTCGTCAAATGGATATCCTTGATCATCGGATAGTCGATGATCTCAAAGTTCTGCTGTTTTACCGCTTCCTCGCAATAAAACGGAATACATTTCTTAACGAGTTCGTCTTCAAACGTACTCTTGTGGTTTTTGATAAAAACGTCGAACGGCGCCTTGCCCTTGCGGAACCCGGGGACCGTCACCAGATTATTCAGCGTTTTAAAGACCTCGTCTTCTTTTTCTTTTAAATCGCCGCGCGCGACCGTGACATTGAGCGAGAACTTTGTTGCGTTCAGTTTTTTGACTTCACAATTCATCGTATACTCCTCTACATTCTAAAATTTTCTCCCAAATAGATGCGCTTTGCCTCAGGATGATTGACTAACTCCTGAGCTGTCCCTGATAAGAAAATGCGTCCTTCCGCAATCAAATAAGAACGATCGGTGATCGCCAGAGTCTCCCGGACATTATGGTCCGTCAGCAACACGCCGATCCCTTTGCTCTTTAAATCATTGATGATCCCCTGTGCTTCGTTGACCACGATAGGATCAATGCCGGAAAAAGGCTCGTCCAAAAGAATAAACGACGGATTCGTCACCAAAGCGCGGGTGATCTCCAGCCGGCGTTTTTCTCCTCCGGACAAACAATAGGCTTTCGATTTTCGTAAATGCGTGATCTTCAACTCATGCAGGAGTTCGTCCAACCGCCGGGCGCGCGCCGCCCGTGACATCGGCAGTGTTTCTAAGATCGCCATGATATTATCTTCGACCGAGAGCTTTCGGAATATCGACGGTTCCTGTGAGAGGTAGCTGATCCCGAATTTACTGCGCACATGGATCGGATACGCCGTAATGTCATGGTTGTCGAATAATATCTTTCCCCGTTCCGGAGGGATGATCCCGACGACCATGTAAAACGTCGTGGTCTTGCCGGCGCCGTTAGGCCCCAACAGCCCGACGACTTCGCCACGCTGCACGAATAATGAAACGTCATTGACAACCAGGCGGTTGCCGTAAGACTTCGATATGCCTTTTACTTCTAAGAGCTTCATTTCTGGGGGAAGAAAATTAGTTTCGGAGAACCTTCAAGAATGACTTTCTTGTTTGAATCATAATACGTAGCTTTCTGAGCATAGGTGACGTCTTTCCCTCGGATTATCTTTACGTTTCCTTCGACGATGACTTTCTCGATCTTTTTGCTGGTCGTATTAAAAAACATCCGGGCAATGTCCGCATTCATCTCCAGTTCATTATCGGTCATCTTGACATTCTTGTTAAAGACGGCATTCCCTTCATTATAATTCATCTCTACCGGGCCGTCGCACGTGACCACGACCATGCCGGTCTGGTCTTTTTTATTAAACTTAACTTCCACATTCTTGTCCAATACCGCGTTCTTCATCTGGGTATCGGCTTGAAAACCGTCGCCCTGTAATTCCATTTCTTTATCTTTGCGGATCTTTACCGTATCATTGGTCTCAATAAGGTTTTTCTTCTGGTCCCACTGTAACGAATCCGTGTTCAATTGCACCCCGTCTTCACTGGTTATCACCACATTGTCCTGCAACTTCATCGATGAATCCTGCTTATTATACGCTCCCTTATCCGCCTTAACATTGATTTTCTTTTCTTCAAGGTATGAATATCCGTCGACATCTTTGATATTTACTTTATCATTGTTTATTTCAGCGCTTTTGCCCCGGACTTCCCAGTTCTTTTGCCCTTTGTTTTCAAACCCGGAGAGATAAAAATCGTCGATCTGCTGCTGCGCATATGCCATTCCAACAGTCCCGATAATGATACTAAACAATATAAATTTTCTCATGGAATCAAACTATTGTAGAACAAAACACCCTCTTGTCAAGGCAATAACACCTTCGGAAGGTTCTCGAGCACCCACTGCCACCGCTCCTGCGCTTTCAGGATCAATTCAACGACTTCCCGGACCGCGCCATCGCCCCCGTGACGCTCCGTGACATACACGACATGCTCTTTGACTTCAGGACAAGCATTCTTAACCGCGACCGGGACGCCGATGTTCTTTAAAAGTTCCAGATCGACCAGATCGTCTCCGACAAAACAGATATCTTCGGGAGCAACTTTATATTTTTCCAATAAATACGGCAGCTTCTGGTGCTTTGCCACTACCCCGGTAATCAATTCGGCAATATGCATCTCTTCCGCGCGCCGGCGTAACAACGGCGTATCCTTTGCCGTAAGCACAACGATCTTTATGCCGACTTTCGAAGCGATATGCACGCCCAGCCCATCCTGCACATGGAAGACTTTTAACAGTTCACCGTCATCCTTATAATACATTTTGCCGTCAGTCAAGACGCCATCGACGTCCAAAATGAGCATCTTGACCTTACGCAACTTGTCGGTTAATGACGGCATGTCTTTAATTATTTGATTCTATGTTTTTTAAAATTACCAATGCCCAATTACCAATACTACCAATTAATGATCAATTACCAATTTCCAATAAATAACGACGAGTTTTTATCTTTCTTCTTTATTATTGAGAATTGGAGATTGGGAATTTATTGGATATTGATCATTGGTAATTGAGAATTAGAACTCGCAACATTAAGGAACATCGAGGAACCGTGCTTTATACTATCCCAACCCGGACAAGGTCCTGCAGATCAAGCATCCCGACTAATTTCTTCCGGCGGTCCACCACCGGCACTTCGTCGATCTTATATTTCTTCAGGACTTTCAACGCGTACACGGCAAGCATATCCTCCCGGACACTGACCGGATCCTTGGTCATGACCGAAGTGATATCCGCGTGAAGCAGGTTATCATGCTCATCGATATTCCGGCGTAAATCTCCATCCGTAAAAATCCCTTTCAAACAACCGCGGTCATCGACAATAGATACGGCCCCGGCTTTTGCCTTCGTGACCATCAACAAGGCCTCTTTCACGGAAGCTTTTTCATGGACGATCGGATTATGCGCGCCTTTTCTCATAAGATCGTAGACTTTATACAATAATTTATTCCCTAAACTGCCGGCCGGATGGAACAACGCGAAATCCTTCTCCCGGAAACCTTTTAACTTTTGTACGACGACCGATAACGCGTCGCAGAGCGCCAACATGACCGTCGTCGATGTGGTCGGCGCCAATCCTAACGGACACGCTTCTTTATGAATAGTCACGTCCAAGACTGTCGTCGCGTATTGCCCTAACGTCGAGCGGACATTCCCGGTAATCGCGATGATCTTAATGCCGGTATTCTTCAAAAAAGGAAGGAACTTCTTGATTTCATCAGTCTCGCCGCTGTACGACAAAACGACGATAATATCCTGTTTCGTGATCCTGCCGAGGTCGCCGTGAGCGGCTTCCGCCGGATGGATCCAAAACGATGGAGTCCCTGTTGACGACAACGTCGCGGAAAATTTCCGGGCGATAATACCGGCTTTTCCCATACCGCTGACAACGACCCGGCCCTTAGTCTGCGTAAGGATCCTGACGGCCGCGACAAAATCTTTATTCAGCGTACGGGAGAGATTCCTAATCGCGTCCGCCTCAGTCTTTAAGGTCTCCTGCGCCCAGGAAATAACCGAATCAGGATCGATCTTTTTTATCATACGATAACCTTAATTCCTCAAAACTTTCTTAATCGAGAAAACCTGTTTTAACAGCGCGCGGACTTCGGATAACGGCACTGAATTGGGACCGTCGCATAACGCTTTTTCCGGCTGAGGATGCACTTCGATGAACATCCCGTCGCAGCCGAACGCCACGGCCGCGCGCGCCAACGGCACGACAAACCGGCGGTCTCCGCCGGAACAACCGCTTCCCGCAGACGGCAGCTGCACTGAATGCGTCGCGTCAAAGATCACCGGATGACCAAATTCCCGCATGATCTGAAAACTCCGAAAATCGACGACCAGATTATTATAGCCGAAAGTGCTGCCGCGTTCCGTCAGCATGATCTTCCGGTTACCGCTCTTTTCGATCTTGTCCACCGCGTATTTCATATCAAACGGCGAGACGAACTGCCCCTTCTTCACATTAACGAACTTTCCTGAACGGGCCGCCGCGACCAAAAGGTCCGTCTGCCGGCACAAAAAAGCAGGGATCTGAATACAATCAAGTATCGTGCGCGCCTGTTCTATTTGTTCGATCGAATGGACATCCGACAAGACTTTTACGCCCAGACGCTCTTTCACCCGCGCCAGGACCGCCAAGCCATCGGCTATCCCCGGGCCGCGATAGGACGACAACGACGTCCGGTTCGCCTTATCGAAACTGGCTTTGAAATAGAAATCGACATCAAAATCCCCGGTTATCTTCTGTAAAGACCGGGCAATGGAAAATGTCAACGCCGGGCTTTCGATCACACAAGGGCCGGCGATAAAAATAAATCTCTTTCTCTGTGCCATGTGCGTATCGTGAATTATTGCGCCGAATTATTCCCGTTACCTAAGTACCCCGGGCTAGGCCCGTTAATGCAAGTGGATCGGGACGTCGCCTTCACCACGAATTCTACCCCTGGAAGTCTCCAGGCGTGCGCGTCGCTGCTTCAATAAAACTTCTGAATAACGGATGCGGCCGGTCCGGTTTCGATTTGAATTCCGGATGGAATTGTACTCCGATAAACCACGGATGGTCCTTGATCTCCACGATCTCGACGAGGTCTTTCGTCGAATAGATCCCGCTGAAAATCATCCCTTTTTCGACGAATTTCTCACGGAATTTATTATTAAACTCATACCGGTGACGGTGGCGTTCATAGACCAACGGTTTGCCATAAACCGTATAGGCAGTACTTCCGGCTTTTATCCGGCAGGGATACGCGCCTAAACGCATCGTTCCGCCCATATCGATCTCTTTGCGTTGTTCCTTCAACAGATCGATCACCGGATACTTTGTCTTTGCGTCAAACTCCGTCGAATTAGCCTCCGTATATCCGTAAACATTGCGGGCAAACTCAACGACCGCCAATTGCATACCCAGGCAAATACCAAAAAACGGAATACGATGTTCACGCGCGTATTGTATCGCGTTGATCTTTCCCTCGATCCCGCGCACGCCAAAACCGCCGGGGATCAGGATCCCTTGGATACCGGCAAAAAGCTCTTCGATGTTTTTCTTTTCCAGGTCTTCAGAATCAATCTTCTTGATCTGTACTTTTATCTTACCGGGGATACCGCCATGTTTTAAAGATTCATAAATCGATTTATAAGCATCTTGCAACTGAATATACTTACCGACTACCGCAATATCGACGGTCTTCTCCGGATTCAGCAGGTTATCCACAACATTACCCCGCCAATGCTCAAATCCGCCGTTATGGCCTTTTAAATTCAGCTTCTTCAACAGAAGGTCGTCTAAACCTTCTTTATTATAGACGAGCGGGATCTGGTATATTTCCGGGACATCGATAGCCTGAACGACCGCTTCCTCCTCCACGTTGCAGAACAAGGCGATCTTTTTACGCACCTCTTTGGCGAGCGGATACTCGGTCCGGCAAAGAATGATATCCGGCTGGATACCGATTTCGCGCAATTTCCCAACGCTATGCTGCGTCGGCTTCGTCTTTAACTCGGCAGCAGCCTTAATATACGGGACAAGGCTCATATGAATATTGATCGCTTTATTTCTTCCCAGCTCGAGTTTTAACTGCCGGATAGCTTCCAGGAACGGCAGACTTTCGATATCACCGACCGTCCCGCCGACTTCAACCAAAACCACGTTGCAGCGCCTGTTGGCCGAAGCTTGTTTGATCAGGCTCTTTATCTCATCGGTAATATGCGGGATGACTTGCACTGTCCCGCCTAAGAATTCACCTCGCCGTTCTTTTTTAATAACGGAAAAATACACTTTTCCGGTCGTGATATTATTCTCTTTCGTCGCGACAAACGACGAAAAACGTTCATAATGCCCTAGATCCAAATCCGTCTCTGCCCCGTCTTCCGTAACGTAGACCTCTCCATGCTGATACGGGTTCATCGTCCCGGGGTCGACATTGATATACGGGTCACACTTTATCAAATTGACCTTAAACCCTCTGGACTCTAAGATATTCGCGATCGATGCGGAAGCGACTCCTTTACCCAGGCTCGAAACAACTCCACCGGTAATAAAAATGTATTTAGGCATGATTCCTTTCTTTCTGCATTAATCTTCGCGCTTGTTTAAGGTCTTCAGGAGTATCAATACCTTTAAATGATTCGGCGATCTCTGCGACTTTAATACTGTATCCATTCTCCAAAAATCGCAATTGTTCCAATTTCTCCGCCTGTTCCAAAGCAGAAGACGCCAATTTTTTAAAATTTTTCAGGAAATTACGCGTATATGCGTAGATACCTACGTGCTGATAATACCGGATCTTACGCGCATCAAATTCCATTGTATCGCGGATATACGGAATAGGCAACCGCGAAAAATACAAAGCGTACCCCTTCTTATCCGTAACGACTTTGACGACATTCACGGAAGTACGATCACTCTCCAGCGGTGTTTTCAGGGTCGCGACTGACGCTTTCTTCTCATTTTTCAGGAGCTTTGCTAAAATATCGATGTCTGAAGGTTTTAAGAACGGTTCATCCGCCTGAATATTGACCACGATATCCGCTCGTAACTTATACTTCTTGACCGCATAGACGATCCGCTCGGTCCCGGAACTCAAAGAAGCCGGCGTCATCAAGACTTCAGCGCCAAAACCGGATACGACACGGGCAACTCTGCGGTCATCCGTACAGATCACCACGCGCTGAATCGACCGCGCGGCTCGGACGTTCTCCCAAACCCACTGGACAACGGGCTTTCCGCATAAATCAGCGATAACTTTACCTTCAAATCTTTTAGAATGGTACCGGGCAGGAATTACGCCAAGGATGTTCATCGAATCAATGCTTAAAAACTCTCCAATTCACACTTTAACGCGGATTTCTCCACCATTTCCAATAATTCTTCTTTGGTAATAGGAACGGTCCCTAACTTCCCCACGACAACGCCGGCGGCCAGATTAGAAAGGAACGCGGCTTCATAATACTCCAATCCGGCGGTCAAAGCTAACGTATAGACCGCGATGACCGTGTCGCCTGCGCCTGAGACATCATAGACTTCAAGCGCGGTCGTCGGTATGTGGTAACTGTATTCTTTGGTAAAGACTCCCATGCCTTTTTCACCCATCGTAATCAACAATGATTTCAGCTTGAACTTCTTCAACATGATCGCGGCCGCTTTTAAAATAGATTCAGTATTTTTCAATTTAAAGAATACCGCTTTCTCAGCTTCTTTTGTGTTCGGTGTCAACGACGTGAACTGTTTATAATACTTAAAATGCTCCTCTTTCGGGTCGACCGTGACGATCTTATCCCTCAACAAGGGGCGTAATCTATTCAGCAAATGCGCGTTAATCACCCCTTTACCGTAATCTTCAATGATAACGCCGTCAAACGAATCGATATTCTTCTTCACGAGAGCAATGATCTGATTGATGATATCCGGATGAATGCTCTCCTGCGACTCCCAATCAAGCCGGAGCATCTGCTGGCTATGCGCGAGAACCCTGGTCTTTACCGTCGTTGGACGGCTTTTTTCGTTGACCACGAACGACGTATCGATATTCTTCTCTTTCAGCATCGACAACAAAAGATCCGCATTCTCATCTTCACCGGCCACTCCGCAGAGCGAGACATTCCCGCCGGCTGAAACGATATTATTAGCGACATTTGCCGATCCGCCCAAAAGATGCGTTTTTCGTTTTGCCCAGACGACCGGGACCGGAGCTTCCGGAGAAAGCCGGTCAGCATCACCCCATATGTATTGATCCAATATGAGGTCTCCGATGACGAGTATGCGTTTATTCTTAAACGCCTCGACAACTTTTTTCAATGATGATTTCGTAATAACCGGTTTCATTTTTCTAATGAGGCAGCACATTTTCAAGCCCGCTGTCGCAGGGCGCCGAAAATCTGCGTAGCCGAATAATGAGGCCGAGACTTTTCTCGAACTTCGTGATGAAAAAGTCTCAGGCCGAATTACCCCCTAGGGGGTCTTTCTTAATATACGGATGGTTCATCCGGTGCTCTTTCTCCAAGGCTTCGATCCTCTTCTCCAGACGGTCTAACACTTCGATAACCGGGTCCGGCAACTTGTTATGATCCAGATCAACCCCGCTGACCGTATGCGGCGTTTTACTGACCACAACGCGGCCCGGAACGCCGACAACGGTAGCCCCGGCAGGCACATCATTGATCACCACACTCCCCGCGCCGATCCGCGCCCCATCGCCGACGACTATCGGCCCCAACAGAATGGCGCCGGCACCGACGACTACGTTGTTTCCCAAGGTCGGATGCCGCTTCTCTTTCTTAAGCGAGGTGCCTCCGAGAACGACCCCCTGGTACAGCAAAACGTTGTCTCCTATTTCCGTTGTCTCGCCGATGACCACGGCCATCCCATGATCAATAAAAAACCGCTTGCCGATCTTCACTCCCGGATGGATCTCTATTCCGGTAAGGAATCTTCCCAGATGAGATACAAATCGCGCCAAATCCTTCCAATCGTGCAGCCATAACCAATGAGAGATCCGATACATCCATAACGCATGCAGGCCCGGATAGCATAATAACACTTCTCCCCGGGTGCGTGCCGCAGGATCCTCTTTAAAGACCGTCTCGACGTCCTCTCGGATATTTCTTAAAAAGTTGATCATACTAGTTAAAAAGCTCGTATGCTCGTTTATAACCCCGATTCGCCTGATTGCGCCAGCATACGCTGGCTTCATCATTTGCTGTTCATCGGGTTATCTCGGCAATTCAGCTGAAACCTTTCGGTTTCAGCGCCGACCCTTCGGGCTAAAAATGCCTGTGCTCAGGCATTTCTTTTTATCTTACCCGATTCACCTGATTGCGCCAGCTTTCGCTGGCTTCTTCATATGTTGTTCATCGGGTTATCTCGGCAATTCAGCTGAAACCTTTCGGTTTCAGCGCCGACCCTTCGGGCTAAAAAGCCTGAGAACAGGCTTTTTTAGGATAATCGGGGAGGGGGGATTTGAACCCACGACTTCTTGGTCCCAAACCAAGCGCGCTAGCCAACTGCGCTACTCCCCGATATAATCGTCGTGCGATCTGCGTACTGCGTCGTGCAATAATGACGTATTAAACGCAATACGCCGTACGCATTACGCAATACGCAATACGCAATACGAGATAGAATTATACCTTCGTTAGGGAATACTGTAAAGAAAGAGTTTAAGACTGTGGTTACAATATCAAAATGTTAAGGTTAATTACTAAATAGAAATGTTAAGTTTTTAGTTTCAAACAGACGGCATCTGAATTAAGCTTTTTGTGGAGGTGCCGCCTTATGAACTACCATTTG
>Ga0172370_10001470_pt1 | contig 35731 bp, 40 predicted proteins | sample LakKiv5m_FD_114538 | JGI IMG/M metagenome (GOLD analysis project Ga0172370, IMG submission 114538) | Freshwater microbial communities from Kabuno Bay, South-Kivu, Congo - kab_022012_11.5m | ecosystem: Environmental > Aquatic > Freshwater > Lake | place: Democratic Republic of the Congo...
CCGCTGCTCTCCTGCTTGTACACGGTCGAGCCGAGCAGCCCGGCGACGATGAGCACCATGCCGAAGTGGACGACGTAGGCGGCGGTGCGCGTCCGGCTGCCGGTGAAGGCGCGGCCGAGGCCGGACCAGAGGCTCCTGCCGGGTCCGGCCGCCAGCCGCGCCGAACGCAGCACGAACTGGACGATCGCCCCGAGGGCGAACCCGCAGACGAGCAGCCCGATGAAGCCCCAGACGCTCGACTGGAACCCGAGATACAGCCAGAGCGGCGCCGAGAGGAGCATGGTGGCGGCGGGGAGGATCAGCGTCCTCCGCAGCTCCGAGCCCTCCGTCTTGCGCCAGGCCAGCAACGGACACACGGCGATCAGGAAGAGGAGGAGCACCCCGAGCGGCTGCGCGACGGTGTTGTAGGTACTGGTCCCCACCGTCTTGTCCATCAGCAGCGGCACGACCACGGTGCCGAACGCCACGGCGACCGCGAACAGCGTGAGCAGCAGGTTGGTGACGTAGTAGAGGAAGTCGCGAGACAGCCAGCTCTGCACTTCATCGTGGCTCGAGAACCTCCGCCAGCGCCAGACCATGAGACCGGCGCTGGCCGCCGCGCTCACGATCAGGAAGCCGGAGAGGATCCAGACGAGCAGCGGACGCGTCCCGAACGCGTGCACGGACTGGATCACGCCGGTCCGCGTGGTCCAGGTCGCGAGGATGGTGAACCAGAACGTCGCAGCGGCGAGACCGAGCGCCCAGTGTTTGAAGAGCCCCCGCGACTTGTAGAGCGTGAACGAATGCAGAAGCGCCGTGGCGGTCAGCCACGGCACCAGGGAGGTGTTCTCGACCGGGTCCCACGCCCAGTAGCCGCCGAAGCTGAGCACCACGTAGGCCCACCAGGCGCCGAGCCCGATGCCCAGGGAGAGAAACAGCCAGCCGGCCACCGCCCACTTCTGCGAGCGCCGCACCCAGAGCTTGTCGGCGCGGCCCAGCAGCAGCGTGGAGATGGCGAACGCGAAGGGCACCGCCACGCCCACGTATCCGATGAACAGAGCCGGGGGGTGCAGGACCATGGCTGGGTGCAGCAGGAGCGGGTTGAGGCCGAAGGGCTGCATGCCCGCTTCGGCCGCGAGGAACGGATTGGAGCCGGCGTCGAACACCATGAGAGAAGCGAACACGGCGGAGATGATCGCGAGCACCGCCACGGCGCCGCCGGTGAGCCGCTCCAGCCGGTTGAGGTCGAGCACGGCGATGACGATGGTCACGACCGCCAGGATGAGCAGCCAGAAGAGGAACGACCCCTGCTGCCCTGCCCAGAACCCGGCGATCCGGTAGAACACCGAGAGACTCGCGTCGGAGTTCTCGGCCACGTAGGCGAAACCGAAGTCCTTCTTGAGGAAGGCCTGCAGCAGCACGGCGGAGGCGATCACGGTCGTGAGGAAGAACCCGTACGCAGCGTAGTAGCCGTTGCGCAGGAGGTCCTTTCGGTCCCAGCGCACGCCGAGGAGCAGAAAGACGACGCTCGCCAGCGAGAAGACGAGGGCGAGCGTGAGCGAAAGCCGACCGAGGACGATCACCGGCGCGACCTCACGGCCCGGTCTGCGCCGCGGGCGAAGCCTGCCCCTCGTACTTGCTCGGGCACTTGGTCTGCAGTTGTTCCGCGGTGATCAGGCCGCCGGACGACGCGTACTTACCCATCACGACCACGTCGACGCCCGCATCGAACGTGTTCGGCATCTGGCCGTCGTAGGTGACGGCCACCGTGTCCGGCTTGCCGGTCAGGTCCGAGATCTCGAAGTGCACGCCGCTCTCGTCTCGCTCGATCGTCCCGTCGAGCACACGTCCGCCGACCTTGACGTTCTTGCCGTCGTACTGGCCGGTGGTCAGATCTGCCACCTGGCTGTAGTAGGCGCCCTGCCGCTGCACGAGGTAGACGACACCGATGACGAAGACGATGATGATGATCCCGGTGGCGACGAGCAGACGAGTCCGTGATCGCTTGTTCACGCGCATACCCCTGACTGTATGTGCTGAGAGCCTGATAAGTGTAGCCGACGAACGGCGTCCGCGCCATTTCCACTATCAAGAGAATGCTTACACCGCCGGCCGCGGCCGCCGGCGCTGCCGGGAGACCCTGCGGCAGGAAAAGGCGGCGGCGGCGGCGTAGCTAGCGACATGCCCATCGACAGGCGCCGGGAGACGAAGGTCATCGCCGTGGTGTTCGCCGACGTCAGCGGCGCCGGCGACCCCGCGGACCGCGAGAGCGTGCGCCGCTCGCTGCGGCGCGTGAACCGGCTGTTCCAGCCGGCGCTGGCTGAGCCGCTGACGCTGACCGGAGAGGACCGCGTGGACGGCGCGCTCACCGACCCGGCCCAGGCCCCTCTCTGCATCAGCGTCCTGCGGGAGTCCATCGCGCCCATCGAGCTGCGGGTCGGGGTCGGTATCGGCACGGTCGAGCGCCTCGGCGAGGCCGATTCCTCAGGCCGGGACGCCTATTCGGCGGCGCGTCAGGCGCTGCAGTCGGCCGTGCGAGACAAGGGCCTGACCCGGTACGTCGGCAGCGGCGAAGCCGGCGACGTACTGCTCGGCGCTCTCTGCCGTCTGGTCGACCCGCTGATCCGCGCCCGCACCCTCAAGCAATGGGAGGCCATCGTCGCGTATCGCGAGCTCGGCCACCAGCGCGAAGTGGCGCAGCGCCTCGGTGTGACCCGGCAGAGCGTCGGCGACCGCCTCAGCGCCGGCCATCGGCGCGCGGTCGAAGAGGCCGACGCGGCGATCGCCACGTATCTGAGTCACCAGCGCCGGCAGCGCGCGACGCCCTGACGAACGACCCGGCGGGACGTGGAAGACGCCGGGCCGGACGGCCCGGCTCAGCCGCCGTCCGGCGGAGAGGGGACGGCGCAGTCGCCGCCCAGGTCCAGCAGCTTCTCGACCGCGTGCGGCAGAGCGGCGGCGATCATCGCGAACTGCTCCCGGCAGGCCCGCGGGCTGCCCGGCATGTTGACGATGAGCGTCCTGCCGCGCAGACCGCTCACCGCGCGGGAGAGCATCGCGTGCGGTGTCGTGGCCAGCGAGCCGGCCCGCATCGCCTCGGCGAACCCGGGCGCCTGACGGTCCAGGACCCCCAGGGTCGCCTCCGGCGTCACGTCGCGCGCCGTCATGCCCGTGCCACCGGTCGTGAGGACGAGGTTCACCGGCGTCTCGTCCGCCCAGCGCCGGAGTTCGGCGGAGATCCGCGCGACCTCGTCGGGGACGATGGCGCGCTCCACGGCGGCGACGCCGAGTCCCCGCAGCGCCTCCTCGAGCGCCGCACCGCTCGTGTCCTCCCGCTCACCGCGCGAACCCTTGTCGCTCACCGTGAGCACGGCGGCGTGGATGAGGCTGGGCTTCTCGAGCCGGATCTCGTCGCCCGGCCGCACCTCGCCACCGTCGACGACCCGCGCGAAAACGCCCTCGCGCGGCATCACGCAGTCGCCGGTCTGCTCGTAGATGGCACAGTGCGCGTGACACTCCTTGCCGATCTGCGTGACCTCGAGCAGGGCGGGCCCGATCCGCAGCCGCGCCCCCACCGGCAGCTCGCTCACGCGCAAGCCCTCCACGGTCACGTTCTCGCCGAAGTCGCCGCAACCGACCTCGGCGCCGGCGGCGCGCATCGTCTCGGCGCTCTCGTCCGCCAGAAGGCTCACCTGGCGATGCCAGGCTCCGGCGTGGGCGTCGTCCTCGATTCCGCGCCCGGCGACGAGGACCACCGACTCAACCGGACTCTTCCGCACACCCCTCTCGGCCGAGACGTTCAGCGAGAGGACGCGGCCGTCCGGGGCGGCGCTCACCCGCCGCCCTCCGCCGCATCGCCCGGTCCGTCGGGGGGGTCGCCGCGTCGCCAGTGCCCGCTGCGGCCGCCGCTCTTCTCGAGCAGCCGCACGCCCGTGACCTCCATGCCGCGATCCATGGCCTTGCACATGTCGTAGACGGTGAGCGCGGCCACCGAGGCGGCGACCAGCGCCTCCATCTCGACCCCCGTGCGCCCGCGCAGCCGCGCCTCCGTCGTGATGTGCAGGCCGGGCATGCCGGTGTCCGGCTCAAGATCGACCGCGACCTTCGTCAGATTGAGCTGGTGACAGAGCGGGATCAGCTCGTGCGTGCGCTTGGCGGCCATGATCCCCGCCAGGCGGGCGGCGGCGATCACGTCGCCCTTGGGCACCACCTGGTCCTCGATCACCGCCAGCGTCTCGGGCGCCATGACGACGAAGGCTTCCGCCCGGGCCACGCGCTCGGTCTCGTCCTTGCCGCCTACGTCGACCATGGCGGCACGGCCGCGATCGTCGATATGGCTGAGGTCGGGCATGGCCTCACCCTCCGATCTGCGACATCGAGCGCTCGTTGGCGAGCGCCTCCAGACGGCGGTCGTAGCTCTTGGCCGCCAGCGCGTCCAGGATGGCGGCACGCAGCTCGGCAGGGTCGCCGAGGAGCGGCCGGACGTCCACTTCGGCGCCCGAGAAGAGACACGTGCGCAGCCGGCCGTCGGCCGTGAGCCGCAGACGGTTGCAGGTCGCGCAGAAGTGCTCGGACACACCGGCGATGAACCCGATGGTCCCGCGCGCGCCGGGCACGTGCCAGTACTGCGCGGGGCCGTGCCCGTACGGCCCGTCGTGCGACACCAGCTCGTGGCGCTCCATGAGGCGGCGCAGGATGTCGCCGGCCGGCACGAGACGGCCCTCGCCGGCGAGATCGTCGGCCCCGGCGACCCGCCGGTCGAGAGGCATGAACTCGATGAAGCGCACATGGACTTCGCGCTCCCTCGTCAGATCCACGAACGCGTCCAGTTCGTCCTGGACCCCCTCGAGCAGAAGGGTGTTGACCTTGACCGGCGCGAACCCGGTCTCGAACGCGGCGTCCAGCCCGGCCAGAGCGTCGGCCAGCCGGCCGCCGCGGGTGATCCGCGAGAACCGCTCCGGGTCGAGGCTGTCCAGGCTGACGTTGACGCGCCGCAGCCCCGCCCTCCGCAGGTCGGCGGCGTACTGCGGCAGCAGCAGGCCGTTCGTCGTGAGTGCGATGTCGTCGATGCCGCTCGTGCGGCCGATCATGGCGACCAGGTCGGCGCAGCCGAGCCGCACGAGCGGCTCGCCGCCGGTGATGCGGACCTTGCTGATGCCGCACCCCACGGCGACGCGCACGAACTCGGCGAGCTCCTCGAAACTGAGGATCTCGCCGTGGTCGCGCGCCGGTACGCCCTCGGGAGGCATGCAGTACGTACACCGCAGGTTGCAGCGGTCGGTGATGGAGAGACGCAGGTAATCGACTCTCCCTCGCCCAGGTCGGGGAGGTGCGCTCACGCTGTCGGCAGGTCCTCGGTTCGACGACGGCGGCGCCGTCGTGGCTGGCATCTCGACGTCGCCAGTGTACCGCCGCAGCGGCACGGCGTCACTTGTCCAGCATGACCTCCGTGGACTTGATCACCACGGTGAGTTCGTCGCCGACTTCGATGCCGAGATCCTCGACGGCGTGCCGTGTCACCACAGAGACGACCTCGTGCCCGGCGACATCGAGCACGACCTCCGCCATCACGGTGTCCCGGACGATGCTCTTCACGGTACCCGGCAGCTTGTTGCGCGCACTGAGCGTCATGACTGCCCCCTTTCGTCGACCGGCGACCGCCGGACGGCGGTCTGTCGCACTTCACATTCCCGGCGGCGCGTTCGGCAAACGGACCGACGGCGCCGGGAACACATGCACATCGCCGGACTCGATGGTGACGGCGACCTCCGTCCTGATGCCGGCGCCGGCCGCCCGGACCGCGCCGGACGACATCAGGGCCTCGAGCCGCGTGGGGGTCTCGAGGCCGACCACCCCGTGACCTCCCTGCAGGGTGAGCCGCGTCACGGTCGCCGTGAGGCGGCCCGGCCGGTCTGACGGACCTCACCGGCGATCATCACGGCGCAGATGGCGGCGAGCGAGAAGGCCTCGGCGTGGTCGTGTGTCACGTGCAGCACCGGGAGTCCCTCGGCGCGGCACACGCGGCCGAGCAGCGACTGCAGTTCCTCGCGGGCTTCGCCGTCGATGGCGCTCAGCGGCTCGTCCAGAAGAAGCGCGCGGGCGGGCGGCGAGGGCCCGCGCCAGCGCGACGCGCTGCCGTTCGCCCCCCCTTCCCCGAGAGCGTCGCGGGACGGCGCTCGAGCAGATCCGTCACGCCGACGTCCGCGGCGAGACGCCGGACCTCACCCGACCGCCCGCGATGCGACAGCCGCCGCGGCGCCCCGCCCGCACCGCCGGGCACGGCGGCGCCGGACCCGACGCGACGTCACTTGTCGATCATCACCTCGGTCGCCTTGACCACCACGCCGACCTGGTCCCCGGCGGCCAGACTCAGGCGCTCGGCCGAGTGCCTGGTGATCGCGGCCGCCACTTCGTGGCCGGCGATGTCCACGACCACCTCGGCCATCACGGAGCCGAGAACGACGGTCTTGACGGTGCCCGGAAGGCGGTTGCGCGCGCTGAGAGCCATGGAGAGCCTCCTTGATCGCTGTCGCCGCATGCCTGCGACGGTGTCTGATCAAGGGACTACCCCCACGTTTTCGCTAAGCAACACCATAGGGCCAGATTCGTACGCTAAGTATCCTCGCAGCGTCACTCAGGGCATGCTCAGGCTCGGCAGGGGCCTCACGGGGACGGTCCGGAGCATCGTCACCGCCCGAACGCCGATCGCGACGCCGATCGCCGGCGGCATCATCGGCGAGGTCGCCGCAGAGGACTCGCCGCCCGGCCGGCCGCCGCCGGCACGTCCCGCCGGACCGGCGCGTCCCGCCGGCCCTCTCGCGTCCGAGAAGGAATGAGGGGCGGCGGGCCCTCAGGCCCGCCGCCCCCGTCTTTGGTGCGGCGCGCGGTAGCACCGCATGCGGGGCGACTAGCGCGCCGCACCTCGTAAGTCAGTCAATGTCGCGTACCTCCTTTCGCCGTGGCTCCCGGCCGTCACACGCGAGTCCTGAAACACCCCTCGCGCTCCGGCCGCTTGCCCGTCCGAGCCTCTCCGGGCCGTGCTGTGCGGCGGGCCTTCAGGCCCGCCGGCCTCACGGCCCCAGCGGCTCGCGCAGGCAGGCGTCGGTCGGCGCTCCACCAGTCTGCCAGTCCATCTCACGGATGGCGACCATCTTCAGTTCTGTCATTTCACCGATCGCGTACTTCAATCCTTCCCGGCCGATACCGGAACCCTTGATGCCGCCGTAGGGCATATGGTCGACGCGGAAGGTGGGCACCTCGTTGATCATGACGCCCCCGACCTCGAGCCGCCTGGCCGCGTAGAGCGCCTTGTTGAGGTCGTTCGTGAACACGCCGGCCTGCAGACCCATTTCGCTGTCGTTGCTGATCTCCACCGCCTCGCACAGGTCGCGGGCCTTGAGGATGCTGAGCACCGGCCCGAAGACCTCCCGGGCGCAGACCTTCATGTCGCGCGTCACATCCACCAGCACCGTCGGCAGGAGCCTGCCGTCGTCGCGCACGCCGCCGGTCACCAAGGTCGCACCCTGGTCCATGGCCTCCTCGATCCAGCCCTTGACCCGCTCGACCTCGCCCTCGTCGATCAGCGAGGCGACGTCGGTGGTCTCGTCCAGGGGATCGCCGACCTTGAGCGCAGCGACCTGCGGCACGAGCCTCGCCAGGAACTCCTCGTAGACGTCCACATGCACGACGACGCGCTGCACCGAGATGCAGATCTGGCCGGAGTTGGCGAAACCGCCGGCCACGATCCGCTGCACGGCGAGGTCGAGGTTGGCGTCGTCGTCGACGATGGTGGCCGAGTTGTTGCCGAGCTCCAGCGTGACCATCTTCATGCCGGCGTCACCGGCGATCTGACGGCCCACCGGCGGACTGCCCGTGAAGCTCACCATGTTGGTCCGCTCGTCCGTCACGAGCTTGCTGCCGATCGTGCGTCCGGAGCCGACCACGACCTGCAGGACGCCCTCGGGCAGGCCGGCCTCGGCGAGCAGTTCCGCCAGCCGCAGAGCGGTCAGCGGGGTGTTCGAAGCCGGCTTCAGGATGACGGCGTTGCCGCCGGCGAGCGCCGGCGCGACCTTGTGCGCCACCAGGTTGAGCGGGAAGTTGAACGGCGAGATCGCGGCGATCACCCCGCGGGGCTCGCGGATCGTCCACCCGAAGCGGTCCTCCCCGCTCGGGTCGGCGTCCATCTCGATGATCTCCCCGGCGGTCCTCTTCGCCTCTTCACTCGCCCAGCGGAACGTGCTGGCGCCGCGCTTGGCCTCGACGCGAGCGTCCTTCAGCGGCTTGCAGCCCTCGGCCGCGATGATCCTTGCGATCTGCTCGGCGTTGTCCTCTATCAGATGCGAGGTACGCTCCAGGATCGCGGCCCGCTTCCAGGCCGGCGTCAGCCGGTATCCCGCGGCGGCCGCGCGGGCGCGCGAGAGGACCGCGTCGACGTCGTCCATCGTCGTCGTGGGCACCCGGGCCAGCTCGGCGCCGTCCCAGGGCGCGCGCAGGACCATGGGCTCGCCGCTCCCCCACGGGCCGCGGATCGCCAGCCCCGGCTGGATCGGTTCGCCGACCTGTACTTCGGCGCGCTCCATGTACGCCACCTCCCCGGTCGCGAAGGCTGGCCGGCTCGCGCGCCGCCTCCGCGGCGCGCACCCAGGAGCCGGCCATGAAGAGAACAGGCGGGGCGGCGGCTCATGCGCCGGCGGGGGCCGTCGGCGCCCTCTCCGCAGCCGCCCCACCCAGGTCGAGTCGTCTCAGTACGCGCAGTTCTCGCAGAATTCTACCCACGCTTCGTGCTTGTGACTCCCTCCGTCCCGGAAGGGGCGCCGGTCGCTCAGCGGCACCACGCGCCCGCGACCACGCTCCGCGGACCCTCCCGTGGCGACGGACCTGCCTCGCGGATAGACGCCCATGGGCTGACCGGTGAGGTCGATGTTGATCTGCTTGACCTCCGTGTACTCGTCCAGCCCGTAGCTGCCGAGCTCCCTGCCGATACCGCTCTGCTTGTAGCCGCCCCAGGGAGCCTCACTGTAGGTGGGGTGATACGTGTTGACCCAGGTGATGCCGGCCCGCAGCGCCTTGACGACGCGCATGGCCCGGGCGACGTCCCTGGTCCACACGGCGCCGGCCAGCCCGAAAATCGTGTCGTTCGCGAGGCGGATCGCCTCTTCTTCGCTGTCGAAGGGGATGACGGCCAGCACGGGGCCGAAGATCTCTTCCTGGGCGATGCGCATGGAGTTGTCGACGTCCACGAAGATCGTCGGCTCGTAGTAGTAGCCGCTCCCGCTCAGGCGGTGGCCGCCGGTGGCCAGCGTCGCCCCCTCCTCGACCCCGATGCGCACGTACTTCTCGACCGTGTCGAGCTGCTGCCTGCTGACGAGCGGTCCCATCTCGCTCTCGCCGTCGAGCGGGTCGCCCACCTTGATCGCCATCGCGCGGCTCACGAGCTCGCCGACGAAGCGGTCGTGGATAGAGCGCTCCACCAGGAGCCGCGAGCCCGCCGAACACACCTCGCCGGTGCCGGCGAAGATCCCGATGAGGGCGCCGTCGACCGCCGCCTCGAAGTCGGCGTCGGCGAAGACGATGTTCGGGCTCTTGCCGCCCAGCTCGAGGCCGATCCTCTTCACGTTGTCGGCGGCGCGGCGCATGATGTGCTTGCCGACCTCGACCGAACCCGTGAAGGCCACCATGTCCACCCCGGCGTGTCCGGCAAGGTAGTCGCCGATCTCGCCACCGGGACCCGTCACGACCTGGAGGACTCCCTTCGGGAGACCTGCCTCCTCGAAGATCCGCGCCAGCTCGAGGTTGGTGAGCGGGCTGAGAGTCGCCGGCTTCAGGATCATCACGTTGCCGGCGGCAAGCGACGGCGCGGCCTTCCAGGCCGCCATGAGCATCGGGTAGTTCCAGGGGGTGATGCCGACGGTCACGCCCACGGGCTCACGCACCACCATGCTCATGGTCTCGCCCGGCACTTCGAGCGTCTCGCCGTGCTGATCCTGGACCATGCCGGCGTAGAGCTCGAACGTGTGGGCCGCGTCGCTCATGTCGACGAGCGCCTCCTCGAGCAGCTTGCCCATCTGCAGGCTCTCGAGCCGCGCGAGCTCCTCGGCCCGGTCGCGGAGCTTCGCCGCGGCACGGTCGAGGATCGCGGCCCGCTCGACCGCCTTCATCTTCGGCCACGGGCCGTGGTCGAAAGCCTCTCTGGCCGCGCGCACGGCCTCTTCGGCGTCGGCGACGCCGGCCCTCGGCACGCGCGCGATCACTTCTTCCGACGCCGGGTCGACGACCTCGTAGGTCGCGCCGTTCGCGGCACCGGTCCAGCGTCCATCGATGTACATCTGGTACTGCTTCACGTCGGACTTCGGCATCACGGTCGCCATCGTTCTCACCTCGCAGGCGGCCCGGCGTGACGCCGGACCGCGATCCTCCTGGATAGGGCGACGGCCTCCTCACTCGTCCGGGCCGTCCCCGGAATAGGTCACACGAGGTCCATTCCCCGGGCGGACAGGGGGATAACACTACAGTGAGAGTGTTAAGTCCACGGGGAGAGCTCTCTACAGCGGGGCTGCCGGGACGACGAACGCGGAAGGCGGGCGGAGGCGGCGGACGCGGGATGCGGGCGGAGGCGGCGGGCGCGGGATGCGGGCGGCGCGGCCGCCCTGCTCAGAGATGACCGCTCAGAAGCAGCCGAGCTGGCACTGCACGATCTTGATACCCAGCTCGTTGCAGGCGCGCCCCACATCGGCCAGGGACACGTCGAGATCGTCCGCGATCGCATGCGCATCGGCGCAGGCGAGATACTTCTCGTCTCCTGCCTGCGCCTTGATCGTCTCGATCAACCGTGGGATGTTGCCGGCGGCCATGATGCCAGTCTAGCACCACGCCGCCGCGGCGCGACACGCGGGATCCGCCGCGGCCTCAGTCTCTCTTCGTACCGGGGTCCGGCTTGGCGAGCTTCGCGAAGATGTACACGGCGACGTAGATGAAGAGGAAGAGCAGTGCGAACAGCAGCGTGAAGCCCAGAAGCTGCGGCTGCGAGGCCGGGTCGGTGACTCGGCCCAGCAGCTCGTCGGCGAGCGGGCCGGGCCGTCTCACCAGGTCCCAGCTGTTCCAGCGCAGGAACCGCCCGAGGTAGATGCCGAAGCTGCCCAGGCCGGCGGCGAGCACGACGAAGACCCAGCCGGCGACCCTGCCCAGCCCGCGGTTCACGATGTCCTGCATGAGGTAGAGAGACACGACACCGAGCATGAGGCCTGTCCAGGAGAACCAATACAGCATGAGGACGTCGAACCAGCCCGGGATGATGTCTCCCATGCTCCCGAGATGGAGGAAGTCGGTCAGGATGTACGGGGCGTTCGGGAAGAACGCGAGCCACACGATCGCCGCGGCGACGATCAGCACGTAGAGCACGGCGCGGCGCGCCGAGGCCAGGCGATAGGCGATGCCCGCGAACACGAAGGGCACCCACGCGAGCACCAGGTTCCAGAGCAGGAACCAGTAGTGATACGTGTGTGAGTACCAGGCGCGGGCGCCGATCAGGCCGACACAGATGAGCGACGCGGCGACCATGAGGCCCACGATGGCGTAGGCGAAACGGTGACGTCGCGGAGCCGCGGACGGCGCCGCCCCCGCTCGGGGAGGCGCCGGACGCGTCGGCGCCGGCGGTGCGGAAGCCGGCCGCTCCGGCGGCAGGGCCGGACCGGCCTCCGGAGGCGTTCCCTTCATCCACCCCCCACGGCAAGGAAGGGAGAGACCTCGTCGCCCGGCGCCGGACCGATGCCGCTACCGGCACGGCCGGGGAGATCCGGGAGGGAGGCGACCGTCGCGCCGCCTGACGCCCTGGGCTCACGGATGTCGGTGAAGTCGCTCATGTGACGAAAAGATACCACTCATCCCGGACCCGAGGTCTGCCGATACGGAGGACGTCGACGCGGGCCGGGAGCCCGCGTGGCGGACGGGCGGAGACATGACGGACGACGACATCGGCACCGACGCGCCCCCGGAGGGAGAGCCGGACGCCCCGGAGGAGGACGCGGCGGAGGACGGCGCCCCGGAGGAGGACGGCGAGGCCGAGGACGCGACGAGGGACGGCGTGGCGGGAGACGGCGTGGCGGACGGCCGCGCCGTCGCCCTGCGCGCCGTCCAGGTCGCGCTCATCAAGGAGATCGACGCGTCGATCACCAAGCTCGAGCGCGCCCGCATCGGCGAGAGCGCCCGCGAGCACCTCGAGATCCTGAGAAGCCTGCTCAAGGCGCAGGTGACCGCGTATCTCGAGCACTTCGTCGCCCGGCGCGCCACCCTCTACTCGCAGACCTCGGTCATGTATGCCGGCGAGGTGGGCCCTCCCGGCGTGCTGTCGACCACGCTCCGCGGACTGCTGGAGGGCGGCACGCTCACCGGCGGGCAGGGCGCGACCCTCGCGCGGTTCCTGAGCGATCGCCGCACGCTCGTCATCTTCGGCGACCGGGCGACCGGCAAGTCGACCCTCCTCAACTCCCTCTTCGAGCTCGCCCCCGTGGACGACCGGTTCGTCGCCGTCGAGCGCGGCCCGGACCTTCCCGCGCTCAAGGAGCGTTCGTTCTGCGTGCGTCTCTCGGCCGACGGGGACACCGACATCCCGGCGCTGTTCGCGAAAGCCCGGCGCATGGACCCCGGCCGGCTCGTCGTCGGCGAGATCCACGCCGAGGAGGTCCGTGCGTTCTTCACCCTCCTGGCCGAGGACCCGAGGGTCGGCGGCCTGGCGACCCTGCGTGCGGAGACGGTCCACAAGGCGGTGGAGTCCGTCATCGGCGCGTTCGGCGGCGACGACGCCTTCGCGCGCCGACTCGTCGCCGGGGTCCGGCCGGTCTTCGTCCACATGCACGGCGACGAGAACGGTCGTCCTCGTCTCGCCGCCATCTGGAGTCTCGACGGTCTCCGCGACGGAGAGCTGGTGCTGGAAGAGGTCGCCACCGGGCCGCCCGCCGCCAGCGAACTCGTCGCCGAAGCGTGAAGCGGGGCGGCTCGCTCGCCGCCCGGTGATCCCGCAACGTCACCGCGCGCCGCCCCCTCACCCCTTTCTGCCGTCCTGTCCATGCGCTACGGTTTGCCTGCGAAGGGTCGGGGCTGGTATGGTGCCCGTTCACGACGCCGCAAGGCGACTGTTCACCCCTGCTCCAGCATCCGGGCTGGGGCCGTACAGACCACAGGAGGTGATTGGGATAAACAGGTATGAGCTCATGCTCATCGTGAACCCGAGCGCGGACGAGGAACGCCAGAAGGAGATCGTCGACCGGCTTCGCGCCACCGTCGAGAAGGGCAAAGGCACCATCGCCGGCATCGACGAGTGGGGCAAGAAGAAGCTGGCCTACGAGATCAAGAAAGAGACCGAAGGCGTCTACACCGTCATCACGTTCACGGCCACGCCTCAGGCTCTCGCCGAAGTCGAGCGAGTGCTGAGCATCACCGATGAGGTCTTGCGCTTCAAGACCAAGCGGCTCAAGTCCTAGCGGTACGTCCGAGGGAAGGGAGTCCACCGTGGCCGGGTCCATCAACAGCGTCGTCCTCGTCGGCAATCTCACTCGGGACCCCGAGCTTCGCGCGACGCCGAGCGGCACCAGTGTGTGCAGCCTGCGCGTCGCCGTCAACGACCGCGTCAAGGACCCGACGACCGGTGAGTGGGGCGACAAGCCCAACTACTTCGACGTCGACGTGTTCGGCGGCCAGGGCGAACGCTGCGCGCAGTACCTCTCCCGCGGACGGCAGGTCGCCGTCTCGGGCCGGCTCCGCTGGCGTGAGTGGGAGACGCAGGAAGGCCAGAAGCGCCAGGCGGTCTCGATCGTCGCCGACAACGTCCAGTTCATCGGCCCTCGCGACACCGGCTCCGGTGGCGGCTACGGCCAGCAGCAGGGCGGCTCCACCGGCCGGCCGGCCGGCGCCCAGCCCGACCCCGGGTTCGGCAAGACCGGCGCCGCGCCGCCCGGTGGCGACTTCACCGAGGACGACGACATCCCGTTCTGAGCTGAGATCGAGCGCGCCCTCCGGGGCGCCGTAAGGAGAGAGAAAACGCATGCCGAGTTCCAAGCCCAAGCCGCGGCGCGAGAAGAAGGGCAAAGCCGGTGGATTCGGCCAGGCCCGCCGCCGCTACTGCTACTTCTGCAAGGAGAAGATCGAAGAGGTCGACTACAAGAACTACACGGCCCTTCGCCGCTTCATGTCCGACAAGGGCAAGATCCGCTCCCGCCGCATCACCGGTACCTGCCGCCGTCACCAGAACCAGCTGGCGTCGGCGATCAAGCAGGCGCGCGAGCTGGCGCTCCTGCCCTACGTGAACCGCTGAGGAGGACGCCATGGAGGTCATTCTGCTCCGGGACGTCGAGAGCCTCGGCGACAAGGGCTCCCTGGCCAACGTCAGCCGCGGCTACGCCCGCAACTACCTGATCCCGCGCAAGCTGGCGGAGGTCGCGACGCCCGGCAAGATCACCGAGTTCCGGCGTCGTGAAGAAGAGCGCAAGTCGCGTGAGGCGCGCATGGCCGTCCAGGCCGAGGAGTACACTGCCACGCTCAACAAGACGGTCATCACCCTGGCCGCCAAGGCCGGCGAAGGCGACCGTCTGTTCGGCAGCATCACCGCGGCGGACATCGCCGACGCGATCAAGGACGCACGCGGTTTCACCATCGACAAGCGCAAGATCGTGCTCGAGGAGCCCATCAAGGAGCTGGGTACCTTCATGGTCGACGTCGAGGTGGCCGAGGGCTTCGTCGCCACCGTCAAGACCATCGTGGCGCCCGCCTGACGCGGTACCCGCTCTGAAAGAACGAACGTCCCGGACGGGGGCGGGAGGAGCCGTGTGAATACTCCTCCCGCCCCCGTCCTCGTGCAGCCGGAAGTCGCCCCGCAGACGCACGCCGGAGCGGCCGGGACAACGGCCCATCCGTCACTCGCATCGCCCATGATGACGCAGTAGACTCCGAGTCCCATCCCACCGCGAGCCGCCGGGAGAGCCGTGGCCGTCGAGCGCATCGAACCGCCAGCGAGTCCGCATCTGCCGCCGCACAACCTCGAAGCGGAGCAGTCGGTGCTGGGCGCCATGCTGGTCAACCCGAACGCGATCACGGCGGTCGCCGAAGTACTGAGCAGCGACGATTTCTACCGCGACACCCACCGGCTCATCTACCGCTCCGTGCTCACCCTCTTCGACAAGGGTGAGGAGGTGGACGTGGTCACGCTCAGCGCCCAACTCGAGCGCGAAGGCATGCTCGAGCGCGCCGGCGGTCGTGAGTTCGTCCACACGCTGGCCGAGTTCGTCCCGGCGGCCGCCAACGCCGCGCACTACGCCGGCATCGTGCGCGAGCAGAGCGTCCTGCGCTCGCTCATCCGGGTCGGCAACGAGATCGCCGAGCTCGGGTACCAGCACCCGGGTGACACGCACGACCTCCTCGACCGCTGCGAACAGAAGGTCTTCGCCATCCAGCAGCAGCGCAGCGCCGGCGAGTTCGAGCACATCAAGCAGGTCCTCGTCCGCAACTTCGAGCACCTGGCGGTCGTGGACAGTGACCAGGGTCTCACCGGTGTGGCCACGGGGTTCGAGGGCATCGACAAGCTCACCGGCGGGTTCCAGAAGGCCAACCTCATCGTCCTCGCTGCGCGGCCCGGCGTGGGCAAGACCAGTCTCGCGCTCAACATCGCGCAGCACGTCGCCGTCTCCGGTGCGCAGGCGGTCGCCATCTTCAGCCTGGAGATGAGCGCCGATGAGCTCGGTGAGCGGCTCATGTGCTCGTCGGCACGGGTCAGCTCGCACAAGGTGCGGACCGGGGGCCTCACCCCCGACGACCACGCCAAGCTGGTCCAGGCCGCCGGCGTGCTCGAGAAGGCCGACATCTTCATCGACGACACCGCCGGCCTCAACATGTTCGAGCTCCGGACCAAGGCGCGGCGACTTCAGTCGAAACACCCGCTGAGCCTGGTCATCGTCGACTACCTGCAGCTCATGTCGGGCGACGGCCGCGCCGACAACCGCCAGCAGGAGGTCTCGAACATCTCACGCTCGATGAAGCAGCTGGCCCGCGAGCTCTCGGTGCCCGTCATCGCCGTCTCGCAGCTCAACCGCGCCCCCGAGGCGCGCGCCGACCGCGAGCCGCAGCTCGCCGACCTGCGCGAGTCGGGGGCCATCGAGCAGGACGCCGACATGGTGATGTTCATCTACGAAGACCCGAGCGACCCGGCCTCGAAGGGGGTCGTCAAGGTCAAGATCGCGAAGCACCGCAACGGCCCCACAGGCCTGCTGCGTCTCGGTTTCGTCCGCGACTACACGCAGTTCCGCACCCTGCGCCAGACCGAGGAGTACAGCTACGCCGACAACGAGTAGACGGAGGTGCCCGGCCGGCCGTCAGGCGGAGCCGGGCACGTCACGGAGCGCGCGCCAATGAGCCCACATGTGACCCTGTTCCGCAGGCCGTCCTTCGACCCGGTCGCGCTGATCCGCGCACTCGGGCTCGAGGGCGCGGCGCCGGTCGCCCTCCTCGACTCTGCCGGCGGGTCCCCCAAGCTCGCGAGACATCACTACCTTGCCTGGGACCCGGTCTTCCGGCTGCGCGCCCGGGGCGGCACCGTCTCCATCGTCCCCGGAGAGCCTGTACTCGCCGAGGGCGCCGGCCCGGCCCGGGCTCTCACCCGCGCCGCGAGCGCGCTCGCCGCGCTGCCGCCGTTCGAGGCGCTCCGGGGAGCCACGCGACTCGCCGCGCTGCCTGGAGCCGGCGGCGAGGAAGGCCTCGGGAGCCACGGCGAGCGAGCGGCCGGCGGACTCCCCGAGGCGGAGGCGCTCGTCGGCCTGCTCTCGTACGAAGCCGTGCGCTACCTCGAGGACCTGCCGGACTCCACCCGCGACGATCTCGGCATCCCGGACATCGACGTCTTCCTGCCGGGACGGCTGCTGCGCTACGACGTCACCAGCGGCGAGACGGTGCTGGTGGACCGGCTCTCCGCAGACGAGGGCGCGGCGACGGCGGTGGTGGCGCGCGTGGACGCAGCCCTCGAGCGCGCGCGGCACAGCTCGGCCGCCGTCCTCCACGGCAACGATCTGCCCGTGTACCGCAGCAACTTCACCCGGGCAGAGTACGAGGCGGTCGTCGCCCGCACCCGGGAGTACGTCTTCGCCGGCGACATCTTCCAGGCCAACCTCTCGCAGCGGCTCGACCTCTGCTACATGATGCCGAGCCTGCACCTGTATCACACGCTGCGCACCGTGAACCCGTCGCCGTTCGCCGGCTACCTGCACTTCGGCGACTACGAACTGATCAGCTCCTCGCCCGAGCGCCTCGTGTCGCTCGACGGCGAGGGCTGGGCCGAGACCCGGCCGATCGCCGGCACCCGGCCCCGCGGCGCCCTCAAGCCGGAGGACGAGCACCTCACCGACGAGCTCAATCTCGACCCCAAGGACAGGGCCGAGCACATCATGCTCGTCGACCTCGAACGCAACGATCTCGGCAAGGTGTGCGAGTACGGCACCGTGCGGCTCGACGAGCTCATGGTCAACGAGTTCTACTCGCACGTGATCCACATCGTCAGCAACGTGCGCGGGCATCTGCACCCGGACCGCGACGCCGTCGCCCTCATCAAGGCGATGTTCCCCGGCGGCACGATCACGGGTTGCCCCAAGGTCCGCTGCATGGAGATCGTGGATGAGCTGGAGACCGTGCGCCGCGGGCCGTACACGGGCTCGTTCGGGTGGATCGCGGAGCGGCAACTGGACCTCAACATCATCATCCGCACGCTCGTCCGCGTCGGAGACCGCCTGTTCCTGCAGGCCGGCGGCGGGATCGTCGCCGACTCGGTCCCGGTGCGCGAGTACCGGGAGACGCTCCACAAGGCCGCCGGGATGCTGCGTGCCGTGAGCGCGAGCATCGCGGAACGCGCCGGCTGAGCGCCGCAGACGCCGGCGCGATACACTCCGCTCATGAGCGTGCTCATTCTCAACGGCGTGCTGACGGCAGCCGAAGAAGCCACGCTTCCGGCGACCGACCGGGCGCTCACGCACGGCCTCGGCCTCTACGAGACACTCAAGCTGGTCGCCGGCGTGCCCGTGTTCTTCGTCGAGCACGTCGCCCGTCTCGTCCGCGGCATCGAGGCTCTCGGGCTGGACAAGCCGATCGACCGCGCCGAGCTGGCCGAGCAGATCTGCCGCCTGAGCGAAGCCAGCGACGTCGCCGACGGCGCCTGCCGCCTCCTCGTGACGGCAGGCCCCCCCGGCGGCCGCCCTTCCCTGCTGGTCCAGACGGACAAGCGCACGTTTCCGCAGCGGCCGCTGCGCCTCGTGACGTACCTCGGTGTCCGGGTGAGCGCGCAGTACAAGGCGATGACGGTCATGCAATCGTATCTCGCACAGCAGGCGGCCCGTGCCGCGGACGCCGACGACGCCCTGCTGGTCGACGCGGAGGGCCGGATCTTCGAGGGCGCCACCTCGAACGTCTTCGTCATCCGCGGCGGCGGGCTCGTCACGCCCCCCGCCGAAGGCGACATCCTGCCGGGCGTGCTGCGCGCCAAGGTCGAGGAGCTGTCCACCGCCGACGGCGTCCCCGTCGTCGAGGCCTGGGTACGGGTCGCCGACCTGCGCCCCGACGACGGCCTGCTGCTCACCAGCAGCGTCCGCGGCATCGTCCCCGTGGAGCGCGTCGACGACGTCGGGCTGCGCATCCACGAGCAGGAGCTCGCGAGACTGCGCCTGCTGATCGGTGAGGCGGAGGCCGCCAGCGCCGCCGCCTTCCGCGTCGCGTACCGCTAGCCCCTCAGGACCCACGGCGTCTGTCGGGCGCCGGGCTTCGGCGCCGGTGCCTTGCGTACGTCCGGCGCATCATCGCGGCGCACAGGCGTTGCCACGCGGTCAGCGCCGGCGGCCCTCCAGGAACCAGCTCGCGTGGTGGTGCAGGCGGCCGTTCGCGAGACGCTCCTCGTAGCTGCGCTCTTCCAGGTCGAGGACGTCGAACGCCGCGAAGTCACCCGCGAGCTCCTCCGCCGTGCAGAAGTGCAGGTAGACGTGCTCGACCCAGCTGCGCTCCTCCCCGGACACCGGCCGGCCGACGGCGTAGTGCTGCGGATCGCGCGGTGACAGCGTGCTGAGGAAGAGGAGGCCGCCGGGCCTGACCGCCGCGGCCAGCGCCGCGGCGAACTCCCGGCGCCCGATCGGTCCCAGGAGGTGATACACGCCGCTGACGAAGGCCACGTCGTAGGGGCCGGCGTGCTCGCCGCCGTCCGCCAGCGTGAGAAGGTCGCCGGTCACATACTCGACGTCGAGGTCTCCCGACCGCTCCTCGCGCGCCGCGGCCACCGCGGCCGGCGACGGGTCGATGCCCAGCACACGACAGCCCAGCTCGGCGGCGAGGTAGCGGGTGTCGCGGCCGTAGGCGCAGCCCACGTCGACGATCGAGAGCTCGGCGGTCGCGTACGGCTGCAGGCGGGCGACGGCGAGGCGAGCGAGCTCGCTGGGCCCGTCGCCCCAGAGATGGCCGTCGGCCGCGTAGCGCCCGTCCCAGTGGATCGCGGCCTCCGGGATGCCGGAGGCGGGCCGAGCAGGCCGATCGCCGGTGCCTCCCGCGGCGCCGCTCACGACTTCGTCAGGCGGCGCCACGCCTCGAGGTACTTCTCGGAGGTCTTCGCCGCCACCTCCGGGGGCAGCTCAGGCCCGGGTGCCGTCTTGTCCCAGTCGAGCGTCTCCAGGTAGTCCCGCACGTACTGCTTGTCGTAGCTGGGCTGGCTCCTGCCCGGCTCGTAGCCGTCGGCCGGCCAGAAGCGCGAGGAGTCGGGTGTCATGATCTCGTCGATCAGGATGAGGTCGCCGTCGAGCAGGCCGAACTCGAACTTGGTGTCGGCGATGATGATGCCGCGCTCCAGGGCGTACGCCGCGCCGAAGCGATACAGCTCGAGCGCCACGTCGCGGACCTTCTCCGCGAGCTCCCTGCCGATGAGGTCGACGGTCCTCTCGAACGAGGTGTTCTCGTCGTGATCCCCGATCGCCGCCTTGGTCGACGGCGTGTAGATGGGCTCCGGCAGCCGGCTCGCCTCGACGAGGCCGGCCGGCAACTCGATGCCGCACACCGCGCCCGTCTTCTCGTAGTCCTTGCGGCCCGACCCCGTGAGATAGCCGCGGACGATCGCCTCCACCGGCAGCGCCTCCGCCCTGTGCACGACGATCGACCGTCCGGCAAGGTGCCTGCGTCCGGCGTCGGTGCTGAACGGGTCCGGGTCGACGAGATGGTTCGGGATGATCGCGTCGGTCTGCTGGAACCAGAAGTTGGCGATCTGCGTGAGCACCACACCCTTGTCGGGGATCGGCGTCGGCAGGATGACGTCGAAGGCCGACAGCCGGTCGCTCGTGACGATGAGCATCTCGTTGGGCGCGTACTCGTAGACGTCGCGGACCTTGCCGCGGCTGAGGAGGTTCCAGGCGGATTCGTTGGATTCGTACAGCGTCGTCATGGGCGACTCGCTCCTTTCGAGGTCAGGCGTGGCCGGCCGGCGCAGCCCCGCCGGCGATCTGGTCCAGGAGTGCCTCCGCGGCGGCACGCGGGCCCGAGGACTCGTGGCCGGGCAGCCCCAGCTGCGTGCGCAGCTGCCCGACGTACACGCCGGTCGCGAAGGCCGCCGCGAACGTGGCCGTCGCCAGCTGCTCGTGCTGCTCACGGCGCTGCGCAGGGCCGAACGGATTGGCGAAGTAGCTGTTCGTGAGCCCGGTCGAGGTGGTCGTCCCCTTGCTCATCGCCGCTCCGTCCCGGAAGACGGCGAGCGCCGCGGCCTCGCCTGCAAGGCGTTCGATCACGGGGTGATCGCCGTCCACCGGCTCGTGGTTGTTCGCGTAGAGCAGGTAGTCGACGGGGTAGCCCCTCAGGACGTCGTCCAGCGTGGCCACCGGCAGGACGACACGCGCGTTGACTCTGTTGGGGCTCATGATGATCGAGCGGTCGAGTTGTCCGAAAGCACATCCCTGCTGCAGGTCGTCGAGACGGACGAAGGCGCCGATCTCGGTGCCGTATCCGCGCAGCTCCCCGCCGGCGCCCACCTCCAGCGTACCCATGTCGTCGGCGATGACACGCACCTCCCGGATGCGCTCCTCGCCGGCCACGCGCAGGGCTTCGAGCGTTTCGCTCTTTCCGGTCGCCGTGTCGCCGATGAGCAGCACGCCGGCGGCGCTCCCGTCGGCCAGCACCAGCCTCGTGTACGCTCCGTGGAAGGGCATGACGCCGCGATCCATTGCGGCCACGTTGTGCAGCGTGAGCACCATCTTCTTGAGATAGCCGAAGTAGCCGAAGCGGTCCTCCAGCGGGACCGCCGCGACCAGCAACCGCGCGGCGCTGTCGTCGTGGAAGACGGTCGGCAGCTCGCCGAAACGGGCGAGCGACGCCGGCGGGACGCCGTAGAGGTACACGGCGTCGGGGCCGGCGGCGATCTCCTCGTCCGAGGCCACCTCGAACAGGTTGGCGAGGCTCAGGCCGAGACTCATGAAGCGCCGCTCGAAATACACGAAGACCACGAGCCGTCCGACGAGCGCGGGATAGCAGAGCCAGTGCTCGCGCTCCAGCGTGAGCCCGTCGAGAGGGTTCTCCGGGACCTCGGTGAACTGACCGGTCCGCGTGTTCATCGGCGGATCGAACAGCAGCGGCGGGTACATCAGGAGGTCGCGCACGAAGGGGATGCCGGCCAGGAGCTCGCGGTAGCGAGCCGGGGCCGGCCACTTGAGCGGCGCCGCGAACACGCCGACCTCGGCGCCGGCCGCGACCTGGCGCAGCACGCGCGGCCGCCCGCCGGTGATGTTCTCGGCGACGTCCCGATACACGGCGCGCACGAGCCGGGCGAGCGACTCGACCGTCTCGGTGAACCCGCGCAACGGCCGCTCGTCGCCGGGCGCCGGCGGCGTCTCGGCGCGGACGACGAGAAAACGGTCCCAGCGACGCCAGAAGTCGTAGAGCCCCTCGACGAACTCGTGCAGGCGGTCGCGCCGCGCCATGAGGCCGCCGGGGGCGCAGGCCGTGACCGACACACGTTCGAGCGGGTTGTTCGTGAGCAGGCGAAGCAGGTCGAGCAGCCGCTCCCGGCGCGGATCGGCGCCGGAGAGGCCGGCTGCGGAGCCGCCGGCGCCGGACGGCGCCGTCCACCCGGGGTCCGAGAGCCCGAGGTCGTCCAGCGCCGACGGGTTGTGCGCCTCCAGACGATCGACGTACAGACCGAGCACACGAGCGAACGCCGCGCTCTCGACGAGCTCCTGCGTGCTCGCGCACACGGGGCCCTCCGCGTACATGACCGCCTGGCGGTCGTCCACATCGAGTCGCAGCAGCGACATCCAGCCTCCCGGTCGGGTCGCAGGCTCCCCGGCGTCTTCGCCGGGCGAGCCCGGAGACTACCACACGCCGGTCGTGGCCTCAGGCGCCGACACTCGATCAGGCCGCGCCCGGGCCCACCGCCCGGGCGCCCTCAGACGGTCGGCGCGCCCACCCCGGCGTCGTGCTGCTCGGACCCGCAGAACGCGCACTTGCGCGCCTTGTGCGGGATCTCGCTCAGGCACTCCGGGCACTCCTTCACCAGCGGGTCCTGGCCGCGCTCCCGCAGCTCCCTCAGCTTGTTCATGGGAAGGACGATGACGTAGTAGATCGCCGCCGCGATCAGCAGGAAGGAGACCACCGCGTTCAGGAACGACCCGTACATGAACCGGCTGCCGTTGACCGTGAACATGAGGCTCGAGAAATCCGGCTTGCCGAAGATCGCCGCGATGAGCGGCGTGATGATGTCGGCGACGAGCGCCGTGACGACGGCGCCGAACGCCGCACCGATGACCACCGCGACGGCCAGGTCGACGACGTTGCCGCGCATGATGAACTCACGGAATCCCTTGAACATGCGGTCCTCCCTCGTTGGATCGCGCCCGGGCCGGGGCGTCTTCGCCTGAGTCTGCCGCCCGCCGGCGGTGAGGCCGCTCTCGGCGCAGCCGCCCCCGGCGCCGCGTACGCTGCGGGGGCCGGCGGAAGCGCTTCGCATCCGCCGGCCCCGGTCCGGCTCGCCGCGCGCCGTGCCCGGCGCGGCGAGCCGCCTCCTGCCGTCTACTTCGCGTTGGCCAGGTTCTCGGCCGCGAAGTCCCAGTTCACGAGCTTGTCGAAGAACACCTGCACCCAGACCGGCCGCAGGTTCTGGTAGTCCAGGTAGTAGGCGTGCTCCCACACGTCGACCACAAGGAGCGGCGTGACTCCCTGCGCCGCTGGCATCTCGGCGTTCGGCGTGCTCACGATCTTGAGCTCGCCGTTGTCGGCGACCAGCCAGGCCCAGCCACTGCCGAAGCGGCCCACGGCGGCCGCCTTGAACGCCTCGACGAACTGCTCGTAGCTGCCGAACGTCGCGGTGAGCTTCTCGGCGAGCTCGCCGGCGGGGCGGCCGCCGCCGCCCGGCTTCATGCCCTTCCAGAAGAAGGTGTGGTTCCACACCTGGGCGGCGTTGTTGAACACCGGCTGCTTGTCGGGCTTGCCGGCCACGGCCATGATCACGTCCTCGAGGCTCAGACTCTCGAGGTCGGTGCCGGCGGTCAGCTTGTTGAGCGTGTCGACGTAGGTCTTGTGATGCTTCCCGTAGTGGAAGCTGACGGTGCGCGCCGTGTAGTCCGGCTCCAGCGCGTCCTCCGCGTAGGGAAGCGGCGGCAGTTCAAAGGCCATAGGTCCTCCTCGGACGGTTCAGATGTCGACTTCCACGGTGCCGTCGGTGATGCGCACCGGATACGTGTGCAGGTCGTGGACGCGGGTCTTCCACTGCAGGCGCTTCTCGAGCGCGAAGTACCGCTGCACCGGCTCGGGGATGGCGGCTTCGTCGCCCATGTCGTGATCGATCGGCCAGCTCAGGTTCTTGCCGCTGCGGATGTCGAACTGCGCGTCGTGCAGCGGGCAGGTGAGGATCCAGCCCTCGAGCGCACCCTGGTCGAGCGGCGCGTTCTGGTGCCCGCAGCGGCGGCTGACCGCGTAGACGCCGCCGTCGTACTCGCAGAGGCAGATCTCACGGTCCTCGGCGCGGACGTACTTCATGCCGCCGCGGGCGATGTCGTCGAGCTTCGCTACTTCGTGCCACATGGTCGGCTCCTCAGACTTCGTCCGGCGGGATCTGGGGCAGGCTGTCGGGGTCGGTCACGTCCTGGTGGACGAACAGACCGCACCAGCAGCGCTTCATCTTGTCGAAGTGCTCGCGGTGGTACGGGATGCAGGGGCAGCAGATCCGCATGTCCTCGGCGCGCACGCCGCTGCGGCCCTGACAGGGGCAGAACGGAGCGCCGTGGTCCTGCTCGAGCTTGACTTCCTGCTCGAGAAGGAAATCGGCCAGCTCTTCATCGGGCGTGAACTTGTAGCCGAGCGGGCCGACCACGCGATCGAAGAGGTAGCGGAGCGATTCCTTGCGAGCTTCACTCCCCATGTCTCAGCCTCCCCCGACTCTGAGGTGTTCGAGGAACTTGTCGGGGCTGAACCCGACGACGACCTCGCCGTTGATGACCGTGACGGGGAAGCGGCGGCCGCCGCTGAGCTCCTCCACCTTGTCGGCCACGGCATCCTGCTCCGCCGCCGGCAGCGTGTCGACGTCGACGGACTCGAACGCGATCCGGCTGTCCGTGAACCACTGCTTGGTCTTGCGGCACCACGGACAGGTACTGAGCGCGTAGACCATCACCTCGTCGGTCATGCTCGCGCCTCCGGGAGCTCGACGTGGATCGTGCCGTCCTCGACCTTGACCGGGAAGGTCGCGAGACTCAGCTCGGGGGCGTCGATGAACACGCCCGTCCGGAGATCGAACCGCCAATCGTGGCACGGACACGTGATGATGGGACCGTCGAGCCTGCCGGACTCCAGCGGACACCCCATGTGGATACACTTGTTGGCGACCGCGAAGAGGTCTCCATCGATGCGCGCGAGGAGGACCCCGACGCCTTTCGGATAGACGGCGACACAGGCGCCGTCCCGGACTCTGCTCTCGTCGATGGTCGGGACCCAGGAAGGTCCGCTCACTGCTCCCCCTTCCCTGCACTGTGGTCGTGGATGTGGCGACCCGTGGGGCGGGGCCTGTCTCTCCGGCGGCGGGCCGGAGGGCGACTCCCGCCGCATCACGGGTCGGTTGCGGAAGTACCCGCGCGGCGGGCGGGGCAAACTGCAGGCGGTGACGGAAGGGGACGAAGGGGCGGGCCGGGGCGACGGCCGCCCGCCCTACCAGCGCTCGAGGTGCACGCGACGCGCGTCGAAGCGATCGGCCGGCTCCTTGCGGTCCACCGGCCTGCCGACGGGCACGAGCGCGAACGGGACGACGGCCGCGGGGATGCCGAGCAGCGCACGGACGCCCTCGACGCGTTCGGTGAGCGGATGGATGCCGAGCCACACGGCCCCCAGGCCGAGCCGCTCGGCCTCGATCAGCAGGTTCTCGGTGGCCGCTGCGCAGTCCTGCTCCCAGAACTGGGGCCACTTCCCCGAGCCGGGCTCACCGCAGACGAGCACCGCGACGGGCGCCTCAGGAAGCATCTTCGCGTACGGATGCACGCCGGTGATCGCCCGCATCGTCGCGCGCTCGCGCAGCACGACGAACCGCCACGGCTGCTGGTTGCCGGCCGACGGCGCCGCCATGGCGGCGCGGAGGAGCCGCTCGACGAGGTCGTCGCCGACCGGCTCGGGCGTGTACCTGCGGACACTGCGCCGGCTGAGGACCGGGTCGTCCACGCTCACCTCTTCATGTGCCTGACGTGCCCCGCCACAGTATCCGCCCGTCCCCCCGTGCGGTCTACTCGGTGCTGCTGACCGTCATCGAGAAGTCGGGTTGCGCGTCCGGTGAGGGCGTGGCCCAGGACTGCCGGTACGTGCCGGTGAGGTCGGACGACCCGGCCTTCGTCACCTCCAGAGTCACCACCTGGGTGCCGCCGGCGCCCATCAGGTCGCCGGCGTTCTCGTCCGGCACGTACTCGCTGCTCACGACGGTGAAGGTGTCGCCGGCGGTGAACGACCACTCGTACCCGGTCGTCTCGTTGGCCTCGAGACTCACCACGACCGTGTCGCCGACCTTGGCCTCCACCGTGGTGCCGCTCTCGGCCACCGGAGTGATCTCGATCGTCTGCGGCGTCCCGCCGCCGTCGCTGCTTCCGCCGCAGGCGACGAGAAGCGACGCCCCCAGCGCGATCAGCATGAGCGCCGCCGCCCCCGTGGCCAGTTGCCTCCGTGTGCGCGTCTCCATCTCGCCCTCCATCCTGTCGTCCCTCCCCGGCCGCTTCCGGCCGCACCGTCTCCTGACGTTCGAGACGCGCCGCGTTTGTCATGCGTTCGCGGCGCGTCTATCATCCCGTGAAGGGATCCTCCTTTCACCCGTCGTCCGGCCTCCCCCACGCCTCTGCCATGGATGCTGCTCGTTCCCACTACGATGTGATCGTCGTCGGCGCCGGTCCCGCCGGCATCTTCGCCGCGCTCGAGCTCGTGCGGCGAAACGGCGCGGCGGTCCTCCTCGTGGAGCGCGGCCCCGACATCGGCCGCCGCGTCTGCCCGGCGCGCAAGACGGGCGTGTGCGCCAACTGCGAGCCCTGCGGCATCACCTGCGGGTGGGGCGGCGCCGGCGCCTTCAGCGACGGCAAGCTCACGCTCACTCCCGAGGTCGGCGGCTGGCTCGACCGGTTCGTCGGCAGGGAGCGTCTCGCCGAGCTCATCGGCTACGTCGACGGCATCTGGCTCGAGTACGGCGCCCCCGAGGAGGTGCACGGCGGGGGCAAGAAGTTCGACAAGATCCGCCGTGATGCCCTGCTGCACGGCATGACCCTCATCGAGTCGCCGGTGCGCCACATGGGCACCGAGCGCTCCTACGACATCCTCACGCGCATGCGCGCGGAGCTGGAGGAGCAGATCGCGGTGCGCACCGGCATCCGCGTCGACCGGATCCTGGCCGAGAAGCCGGCCGGCGAGAGCGAACTGCGCGCCACGGGCGTCGTGCTCGACGACGGCACGCGACTCACGGCCGACGCGGTCATCGCCGCCCCGGGTCGCGACGGGGCCGGCTGGCTCGTCGACGAGTGCAAGCGGCTGCACATCGGGCTCCGCACCAACCCGGTCGACATCGGCGTGCGCGTCGAAGTGCAGGCCGCGATCATGGAGCCGCTCACGAACGCCCTCTACGAGAGCAAGCTCATCTACTACACGCCGAGCTTCGACGACCCGGTACGCACCTTCTGCATGAATCCCTACGGCGCCGTGTCCCTCGAGAACTACGGCGACGTCGTCACCGTGAACGGGCACAGCTACGCCGACTTCAAGACCGACCGCACGAACTTCGCGCTGCTCGTGAGCACGGACTTCACCCAGCCCTTCGACGACCCGATCGCCTACGGCAAGAGCATCGCGCGTCTCGCGAACCTCCTGGGCGAAGACATCATCGTGCAGCGCCTGGGCGACCTGCACCAGGGGCACCGCAGCACGATGGACAGGATCCGGCGCGGGACCGTGCAGCCCACGCTGCAGGGAGCCACGGCCGGCGACCTCGCCTTCGTCCTGCCGTACCGCCATCTTCGCGACATCCTCGACATGCTCGAGGCCATGGACCGGCTGGCGCCCGGCGTCAACGGGCGCGACACGCTCCTCTACGGAGTCGAGGTCAAGTTCTACTCGGCGCGGCCGGAGCTCGACGACGGCCTCCAGACGCCGGTGAGGAACCTCTACGCCGTGGGCGACGGCGCCGGCATCACCCGCGGCCTGATCCAGGCCTCCGTGGCCGGCGTCATCGCCGCGCGGAGCATCCTGAACGGCGGCCGGCCCGGCGCCTGACGTCGCCGGCGTGCGGCAGCGAGGACACGGCCGAGAGCGCGGCCGTCACGCCTCGCCGGGCCGCCATCGGCTCAGCCCGCGTCTCGCAGCCGCCGTGCCAGCGCGAGCTGCACGAGCAGCTCCGGCACCTGCGCCGGCGCGACGATGAGGTCCGCGGCATCCACGGCCTCCGGTACCCCGTCGCCGTCAACCACCGCCACGCCGAAGCCGGCCCATGCCAGCGCGGACGCGTCGTCGGCGTCGTCGCCCAGATAGGTGACCCCGGCCGGATCGACCCGGAGCCGGCCGGCCAGGGCTCTCAGCGCGTCGAGCTTCGTCGCCGCAGCGTGCTGGACGGCGATGACCCCCGGCGCGGGCCGCAACACCCGGACGGCCTCACCCAGAGACTCGGCGACGGCCAGGAGGGCGTCTTCGATCTGCCGGGTCTCGCCGGTAATGACGAGCCGCAGCGTGCCGGCAGGCGACTCGTGGGGTGAGACGTCGAGATCGAGGGCGACGGCGATGCCCTCGAGCGTCGCGCACGCATCCTGTGCCAGCGGGACCCGCGAGACGACCCTGTCGCCCGCCAGGTCACGCGTCTCGGCTCCGCCGTAGGAGATCACGGATCCCCGGCTCAGCCCGAGAGCTTCCGCCGCCTCGAGGGCGCGCGTCGTGGGACGGCCGGTGCAGACGACGATCTCCACACCGGCCCGCTGTGCCTCGAGGACCGCGGCGGAGACGCCGGGCGTGAGGCCCCCTTCTCCTTCACCCCTGAAGACCAGGGTGCCGTCCAGGTCGGCGGCCAGAACGTCGGGCCCTCCCATGGGGAAGGGGTGGTCCGCCATGGAACGTCCGGTGGCAAGCCCGATGAGGGCCGACGGCAGAAGGTCACGCGTCGTCTCACCCACCTCGATGGCCACGACGGTACTCCCGAGGCGGCGATGGAGCTCGCCCAGGACCAGTGGGTTGACGACCACGAGCGCCACGTCGAACCTCGCCGCCCTCAGCACGTCGACGGCGTTGGCCCAGCCGGAGCCGGCCATCATCTCGAGGGGTCCCAGCTGGTCGATGATGAGGAGGTCTGTGGACGACGACTGGCAGCGGGCGAGCTCATGCCTGCCCCAGCGAACGGAGTCGCCGACGAACGTCCACGAGAAGCGCCCGGCCACCCCGCGTCCGATCGGTTCCCCCTCGTCCACGCCCACGTAGTCGGCGAGACGGCGGCGCTCACCGGTCCGGAGGTTCACGACCGTCTGCACGATGCGTCCGGATGCCAGCCGGCGCGCTTCGGTGATGAGTCCCGACACGCGCAGGCCCTTGTGGCGCGCGAGCTCGGCCACGCGCCGGCACACCTGCGTCTTGCCGGCGTCCGGTGTGCCGGTGACGAACACGATCCGCCCCCGCATGTGACCGCCGCTCAGGCCGCGCGGCTCGCCGGGGAGGCCGGTCGTGCTCGACGCTCCTCTGCCGGACGCAGCGCTCAACAGACCGTCGGGACGCGCGGCGTCCACAGCCGGCGCTCCTTCACCGGGCCGGAGCCCCGCGGCGCGGCCCCGCGTGCTCCGTCGCCTCCAGCTCCACCATGGCGAGACTGTCCCCGAAGAGGGATCTGCGGCCGCCCTGCTGGACGGCGGGCAGAGCACCTGCGGCGTCGAGCACGACCGTGCCCGCGAGAAGGTCGACGCCGTAGTCGAACCACACGGGAGTGAGCGGGACGCTCGGTCCCACGAGCACGACGAAGGCGTCCCGGCTCAGCTCGAGGAGCCGCGGCAGCGTCTTGTTGCTGACCGCGCTGCCGGTGATGCAGACGCAGTCCTGCTCGCCGAGCAGGTACTCACACGCCTGATCCGGCAGATCGCCGCCTGACGGCCGGCGCTCGAGGACGGTCAGCCGGCAACGCTCGCTCAGGGGCTCGAGGTGCGGAAAGCGCCCGACGACCGCCACCGACCCACCCTCGAACCGCCGGCTCAGCCGCTCGAAGAGCCGGGTCCCCCGCTCCCCGACGAGCGACCGCCCGAGCAGGCTCTCGACCCGGTCCCGCCGGTTGTACCAGGAGTTGATGGTCGCGAGCGCGAGACTCGCGTCGAACATGTTCCAGCTCGTGATGCGCTCGGCGACAGCGCGCACCTCCGCGCCGTTGACGTGGCCGGGCAGCGTCGACTCGAACACCCCGTCATGCAGCGTGAGGGCGAGTCCGCCGTGACCGCCGGCGTCGACCAGTGTCCAGACGAGGCCGGCGACACACAGGGTGACCGGATACCCGGGCTCGATCGGCTCCAGCAGTTCGCGGTAGATGGAGTGCCCCGCCGGCGTCGCGTCGGCCGGCGGCCGGTGCTGGCGGTCGATGACGGGCAGGCTCACGGCTCGTCCCTCGCCGGACCGTCCGGCCAGCCGACGAACCGGCGGTCGAAGGCGTCCCGCATGGCAGCGTCGGTCTCCTCCATGAAACTGTCGAACCGCCGCAGGAGATCGAGTCCAAAGGGGGTGAGCGTGGTCCCGCCGCCCGATGCGCCTCCCACGTGGCGTTCCACCAGTTGCCGGCCGAGATGCTCTTCGGTCTTGCGAAGCAGGTTCCAGGCCTTGGTGTACGACATCCCCATGAGCTTGGCGGCTTTGTGAAGAGACCCGGTCTCAGCGACCTTGCGCAGCAGTTCGTGGGTGCCGGGGCCGAACATGCGCACGCCGCTGACGTGAAGCCAGATGCGGTAGCCGGGTGAGATCTCGCCGACACCGGGGCCCGCGGGCACCGCTCGGAGGCTCCGACGATGGACGGCGCGATGACCGCCCCTGGCGGGATGGTCGGATGACGAGCTATTCGCGCTGGCATGACCCATTCGTCTCCCCTGAGGCCGCGGTGCGAAGCGCTATGCGCGCAAGACTATAGCGGCGAGGAGAGACCGGCTGCAAGGAAGACGGCGCGCACGGAGGAGCGGCCGGCCGCGAGCGTCAGCCGCCGGCCATGCCGTCGAGCGGCCTCCCGAGGACCGCCTCAACGCGTCCGAGGACGCGTCGCGTCTCGTCGCGCCGGGCGAGGACACCGGCGCGCGCCGCGGGATCGGTCGCGAATCGTTCGAGGCGCTCCTCGAACCTCACGTCCGGACCCACCAGCCGGTCGCCCTGGACGATCTTGTCGGCGAGATAGACCACCTGGGTCTCGTCCAGCTCGTCCGCGGCGGCGTCGCCGAGGCGCATGTGGTGGCGGACAAGCGGCGCGAGGCGCCCGTAGCCGAGCCCCTCGAGGACGCGAGCGCCCGCCTCGGCGTGGTGCGGCTGAGAGCGAGCGACGTCGTGCAACAGGGCGCCGGCCACGACGAGCGGCACGCAGAGGTACTGCCGCCGCTCGTTCAGGGCCGTCACGAGTGCGGCGGCGACCGACGCCACCGCGGTCGAGTGCGCCACGAGGGCGTCGGAAGCGCCGGACTCGCGCAACAGCGTCAGGCAGCGCGCCTCGCTCGGCAGGTCCTCACCGGCGGCGGCGGCACGGAGCGCCGCCAGATCCTCCTGCGTGTCCGCGTCCAGGGCGGTGCCCGGGTCGGGCACGTCGACCTCGAGCATGCCTCCCGCGTGAGCCTCGAGCAGGTCGCGAAGGCCGCCCGGCGGGTCGGCGGCGAGGATCTCGTCACGAAACGCCGCCGCAAGAAGCGGCGGATGGCCGCGGACACCGCGATGCACCGGCACGACGACGTCGGCGCCGGCGGTCGCGGCGCGGCGCGCAAGACGACCGATCGTCTCGGCCCGGACGAGCGGGCAGTCGACCGGCAGCAGAAAGAAGCCGCGACCGCTGCCGACCGCGGAGACGCCGGCCTGCACGGACGAGTACATGCCGGCGTCATGCCTCGGGTTGGCGACGGCTCGAGCGCCCATCTTCCGGGCGGCGGCGGACACTTCCTCGCCGCGGTGGCCCACAACGACGACGACGTCGTCGATCCCCACCGCCCTGAACCCCTCGACCGCCCGGGCGAGAAACGTACGGCCTCCGAGGTCGAGCAGCGGCTTGAAGGACCCCATGCGGGACGAGTAGCCGGCAGCCAGGATGATCGCCGACAGCCCGTCCATCGATCAGGTCGCCCTCCCGGCGCGCACCTGGATCATCTCCGCGACGACGCTGATCGCCAGCTCCGCCGGGGACTCCGCGCCGATCGGCAGCCCGACCGGCGAATGGATGCGGGCGATGTCGGCGTCGCCGAACCCGAGCTCGCGCAGGCCCGCCTCGATCTTCTTGCGCTTGCTCCTGCTGGACATGAGGCCCACGTAGGCGGCCGGCGTGCGCAGCGCCTGGGCGAGCACGTTGAAGTCGTGCTCGTGCCCGCGGGTCACGATGACCACGTAGCTGTGCTCGTCGACCGACAGGCCGGCGAAGGCGTCGTCGAAGCTGTCGAGCGCGACGACGCGGGAGGCGCTGGGGAACCGCCCGGCGTCCGCGAAGTCCGGGCGGTCGTCCAGCACCACCGGGTCGAAGGCGGCGCTCGCGGCGATGGGAGCCAGCGCCAGCGCCACGTGGCCGGCGCCGCAGATGATCGCCCTCGTCGGCCGCTCTATCGTCTCGGCGTGGACCTGGCGGCCGTCCGGCAGCTCGGCCGCCCCGTGCACGCCCACCTTGCCGACGAGACGACGCAGGTCGGCGGCCGCGCACGGCATCTCGCCGAGGGTCTCCCCGTCCTCGTCGAGCAGGCACCAGGTGACCGCGACGTCGTCCTCACCCGGCGTGAAGAACGCGAAGACCCAGGTGGACCGGCTCTGCGCGATCGCCTCGGCGACGCCGGCGCCGACCGCGCGCAGCGCGGCGTCCGCCGGCGGCACGAAGGCGATGAGCACCTCGGCGCTGCCGCCGCACAGCATCTCCATGTCGGTCAGCGTCCGGCCGGCGAGCTCCAGCGACGACACCTGCGACCGGCCCTCGCGGATCGCCGTCGCGGCCTTCTCCATCATCGTCGCCTCGAGCAGCCCGCCGCCGATCGTGCCGGCGATGGACCCGTCCTCCCTCACCAGCATCTGCGCGCCGGCCGCCCGCGGGGTGGAACCGCGTTCGCTGATCAGCGTCACCAGAGCGAACGGCCTGCCCGCCTCGAGCTCCGCCCGGACCTGCTCGACGATCTCACGCATCGGATGCCCCCGTCTCGTCCGCCGTCTCGGCGGACCGCGCCGCGCCGGCCCCGGCCGCCTCGCGCACCCAGTAGACCTTCTGCGAGTGCGGACTGAGCTCCGGGGTGCCTCCGCCCTGGCGGATCACGGCCATGGCCTTGTCCTTGACGACCGGCACCATGCCGGCCAGCATGCGCACCGGCGTGCCGGCATAGACCCCGGGGATCATCGGCGTGCTCGGCCCCATGACGACGACCTTCACGCCGTCGCCGACGTGCTCGAGGATGCGGTCGAAGGTGTCGTTGATCATCGACGTGGCGGTGAGGACGAGGACCTCCGGCCAGGCCTCGAGCTCCGCGAGAAACGTGGCCTCGTCCCCCATCCCGTGCGTCCGGTCGAGGACGCTGAGCTCCGCTCCCAGCTTCTTGAGGCCGGAGATCACCGGCCCGAAGAACCCCACCATCGCGATCCTCGTGCCCTCGGTGACGCCGAACTGCGCCACGAACCCGGTGGCGGCGCCGACGTCGCGCGGCATGGCCACCGCCGCCGGCTCGTTCAAGGCGTTGACGAGCGCGATCCCCATGGAGCGCTCGAGCGTGTCGTCGCTGCGCACGTAGTCCAGCAGCGCCGTCGCCGGACCGCCGTCGAAGTCGTGGAACCGGCGGACGTGCGTGCAGGATCCCGTGCGGTCGATCATCGTGTAGCAGAAGCCCATCCGGCCGTCGTCGGTGGTGACGGCCGAGTACCCGAGGCCGATGCTCACCTCGCCGACGGCGCATCCCTGAGCTGCGGCGAGCGACGCCGCATGCAGTCTCTCCGCGATCATCTGTCCTCCATGATGTGCTCGATCGATCCGGCTCGCCGGACGGCTCTCGACCCGCCTCGCGAAGCCGGTGCTGCCCCGAGCATACTCGACCGGCGGGCCGCTCGCCCGGGCCGCAGGATGCCGGGCGCATCGTTTGTCAAAGCGCAGACGGCCTCCTATGATTCGGAAAAGGGATCGCCCTTTTCGCACCGGCTCCCCGGCCAGACCCGTCCAAGCTCGCCGTCGCGGCGACCGTCCGGCGGGCGACGACCAGACTCGATCAACACTGACGGAGGGAGACCACCGTGCCCGGCACCGTCGTTGTCGGCGCCCAGTGGGGCGACGAGGGCAAAGGCAAGATCACCGACCTGCTGGCCGAGAAGGCCGACGTGGTCGCACGCTTCCAGGGCGGCAACAACGCCGGCCACACCATCGTCCGGGACGGCGAGGAGTTCAAGCTCCACCTCATCCCCTCGGGGATCCTCTACGAGGCCAAGACCTGCGTGATCGGCAACGGCGTCGTGATCGACCCGCACATCCTCTTCGGCGAGCTTGAAGCACTGCGTGCGCGCGGCATCGGCGGCGAGAACCTGCGCGTCAGCGGCAACGCGCACCTGATCATGCCGTACCACCTGCTCCTGGACGGCGCCAACGAGCAGCAGCTCGGCAAGTTCAAGATCGGCACGACCGGGCGCGGCATCGGCCCGTGCTACGTCGACAAGTACACGCGCATCGGCATCCGCGTGCAGGACCTGCTCGACGAGAAGATCCTGAGGCGCAAGATCAGGACGGCGCTGCAGGAGAAGAACTTCCTGCTGCAGCGCTACGACATCGGCGTGCTCGACCCGGACCAGGTGACCGACGAGCTCCTGGGCTACCGCGAGCGCATGGAGCCCTTCATCTGCGACGCGAGCCTGCTCGTCAACGCCGCCCTCGACCAGGACAAGCACGTCCTCTTCGAGGGCGCCCAGGGCGCGCTGCTCGACATCGACTTCGGCAGCTACCCCTTCGTGACGAGCAGCAACCCCATCGCCGGCGCGGCGTGCACCGGCGTCGGCGTGGGCCCCACGCGCATCGACCACGTCGTCGGCGTCGCCAAGGCCTACACGACGCGGGTCGGCGAGGGGCCGTTCCCCACCGAGCTCTTCGACGAGGTCGGCACGGCCATGCGGGACGTCGGCCACGAGTACGGGACCACGACCGGACGCGAGCGCCGCTGCGGCTGGCTCGACCTGGTGGCCCTCAAGTACGCCGTGCGCCTCAGCGGCATCACGCACCTCGCGATCACCAAGCTCGACGTCCTCTCCGGCATGGACACGCTCAAGGTGTGCACCCGGTACAGGGCCGGCCGCCGGGTGCTGGACGAGTTCCCCCTGCTGCAGACGCACTTCCACCACGCCAAGCCGGTGTACGAAGAGCTCCCCGGCTGGACCGAGGACCTCCGCGACTGCGAGACGTGGCAGGACCTGCCGCAGGCGGCCCGCGACTACGTCCAGTACATCGCGGAGTCCACCAAGACGCGCGTGAAGTTCATCGCCGTCGGCCCCGGCCGGGACGAGACCATCATCCTGCCGCGGAGCATCGGCCGCGGCGGCGCCGTGTAGGGAGCGCCGCCTCGTCCGCCGCCGGCGCGGCTCGTGAGCGTCACTGCGACGAGCTTGCGGCGGAGAGACGCGCCGGAGGTGCGCCGGCAGCGCTGTTGTCTCATCCGGCTATCCGGCCAGGTAGAAGGGGCTCGCGTCGAGCCGCTGAGGCGTCGAGCCCGAGCAGGTCGGCGAGCTCGCGCTGCGGCCGCTCGCCGAGAAGCTCGCGTATGGTGGCCGCCAGGTTCGCGGTGGTCCTGGGGACCGGTGAGTCCGTGCCCATGAGAGCGCCCTCCTGAGTTGTGACAATCACATGGCCGCCGGAGGGGCCGGCGATCATGCCGCCGCATATCGCCGGGACATTCGGCGAGTGGTGCTATAATCAGTACCAGAATGTTGATGCTTTCTGGAGGCGACCATGGCGCGTGGCGTGAAGTTCTCGGAGGACGTCGTTCCGCTCGGCGATCTGAAGGTCAATCCGGGCAAGATCGTGCGCCGGGTCGATGAGACGGGTCGTCCGGTCCTGCTTACCAGCCACGGC
>Ga0172370_10001473_pt1 | contig 35696 bp, 26 predicted proteins | sample LakKiv5m_FD_114538 | JGI IMG/M metagenome (GOLD analysis project Ga0172370, IMG submission 114538) | Freshwater microbial communities from Kabuno Bay, South-Kivu, Congo - kab_022012_11.5m | ecosystem: Environmental > Aquatic > Freshwater > Lake | place: Democratic Republic of the Congo...
AGGAATATTATGCTATATTCTTAGAAAATAATGTATTTTTGAAATGATTTGAAAATTTCGTTAAAGGGTTCTGCGATCTTATCAAGTCAAAAATTAAAAAAAACTAATTTTTAGAACCCACCTAATGAAACATTGAACATATTAGGAACATATTCACTCTGGAACGGGAGCGAATTCATCATTAGTCTCCAGAGGTTTCCGTTGGCGCATGCGAACCAGAAAGAATTTCCTGTATCTTTTATCCAATGAAAAACGTTCCAGTTGGGCACCGGATACAATGTAAGCTTTTCAGTCACCGGATTGAACCTGAAGAGCAGACCCTGTAACTGGAGAAACCAGATTGATCCCTGGGCACCCGGCATTGCCTGCTTAAATTCCAGCGATTTTCCCCTTGAATTTCGGAAAAGCCCATTGACAGGTTTAATTATATATACATCTTTAAGTCCGTTACCGGGATAAAAGCTGGCAAATATCCCATCCCCGAAAATCCAGAGCATTCCGGAATTATCATTTAGAATTGTAAGAACTCTGGCAAGCAGTGAAGCATCGTTTTGCTGAGAGGTGAATTCAATTCTTTCGAAGATCCCATTTTCAGGATCAGATATTCTGTTAAGACCTCCTCCGTCAGTTCCGCACCATAAAGTTCCTGCCATATCCTCTGTGATGCAGGTAACTTTATTTGAGCTGATACTTGTCATGTCAGCCGGATTGTTCCTGTATAGCACGAATCTGTTACTCTTCCTGATAAATCTGAACAATCCATTATCAGAAGTTATCCAGATTCTGCCATTTGAGTCTTCAAAAAGCTGAAATTGTTTTTCAGGCCAGGCTGTTCTTGCTCCATCAAGTGAATAACGCGTAAATTTGAGGGTAGTTCTGTCAAAAGCAAATACATCTTCACATGTCAGAAGCCAAAGAATTCCTGTTTTATCCTGGTGAATACTTCTGATTCGGTTGTTAAGGCTCAGGTAATCAGTTGAATCAGGAAAAAATCGTTGAATAATTCCGCTCTTTCTGTCGAGCCGGTTTAATGCACCGTAGGTTCCGACCCAAATAATTCCTTCATCGTCCTCGTGGAGACTTGTTACAAGATGCCCGGTTAATGAAGTATTTTACAGGTTCCGGAAATGATAGCTTCTATATGTGTTTCCGTCATACCTGTACAGCCCGTCAAATGTACCGGTCCAGAGGAAACCCTTTTTATCGAAAAGAAGCCTTGTCGTGGAAATATCTGCGCCTGGTTCAGTAAGCGGATAATGAATAAACTTCCCCTGAAAACTGTTCAATTCCGGGATCAGTACTTTCTGTGCTGTGACGATCTGAAAGCTTAGAACAAGGATCAGACCGGTAAGTACTTTCATGAAAAAACCTGCTTTTAAGGTTTATGGTCTATGTCATAACTAATAAACGACTCATTTTCTGCAATAATTTACGACATAAATCAATATAAGACAAATAAATCTGAACTTCCAAGCTCTTAGCTGGTGCAACTGGTCATTTTTTATTGTCTGGCTTTATTATTATTTGTATAATTGCATCACACTGTTACATCTGTTTTGATGAAACCGACTCTTTTATTCACAGATGCACTTAAACTTAAACGGCCCACCGCATTTCATGTAATGCTAAAACCTGCAGGTCCGTCATGTAATCTTAACTGTACTTACTGCTATTATCTTGAAAAGAAAAAGCTTTTCAGACCTTTACCGGAGATGAGGATGACGACGGAACTACTTGAAGAATTCACAAAACAGTTCATTGAAGCCCATCAGGTTCCTGTAGTTACATTCACCTGGCAGGGAGGTGAACCAACACTTATGGGACTCGATTTTTACAGATTGGCTCTTGAACTTCAGAAAAAGTACAGAGGAGGTAAGAAAATAGAAAATGCTTTTCAGACTAACGGCACCAGACTGAATGATGACTGGTGTAAGTTCTTTGCTGACAATAATATACTCGTCGGTATCTCAATTGATGGTGAAGAACATAATCATGATCATTACAGGAGAACATTTTCAGGGGGAAGCACTTTTCGACAAGTTATGAAGGGTATTGAACTTCTCCGTCGGAATAAAGTGGAATTCAATACTCTTAGCGTAGTCAATGATTACAATGCTGCATATGCTATCGAGACCTACAGATTTCTCAAAAAGATCGGAAGCGGTTTTATGCAGTTCCTGCCGGTAGTTGAAATTGTTGATGAAAAAAGGGACAGTCAGGAGCTTCAACTTCTGGCTCCGCTACATTCTGATAATCCGCAGGTTACTGAATGGTCGGTAAAGCCTGAGGAATACGGGAATTTCCTTATAACAATATTTGATGAATGGGTCAGAAATGATGTCGCCCGCTGTTTCGTCCAGATTTTCGATGCAACCCTGGCCAATTATACCGGTGAGAATCCGGGTTTATGCGTTTTCAATGATACATGCGGGGATGCCCTCGCAATGGAACATAACGGAGATGTATTTTCATGTGATCATTTTGTATATCCAGAGTATTATCTTGGAAATATTCATGACACTCCGCTTATTGACATGGCCAGGTCGCAGACCCAATTCGATTTTGGAATTGCCAAGAGGAATACATTACCGCGATACTGCCTGCAATGCAATGTTCGTTATGCATGTCATGGCGAATGCCCGAAGCACAGATTTATGACGGCACCTGACGGCACAAAAGGTCTTAATTATCTTTGCAAGGCATACAAGATGTTCTACACGCATGCTGAACCATACATGGATTTTATGGCCAGGGAGCTTAAAAACAAACGCACTCCGGCCAATGTAATGTCATGGATAAGAAATCGCGAAAACCAGGTAAAAAAGGCTGTTATGCCTGAAAGAAATGATCCCTGTCCCTGCGGAAGCGGAAAAAAATTTAAAAATTGCTGTATGGGTAAGTTTCCTTACACTTATTAATTCAGGTAATCATTTAATAAATTCTATTATATGCTCTGAGGCATATTCATCTCCTGATGGATTAAGCCTTTTTACGAATAATCTTGCTTTCCTTCCAAGTCGGAGACAGGTTGTTTTATCAGCTATATCTTCCGGTGTATCCATTGGTTGAAGTGAGGGATACCACAGGGTATAGCCGGGCATATCGAGGAGAAGCCGTGGTTTTGTCCATTCCTGGCTTTTTTCAGGGTTCCTGAAATCAGGATTTTTATTAAATGAAATGAAGATCTTACTGCCTTTCCATGAGGGTCCGGTTACATGTCCCATAAGCATAACCCAGCAGTTCAGGTATGTATTCCAGCTTACCGACGGTCCCCAGTGAAAACCTCCTTCAGGTGAAGATGCTGCTCCTCCGCCCTCTTCCAGGGGGATCTGAAGTGAAGCCACAGGTTTCCCTATGCCATTGTATGATATTGTGAAATCGTTTCCATCCCACCTGAGTGCCTTTCCGTGTGGATCATCCAGGTCTTTCAGGGCTATTCTGGCAATGCTAATGCACTGACCTTCCCATTCTGATTCCCTGCTATAACTTGTTTCATCATAAACACCCGGATATCCGTATTCCCCGTAAAACAGATAAAGGTAGTCGCCGCTTGCCACCGCTGATGGGTCACCTACGCCTCCTGCAAATGTATTTGAGGTGTTGTGAGGTTTCAGGATCATCCTTGGATTAAGGTCCTCAATAAAAATCCCCTTGTTTTCCCAGCTTCTGCCTCCATCGGATGATTTCATTATACCTATTCTGCAAACGGCAGCCGGCGATTCCGGTCCCAGGAGTCCCTGCGGCCAGTTAGTATTCTTATAACCTTCTCCGGTTACTGAATCATATGGAAGGGTTGAAGGATAATTCTCATTGTGATAAATAGCATACAGTGTTCTGCCAGTCAGGTCATTCCTGTCCTGATAAATGGTTTCAAACCATACTGCCCCGTGCAGTCCATTCTGTCCGGGAGGAACATTTTCGGGCATTACTGGATTGAAAAATTCAGAGGAATCGTTATCAAAGGCATCCGGAGCATTCCTCCCATCAGAGAACTTTAGTTCCCTGGCATCGCCCCACAGAGGGTCCTCACCATATTTCCCGGGAAAGATTCTGAAAGTGTCTCCTATCCATGCTTCAGCCATGTTGCAGTCGACAAAGGAATTGAATCTGACTTTCTCCGCCGGGATCAAACGAAAAGCAGGATTATTCACATTTCTGTTTTCCCTGCAGGCATTGGCATTAAAAATCACAATCAGCGCAAACAGTATGGATATTGTCCTCATTGACAGGTATTTTTTATCTGGTATAAAAAAAAGGTTTATCCTGAAGCATAGTTATGATTAATTGACTTAACAGAGATTTATTACATTGACTTCTTCTCGGGCAGAAAGCTTTTTGCCAGTTCTTCGCTATCACCATATATGTCCATGAGTTCTTTAAGCCTCTTGTGAAGATACTTTTTTATTGATGCATAGGCCGGATCGTTGTATACATTTTTCATTTCCAGCGGGTCGGTTTTAATATCGTAGAGCTCCCATTCATCTATGTCATAATAATAATGGATAAGTTTATACCTTTCGGTGCTTATTCCATAATGACGTTTTACCATGTGAGATCCGGGATATTCATAATAATGATAATAATGCTCCTTTCTCCAGTCTGACGGAGTTTTTCCTTTCAGTATCGGGAGCATGCTTCTTCCCTGCATGTCGGATGGTACTTTGATGCCTGCTATATCAAGGAATGTCTCCGGAAGGTCAATGTTCGAGACCATGTCACTGTTTACAGATCCTGGCTTTGTAACACCCGGCCAGCGGATTAGAAGCGGAGTCCTGTATGATTCTTCAAACATCCATCGTTTGTCGAACCAGCCATGTTCTCCAAGATAAAATCCCTGGTCGGATGTATAGATGACGACAGTATTTTTATCCAGCCCGGTTTTTTGCAGGTAATCAAGTACTTCACCCACACTCTTGTCGACTGCAGCAATACAGGCAAGATAGTCCTGAAGGTAACGCTGGTACTTGTAACGTACCAGATCAAGACCGGTAAGATTAAGCGAATAGAATTCTTTAATAATAGGGTCATAGACTGCGTTCCAGTTTGCCATCTGCAGGGAATCCATCCGTGTCAGTCCGGTCAATTTCATTTTGGATTTATCCTTATATAATTTGAGATCCTCTTCAATCCTCATCGTTTTTGAAATTGTCATATCCTGTGTTTTCTCTGCTGTTCCACGGTTTGAGTAGTCATCAAAAAGCGTTGCAGGTTCAGGAAATCTGACATCCTTGTAAAGAGAGAGTTCATTAGGACCGGGCTGCCATTCCCTGTGAGGAGCTTTGTGATGCATCATGAGCATAAATGGTCTGCCTGATTTACGGGCCTCATCGAGCCATTTAAGACATTTTTCTGTAATGAGCTCTGTTACATAGCCTTTCTCAATATGGCGGCCCTCTTTCGTTATAAACTCCGGATTGTAATAGCTGCCCTGACCCGGAAGTACTTCCCAGTGGTCAAATCCTGTGGGATCTGACATAAGATGCCATTTTCCTATCATTGCTGTCTGATAACCTGCGTTTTGAAATATTTTCGGGAAGGTCTGCTGGGAACCATCGAAAGGTTTTTGTCCTTCATTTTTAATAAACCCGTTGAGATGACTGTATTTCCCCGTCAGGATGACAGCCCTACATGGCCCGGAGATGGAATTTGTGACAAGGCATCTATCGAAACGTATTCCTTCTTTCCCTATCCTGTCGATATTGGGTGTTGCTGCCAGTTCCTTAAGCGGTCCGCCATATGCGCTTATTGCCTGGTAGGCATGGTCGTCAGACATAATGTATAATATGTTCGGCCGCTGTTTTACTGCGTTCTGCGATATTCCGGGCTGGGCCATCGCTGCAGCTGCACCCAGTAATACCGGATATCTTAGATTATAGTGTTTCATTATGTTATAGATTAGGTATTAGGATTAATTTATGACAAAGGCTGCCTTAAGCTCATCACTGTCTTTATAGCCGTACCTTACAGCCTTTATCCTGATGCTATAATTTCCAGGTTTCAGGTGAAGAGGGCCCGAGTACAGCAACCAGCGGGGATTTTCTTTCTCTTCGAATGTGTAAACAATAGAGGAACCATGTGTCGGACAGTAAAATCCAAGTGTCATTGGTGAAGAAAAAGAACCGCCTGTCCTGTAGTTTTTTGATGCCCTGTCTTCGGGAGAGTTGACGATAAAGTAAGGAATATCTGTTACAGGCTGTTTCAATCCGGGCCACATATTTTCAATCATCTCAGGTTCATTCAGGAGGCCCATATCACCTGTTTCAAGTGTCCATTGGTCCTGACGTTTTCTGAGCTCATCCATTACGGATTTATATCGGGGATTCTCAGCAAGATTATTAATCTGATAAGGATCGGCCTTTACATCGTAAAGTTCTTCGGGAGGGCGTTTATATGCCATCCAGCTTTTCTGCGGGCCCGTAAGCTTATCTTCTGAATCCAGACGCAGCATTTCTTTATAAATAGGCATGTTGCTCAGATACGGAACCCAGATGGGAAAGGGCTCGTTCGGATAGAAATTCCTGATGTACAGGAAATCCCTTGTCCTTACAGAACGGATCATATCGTAGGATTCGTCCACGCGGTCGCGTGCTGCAAAAACCGCATTCCTCGGGGAAGAAGCCTGATTCCCAAGGAATGGCCTTCCCTGCATATGGGAAGGAACCGGAATACCAGCCAGTGACAGGACTGTGGGCCCGAAATCAATTGAGCTTATTAGCTGCCCGTTTACAGTACCTGCATCTTTACCGCCGGGAAATCGGATTATAAGCGGAATATTAAGTCCTGAATCGTACAACCACCGTTTAGCTCTGGGAAGGCCATCACCATGGTCACCCCAGAAAAAGATTATTGTATTGTCGAGCTCGCCCTCCTTTTCAAGTTCATCGAGTAAAACACCTACTACCGAATCAAGTTTTGCCACATTATCGTACATTCTGGCAATATTCTTTCTTATTATTTCATTGTCAGGATAATATGGAGGAACACTTACAGAATTTGGATCTGTTTTTACATTACTTATATCCCAGTTCTGGCTTTCATGAGTGCCCACCCAGTTAAATACGGCAAAAAACGGCTGGTTTTTATCCGGCCTGTTTCTGTAATGAGCATTACGGCTGCATTCATCCCAGATGCTTGCCGGAACGGGATCTTTGGCAAACTGATAGTCAGTTTTTGAATTATTGGTGCAATAATATCCTGCTGTGCGCAGATATTCTGTGAAAGTTTTAACATAATGCGGAGGGACAGCGGTAAATTCGACAGGATTATCAGCGCTTCTCCTGTATGATGTTGTTCTCATGTGCATGCACCCTATCGAGGTCTGGTACATCCCGGTTATTATTCCTGCACGGCAGGGTGCGCTTATGGCTGCCGTGGTGAACACATTTGTATATCTTATTCCCTTCGATGCCAGCCTGTCGATATTTGGTGTTAAGGCAACCTTATCGCCGTAACATCCAAGATGCGGACTCATATCTTCTGTTGAGATCCACAGTATGTTGGGCTGTTTATGAGCCTGCTGGCCGGCAGCACCGGTTGCCAGTAAAGAAGCAGCTCCTAATCCAATGAATGAGTTTAATAATTTCATGGTTATGCTATTTTGTTGCTAATTGTCCGGCTGGTCTGCGGTTCAATCCCGGATTCTTTGTGATGTCATCACCGAGATCTTTCCTTGCTTCTTCAGCAACAGACTGAAGTTCCCTTACAACTTCAGGATATTGTTTTGCCACATTATACCTTTCACCGGGATCCCTTCTCAGATCGTAAAGTTCAATATCATCAACCGTGATATTCCTTGTCTTTCCCGGCCATCCGCCATTTCCAGGTTCGACGCCGGTATAGGATATTGCGGGATGCGGTAGTACAAGCTTCCAGTAATCCTTTTGTACTCCTTCCAGACTGTTCTGCCTGTAATAGTAATAAAAAATATGGCGGGGGAAGGCATTTTTATCTCCAAGGAGCAAAGGAAGTATACTGACGCCATCAATTTTATTTACAGGAAGTTTTGCTCCTGTGATCTCGGCCAGGGTAGGCAGGATATCAATTGAACCTGCAAGATGATTGCAAATTTCACCAGACGGAATAACGCCGGGCCAGCTCATTATGCAAGGTACCCTTTGTCCTCCTTCCCAACTGGTTCCTTTGCCTTCGCGAAGACCTCCGGAAGACCCTGCATGATCTCCAAAATTAAGCCACGGCCCGTTATCACTTGTGAATACTATGAGAGTATTTTTATCGAGTCCGGTCCTTTCAAGGGCTTTCATTATCTCCCCTACCGACCAGTCGACTTCCATCATCACATCACCATAAAGTCCCTGTTTGCTCTTACCCCTGAATTTATCAGATACTCCCAGGGGGATGTGAACCATTGAATGAGGAAGGTACAGGAAGAAACGTTCATCTTTATGTGATTCTATGAATTTTACGGCCCGTTCAGTATAATCTGTGGTAAGCTTATCCTGGTCTTTTAGTGTGCGCACTTCTCCAACCTTTTCATTGCCTTCGATAAGAGGGAGTATCGGGTATTTCATCTTGACACTTGTCGTATCCTTGAGTTGTATGGGAACACCGTCAAAATCTACAGGCCACATGTCATTGGAATAAGGTATTCCGTAGTATTCGTCAAATCCATGCTGAAGAGGCAGAAATTGCCTGTGATGCCCCAGATGCCATTTACCTATTATGCCTGTGTGGTATCCCTTTGATTTAAGGATTTCGGCTATTGTGGTTTCATTACTGTTGATTCCGTTTGTTGCCCATGGCATCAGGGCTCCGGAAATACCAACCCTGTTTGGATAGCAGCCTGTCAGAAGTCCGGCGCGTGAAGCACTCGAAACGGCCTGAGGACAATAGAACCAGGTAAACTGCATGCCCTGGTTTGCAAGGCGGTTAAGATTTGGTGTATCATACTGATTTGCACCGGTACTTCCAATATCGCCATATCCCATATCATCCATAAGTATGAGAACAACATTTGGCGTAACCTGTTTAAATGAATCGATTTTCCTGGCAGATGTGCTTAATGTTGCAACAGAGGCCAGGCCCAGACCAACAAGATGGAAAACGTTTCTCATATGTCAATTCCTAATTGTATTCAACAGATCTGTTAATTCTTTAACAATCATCTGGTTTTCAGATGCTACATTGTTAAGCTCGCCAATATCCTTCCTCAGATTGTAAAGCTGGGGAATGGGATCATTTCCTGTTTCCGTATTTGTATTTGTCATTACCTTAACTCCGGGTCCCGGTTCGATATATTTCCAGTCGCCTTTTAAAATGGATAACCTGCCATTTGCCGAATGTTCAACCACCCATTCGCGTCCGGTCATTGATTTTCCGAGAAGGAGATCCACATTGTTGCGACTGTCAGGTCCGGCACTCTCCGGAAGTTCTGTGCCGGCCAGTATCCCGAATGATGCCATAAGATCGATCTGGCTGAAAAGGGCATCCGAAACGCCGCTTTTTACTTTGCCTTCCCAGCTGGCAATGAAAACCACCCTTGTTCCGCCGTCAAATGCGCTGTATTTTCCACCGCGAAGCGGACCGGCAGGTTTGTGCGATCCAAGGAGCTCAACGGCCTGATCCTTATAACCGTCGTCGACAACAGGCCCGTTATCGCTGGTGACTATTATCAGGGTTTTACCTGACAGGTTCAAACGTTCAATTGTTTTTACTATCTCTCCCACCGACCAGTCAAATTCGAGGATGGCATCACCCCTGGGTCCCATTCCGCTTTTACCTGCAAACCTTGGATGAGGAACTCTGGGAACATGAATATCGTGAGTGGCGAAATACAGAAAGAATGGATGGTCTTTATTGTTTTCAATGAAATTCACTGCCTTCCCTGTTATAACATCAGCAATATCTTCATCTGTCCAGAGGGCTGACTTTCCTCCAGTCATATACCCAATTCTGCTGATGCCATTTACAATTGTCATATCATGACCGTGACTGGGATGCATTTTAAGAAGCTCCGGATTCTCGCGTCCGGTTGGCCAGTCGCCGATCTTCTTATTATAATCTACCGTTATAGGATCAGCAGGATCGAGTCCTGCCACATGCCTGTTCTCGACGAAGACACATGGCACGCGGTCGCCTGTTGCAGGAATTATGAAACTGTAGTCAAAGCCGATATCGGCAGGGCCGTTAATAATCTCTCCATTCCAGTCGGGTCCACCCTGTGGTCCCAGTCCAAGATGCCATTTTCCGACAACAGCTGTCTTATACCCCGCTGATCTGAGAACTGAGGGCATGGTATGGCGTCCCGGAAGTATAATTGCTGATGCATCTCCGGGAAGTATTCCCGTTCCCGGCCTTCGCCATGCATACTCACCAGTCAGCAATGAGTATCGCGACGGAGTACTTGTTGCAGAGGTGCAATGGGCATTGGTGAACCTCAATCCCCGCGATGCAAGCCTGTCGATATTCGGTGTTTTCAGAGCGGAAGCGCCGTAGCAGCTTATATCTCCGTAACCAAGGTCGTCGGCATAGATAATTATTATATTTGGCTTATCCGGCATCTGCGAATTCAGGGGATTCAATGCCGAAAGAGCAGCTATTACGCCGCCATTAAGAATTTTGCTTCCTGGGGTTTTCATTTCTTTTCAAATTCAAATGGAAAGATTTCTGAACTTGTATGTGCTTCATTCATTATCCCGATCATCTTTTTAACTATATCCGGGTTTGATGCTGCGATATCATTTGTTTCACCTTCATCTTTCGAAAGGTCGAACAGTTCAATGGTATCCTGAATACCTTTATCTGCATTCAGTTTAACAGCTTTCCAGTTATCCATCCTCACCGCAACCTTTCCTCCCTGTTCATGAAACTCCCAGTAGAGATAATTGTGGTTTTTCTGCTTTTTGCCCAGCAGGGTTGGAAGAAATGATATTCCGTCTGTACCCTCAGGCATTTCGGCGCCCGAAATTTCAGCAAGGGTAGGCATCATATCCCAGAATGCAGAAACATGGTCCGAAATTGCATTTTCCCTGATTCTCCCCGGCCATCTGACTATAAGGGGTGTCCTTATTCCACCTTCATACATGTCGCGCTTATAACCTTTTAAAGGGCCGTTACTGTCAAAGTAGTCGGGATCGGCGCCCCCTTCGAGGTGAGGTCCGTTGTCGGATGCAAATAATACTATGGTATTCTCTTCAATTCCGAGCTCCCGAAGTTTTGCAAGGATCTCACCAACATAATCATCAAGCTCCGTTATCATGGCAGCGTACGCTGCATGTCCTTCAGACTGGGAACCATAAGGGCCAAGCCTGAAATCAGGACCATCGTCTGTACCTTTGAATGATTTTTCAGGATCAAGTTTCCCCCTGAACATGTTCATATATTCCTCTTTTGCACTTAGTTCAGCATGAGGAATTGTTGTCGGATAAAAAAGAAAAAAGGGCTTCGATTTGTTGTTTTCAATAAATTTAAGTGCTTCTCTATGAATTAGATCGGGACTGTACGCACCTGTTCTGGAACTGTCATTTTCATGAAGGATGATTTTTTCATGGTTATGCCATAAATGATCAGGGTAATAATTATGAGCCAGTGTCTGACAGTTATATCCGTAAAATTCATCAAAACCCTGCGCATTGGGATCGCCTTCAGTATCTATATAACCAAGTCCCCATTTACCGAAAGCTCCTGTGGTATATCCTCTGGTTTTCAGCATTTCGGCGATTGTTACGGAAGCACCCGGCAATGGCCAGTTGCCTTCAGGTTTCCAGTTTTTGTTGCCCCGAATGGGGGTATGTCCTGTATGCAGGCCTGTCATAAGACAAGACCTTGAAGGAGCGCTGACGGTGCAACCTGTGTAATGCTGGCGGAACATCATTCCCTGTCGGGCAAGCCTGTCGATATTTGGTGTTGAAAACCTTGTCTGGCCATAGCAGCTCAGGTCGCCGTAACCAAGGTCATCGGCAAGTATGTAGACAATGTTAGGTAATTGTTTATCCCTGTCAGACTGGCTGCAGGAAATAAGAGAAAGGCTTGTGCAAAGAGTGGCGGGTATAAAAGGTTTCATTCCGGGTTACGGTTTTTAAAGGTTTAATAGGATGCAAAACACAGGACGCAATGTGCTAATTTTCAATGTTTCAGCGTTTCAGCGCCCGGTTGTTTGACTAATTGAATATTGAATCTTTGAATCTTTGAATCTTTGAATATTTGAATATACAATTGGTTATCTGGTTATTTAAATGACTATAACATTATGACATTAATTCATTTGATATTTTCTGATTCTGACTGTAAAAGCTTCAGCAGGGTTTTTGATCAGGATCTGGTTGATTTCATCGTTTGTAAAACCTTTTGATTTAAGAACAGGGATAAAATAATCGAATATATCAGCATACCCATTGAACTGACCTCCTCCGGGTTTTGAAGGATCGTACCATCCCGAATCATGAGATATAAGAACCCTGTTCAGAAGGCCCTGTTCTTTAAGGGTTGAGAGCCTGTCAGCGTACCATTCGAGACTTCCCCTGGCATCACGATTCAGATTTGCCCTGTTCCTTATATTGTCAAGCGATATCCATGTACCTTCCCTGGCGGCGGAAATATTGCCTTCAGCCGTCCCGTTCTGGGCGTGGACCCAGATGAAAGCTGACGGACTGACACCATATGCTTTAAGTACTTTAATCTGTTCAAAGGCAGGGCCATCGGGTCCGGTATGGGAAGCAATTACCATACCGGTCGCCATATGTGCTATTGAAGCAGCAGCGATTATTTTTATATGTTCGGGAGAAAGTGTATCGCCAGGATTAACAGCTATTTTTATAAAACCGGGTCTGATACCTGTATTTTCAATTCCGTTTTTAAATTCATTTATCCAGATGGAGGCTATTTCCTCTTCAGTCTGATCATAAAAAGTGCGGGGTAAATATTTATTATTAACTGCACCATAATAACCGGTATTTGTTATAAAGTTGACTCCTGTTTTTCTTGAAAGCTCTTTAAGAAGCAGCGGGTCTCGACCAAGATATGACGGTGTGCATTCTATAATAGTTTTCACACCTGTTCCCTTTGCACTTTCTACAAAGGGTTCTGCCTTTGCAATCACAGAATCGCGGTTCCATCTGAAGTACCCCGTGCTGTCAGCACCTATGAAGTCAACAAGGATATGCTCATGTTCAAGAGTCATTCCCATTTTTCCGGGAGCTTCCTGACCGTTGACGGTCATTATATAGCCTTCACTTTTTGGCTTGCAGGTAATTATAATTACACCGAAGAGAAGGAAAAGTATAAGCCAGAGGATTATCTTAAAATCATCAAATTCATCAATATCCATTGAAAGGAGGTTTGGTTTTCAATGGAATAAAAATAAGATAAATTTTTAAAGTGTAGTCAATTTTTTATCTTTTGGTGACTATCCACCTGGCACCCGGCATCTATTTATACGAATCTACATGTACGTTCTTTACAGCACGTCCGGAGGGATCTATCATGTTTTTGAAAGATGCATCCCATGCAAGGGCTTCAGCTGTACTACAGGCAACCGATGGCACGGAAGGAACGCACGATGCTGCTGAATCCGAGGGAAAATGCTCTGCAAATATCGATCTGTAAAAATATTCCTCCTTCGACATGGGCGGATTTATAGGAAACCGGTATTTTGCATTCTTCAGCTGTTCATCAGAGACCTCTTTGGATGTCAGCATTTTTAAAGTGTCTATCCAGTTATAGCCCACACCGTCGGAAAATTGTTCCTTTTGCCTCCATGCAACGCTTGCCGGCAGATAATCCTCGAATGCTTTACGAAGAACCCATTTCTCAATACGGTCTTTTGTGATCATCTTGTCTTTCGGATTAAGGCGCATCGCAACATCCATGAACTCCTTGTCGAGGAAAGGAACCCGTCCCTCAACTCCCCATGCGGCAAGAGATTTATTTGCCCTGAGACAGTCATAAAGGTGAAGTTTGCTTAATTTTCTTACAGTCTCCTCGTGAAATTCCCTTGGACCTGGCGCTTTGTGAAAATAAAGATAGCCTCCGAATATTTCATCTGCCCCTTCGCCCGACAAAACCATCTTCACTCCCATTGATTTTATTACCCTTGAAAGAAGGTACATTGGAGTCGATGCCCGAACTGTTGTGACATCATAAGTTTCTATATGGTATATCACGTCCCTTATTGCATCGAGGCCCTCCTCGACAGTGAAATTTATTTCATGATGAACCGTTCCGATATGCTCAGCAACTTTACGTGCCGCGGCAAGGTCGGGTGATCCTGTGAGTCCGACTGCAAAAGAATGTAGCTGGGGCCACCAGGCTTCTGCCTTATCACCAGATTCTATCCTCTTGGGTGCAAATTTCTTTGCGACAGCTGACACTACAGAAGAATCAAGACCTCCAGAAAGCAGAACTCCATAGGGTACATCCGACATAAGCTGCCTGTGGACCGAAGCTTCAAGTGCTTCTCTTAATTCTTCAATTGATGTTGTGTTGTTTTCAACTGCCTCAAAATTCATCCAATCGCGTGTGTACCACTTTTTCATCACTCCGTCCCTGCTGTAGAGATAGTGTCCGGGAAGAAATTCCTGTATCTTGTTGCAGATTCCTTCGAGGGCCTTCAGCTCCGATGCCACATAGAAGTTCCCGAACTGATCCCATCCCATATAAAGAGGTATTATACCGATATGGTCGCGCGCAATAAGATAGCAGTCTTTCTCCCTGTCATAAAGCGCAAAAGCAAATATTCCATTCATTTCCTCAAGAAAATCCGGACCTTTGTCCCTGTATAAAGGAAGAATGACTTCACAATCAGAGTGAGTCTGAAATTCATATGTGCCCTCGTAGCGTTTCCTTATCTCCTGGTGATTGTATATTTCGCCGTTGACGGCAAGTATCAGGTTCTTATCTTTGCTGTACAATGGCTGACGACCCGATTGGGGATCAACTATTGACAATCTTTCATGGGCAAGAATGGCTTTCTCACATGAAAAAATACCTGACCAGTCAGGCCCCCTGTGCCTTACCCTTTTTGACATCTTAAGCACAGTCGGTTTTAATTCCTGATGATTTACCTTCAAATCAAATACTCCAACTACTCCGCACATAATATAATGTTTATGTCATTTTACTCAAATGGTGATTCCAAAAATCAGGCAGCAAAACTAATGAATTGTTTTTTAATTAGAAATAATAAAATGAAATAAATTTAACCTATGAATATCTAAATTGTTATAAAAAAGGTTTATTCAATAAAAAATATTAATGACAAATATCATATTTATTTAAATATTTTATTAAGCCTCACGGAAATAATACTGAAGTCTTCTAATTGGGCGAAATTAATATGCCGCACTCATCTTCTTTTTCATTATCAGTAAGGACTGGTTATTGATAATAGTATATTAATGATAAGCACTTCCAGCTTCCTGGTTGTTAAAAAAAATTAAATATTACCTGACAATATATACAATGTAACATATTTAAATTGGTATCATAGATAGTTTTATTATATTGCAGCCTCACAGCTAAATACATACTTGTTTGTTTAAATTATGATAATATTCATAAAAGAAGGATTATATTCTCCGGCCCGAATCAGAATTTTCGGGATAAATAACAGATTTTTCCATTTAACGAGGTTAAAGTCACAGGTGAGGGGTGATAAACCGATATTTGATTTTTAAAAAAGTCGGCAAACAAAGCGTTTATTAGATTATTAAATTTGCACTCTGAAGATTTGGTGAATGATAATTAAGGACAGAAATACACTTTATACGGGTATAGCATCTGTAATATTTGCAGCAACATTGATCTGGTGGTTTGCCGGCGATCATTATCCTTCAGAAATGGTTATGCGGGTACCAGGTATGGACAACCGTCCTAAAATTGAGCCAAGATCTGATAGTATTGTTGTCGGAGAGTTCTTCGATTCGCTTGGTGTAATGGATGAAATTGTCGAAGGATCATGGCCCAGGTTTCGCGGGTCTGATTTCACAAATATCGCAAAGGATTCTTTTGAACTTGCAGAATCATGGGATACTTCAGGTCCCCCATTAGTCTGGAAGACAACACTTGGTGAGGGTTATGCTGGTCCAGCTGTTCTTAATGGAAGGGTTTATTTACTGGATTACAATGAAAGAAGGAAGGCTGACATGCTAAGGTGCTTCTCACTTAATAGCGGGACCGAGCTATGGAGAAGATGGTATTACGTTGATCTTAAAAGAAATCATGGTTATTCCCGCACTGTTCCTGCTGTTACTGATAAATATCTTGTTACGGTAGGACCAAGATCGCATGTTATGTGCCTTGATCCAATAACAGGTAATCTCCTGTGGACAATTGACATGGAGAAGGAATTTGGGGTTCCCGGGAGTGAAAAAGGGAAGGTTACACCTGATTTCTATTCCGGACAGTGTCCTCTTGTTGAAAATGATGTTGCAGTACTTGCCCCGGGAGCCAGGGCTATTATGATAGGTGTCAGGTGCTCTGATGGTGAAATACTTTGGCGTACACCAAATCCTGATTCACTCAGGATGTCGCACGGTTCAATCATGCCTATGGTAATCCACGGACGAAGGATGTATGTTTACAATGCTGTTGGAGGTGTTGTGGGTGTGGCTGCTGACGGACCCGAAACCGGGAAACTGCTCTGGTCGACAAAAGAGTGGAGCCCTGCCACAACTGCTGCTTCTCCGCTTTATCTGGGTAATAATGAAATTGCTGTTTTTGGTAGTTATGGTGCCGGAGGGGCAAGACTAAGGATCGACTTTGACGGTTCACGATATTCTGCAGTTGTTGTGGAAGCTCACAAGGCAACTGAAGGCATTGCCAGCGACCAGCAGACTCCTGTAATAACAGGCGATTTCATCTGGACTGTAATGCCTGAGAATGCTGGTCCATTGAAAAAGCAGCTGGTTTGCTATAACAGGTCTGACCTTAAGAATCCGGTATGGAGCAGCGGAAAAGACAGAAGGTTCGGAAGAGGCCTCGGGCCATTTATAGTTAAAGACGGGAAAATGCTGCTACTTGACGATGATGCAAATCTTTATTATTTCAGGCTTAATGGTTCACAGGCAGAATTGATATCACAGCATTCTGTCATAAAAGGAATTGAAGCCTGGGGTCCAATGGCTATTGCCGGCAATTACCTTATTATGAGAGATTCACGAAATCTTCTTTGCCTTTACATTGGTAAAAATCGAGGATCATGAACAAAAAGCTGTCAGCCATATTTGCCCTGATCATAATTCTTGCGTTTATGGTTTACATCATTTATGATTCAACCACCGGATCAGACAGAGGAACTGCATCAGTTTCAACCCGTGACACAACTTATGTTGACAACTGGAAGATAACAGCGACAATAAATATTGATGAAGGGCGTCTGTCAGCCGTTGCATTATCAGGAAACGAAACTGTTTACCTGGCCGGCGACTCATTTATAAAGGCCACAGTTCCCGGACAAAAAGATCTTTGGAGCCTGAAAACAGATGAGAGGATAACTGCACTGGCCATTTCTGGTGACACAATTTTCGCATCGACTGTAGAAACTATTCTTGTTTTATCAAAAGATGGAAAAATACTTGACGAATGGGGCCCCTACGAAGGCAATTCAATAATAACCTCACTGGCGGCAGAAAACGGTATGCTGGCCGTTGCAGATGCCGGCAGCAAGAGGGTCTTTATTCTTGGAAACAAGGGTGATGTAATCTCAATGTTAGGGCAGTCAGGTGATCATTTTATAATTCCGAGTCCCTATTTTGATGTTGCCTGGTCGGGTAATAAGCTTATTGTGGCCAATCCCGGCAGGCGCCGTATTGAAACCTGGAGCACCGATGGCAGAATGATCTCGGCATTCGGTGAACCCGGCACGGCACCAGGAGCATTCTGCGGATGCTGTAATCCCTCTCACCTTGCAGTAATTCCATCCGGAATTGTAACCGCTGAAAAAGGAATAAACAGAGTAAAGATACTTGATCGTGAAGGCCGCTTTGTTGAATTTGTCTCTTCACATAATTCCTTTGATCAGTCAGTCCCGCTCGAATTGGCAACAGATGGAGGAAAAAGGATTTATGCAGCTGATAATGCCGATTCGAAACTATATATTTTTGAAAGAAAATGACAGACAGAACAGGTTTCATAAAAAGCATAGTACGTGCAGGATTATGGTTTCTGCTGGCCTTAATTGTTTTTACAGTCGGAAACAGGGTTGTTTCGGCCCGTGATTGTTCAGGCTGTCACGTTAAATCATCGTGCAGCGGTAAAAATTCCTGTAAACGAAAATAATACCATAGGAATGAAAGAGAACAGAAATAAATATCAGACAAGGAGGGATTTTGTCCGCAAAGCAGGAAAAATACTTATAGTTGCTCCTGTTATTTCGCTTCCTGTGGTACTTTCGAAGAAGGTATCGGCGTCAGGGAATGTCTGGCAGATTGATCCTCATAAATGTACACAATGCGGTCAGTGTAAGGCAAAATGTGTTTTGACTCCGTCCGCTGTCAAGGCCGTTCATGCATATGTAATGTGTGGTTATTGCGATCTGTGCGGAGGATACCTTCGCCAGGGAGTAAAGACAATCAGCACAGCAGCAGAGGATCAGATGTGCCCTACCGCAGCCATAACACGAAAATTTGTAGAGGAACCTTATTTTGAATATACCATTAACGAAGATCTTTGTGATGGTTGCGGAAAATGTGTAAAGGGATGCGCTGATTTCGGCAACGGATCTCTTTATCTTCAGATCAACCAGAATTTGTGTGTATACTGTAATGAATGTTCAATTGCGAGGAATTGCCCTTCTGATGCAGTTTCCAGGGTGAGCGACAGGATGCAGTATTTACCGAAGGAGAAGAAGGCTGGGGAATAGGCAAGGGACGCCGGGCAGAGTGCAGAAAGTAAATAGTAAAAAATTTAAGAAAATAGGATTGAAAACTAAGTTACCATATATTCTAATCTTTCTGATGCTGGGATGGCATGCGGTAATGATGGCTCAGGACAGGTTTCCAAGGCCGGAATTTGAATCGGGATATGTATATCCTGAACACCAGTTGCCCCTTCAAAGAGAACCATACTGGGAGTATATAGATGTGGCGCTTCTTATTGGAACATTGTCCCTGGCCTCATGGCTTGCTATTAAGAAACGTTCAAGAGAAGGCCTGGTATGGCTTTCCGTATTTTCACTGGCATATTTCGGATTCGTCAGAGAAGGCTGTGTTTGCCCGGTAGGTTCAGTTCAGAATGTAGCGCTTTCCCTTTTCAACAGCGACTATACAATTCCAATTACTGTTTTGCTGTTTTTCATTATTCCGCTTGTTTATGCACTTGCCTTCGGTAGAGTATTTTGTGCAGGTGTCTGCCCTCTTGGCGCAATTCAGGAGCTTACAGGGTTCCGCCCGGTAAAACTGCCTAAAGCAGTGGAATCGGTGATGATTACCTTTCCTTTCCTTTATCTTGGACTGTCTGTTCTTTCGGCAGCAACTGAAAGCCAGTTTCTGATCTGCAGGTATGATCCGTTCGTTGGTATTTTCAGGCTTGATGCTCCATATACGATGGTAATTTTCGGAGGTCTTCTACTCATTGCGGGAATATTCATAAACAGGCCATACTGCAGATATTTCTGTCCCTATGGTGTTCTTCTCAATATCTTTTCTAGGTTTTCATCCCGGCATCTGACAATAACTCCGGCAGAATGTACAAACTGCCGGCTTTGCGAAGATGTCTGTCCATACGATGCTATATTGCCATCAGATATTTCCGCACCTTCTGAAGAGCCTCAGAAAGAAAGAAGGCGCTTTATTATTTATGTAATTCTTATCCCGTTTTTTGCTGCCGCCGGATTATTACTTTTCAGGAATCTTTCACCGTTATTTACAGGACTGAACAGCAATGTACAGCTGGCAAGAGAGATAAGGGCAGAAAAAGAGGATGGCATTCCTGCAATATCAAAAGCGGCGGTTGCCTTCAAGGAAGCAGGAAAGACTGAAACTGAACTGTTCGACGAAGAGGTTAAGATACATGAACGATTCAGGAAGGGCTCGGCATGGGTTGGCCTGTTTCTCGGGATATCCTTCGGCCTCAGTCTTGTATCTCTTTCAACAAGAACAAGGAGAACGGGTTACGTACCACATAAAGGGAAATGTTATAGTTGTGGAAGATGTTTCAAATACTGTCCCGTACATGTTAACAATAATAAGATCGGATGATAAATTTTGACGAAAAAGACATTAAGATAATCAGGGGCATAAGTATCGGCTCAGGTATTTTTACCCTTATTGTTGCCCTTACAATGCTGCTGAGCCTTATCCAGCTTAAAGCCATGGATCCGCTCGATAATCCGGCAATTAATTCAATAAAGGAAGAATACGACAAAAACCCTGACAATGCTGCAAAGGCAGAGCAGGTAAGAGCACTTGACCTTATGGCAAGAAAAGCATATTTTTCATCCCGCCGTCAGGTTGAAACGGGATCTTATCTTTTACTGGCCGGTGCAATAATTTTCGTTATTTGCCAGCGCATAATTGCCGGCAGCGAAAAAAATCTCCCATCGATTCCAGGGGAACATCAGATTCAGATTACTCAGAAAGCACGATATGCAAAATATCTGGCCGGCACTGTAGCATTCCTTACGGTTGCAGCAATAATCTCTTCATTTATGCTCAGGAGCGATCTTCCCGATCTGAGCGGAAAAGCATCAGCCAAGGCAGACAGAAAAGAAAGAAAAAAAGACAGGGAATCATCCTCAGGTGTAATTGCAGATGATTTCAACCCCGATCCTACAAATTATCCGTTTTTCAGAGGTAAGGATGGAAGGGCAATTGCAGGTGGTTCGGGATATCCGACTGAATGGAACGGAGAAGATGGGAAAAATATAAAATGGAAGACTGCTACGCCGAAGGAAGGAAAAAGCTCCCCTGTAATCTGGGGTGACAAACTTTATGTGACAGGAGCCGAAGGAAATTCCTGTGAAGTATATTGCCTTGACAAAAATTCGGGACAGATTTTATGGAGTGTTTCAGGATCAGGAATTGAAGGAGAACCTGCAGTTCCTCCGGAAACAGACATGGAAGCAGGGCTGGCAGTTTCAAGCGTTGCAACAGATGGAAAATCGGTATGCGCTATTTTTGCCAATGGCAATCTCCTGTGCCTCGACCCGGACGGGAACAAAAAATGGGCGAAAAATATTGGTATCCCGAGCAATGTTTACGGATATTCGTGCTCACTGGTGATGTATGAAGGTTTACTTATTGTTCAGTTCGATTCGAATGATAAAGTTTCCATTATGGGTTTTGATACATCTTCCGGCGAACTTAAATGGGAAACCCTCAGGCGTGGAAGGGCAAGCTGGGCCTCCCCTGTCATTGCCCGTTTTAAAGGACAATCACAGGTAGTGATAAATGGCAATCCTGAGGTTACTTCATTTGATCCTGTCACAGGAAAGGAACTCTGGTCGATTGAGGTTCTTACTGGCGATGTGGCACCTTCACTTGCCCTAAACAGCACAATGGTTTATGCCGTTACAGATTATGCAAGGCTTGCAGCAATAAAGCCAGGTCCCGGACCTTCGATAGCATGGGAGGATAACACATTCACCCCCGATGTTTCAAGTCCGGTTGCAACCGACAAATTTCTGTTCCTCTCAACGGGCAATGGTGATGTTGTTTGTTATGATTCGCAGAAAGGTGATACCCTGTGGACACATTATTTCATGGACCAGTTTTATGCTTCACCAGTGATAGCTGACGAAAAGGTATGGTTTCTCGACAGAAGCGGAGTAATGCATATTGTAAAAGAAGGTGATAAATACGAACTTATTGCCGAATCACCGGTTGGAGAGCCGGCTGACTGCACTCCTGCATTTTCTGATAAAAAAATCTATATAAGAACCAGAAATAATATTTTTTGCATCTCTGAGAATTGAAAAACAATAAGGAAGATATTAATACCTGTAACTGCGAAAGCAAATCACTGACAGTTGAAGAGATCAATACTGCTGTTGAGTCAGTGGTGAGGGAAACCGGTACCGGGAAGGAAAAGGTAATACTTATCCTTCAGGAAGTCCAGAAGAAGCTGAATTATCTGCCTTCTGAAGCACTTAAGCATATCTGCAGGATTACAGAAATTACTCCGGGACAGATTTCCGGAGTTTCAACATTCTATTCGCAGTTCAGACATATTCCTGCCGGAAGGCATACAATTAAGATATGTGCAGGAACTGCATGCCATGTAAAAGGTTCTCAGCTTATCTCGGAGGCTTTCAGAAGAGACCTGAAGATAACAGAGGAAAGGAACAGTTCCCCCGATAATCTGTTCTCAATAGAGGAAGTCGCCTGCCTGGGTTGCTGCACACTTGCCCCTGTTGTCCAGATTGACAACAAAACTTATGGTCATGTAAAACCCACACAGGTAAACGAAATAGTAAATGATTTTTTAAAAACACAGGGTTTTAAGAAGGATAATGAAGGGAAGGCTGTGACAGATGATTTTGATGCCGAAGTCAGAATAGGTCTTGGATCTTGCTGCGTCGCAGGTGGCAGTAAGGAGATTCTGTCAAAACTCTCATATATAAGGGATTTCTATGATCTTAATATCAAAGCAAAGCCTGTCGGTTGCGTAGGTGTATGCAATCAGACTCCACTTCTCGAAATTGTAAGTCCTCAAAACCAAAGCACAAGATATACCAATGTAAGGAAAGATCAGGTTGAAGAAATACTTCTTAAACACATCAAACCGCGTTCTCTTAATAAGAAGTTAAGGTTCACCATAAACAATATTGCAGATACCTTCCTTTCGGATGATATGATTTACAGTCCTGTAAACATGCCGGGTGAGATCAGAGAGCGGACTTTGAATAATTTCCTTCAGGCGCAGATGCATCTTGCAACTCTGCACGGAGGAATGATGACTCCTGACTCGTATGATGAATATAAGCTTTTAGGAGGCTTCAATGCTTTAAAGAGGGTGTTGTTGTCGGGCAACAGGAATTCGGTTATTAGTGAAATAAAGGAGAGCGGATTGAGGGGAAGAGGTGGCGCAGGCTTCCTTACCGGACGCAAATGGGAGATATCTGCTTTGTCAGAAACCATGCCCAAATATGTGGTGTGCAACGGTGATGAAGGTGACCCTGGTGCGTTCATGGACAGGATGCTGCTCGAGTCATTTCCTTTCAGGATTATCGAGGGAATGCTTATTGCAGGATTTGCCACAGGCGCCGACAGGGGGATATTCTACATACGTGCCGAATATCCGCTGGCAGTTACCAGAGTAAAAAACGCACTTAAAGTATGCGCTGAAAAAGGCCTTACAGGATCGAAGATTTTTGGCAGTGACTTTTCTTTTGAAATTGAAGTATTCGAGGGAGCCGGTGCATTTGTGTGTGGTGAAGAGACTGCGCTAATAGCCTCTCTTGAAGGTAAAAGAGGGACTCCACATCTTCGTCCGCCATATCCTGCAGTTAAAGGATATATGGGCTATCCGACTCTTGTAAACAATGTTGAAACGCTTGCCCTGGTCCCATGGATAATCAATAATGGTTCGGAGGCATTCAGTTCGGTCGGAACTGACAAAAGCAAGGGAACAAAGGTATTTGCACTAGCAGGAAAGGTTGCAAAAGGAGGACTCATAGAAGTCCCGATGGGAATAACTATAAGGGATATCGTTGAAAAAATAGGAGGCGGAGTGGCCGACGGAAGGACATTCAAGGCGGTTCAGATAGGCGGCCCGTCAGGGGGTTGTATACCTGCTGAAATGGCAGGAACATCTGTCGACTATGAAGAACTTACAAGGATGGGAGCCATGATGGGATCAGGAGGAATGGTGGTTCTTGATAATACAGACTGTATGGTTGACATGGCGAAGTATTTTCTTGATTTCACACATAAACAGTCATGCGGCAAATGTACATTCTGCAGGGTCGGAACAAAGGAGATGCTCGATATCCTGACAAAGCTCAGCAAGGGTAAAGCTTCATTAGCTGATATTGATGAACTTGAGAGTCTTTGTTATGATGTTAAGAACGGCAGTCTTTGCGGCCTTGGTAAAACAGCACCCAACCCGGTAATAACCGGACTAAAATATTTCAGGGACGAATATGAAGCACATGCCAGGGGAAGATGTCCGGCACTTAGGTGCAGGGATCTTATAGAATACTCAATAACAGATAAGTGCACAGGGTGTACAAAGTGCTTTCAGGAGTGTCCGGTCGGAGCTATTGACTTCCGGCCCTATGAGAAACATGAGATTGACCAGTCGAAATGTACGAAATGTGACAACTGCAGGGTTGTTTGCCCTGAAAGCGCCGTTGAACTAGTGAATTTAAAAGATGAAGATCAGAATTGACGATATAGAAGTTGAAATAGAAGCCGGACAGACTGTCCTCGATGCGGCACGCTTAGCCGGTAAGGAAATTCCGACGCTTTGCAATGGCAAAGGGCTCGAACATTATTCATCGTGCATGGTCTGCCTGGTAAGGGATCTTAAAAGAAACAGCTTTATTCCGTCATGCTCGGCACTGGTACAGGAGGATATGGAAATAGATGCATCAGGAGATGAGGTTATAAGGCTGCGTAAGAAGGCAGTTACTCTTCTGCTTTCAGAACACAGGGCCGAATGTGAGGGCCAGTGCAGGGTAGTTTGTCCGATGGGTTATAATATTCCTCTTATGAATCGCCTCCTGTCAGCAGGGTTAACAGATGAAGCCAGGGAGCTTATACTGGCTGAAACAGGAGGAGAAGAGCTTAACTGTTTCAAATGCAAAGGCTTCTGTGAAAATGCATGCAGAAGAAAGAAGATAGATATTCCGGTGTCAATCCGAAATATAAGGATTTTCCTTTTCAATTTATTTCCTGTTGATAAAGGAATCAGAACATCTTCCAAATACCATAAGCCTGTCGATCTTAAAAGGCGGTTCTCATCCAGAATAGGGATGCTTGACGAATCTGAGCAAAGAGAATGGCTTAAGGAATGTGATGAGGATGAAAAACGCCACAGGAATATAACAAACCTGAAAGATGCTGTTGAGGAGTCAGGAAGCTGCATGAGATGTGACTGCAGGGCTGCTGATAATTGTCGCCTGAGGGAGCTGGCAGAACATTTTGATTTGAAGGATCCCAAAGGCAAATTTATAAACTTGCCGATATCAAAGAAAATAAACGGAAAAACAGGCCTGATTTTTGAGAATGCAAAATGTATTAAATGCGGATTATGCGTCAGATTAAGCGGTGATAAAAAAGAAGAACCCTCATTATGTTTTGTCAACAGGGGTTTTGTCTCAGTAATCTCAGAACCACTTTTTGAAGACTTTGAAAATATACTGCCTACAATGACTGATAGTTGTATAGAAATATGCCCTACAGGCGCTCTCGGACATAAGGGAAGCATTACAGGTAAATGAAAAAACTTCTGATATTCATATTTACTGTTACTTTATTAACAACGGTTCCCGCACAGGATCCTGGCCGGGATTGGCCTGTATTCCGGGGCAAATCGGACCTGAACGGTTTTACTTCCACAGAACTGACTTCAACACCATCGCTGATCTGGAGTTATTCCTCAGGATCAAGGTCGAGGTCATCACCTGTAATAAGCAACGGCACCATTTTTTTTGGAACTGACAAGGGGACTATACTGGCAGTTGGAATAGACGGGAAACTGAAATGGAAATATGAAGGAGGCGGGTCTGCTGAATCGCCGCCGCTTGTTTATGGGAATAGTGTCATTACTGGTTTTAGCGACGGTTCACTGCACTCCGTTGACAGGACAACCGGGAAACTTCTCTGGAAATACAAGACAGATAACCAGATTGTAGGGTCTGCAAATTACTGGAGCACAGGTAAACGTTCAGGTATTGTTGTAGGCAGCTATGACTATTACCTTCATTCAGTCGATCCTGTAAACGGCAGATTTCAGTGGAAGCTGGAGACGGAGAACTATGTCAACGGAACACCATCGGTATTGAATAATAATATTGTATTTGGCGGATGTGACGGTATAATAAGGGTCGCAGATGCATTTTCAGGCCGGGAAAAAGATACTATACAGATAGGTGTATATATAGCATCCTCCCCTGCTCTTTCCGGCGGAAAAGCATGTTTCGGAGATTATGACGGGAATCTTTATTGCCTTGATATGCTTACGGGTAAACTGGTCTGGGAAGTAAAAGCAAATGAAAATTCGGGTTCAATCCTGGCAATTCCGGCAATAGGCAGAAATTTAGTTGTTGTCGGGAACGAGGACAGACATATGTATTGTTATGATCTTATTACTGGCATGTTAAGATGGAAATTCAGGACGAACGGTAGGATAACGGGTTCCGCTGTCTTAACGCCTTCGAAAGTTATTTTCGGAAGTCTCGACGGGTATGTTTACATGCTTAATCAGGCTGACGGAAAGAAGATATGGAGCTTTAACACCGGAGCACCGGTAAGCAGTTCTCCTGCAGTATCGGACGACAGGTTTTATATTCTGACTGAAGACGGAAGACTACTTGCATTCGGCAACAAATAAAAAATGAAAATAGTATATCTTATCACAGGTTCCGGAGGATCATTCTATTGCGGGAATTGTTACCGCGATATGCTTTATGTAAGGGCGATCAGGAAAGTACCCGGCATTGAGGCAAAAGCCATACCTCTTTATCTCCCTCCCGATAAAACCACACTGAAGGAAAGCGGTTTCGACAGCAATGTATTTTTTGGCGCCATATCGATGTATTTAAGGGAGAAGGTCAGGTTCCTCAGGAATATGCCTGCTTTTTTTGATAAATTCCTCGATGCAGGTCTCTTCCTGAAACTTGCCGCAAAACAGGCAGGGACAACAAGTTCAGAAGGGTATGAAGAGCTTACTATCAATATGATAGAAGGTGACAATGCATTCAGGAAATCGGAAGTAGACAGGCTTGTCAGATATTTATCAAAGAATGGTAAGCCGCAAATAATCCACCTTTCCAATGCCCTTATACTGGGAATTGCAAGACAGCTTAAAAAGAGGATGGACGTAAAAATTGTATGCTCACTCCTTAACGAAGATGACTGGATAGATGATATGGCCGAACCCTTCAGGTCAAGGGCTTGGGAAATGATAGCCCGGGAAGCCGGTTATGTCGACACATTTGTCACCTCCAGCATGTACTACAAGGACTTTTTCAGGCAAAGAACGGGTATAAACGGCAATAATGTGACGATTATTCCGCTTGGCTTTGATCCGGAAAACGACCCTGCTTCCACACTGAGGCCGACACCGTCTGCAATAGGATATTTCAGCAGGGTGAATTACCATAATGGATTTGACAAACTTGTTGATGCATTTATAGAACTCAAAAAGAAGGACATGATACCCGGACTGACACTTAATGTCTGCGGTGGGTACACGGGGACGGATAAACCGTTTCTTTCTGAGCAGATTAAAAAAATCAGGGAGGCAGGACTTGTAAAAAGCGTTCATATCTTCCCTGAGTTTCAGGGTGAAGGAAAAACCAGGTTTTTTAATTCTGTAGATGTTGTAACAGTTCCTGTCCGTAAATATGACGGCTACGGATTATACCTCCTTGAGGCAAATGCTTCAGGAATTCCTGTTGTACAACCTGATACCGGGGCATTTCCGGAAATAGTTGAAAAAACAGGCGGAGGAATTATCTATTCTCCTGATTCCGTTGAAGAGCTTGCCAGGTCTCTTTTTAATCTTCTTTCCGACGCAGAGAAATTAATGCAACTGAGATCTGCCGGGATCCGAAATGTCAGGAAAGAATTCTCCCTTGCCAGGATGTCAGAAAGACTTGCTGCCGTATATGAAAAAACGTTGCAAAATGCTTGAACTTCGATACATCACAAAGTCATTCCATCAGCGTGGTATAGTGCTTAATGGCCTGTCGCTCAAAGTAAATGAAGGAGATTCAATATCGATAGCAGGCCCGTCGGGATCTGGAAAAACAACACTTCTGAATATTATCGGATTGCTCGATAAACCTGAAAGCGGGGATATTCTTTTCAGGGGAGTCAGTATACTGGAATATGATCAGGACAGATCGGCATTGTACAGAAATCAGAATGTTGGTTTTGTATTTCAGGAGCATCTGCTTTTACCATATCTTACCATTAGGGAAAACATACTTCTTCCTCTCCTCGCTTCAGAGCTTCCTGGAGACGAATATAAAAAAAGGGTAAATGAGGCCATGGGCATGATGGGAAATACCGGTATTATTGATCTGGCAGATAAGTATCCTGATCAGATCTCCGGCGGAGAGGCACAGAGAGCCACCCTGGTCAGGGCGCTTGTAAACAAACCTTCCATTATTCTTGCAGATGAGCCCACCGGTTCACTTGACAGAAAAAATGCAGAAAATCTGGGAGATCTTCTTGTCAGGATGAACGATGAATATGGGATTACCCTGATAGTAGCAACACATTCCCGGGATCTTGCAGACAAGATGAAAATGCGTTTCAATCTGTCGGAAGGGAAACTGATGCCTTTGGCGGCAATTCAAAAGTGACAATGTATGAGGTTGAACCTGAGATATATTGCCCTGAGATCATTATTTTATGACCGCAAAGGATTAATCTATCAGATACTGATAATAATTCTCCTGACTGCTGTAATTACGGGTTCGTTGATGACAGGAAATTCGGTCAGGGGAAGTCTTAAAGAAACATCACTTGAGAAAATAGGCAATACCGGAATTATGATCAGTTCCGGAATCAGGTATTTTAGTCCCGTGCTGGCAACAAAAATGGAAACAGCAACTGGTCTCAGGACAACCGGATTACTGGAGATTGACGGTTATTGTCAGAACTTTTCAACTGGTGCAGCATCACCCCCGGTCAAGATTTATGCTGTTGATGATACATTCTTTCCATTCCAGGGGAATGATACAATAACTATAAAAAAAGGAGAAGCAGCCATAAATACAAAGCTTGCTTCACATCTTAACATAAAGCCAGGCGATGATATTATCATCAGGTTCAGCGCTCTAAGTGATCTGCCAGCCGATGCGCCGTTTTCCCCTGATGAGAATACAACCGTTTCCATTGTGATCAGAACAGGGAAAATACTGGCTGGCTCAGAATCGGGAAATTTCTCACTGGGAATAAGTCAGATTACTCCTCTTAATATTTTCATTGGCCTTTCAGATCTGAAAAACCGGATTGAAAATTTTCCAGGGATCAACAGGCTGCTGTTTGAGAACAGGCCAGGGATCTTAGTATCAGATGTGTACAACAGCCTGCACAAAGTTATTGATCCGGGTGATATAGGTATGACAGTCAGAAAGATCGCTGCTACCGGAGGTTATGAACTTATTTCCGACAGGATATTCATTGATGATCTCATTGCAGGTGAAATTGAAAAACTATCATCCATAAATCCGCATCCTGTAATAACATATCTTGCAAACAATATAGGCAATGCTGCCAGATCGGCTCCATATTCATTTGTTTCGGCTATTGATCCTGACCTTTATCCAGGTGTTCCAGCCGGTGACAGTATTATCCTAAACCGTTGGATTGCTGAAGATCTTAAAGCAAAACCCGGTGATACGGTTACATTGACTTTTTTCAGGCCAGATTCCAAAAACCGTCTTGTCGAAGCTAAAAATGATTTTATAGTCAGCAAAATAGTTGAGATGACAGGTATCTGGTCTGATTCCCTGCTTATGCCGGAATTCCCGGGAATCGCAGGAAAAGAATCATGTTCAGCCTGGGATGCAGGTATGTCAATTAATATGAGACTTATAAGGAATAAGGATGAGGAATACTGGAATTCGTTCAGGGGAACTCCTAAGGCATTTATTAACTATGAAAAGGGAAAGGAATTATGGGGCAGCAATTACGGCCCTGTTACCGCAATCCGGTTCGGTAAAGGAATAAGCGGCAGTCAGGCATACAAAATATTGACAGGAGAACTCGATCCCTACAAGTCGGGACTTACAATTACTGATATGCCTGCCGTAACATCTGATGCAGCAGGTAACAGTGTCGATTTCAGTTCTCTTTTCCTGGGGCTCGGATTTTTTATCATCCTTTCAGCCATCATACTTCTTATACTTGTTATATCGACTTACCTCGAGTCAAAAAGAAAACATATCGGCACGTTGTTTTCAATAGGGTTCAGGAACAGCAGTATAAAAAAGATATTACTATTTGAAACAGCAATTACAGCTTTCACCGGAGTTCTTCCAGGGGCCCTCGCAGGCTCTCTTTTCAATATTATTGCAATTAATGCTTTGAATTCAGTTTGGCAGGGTGCTTTTCAGACAGATACACTTAGTGCAGGTTTCGATCCGGGAACCATTCTTCTGGGATTTGGTGTTAGTTTAGTGATTATCTTTCTGATACTTGTAATAAAATCCTCACAATTTCTGAAGCATTTACAGCAAAACGGCAAGAGATTGTCACGTAAACCATCTGCAAAATTTAATTTTGCTTTTGTTGTGGTAATGTCGATTATTACCGTTCTGACTGCTTCACTGTCATTAATAATTCCGGGGCATTCAACTCTTCTTTCATTTTGTTCCGGGATAAGTACGTTTACAGCGATGATACTTATAATACGGCAGATTTATCTTGGGAAAAGTGCTTCTATGATTCCGGAATTCAATAATGCCCAACATATATCCGGCCGGTATTATAGGTTCAATCCGCAGCAGGCTATTGCTCCTGTTTTGTTTCTTGCCGCAGGATTATTTGCGGTGATTATCACAGGCGTTAACAGGATGGAAATAAATGATTCGATGCTGAAGAGATCTGGTGGAACCGGTGGATTTCTTTTATGGGGAGATTCGCCAGTTCCTGTGCAGGGGGATCTTAACTCAATTGAAGCCAGACGCGATCTCGGTCTGGATGAAGCTGAATATAAGGACCTTTTTTTTGTCCAGGTGGCAAAAACATCAGGAAACGATGCGAGCTGTCTTAACCTTAACCATATTTCCTCCCCCCCTCTTGCAGGAATTGATCCTTCAATGTTTATAAGCAGGGGATCCTTTTCCTTTGCAACAAAAATGAAAGGACTTAAGAACACGAATCCATGGCTTACTCTTGACAATCCTCCAAACGACAGCACTATTTATGGAATTGCCGACCAGACTGTCCTTGAATACGGGCTTAAGATTCGTACTGGAGATACACTTAAGATCAGGGCTGAGAACGGTCAGGTTCTGAATGTTGTAGTTTCAGCAGGGCTTAAATCGTCTGTATTTCAGGGATATGTTCTGACCGGAATCAAGGATTTCAGACGTTTTTTCCCTTCAGTATCAGGAAGCCAGATCTTTCTTGCCGACGGCGATGCAGGCATGAAAGACCTGTATCAAAGCACTCTTAACGAGCGTCTGTCAGAATACGGGGCGCATTTTGAACCGGCTTCTGATCGTCTTGCATCATTCTTTGTTGTTACTAATACCTATCTGGCCGTTTTCACTATCCTCGGGGGGATAGGAATGATACTCGGAGTTGCAGGACTGGGATTCATTCTTATCAGAAATTTCAACCACCGTAAGCGTGATTTTGCCCTGATGATGGCAACAGGTTTCTCTGTGAAAAAAATCAGGAAGATGATTTTCATTGATCATTCAAAAATACTTGTCGCCGGTCTTATTACCGGAGTAATCCCTGCCCTGATGGCAACAAGACCTTCCATCGCAGGAAATGCGACCATCCCCTGGATCACAATCGGAGGCATGATACTTTTAATATTTCTTACAGGTCTGGTAGCACTTGCCATTTCTGTAAGATCAGTAAAAAAAGATGATCTGATGACCAGAATAAGAAAAGAATAAAAGTCTTGTGATTCTTTTATTTCCCTACAGCATAAAGGTAGTTCTGAGTTCTGAAGAATATAAATCCGTCGGTAATTGAGGGAGCTGTCATACAGATGTCGTTCATTGGGATTTCTGCAATCTGCCTGAATGAAGGCTCATCTGAAATTATAAATATGGTTCCCTCCTCATCCACAATATAAATTCTTCCGTCGGAAGCCACGGGTGATGCAATGAAACTCTTTGAAGCGCCGAGCTTGGCATTATAAATTTCCTTTCCTGTAATCGGATCAAGGCAGCTAATGGTTCCGTTCCAGTTTACATTGTAAAGCTTGTTCCGGTAAAGGAGCATTGTATGCATATAGGATCCTCCCCTGGGAATGGACCATAGGACATTCTGATTAGTGGTTTCATCCCATTTCAGGGTTATATCGCCGGTGGCACTTGTCTTTATTGCCATTATCGGTGAACTCCTGCCATGTGCGCTGTTGAAATAAATAAGGTCATTCCCAACAATCGGAGTGGGTATCTGGATATCTCCACCTCCTGACATTTTCCAGACTTCCCTACCGGTGAGAAAATCATATCCGCCTCTATGTTTATAGCCGTTTACACAAACATATGTCTTATCTTTCCAGGTATAAATGTTTGGTGTGCACCATCCCGGATATTCATCACGCTGTGTTTTCCATAGCTCTTTACCTGTTCTCACGTCGTATGCAGCCAGAAATGAGTTTTCAAGAACATCGCATTGAATAATAACTACACCGTTGTGTATAATGGGAGAACTGGCAAATTCCCATTCAGCACTGTGCATCGTAAAGAATACCGATTTAAGAACGCCAAAATCTTTCTGCCAAAGTAATTTGCCTTTAACATCATAGCAATAGAGGCCTTCAGAACCGAAAAAGGCTACAACATGTTTTCCATCGGTGGCAACAGTGGAATTTGCATGTGTCGATTTCGGATGCCGCCTGATTTTCGGAATCCCCTTGTATGACGTTCTTTCCCAGATAATCCTGCCTGTAATTTTATCAATGCAATAGACCTTCCATTCATGAACTGAGGCATCATTCACAGGTGTGACATCACCATAAAGTCCCGGCCTGAATCCTGCTTTATCGCCTTCACTGACAGCTGTTGTGATATACAGATTATTATCCCATATGACAGGGCTTGATATTCCCATACCGGGAATACTGATTTTCCACCTGATGTTTTGCATCTCCCGGAAATCAAAAGTATCAGGCAACCCGGCATTGTCCAGAATGCCTGAAGCAAGATAGCCTCTGTAACCTGGCCACTGACGATCTGGCTTTATCTGAGCCTTAGATAATGTTGTTAATAAAAGGATTACAAATGCGGTAAAAAACAGTCTGATTTTCATAAAGCTTCTGGTTTGGTGCCCGAAACTTTAAAAATAGAAAATCATTACGACAAATTCAATAAATGCCCGATTTTCAGAATTTGAACCAGTAGTTTATCGAAAGCACATTTCTGCTTTTTTCCTTCGGCAGAAAATCATGCTGATACATGTATTCAAGTTCAATGGAATGTTTTTTTGAGATCTTATATTCAGTTCCGGCCATATACCGGCGTGTATCAAATGTCTTTATGGGATTTCGCGGAACAGGCATAAAAAATTCAGCCGCCAGATAAGGATTTACAGGGAAAGAGGGGATATTATATAATGCCTTTAATCTGAATCGCAATTCTTCATAAGGATCCTTATCATTCTCGTTTTCAAAATACGTTTTAAAAGATTGCTGGAATCTGATCCTGGCTGAAAAATCAAAATCTCCGGTTTTAAATTTCCCTTTAACATCTGAGTACCAGCGGTGTCGGGGATGGTAAGACTCATCATCTTCGTAAAATGCTGATAACCGGTAACCTGCACCTGCAGAAAGGTATTTGTTGAGCTTGTACATTAAATCAGCTTCCAGAAAGGCCTGTCTGATCTTTGAGGCATTATCAAGTGTCCGAACGTTGGTGTAAATATCCATTTCCAGCTTTCGGACCAGTTTTATCTCGCCCCCTATGCCATAGTAAATGCCAAAGTCGTTCTTTTGTGAAAAAGTTGTTGTTGTCAGGCTTAATGCTGTGAATATCAGCATGATCTTTCTAATCATCATCATCGTCGTTTTCGTGGCTTATAGTTTTTCCCGAAATATTCTCTTCACTATCAGCATAATAGTAAATTGTAAGGTCGCATATATCGCGAAGGAAATTTATTTTTCCAACCTCTACCCTGTTTATCTTTTTTATTCCGGTCCTTTCCTGAAGGTCTTTGATCAGCAGATCATAATTTTCCTTTTTTATAAGATTGATCTTTTCGTAAACAATCAGTTTTGAAGACTCATGTTTAAGGAGCCATACCTTTTCGAGACCATAAGTTATAAAGATAATAACTCCGTTTGTAAAAAGGAGGTCCAGCAGACTTGTTTCAGCATTAGTCAGGGCATTTATTACCGAGACTCCTATAATAAGGAACAGATAAGTCATTTCCTTTATAGGCAGAGCATCGGTTCTGTAGCGGATTATTCCGAAAATGGCGAACATACCGAGAGCAAAGCCAATCTGAAGTTTGACGCTTTCAAGAAGGAAGCACAGAAGGAAAACTATGCTTGAGATCAGGATATATGTAAAAAGGTAATCTTTCCGCTTAGCCTTTGAATAATAAAGCCAGCGGACCAGAACCATTATTACGGACATATTCAGGATAAACCTCAGGACAAACTCAAGGAAGTTCGGCAGATCAAGCAGGCTGACTCCTGCAATATTTACATTATCAGGCACTAAGGACTCCATTAAATTCATTTTCGATCCTGTTTAACAATAAAATTTTTTGTTTAAGAATGTTCATTTTTGGCATATCATAAAGCAAGGCGAGTCCGGTGCAGTATTTGCTGAAACCAACCGGAAAAAAAGACAAGCTTCTGATGAGCTTTGAAAATGGTGATCTTACTGCAATACCCTGGCTTTTCAACTCGGCAATTGCCAACAGGGGAAGTTCCCTGCTATTTCCATCAATTCCCGAAAAAGAAAGATCGAGGTCGAGTGTAATACGTTCAGGAGTATCGAATCTTACAAAAGTTATCCTTTTGAAGTTGTTCGAGATAACCGGCTTCAGAACAGCAGGATCTAAAGGCATATGTTTCTTAATGAAATCATCAGCCGTTTTATCAAAATTCCCCTCTTGAAGGTTGTTTTCAATTCTCCATTTTATTGTTTTCTGTTTTCTGTTCTTTTTTTTGATCTCAAGGAATGTCTTACCCGTAGAAAGGTATTTTCTGAACCTTATCTTAGTCCTGCCATCCCTGTCAGTAATATGCTGATTATAGAATAAGAAACCAGGAGTGTCGAGATATGTTGTGTTGTAGCCTGAAATCCTTGTTCCGTTCACTTCCAGGACACGATAATCTTTTTCCATAAGCTTTAGTAATTCAGGAACACGCCTCACATTTAAAAGGAATTTTGTGTCATACCTGTTCATAAGCTTTACCGCATCCATCTCTTCGAGAGAAACAGAACCAAATGAATCAACAATATCTTTTATTTCAGAAATCATATTTAATACACTGTGTATTGATAAATCTTGCGGGATTTAAGTTTCTTATTCGGATCATATACATTCTTTTCAACACGCAGGCCATTTTCATACCTGTATTCAGAATATTCAATAAGCCTTCCATTCGGATCGAATTCTTCTTCCCTTATTTTGTTATTATCAGTATCGTAATGATATTTGAAATGCTTGCTTACCTTACCCTGCTTATAGGTTATGTCTTCAATAATATTACCCTTGTTATCGAAGTATTGCTCTGAGTCCTTATATTTTCGGGTAATGAGCATATCATATTTTTCCTGGGTGACAATAATACTTTTAATTTTCTTCTCCTGTCCGGAGTTCTGGGCTGCAAGACCGGCATTAAAGCCGGCTATTGCCAAAACCAATAACATATATTTAGTTGCTTTCATTTGCAGGGTTTTAGATTCAAGCCATAAAAGATAA